>MDTG01239042.1_pt1 | contig 391902 bp, 324 predicted proteins | sample 811421 | NCBI WGS metagenome assembly MDTG01 (sample SAMN05326645, study PRJNA326480) | marine metagenome | isolation source: seawater | place: Pacific Ocean: South East | collected 2011
TGCCACTCCATTTACTTCCCAATTCACAGTTACTGAATCAATTTGATTTGCTCCAAAATTTGCAACAGTTGCATATACATTTTGAGAACCACCACAATAAACAGCTGGAGAATCTATTGACAATACTGCTGCATCATTTGTTCCTCCTAAAATAGAGTATTTAACTCCTCCATTAAATTGTCTTGGGTGAAAATTTGGATTTGGCATTGCTCCACCATAACCAATTAAATTACCGGTTTCTATGGTTACAATTCCATCCGTAAAAGGAGCTGCAGCACCTGCAGTTCCAGTTGTGTATGCAACACCGGCTCCTAAACTACCATTTACATAAAATCGGTAATTGGTTCCAGGAATTAAAGTAATTCCTATTCCTAATGGAACTGCTGTAATTGAACCTGCTCCATTTGCCCCTGAGGAAATGGTTGCTGTTCCAATTTGTGTCCAGCCATTAGCTGCACTAATATTAGGTGGCCCAACAGTATCTGTTGAGGTGTACCAAATATCTGTACTTCCAGTATTATTGAATGTACAATAAATGGAATCCAAAATCACGGTTTGAACCGAGCGAATTCCAAAAGTAACTCCAGCGTTTCCATTTCCTCCATTTAATGGGGGAACGGTATTCAACTGGAATTGGGAGTAGGCTGTTAACGTAAAGCCCACAAACAACGAAAGAACTAAGTATAGCTTTCTCATAATTGAATTAATTAGGTTAATATTAAAGGCCGCTAAATTTAATTAAAATTTAACTTAATTGAAATTAAAAGGCCAAAGATTTACTATAAATCTTTGGCCTTTTAATGTTTTGAATTTATGATTTTATAATTTTTCTAACAATGCTTCCTTTTGCTGTTTCAATTCGAATAAAATAAATTCCTTTTGGTAAGGATCCTAAATTAAACTTCATTCGATTCGAGGTAAAGTCAACGTCTATTTGTTCTTCAATTAACTTTCCTTGCATTGAAAGCAGACTGACTTTTCCACTTAGTGTTTGAAGAGATCTATATTCAATATAAAGATCGTCGTTAGTTGGATTAGGATATATTGAAAATTCATCACCAAACTTATAATCTTTAACACCTGTAATACAGCTATCTGCAATGAATATATCAGTCTCGATTGGTATTGGAATTCCATTCCCGTCGAGATTAACACAACCAGAATCAGAAGTTACTACTACAGAAAACTTATATGTTGAATCCTTTGATAGTCTCCACGCGTCAATAATAATTGTTTGCACTGAATCTTTCAACACCGAGCCATCAGGATATGTTATGGTCCAATCATAAGTATACTTTCTTCCTGCTTCACCTCCTGCATTCAAGACGATAGAAGTATCCTGACACACTGTATCATATCTTGCAGCAGTTGGAAAACTTGTTCTCGATGGAATTACATTTACGTAACCATTGATTGGTAGCAAAAAGGGTGAAGAACAGCTATCTATAATGGTTTCAGCATAAAGCGTATGGGTTGTATTTATAGCCCTCATAATAGTATCTAATCTTCCTAAAGGATCAGTAACAATATCATCTATTATAGAATCTTGCTTAAAATTATCTACAAAATCCCATTGCAATTCACCCGACGGTAAAGTATCTGTAGGTCTAAATAACGTTATATAAGATGAAGATGATGTATCTGTTAAATAAACATTTACTTGATTGATATTTGAAGGAGTTATTAAACCTAATGTTAAGGCACCAGGTCCACAACGCGAATTATCTAATGCTCTACCTTGGTAAGGCTTAATCACTTCTACCTTAACTGGCAATGTCTCTACTTGTCTACATATTTGAACTCTTAATTCAGAGGTAGTATCTAAAACAATCGAATAGAAAGGAGAGTCTACAGGTGGAGTAAATCCATCTAACCAAAATCCATTACCATTAGCATCTAGTAATTTTTCTTGCCATTGAATCGCACCAAAATAGTTTTCTACCAATAACCTAACTTGTGTACCATAGCAAACTGTATCATTAGGTAAAATGGAATCAATTGTTATTACTCCAGGTTCTCTTCTAGTTAGCACATTATCAAAACGTATATCGTTTGAAGAAATCAAGTCTGGGTAGAAGTCCAAAATCGTTTCAAACTCAAAGGTTGCTCCTATTTCTGACATATCGAAACTACTATCCATTTCAATAACCACAACTGAGTCTTTTGGTAAATCAGTAAGGTTGCCAAGCTGATTCCTAAACACATCCGTAGTTACTCTTCTATAAAGTGTATCCCAAGGCAAACCATTCTTTTTAATATTCACCTGAATATCAAGGGTATCAAGATCAAAATCTATCGGCAATGACCCATTATTTCTAACCGCTACACGGACCGATTGTGTATCTGTATAACAGCTCCATCTTTTTTCATTTGGTCTAATTAAAGCATGGGCCGCTGCATCAGAAGGAGCTAAGTCGTAAATACTAATATCATCAATCCCCATATTACTCATTGGTCCACTGCCTCGGAAACTAATAAATCTAAATTTAATCACCTTACCTGCATACTGACTTAAATCAATCTTTCTTTCTTTCCACGGTGAACTATTTCTTATATGATCTGGGTCAGCACCTTTTAAACTATCTATACTAACCCAACCAAAATCATCATTTATTTGCAAATACAAGTTACCCATAAGCGAAGGATCTGCCCCAAACATATGGTACCAATAACTCATTTCAGGAGAAATGGTATTTTGTAAATCAATACACTGACTAATGAGTAAGGTTGGTTCATTATTTTGACCGACATCAGAAATTGTCATGACATAAGTTCCATTAGAATTTTGGAGAGTATGATCAAAAGAGGGTCCTGAGGTTCCAATAAAATTCGGATTTAGCCCTTGTTGTAACTCCCAAGTATACATCATTGGTCCGGGAGCGACTTGAAGACCATTTCCGGGGTCAACAGGGTCCTCAAAATCAACTATATAAGGCAAATCTCTTGGATCACCATGTGTAATGTCATAATTGATAAAGAAATTGTTGGTTGTATCTATATCTCCTGGTAGATAAACCATAGCAGATATAAAATAGGTAGTGTAATATGACATATTTATCGCACTATCTAACACAAAGGTTTCTTCTTCACCCGGTTCCAGACTATGATATATCCAAAATGTATCTCTTTGATATTGTCCTACTGGAATTTTCTGAATATTTGTGTCGACTCCAAGTATGACTCTAAACGAATCAATTCGATCTACACCTACATTTTGAATTCTTAAATGCACTGAGTCTGCATCAGAATAAAAACATAAATCTTTAAATGGTCTATAAATTTGCTCTAATTCTATTTCTTGAGGTGGAGGGCTAATGACACAAACATCATCAATTGCATAATACCCACCTGGATCTTCCACAAAAAATTGAAACTCGACAAACTGACCTAAATAATCAGCTAAAACAATCTCTACTTTTTGCCAAGATTCAACTGCATTTACACCATATCCTTCAAGCGTATCAAGATCTATCCAAGCGCCACCAACTTCTCTAATTTTAACATACAATTTATGATTTGGGTTATCGGCTTGATAATTAAAACGAAGGTTGGCTGCAGATGTTGAAGTCAAATCAAAACAATTTGAATTCATCCAAGCTTGTTGTCCTGGCATTCCGCCTTGAAGCAACATATAAATATCATTCACTCCTGAAGACGACCCTTTAGCAGGCCCTCCGCCTTCTATTGTAGCTGTCCAAGCAAAAGACGGGCTTGTGCTTGTTGTCCAATTATTTGGAAGTAACTGACTTTGATAATCAGGCCCTTTGTCACCGTATGTCAATCTACTAAAATCTACACAACTTGGAAAAGGATTTGTTGTATTTTCAATTACCTCAAACAAAGTATCGTTAAATGCATAAGCATCACCAGGGTTTTCTGCCCAAACTTTAATCTCATATTTCCCAGGAATAGACATATCTGGTCTAAAGTTGGAGGTAAATTCAAAATTATATCTAGCTAATGGTACAATTAAACCAACTCGAGACTCTCTAACTGGGGGGAAGACAGTTACTGCATTATCCAAACCTGTATGCGTAACTTGATACCCCATGTTCAATTGTAAAATATTAGTAGACCCTGTATTCTGAACCTCTACTCTAACTCTTTCGCTATTACTTAAATCACAGTTTGAAATTGGTCTTTTGAGCACTTTTGTACTAACATCAATTAACTCTCTATCTAATATAGAAATATCATCAATTCCTATATCTCCTCCACCTGCACCATTTGCAGCTTCAATATAATCAGAACGAAATCGAATTTTCGCATTACTTACACCTGCAAAATTATCAAGGTTGACTTGCCATTCTTTCCATGGGTCAGTAGCCATTGCCATTTGTACACCTCTAATTACACTAACTCCACGAATCCATTGAGTTCCGTTATGAACATCAACGAAAATATCTCCAGTATTACCTCCAAACATATGATACCAGAAACTCAATAAAATTTTTCCATTTGCAGAATTAGACAAATCGACTGTATTACAAGCCATATCCAAACTTGCATCTGCCCTATTTGGACTATTTGAGAATGGTGTTTCTGTTACCATATAAATTCCATCTCCATTTCTTCTATCTGTTGCGAAAGTATGATCTCCTGAAGGTCCATTTGCAGGAATCGGTGGCACGTTTGTAGGTATCCCTGCCATGGTTGGTGCATTTCCTTGCCAAACATGCCATGTATGACCTGTTCCATTTGGAGAACGACTCCAACTTTTTAAGTCATCTTGAGGATAACCTGGATCCCCAACTTCAAATCTTTCGAAATCTTGAAAGTAATAAGGTAATCCTACTCTTCTATTCACAACAAGACGCTCTATTGCATTATTATCTGCAAGTGTATCTCCATTAGTTGTTGCAGATACTCGTACAACTTGTTCTCCAACACCTGTTAAGTCAGCACTTGCAGAAAAAGTAAAAGTTACTTCAGCGCCAGCAGCTATACTTTGAGGTATGGTATCAATAATTAAATTTCCACCATTATTCGTATACTTCACTTCAACAGAGTTAGCAGGTGTAGCTTGCAAACCAAAGTTTTTAACTTTTACTGTTATTGGCGCTGTTGAAGGCAAATTACAATTATCACCACTTGGACTACTAATCTCTGTCACCCCTACATCAACCGTACTTGGTCTATAAAGAAAAATATCATCAATAGCCATATTTCCCCGGTTACCAAAAGACCCTTTTGTACCAGAGAATCTCACTTGCATTAGGTTTCCAACAAATGGAGTTAAGTCAACTGTTCCAAGCGACCATTGTGCGGCTGCACTTGATTGTGTTTGCCCAGAAATGGTTAATAAATTTATCCATCCTGTACCTGTATCAGCCTCTACTGAAAGGTTACCCATCTGATTACCAAACTTATGATACCAAAAGTTTAATCCTGCTGAAGTTTCATTTGTCAAGTCAATACACGGAGAATAAAACCTAGCTATATTTGGTCCTGTTGTTGCACCAGTTGTACTTGTATACATAAAATATCCCGTACCCTTCGCTGTGGTGTGATCTCCATTTGGTCCTGTTGAAGCAGTTGGTGTAACCATATCTCCTTGTCCACATCTTGCATTTTGCACTTGCCAAGAATATTGTCCTGTTTCTGCATACCAACCATTCTGGATAACTTGACCCAACATTTCTTCACAAGAAGCATCACGGAATGTTTCCATATCTTCTGTAAAGTTTGGCGTTCTGGTATGATTAATAACTTGGTAGTTAAAAACGGTATCGTTGTAAAAATTAGGGTCTCCAGGTAGTTCAACCCAAGTTTTCAAATTGTATTTCTTACCAGTTACTGAAAAATTTGCTGTTTGTGTAAAACTAAATGTGGTTGTTTGTTCTGTTGGCAATATCTGATCGAAAGTATCTTTTACTGGAGGTAAATTATCAATCTGATAATACATAAACATAGAATCGGGCATTATGGTTAAAGTTCCCATATTATTTACCTCTACTTGAACTACTGAATTTCCTGAGATATCACAACCTGATTCTGGAGCAATTGCACCAAGCAAATTAGCATCTTTTGGTCTTGGTTCAAATATGAAGAAATCATCAATAGCCATATCACCAAGAGTGCTATTTCCTCTTGATGCTCTAAATCGAATTTTAATTCTTCTACCTGCGTAGGCATTTAATGAAACTTCCTTCTCTCTCCATAAATCAGTTTCTGAAGTTTGAGTTTGACCTAAAATCTGATCAACTCCATTAATCCAGCCATTTCCATCATATACATCTACAAAAAGATTACCCATACCAGAGCCATACTTGTGATACCAAAAAGACATTCTTGCACCGGAATTATTTGACAAGTCAATACATGGACTAATCGCAGAGGGATCAAATCCTGTATTTGAAGCTTCTGTATAAATATAAATACCTGTACCAAGTTGCCCATTTCCACCGTGGTCTCCGATTGGACCGGTAGAAGTATTATTTTGCACTCCGGAATTTTCAGACTCCCAGCGAAAAACAAAACCTGTCCGGTCTGTTGACCAACCATTATTGAAATTAGGCGGAATAAAAGAATTAAAATTTTGAGCGTAAGGTATTGAGACAGGACTCACGTTTTGGGTATTTCTAACAATTAGATTTTCTAAGGTGTCATTTGGTGTAAAACCATCACCAGTAGCATTAACCCAAACTCTTAAGTTGTAATTACGTAATGCAGAAAAATTAAATTTATTATTAAAAGTGTAATTCAACCTTGAACTAGGAGGCAGTACAGCATTCACATTCTCCGTATATATAGTCCCATTATCAACTTGATAAGACACTGAATAAGAATTCACCGGATTAGCCCCTTTATTCTCAATTTGAATGATTATATTTTCATTACTACCGTAGCCACAAATTGGAGAATTTGTTGAAGATGGGTACAATAAAGTATTTACACCCATATCCACATTTTGAGGATTTCTAATGCTAAACTTATCTATCCCGAAACCTTCGAACGTTGGAAAACCATCTGTTACTAAAGCAAACCTCAACTTAACTTGAGACTCACCTGCAAGACCAAGTAAAACATTCTCTACATTAATCCAACCATTAGAGTTATCGGCCCAAACTCCTGCTACATTGTTATTATACCAATTACTTGCAATCGGAGCAGCTGGCACTTTTGACCAAGTTAATCCGTTGTCAGTACTCGATTCCATGAACAAATAATCATTGATATTATTAAGAGAAGTTTGCTCCGATTTATATATAATTGCGAAACTAACTATAGGATCACCAATTGATTGACTAAAATCAAAGCAAGGAGATTCTAGATAAGACTGCTCGAAATTGTTATAGTTTCCTGTTAGGTTAGTTACCCAAGCTTTTTGACCAGAAGCTGCTGTATTTATATAAGGCAAAGGAGCGGGAGGAATTCCCAATTGCCAAGAAGAATTAGTTCCATAAGCAACCCAACCTGTACTTGCTCCTTCAAAATCCTCTGAATAGGTTGGAGAAAAAATGGGATCGTTTTCAATTGTTACAGCAGATGAATCATTAGCAATATTACCATCCAAGGCCAAACTGGTAAAAGCTTCAATAGTGTATGTTCCAACTGCGGCAAAATTCCCAGTAGTATTAAACTTATAAATTAAAGAATCATTCGGCAAAATAGTAGCTGTTACTGTTTCATTAACCGCAGCAGCACCATTTAAACTATAGGAAACGCCAAAATTGGAAGCTGGAGATGTTCCAATGTTTTTAATGGTAACTTCTATTGTATCTGCCGCTGACAGACCACAACTAGAAATTGGCCTGTTAATGCTAGAAACCTGAACATCATTAGGAAATGGCGAATAAATTTCAACATTATCAATTCCTACATACCAACCCCAATCTACTGGATCATTTCCATCAAAATAAGTAAATCGTACTTGACAGTTCGCATTGGCATAAGCAGAAATATCAACTACCGCATGAGGAAAGCCAATTGTACAAGGAGACGAAGTGTAGTTCCCACAATCATCAGTTGTTCGAGAAAAAACAACCACCCAATTTAAGCCGTCAAAAACTTCCACATAAAAGGAATCTGGAATGGTATTGTAAAAACGAACATTGTAGTCAAATTCTAATGTTGTGGCAAGGTTGGTTGCATTATTAAAAACAGGTGTCTTTAACTCTACGGTATTATCATTTGAATTTACACCTAATGCATCATCGTCAAAGTAAGCAAAAGGAGTTCCGTCTAAATTTTGGTTCGCATTACCAGCTGAATTATGCACCAAAGCACCATCGATTCCAAAGCTCCAAACAGCTGAACCAGAAACTGCAGTATTAGTCCAACCTGCAGGGAGGGTTGAAGTATTAAAGTCTTCTGCAATGTGGAAATTTTGTGCATTAAGGCTTGTTACAAACGCAAGCAGAACAAGTAGAGGCAGTATAATTTTCTTCATAGTTATGACGATAGATTTTACGAATCCCGAAAGTTAATCATTTTTAAACTTTCAATTAACAAACAACATGACGAAGACAAATGAAAATTGGTTGCTTAGAAATAAAAAAAGGCTCAATTTAAAAACTGAGCCTTTCTTATCATTAAATCTTCTTCTTAATGTTTCCCTATTTCTGTCAAATATCTTTCAGCATCTAGTGCTGCCATACAACCTGTACCAGCAGCCGTAACTGCTTGTCTGTATACTTTATCAGCTGCATCACCACTTGCAAACACACCAGGTATTTTGGTTTTACTTGTCCCTTTTTCAACAATTAAATAACCTACCTCATCCATATCTAACCAACCCTTAAAAATATCGGTATTGGGTTTATGACCAATAGCTACAAAAAAGCCTGTTACTTTTAACTCACGTTCTTCGCCACTCTGATTGTTATAAGCAAGAACTCCTTCAACCGTTTTATCTCCTAATACCTCTTTAACTTCATGGCGAAATAAGACTTCTATATTATCCGTATTCATCACGCGTTCTGCCATAATATTTGAGGCTCTAAACTCATCCTTACGAACTAACATGTAAACCTTATTACAAAGCTTAGATAAATAAGTCGCTTCTTCACAAGCGGTATCTCCACCACCAATAATGGCTACATCTTGTCCTTTATAAAAGAATCCATCGCAAACGGCACAAGCACTGACTCCAAAACCGTTTAAACGCTGCTCAGATTCTAATCCAAGCCATTTGGCTGAAGCACCAGTTGAGATAATTACTGAGTCAGCTGTAATTTCATGCTTTTCATCTACCCAAACTCGATGAACTGGACCCGTAAAATCAACTTTAGTCACTAAGCCAAAGCGAACATCAGTACCAAAACGCTCGGCTTGTTTTTGAAAATCCATCATCATTTCAGGACCATTGATTCCCTCTGGATAACCTGGGTAATTTTCTACATCATTAGTAATGGTTAATTGACCTCCAGGTTGCAAGCCCTGATACATGACCGGACTCATATCTGCTCTTGCAGCATAAATAGCAGCTGTATATCCTGCAGGCCCTGAACCGATGATTAAACATTTTACATGTTCTGTTCCTTTATTTTCTTCACTCATAATTTCAAAAAATTGAAGGATAAAATTAATCTTAATTACTCTAAATGATTCAGACTAATCTATGGGATGATTGTAAAAAAAGCTTAACTACTTAATGCCTTATGACAATTGACTCCAAAGTAAATGGATTTAAACTTTTTAAATCACTATGCTTGAGTAATATGACTAGGAATGATTCAAAAAAAAGTTTCAAAATGTTTAGTTGCCAAATTAGAATTTTAAATTTGCCCTTTTTTAGAAATATCGGGATGTAGCTTAGTCCGGTTAAAGTGCGCGTCTGGGGGGCGCGAGATCGGAGGTTCGAATCCTCTCATCCCGACAGAGAAAAGTCTTGTACTGAAAGTACAGGACTTTTTTCGTTTATTGCTTATGAACTAGTTCATAAGCAATAAACGAAAAAGAACTATTGAGCAAAACGAAATAAGACTTTGCTCTGAATCCCATCCACTCTAGGACCACCTAAGGTCATCCACTCATCCCAACAAACAAGCCTAACCATATTGTTTTGGGCTTTTTATTGAAGTTTTGAACAGTATAGAATAAAACAAAAAAGCCAGTTTCTCTAGTAAAAAAACTGGCTTTCAAATGGATGTCGGTTTCACCTATATATCCTAATTGCACTACTTGGCTGTAAAAGTATTTTCAACTTTTCAAGTTGTAAATACTCAAATACCATGATTTTTAGGATAAAAGGTGAAAAAATTATCGATGTACTAAGAAAGCACCATTTCTTAAAGCTACCGTATCTCCTGACGAACTCGCTGCATCACATGAAAATGTTCCTATGATGATTGCTGAACTGACACTATCAACTGTCATTTGTCCATTTATCGGTTCATAAGAAATCCCTGTTGAGGCTGACTCAATATAACTTAAACTATTCCCAAAACCCGGAAATGAATAAATGGTATCTTTTGGCTCATTGTTAAAACTAATTTGTAGAATATTTGATGGTGAGGATACCGAATTGGTTATTAAAATACTTATAAAGCTAGATTGATAAAATGGGCTTGTACTTGTTACAGGAACTCCATCAACTTCATAATTGAAATATTGTGATGGCAAATTTGCACTTCCCCCACCAGAACCTCCAGAACCACTACCATTTCTTCCTCCAGTTAATCCCGAACCATCATAATTTGGTGTTTGTAATAATCCCGCATCTTCATTCGGCTCTAGTTTTTCTTCCTTTTGACAAGCATTAAAAAACAACAAAGAGAAAAGTAAGGTTGAAAAAAATAAGGTATTGCGTATAATTTTTAGTTGAAATGTATTCACTTTATTCATTTATTGAGTTACTGCAACGAAGTTACCATTTTGAAAATTAAGCACATCTCCATTAAAGTTTTGAGCATTGGCATAAAAATTCCCTTTTACTAAGCCTTCTTGTGTATTAATTTCAGTGATTACCAATAAACCACTTTGAGCAAAATAAGTAGTTTCAAACGTATTTGTGCTAAAGCTATTTGAATTATATGAAAAAGATATGATGGGATCCGTCAAGTCATATGTTTTTAGACTCAGGGGTTCTCTAATTGTAAAACTTAATTGGATTGAATCACTATTCATAGAGGAATTGATTATTTCCGTTGTTCCCGATTGATTGGAAGAAGTATACCGATTACAGAAAGTAGAATTAAATGGTAAACCTTTATTTAAATCAGCATACATATTTCCAAGGAATGGAATATGCACATAAACATCATTAAATTGACCTTCGTCAATTACGAACAGCTCTTTACTTGAACCACTTAAATAGACTGTTGCTTCAAAAGTTCCAGAGATCAAACTATTCTTTTCATCAAATTCTAAAATTGAAATTTCAGCATTGTTTTCCTGATTAACATTCAATGAGCCATATGCAGAGCTTCCATCTGTATATGATATTTGATTCCTTCCAAAAGGGTCCCCAAAATAGACTCCTTGCTCTATTCCGGATGTTGTAAAACTGACTACTTCATCTCCTTTAGTTGCCATTAAAAGCAAGCGATCATTTCTAAATTCGGCATAAATATTTTCCGTTGAAAATGGGTATCCATCTACTTCAGCATAATACTTTCTGTTCGACAAAGCCAACAAATCTTTATTCACAAAATCCTCTGCTGTTAAGGGTTCAGGATCTTCACATGAACCTAAAATTAAGAGGACCAAAAGGTATAAAATGTTTCTTTTCATTTTCTATTCTTAACCTGCCCAACCTTCTCGGTCTAAGCTTCTGTATTGTATTGCTTCTGCTAAATGATTCGTTTCAATATGCTCCGATTGCTCCAAATCTGCAATGGTTCTAGACACTTTTAAAATTCGGTCATAAGCCCTTGCAGAAAGCCCTAATTTCTCCATTGCATTCTTCAACAATTGCTGACCGGCTTCATCAATTCTACAAATTTCTCTCAACTGCTTAGAACCCATCATGGCATTAGAATGCATGTAATCATTTTCTTTATATCGTTCATGTTGAATTTCTCTAGCTCTTACTACACGATCTCTGATTTTTTCACTTTTTTCAGATAATCTTTTCTCTGAAAGTTTCTCAAAATCAACAGGAGTAACCTCAACATGTAGGTCAATTCTGTCAAGCAAAGGTCCTGAAATTTTATTCAAATATTTATGTACCATTCCAGGAGCACACATGCACTCCTTTTCTGGGTGATTGTAATACCCACAAGGGCAAGGATTCATAGAGGCTACAAGCATAAATGAAGCCGGATAATCGACGGTAAATTTTGCTCTTGAGATGGTCACCTTTCGTTCTTCCATTGGTTGACGCATAACTTCCAAAACAGTACGTTTAAACTCTGGCAATTCATCTAAAAAAAGAACCCCATTATGTGCCAAAGAGATTTCACCGGGTTGTGGAAAGCCACCACCACCTACAAGTGCTACGTCACTAATAGTATGATGAGGAGAACGAAATGGACGCAAGGTAATTAAAGAAGCATCTGATTCCATTCTACCAGCTACCGAATGTATTTTGGTCGTTTCGAGAGCTTCCTTTAAACTCAACGGCGGCAATATTGTTGGAAGCCTTTTAGCCAACATCGTTTTACCAGCACCTGGTGGACCTATTAAAATGACATTATGTCCTCCTGCCGCTGCTATCTCTAAAGCTCGTTTAATGTTTTCTTGGCCTTTAACATCTTCAAAGTCAAAGCTTGAATTATCAAGATTTTTATAGAATTCCTTTCGAGTATCAATCTTAGTGAGTTCTATTTCCTGTTCTCCATTAAAAAAATTGATTACTTCAATAATATTCTCAACTCCCAAAACATCGAGACCCTCCACAATAGCAGCCTCTCTCGCATTCTGTTTAGGTAATATGATTCCCTTGAATCCTTCCTTTTGAGCTTGTATCGCGATGGGTAAAGCTCCTTTCATGGATTGTAAGCTACCATCTAAACTCAACTCACCCATGATAACGTACTCACTTACCCGATCAGGTAAAATTTGTTCGGATGCAGCTAAAATTCCTGTTGCAATGGTTAAATCATAGGCAGAACCTTCTTTTCGAATATCTGCTGGAGCCATGTTAATTACGATTTTCTTACCCGGAATTTTATACCCATTATTCTTAAGCGCAGCTTCAATTCGTTGCTGGCTTTCTTTTACCGCACTATCTGGCAAACCAACTAAATGAAAATTAATTCCTTGACCAATGTTCACTTCCACGGTAATTGTAATCGCATCTACTCCATAAACTGCACTTCCAAATGTTTTTACAAGCATAAGACTGTCGTTTTCATTAACTTCGAACAATATACCAATATTAATTTATGTTACGCTATTTCTCTTTATTCCTATTTATTGTAAGCAGTTTGACTACCCATATAGTTTATGCTCAGAAAGTTGAACTGTATTCTGCAAACCTATTTCCCGCCGAGCCATACGGAGGAACTGAGGAACTTAAACGATTGGTAAAGCAGTGTATGGTTTATCCGGCTTGGGCTATTGAGAACGAAATAGAGGGCGAGGTTTTTATCGACTTTAAAATTGATGCTGAAGGACAAATTTTAGAATCAAAAATTTCAGGAACAGACCATGAAAGTTTGAGAAATGAAGCTTTTCGAATTTTTAAACGAATTCATTGGATTAAAGATGAGGGACGCTCTGGAAAAGTAGGAGGTTATGATAAAATTAAAATAGAATTTAATTTAAAGAAATATCAAAAACTGGTAAAAAATAGAGGCTACACTGAGCTTCCTTTAGCTGTTGATTCTGTTTCAGATGACATGAAGGTATACACCATCAATCAAGTTGAAGATCAACCTCAAATAAGTAATGCAAAAAATGTAAATGCTTTTGTAGCAAAACACTTTAAATACCCTAGCATTGCCATACAAAGAGGCATTTCAGGAAGAGTAATTGTTGACTTTGTAATTGAGCCTTATGGACTAGTTTCCAATATTCAAATTATTGAATCTTTACCTGGTGGTTGTGATGAAGAAGCCAAACGTCTGGTAAAAATGATGGAATGGACTCCAGCACTTCTTGAAAATAAAGCAGTAAGATGCTTATATCGTTATGAATTGAATTTTGTGAATCCCGGAGGAGTTATACGCTAAGGTCTAATTGCTCTTCTACATATTGAATCAAGGAATGAATCACTTTTATGTGAATTTCTTGAGCTCGGTCTGCATATTGTGAAAAAGGAGCTCTAATTTCTATATCACAAATCTGAGCCAAATCACCTCCATTTTTTCCAGTTAAACCAATCACTTTCATTCCCTTTTCATGAGCTGCTTTTGCTGCATGAATTACATTTTTAGAATTACCCGAAGTACTAATGGCTAATAAAACATCTCCTTGGTTTCCCAATGCTTCAACATATCTTGAAAAAATAAAATCGTAACCAAAGTCATTGGCCACACAGCTAATGTGTGTAGGGTCAGAAATTGAAACAGCTGCTAAGGCCTTTCTATTTTCTTTAAATCTCCCACTTAATTCTTCTGCAAAATGCATGGCATCACTCATTGACCCCCCGTTGCCGCAAGAAATTATTTTACCCTTTTTAGAAAGACTTTCAACAAATAAATCTCCTGCTTTGGCTATTTTATCCATATTGGATGTTTCAGCAACAAATTCATTTAAAACGGACTGTGCTTCTTCTAGGTTTTTAATAATTCCAGCTTTACTCATGATGATAAATTATAAAACAAAAATAAAATAAGCTTCAGAATGCCTGCTACTGAAAGTATTTTTTATTTTCGCTGCAAACTCTTGAAAAGATGAAAAAGATACTATTTACACTGATTAGCTTTACTTTACTACTAACCGCTTCTGCGCAAGATGAGCCTACTTGTTATCAAAAATATGCGAAAGTTTTTGAAGTAAGAGGTGCAAATGATATTACAGATGGCGAACACAATGTTGTAGTTACTTTGAGAAAAGGAAGCTTTGCTGATTGTTTTATCGGTCGTGTGAAGGTATTAAACGGTGTAATTTTAATCAATACCATACAACTCACTTTTGTTGATGGAAGCTATGAACCTTTTCAAAGAGAATACAAATACGATGACCCGATTACTATCGTAAATGGCATTTCTAAAACCATGGTAACCAAAGATGAAGAATTGGTAAACATAATGTTTGTAGACTCTATAAAGCCGAAGAAAAAAGCCTTTAAACGAGCTCCTGAACCAAACTTTGACCTTTAATTTTTGGCTAAGCCTTTCTCTGCTTGATAAGCCGAAATTCCACAATCTAAAAAGTCTTCGTACTCCTCAACATCGGGAGTATAACCTACTGGATTACCTAACAACTTTCCTTCAGGACTTAGCATGACATAATAGGGCTGAGAGTTGTTATTAAACACTTGTGTTTGAAAAGTAGCCCATTTATTACCAATGGTTTTTATTTTCTTCTTTTTCAATTCATTACCCGCCATATATTCAAAAATACCTTGTTGATCTTCAGGTAGCTTCACTTTATCGTCCACGTACAATGAAACCAGTACAAAGTCTTCTTCCAATTTGTCTTTGATTTTTTGCACTGTCCAAACCGATTCTTCCATTTTACGGCAGTTAACACAAGCCCAACCAGTAAAGTCAATCAATAGTGGTTTTTTCTGTTTTTGAGCCTCTGCGATGGCTTCATCAAAGTCCATAAATTCAGCATGGAAGGTTTCTTTTTCGTACCAAGAGTAAAAAGTTGGTGGCGGGAAACCGCTTAACAAATTATGGTTCCAAGGTGAATTTTTTAAGACGCCAGGTGCAATGTAAATCGTAAACGCTAATATTAATGCCGCAAAACCTAAACGGAAAGGAGAAATTCGACCTAAAGGTGAATCGTGTGGAAACTTAATTAAACCGATTAAGTAAGCCACTAAACCTGCTCCAATTAAAATCCATATTAAGAAGAAAGTTTCTCTTTTTAGTAAACCCCACTGCTCTACCAAGTCTGCATTTGACAAGAATTTAACGGCTAAAGCTAGTTCAATAAAACCTAAGACCACCTTTACTGAATTTAACCAACCTCCAGATTTTGGCAGCTTGTTCATCATAGAAGGGAATGTAGCAAAAATGGCAAAGGGCAAACCCAATGCTAAACCAAAACCGCTCATGGCAGCTGTAATTGGCCAAGGACCATTTTTAAGCGCATTTCCAAGCACAGTACCTAAAATGGGACCCGTACAGGAAAAAGAAACTAAAGCCAGCGTTAAAGCCATAAAAAAGATACCTAACACTCCACCCACTTGAGAAGCAGAATCAGCTTTGTTGGTTAGTGAACTAGGCAAGGTAATTTCGAAATAGCCGAAGAAAGAAATGGCAAAAACTACAAAAACCACAAAAAAGATGATGTTTAACCACACCGATGTAGCAATTTCATTCAAGACCTCAGGGTCTGTATTAAAATGAAAAGGGATACTCAAAATGGCGTAAATCGCAAAAATGAAAAAGCCATATAAAACCGCTTTTCCTACTCCCTTTCCTTCTCCGTCACCTTTGGTAAAAAAGCTAACCGTAAGCGGAATCATTGGAAAAACACAAGGCGTAAGTAAAGCAATTAAGCCTCCTAAAAAGCCAAAAAGAAAAACTGTCCAAACGTTGGAAACTTCTGTTTTTTCTTCTCCACAATCAGATACTGGATTCTCCAAATCAACCAAAGGCAAATTAGGGATAATCGTGCTCACATCAATCTTTGCTTCTTCTGCTTCTAAATCAAGGGCATTAACCGCTTTTCCTGTTTTTAAGTTAAACACAATTTCTGTGAGTTCTGGTGGCAAGCACATGCTTTCGTTGCAAACAATGAATTCAAATTCAACAACTACTTCATTCGAATCATTTCCCACTTCACGTACAAATTCTACTTCCTTTTCATAGTAATCCAAATGCATTTCTGCGGTAGCGTCAAAGGCTGAGATTAATTCACCCATCTCTTTCGTTTCTGTATCCGCATCCAAGGCTTTATTCACATAAAACTTGGTTGCCATAACTTGCTCTTCTTCACTTTTTTGCTTTTGCGAATACAAGTGCCATCCTTCTCCTATTTTGGCTTTAAAATGTAGCTCGTATTTACCTTCTTCTTTTCCATTGGTAACAAAGTATTCCCATTCAGTTGCATCCTCAAAACTGTTGTCAACCATAGCATCAGTATCCACTTTGTTCGTCGACTCAGCTTCTTTTATATCTTGACTTGCATCACCGGTTTCTTCTGGCATTTCCTGAGAAGTCGTTCCACTTGCAGGCACCTTAAAGTTTAGATCCACATACTCAGGCGGCAAACATTTTTCTGCATCACAAACCATAAAATAAACCTCAGCGGTTAATTCAAAGCCATCTGGGGAAGTCGGTTTTACCTTTTGAATGAAAGTGACTTTTTTCTCGAAGTAATTGAGATCCATGTCAAAATTTGGATCGTATTCCGTTTTGGCTTTTGGCTCTTCCACTTTTCCAATTAAAGTGTATGCATCTCCTTCTGGGAAAGTAAATTCGGTTGCAATTGGACCGTCTTCGCTAGGTAAGGTTTGCGAATACAAGTGCCAACCCTCTTCAATCTGTGCAGTTACTTTTAAGGCAAAAGTGCCATCTTTTAAATCTTCTACTTCGGTTTCCCAACTAACGGGATTAAAGACTTGTGCTTGTGCAGAAAATGCAATTAGAACGCTTAGAAAAGCTAGGAATATTCTTCTCATATGGGTACCCTTTATTCAGAAACTCCCAAAGGTAATATTATTTGCTTGTAGAAGTAAAACTTATGCTGGAATGCAATTCGTCATTTGCCCCTAAATTAAAGTGCTTTTTGATCCAATTCACAAACAAATAAAGTAAAGGAGTGTCAAAAGCGGCCACCAAAACTTTGAATAAAAATCCATTGACCAACAAATCCCAAAATCGAATCCATTCAATTACTCCAAACACACACAGCAGTAACAATACAGAGGCTGTATCAACAAACTGAGAAGTCATAGTAGAAGCATTATTTCGAAGCCAAAGATGCTTTCCTTGAGTTAAGTTTTTCCAAAAATGATAGATGCGAATGTCTATTAACTGAGCCAATAAATAGGCAATCATGGAGGCCGAAACAGCAACGCCAGTTAATCCAAAAACTTTGTTAAATGTTTCATCTTGTATGGGCGACCATGAAGTGGCTGGGACCACATTGGCTAGCCAAACAATTCCCAAAACAAAAACAGTGGCAAACAAACCCGAAATAACCACTTGATTCGCTTTCTTTTTACCGTAAATCTCAGAAATGATATCTGTGATTAGAAAAGTGATTGGATAAGGCAAAATACCAACCGAAATCTCGAAAGTATACCAATCGAAAAGTTGCCATGAAAAAAATTTCTGAAAAATTAAGTTCCCAGCAACCAAAGAAGCTATAAACAAAGCTGCTAGCACTAAATATAAGCGTTCGGCTTGTCTATTTTTTAAAGCGTCCATTTCAGTCTTATCACTTTTTTGGTCTGCGTATCTAATTTAACTTGCTCGCTTATTCCAAACCCTAGTAATGCAATTATGTTTTGATTGTTTTCAAGTAACCAAAGCTCTTTCTTTTTCATCAGTGGCACTTTTTGGTCAATCAATACATCGCTAACTTTTTTCTTTCCTCTCATGCCTAAAGGCTGAATTCGGTCGCCTTCTCTCCACTTTCTAAGTTTGAGTGGCCAACTTAGCTTATCAGCATCAAAATAATAGGTTGATTCTTCCTGGAATTCTACTTTTTCTAAGTCGATTTTCTCCACCTCAAGCTTTATTGGCGTTTCGATTTTGGTTGGATAATTTTCAATAATCACATCAGCGAATACTTGATTCACATTTGCTTTCTCAATGATAAAAAGCCTTTCTCGATCAAGATTTATCACATGAGTTTTTGATTCAAAAAGTTTCCCTGAATTCGGTTTTCCAGAAATTTCAATAAGGCTTTCTATTTGCTGATAATTAAAGCCTAAGGGTGTTAACAGTTCAGCTAAAACCAATTTTGGGTAACGCAAGTGAGTCAACTTTTCAATGGCAATAAAGCCCTGCTCAAAATTTTGCAAAATCGTTTGCTTCTCTTCCTCAATTACTTCCTGATAAAGTTGTTCAGCCTCCTTTAATTTTTGCAAATTCTCTTGCATAATCTGCCTAAACTCCGGATTTCTTTTTTCCCATAAGGGAAGAATTTCCAGCCTAAAAAAGTTTCGCAAATAGTTGGTTTCCGTATTTGAAGCGTCTTCACGAAAGGGCACTTTAGCTTCTTCAGCTAATGCTCTAATTTCTTCTTTTGAATAAGAAAGCAAAGGCCTTAAAATTCCCTCATGCTCTTTTATCCCACTCAAGCCTTTTAAGCCAGTTCCTCTATTCAGATTTATGAAAAAAGTTTCAATACTATCGTCTAAATGATGAGCTGTAAGTAAATGCGTAAAGCCATTTTCTTTTTTCAATTCTTCAAAAAAATCATATCTAATTTTACGCGCTGTTTCTTGAGTCGACAAAGACCATTTTTTCGCTAATTTTTTGGTTTCAGCCCGATGAACAAAAAGTCTCACATTCAATTTCTCCGCAAAATTTCGCACTAAAACCTTATCCCCTTCTGAAGCTTCCGAACGTAATTGAAAATTAACATGTGCCACGCTATAGTTCACTTTAAGCTGATGAATAAGATACCACAGCAACATGCTATCCACTCCCCCACTTACGGCCAACAAAAAGTTAGCAGAAGCTAAATTCTTGTAATCTTGTTTTAGTTTATTGATTGCTTGTTCGAGCATAGCCTAATTCTGTTGTTCAAAAATAGCTTTTGCTTTCAACAAACACTCTTCATATTCTTTTTCAGCATCCGACTGATTGGTAATGGCGCCACCCACGGTTAAGGACAAATATTGTTTTTGCGTATCGTAAAGGAGACTACGAATCACCACATTGAAATCAAAATTCCCGTAAGGATCAATGTATCCCACACTTCCAGAATAAAGCTCACGCTTCGTTTTTTCATATTGGTCAATTAACTTCATGGCCGATATTTTGGGAGCGCCTGTCATTGAGCCCATGGGATAAGAGCAGCGAATAGCTTCCGTAAAGTGAACATCACTTTTTAAAGTACTACTCACCGTTGAAATGAGCTGATGTACTTGAGGAAAAGTATACATCCCAAATAATTCCTCCACTTTCACCGAACTTTTTGCTGCCGTTCTTGACAAATCGTTTCGCACCAAGTCCACTATCATCACATTCTCGGTTTGCTCTTTCAAGTCATCACGTAAAGCCGTTTTTAGCTGTTTATCCTCTTCAGGATTCTTTCCTCTTCTATAGGTACCTTTAATGGGTTGAGAGTATAACTTATCACCCCTTTTACATAAATACCTTTCAGGTGAAGCCCCCATAAGTACATTTTGATTTTGCTTGTAAAAACTAGCAAAAGGCATAGGCGAATGAGTATTTATTTGATGAAAAAAAGCTTCTGGCTGAAGTTGAATCTGCTCTTGATAAAACCCTTGACAATAATTGACTTCATAAATATTTCCGTATTGAATTTCTTCTTTCAGCTTTTCAATTGCCTTTAAATAATCCACTTTGGAAAGTCTGGCTTTCATGGCTGAAAGTTTTTGCTTGGGAAGCACTACCGCATCTTTCAGTCGACTGACCCAATCTAATATAGGCTTAGCATCTACATCAAAATTGCAAAAACATTGAATCGTTTGACTGCTTCGTTCTTGAAAAACCAAATAGGCAGGCTCAAAAAAAGCCAAATCTCCAAAAGAGAAATTTCCTTCATGCCTACTTTCTAACTTCTCAATTTGATTTTTTAAATCGTAACTCAAATGACCAAACAACCAAGATGGGCTTTCTTGATGGTAGCTCTTGAGTTGTTCAAAAGCCAATTCTTTAGGTTCAAACAAACGGTAACCACCAAAGGCAGCAATAAATTCATATTGCCCGTATTTGTCTTGATAATGGTTTGAATGTAGGATAGAAACATGTTTAAAATGCTTGCTAAAATCAAGCAAATGCGAAAGCACATCTTCTACCTCATCCGCGGCTATTTCCTTAACTTTCTCCACCAAACAAAGGTACACAAGCAAAGCCCTATACTCTCTTAATTTTTCATTGATGACTAAAAAAGAAATCCTGCTACATTTTGAATCACTACTAAAAGAAAAGATGGCTGCTTGTGATGCTGAAATCAGAGACATACAGTTGTCCATGTCCTCAGAAACCAAAAGTTCGGCTGGCGATAAGCATGAAACCTCGCGAGAAATGATGAAGCAAAGCCGAAATCAAGTGGAAAATCAATTGGCCCATTATCAGTTACAAATGCGCCAAATAAAAGAACTTGAAGGGAAAAAATCTTCTTGTGTAGAGGCCGGTTCTTGGGTGAGTACTGAGGAGGAAGAGTTCTTTTTTGGACTTGCTTTGGGGAAAGTAAAACTTGGCAATAGCAGTATATTTGCCCTATCTACTCAAGCGCCAATAGCACAAGCATTTTTAAACAAAAAAGCTGGTGAAAAAGTGGAGTTTCGAGGAAAGATTTTCACCCTATTAAACGTTCAATAAATGGGCACAAAACTGCTGTACTACTTGTTTTTACTTCCTTTAAGTAAACTTCCTTTTGGGATACTCTACTTACTGTCTGACTTAACCTATTTGGTTTTGTACAAGCTCATTGGGTACCGAACTAAAGTTGTTCGAGGAAATTTAAAGCGAAGTTTCCCTGAAAAATCAGAAAAAGAAATTTTGCGCATTGAAAGTGAATTTTACAAGCATTTGTGCGATGTAATTGTAGAAGGAATTAAAGGTTTTTCGATTTCTAAAAAACAAGCACAGAAACGCATGAAGCAAAGAAATCCTGAACTCATTAACCAATTTTACAAAGAAGGCAAACAGGTTATTTTAGCCGGTGGTCATTATGGAAATTGGGAAATGTTTGCGGTAGCCATTGGCATGGCTTTAGACTACAAAACTGTGGCTTTGTATACGCCATTGAAAAATAAATTCATGGATAGTAAAGTGCGTGAAAGTCGCTCCAAGTATGGTTTAGGCATGATGCCCATAAATGAAATTAAGAAGAAATTGAACGACCAAAAAGACAATTTGTATGTCACCATTTTTGGGGCTGACCAATCGCCAAGAAAATCACAAAAAGCCTATTGGATGAACTTTTTAAATCAGGAAACTGGGGTTCAATTTGGCACCGAAAAATTTGCCAAAGAATACAAAGCAGCCGTGGTTTTTGGAAACATTCATCGCCTGAAAAGAGGCCATTACGAAGTAGCTTATCAACTTATTTGTGAAGACGCTACGCAAACGCCATATGGTTACATTTCTCAAGCTCATACCAAACTGTTGGAAAGAGAAATCATAAAAAAACCAGAACATTGGCTTTGGAGTCATAAAAGATGGAAGCACCAAAGACCAGAAGAACTTCCGCTAAACCAAGAGCTCGATTTGCTGTTGTAAGTATATGGGATTAGTAGGAAACTTAGTAAAAACAGCCATTACCATTGGCCATGAATTAGATTTCAGCAATGAATCGGCAAAAACGCAACAAGAAAAACAATTAACAGAATTATTACACAAGGCCAAGGACACCGCTTTCGGCAAGTATTACGGATTTGAGCATATTCTAGAAAGTGCGAATCCAATTGAAAGATTTCGAGCACAAATTCCACTGCACAAATACGAAGACATTGCCCCATGGTGGGAGCAACAACAAAAGTTTCCGGACATTACGTGGCCAGCTAAGCCTAGTTATTTTGCGCTAAGCAGCGGAACAACAGGAAACAGCTCTAAACGAATTCCAGTAACGGAAGATTTATCACAAAGCATGCGTCAAGTTGGTGTTTCACTTGTAAAAGAACTACCCAATTTTAATTTGCCAGAGCCTGTTTTTGAAAGCAATATTTTGATGCTAAGTAGCTCGGCGAATTTAAAAGAACATGAAAATGGTCACTTAGAGGGTGAGATCAGCGGCATTAACGTGCATAAATTCCCAGACTGGTATGATTTGTTTTATCAGCCAGGTAAAGAGATTGCAGCCATTGATAATTGGGACGAAAGAGTAGCAAAAATTGCAGAGGAAGCCCCCAACTGGGACATTGGCGCTATTGCAGGAATTCCTTCTTGGGTTTTGTTGATGTTGCAAGAAATCATGAAAAAGCATGAGCTTGAATACATTCAAGACATATGGCCAAACTTTTCGGTTTATGCCAGTGGCGGTGTTGCCTTTGAAACTTATCGAGAAGATTTTGAAAAACTATCGAACAAGCCTTTACTGATTATTGACACCTATTTGGCCTCTGAGGGTTTTTTCTCTTATACAGCAAAGCCAGACACCATGAATATGCGTTTGGCGCTTTCTCATGGCTATTTCTATGAGTTTATTCCATTTAATGAAAAAGGAGTAGATGACTATGGAGAAGTGAAGGAAGATGCACAAATTTTAAGCATTGATGAAGTTGAGCTTGACCAAGAATATGTTTTGGTTATTTCTTCTTGTGCTGGGGCTTGGCGATACATGATTGGTGATACAATTAAATTCACTTCTTTAAACCCACATGAGATTAAAATCAGTGGTAGAACCAAGTTTTTCTTAAATGTAGTTGGCTCTCAATTGTCTGAAGAAAAAATGAATGAAGCCATTGTTCAATTAGCCGATAAACATTCCATTAGTATTAATGAATTTATGGTTGGAGCTATTAAGAATGAAAAAGATGAACACATTCACCAATGGGTTGTCGTTTCTAATGATGAAGCTGACAATCAAAAATTGACCACTGATTTAGATGAAATTCTTAAGTCCAAAAACAAAAACTACGGAGTAGCTAGAAGTAAAGCTTTAAAAGAGATTCGCTTAAAAAAGATTTCTAAAGAAACTTATAAGGACTTTTTAGAATCTACAAAAAAGGCAGGCGGACAAACCAAAACGCCCAAAGTGATGAAAGCAGAAAAAATGACTCAGTTATTGAATTTTATCGCCTAAAGATTAAAATAAGGTTCTAACAACTCTTTATCTTCAGAACAAACAATCACATCTTCTTCGGGCATGTAGTATTTCATAATCTTAGACTTATATGATTCGCTAATGCTTTCATGACCTAAAATGAATTTCTTTGTAGCTAAAATCTCTTCGTGAAAACCATTAGCAATAGCGATGTAATCCGCATCATGCTCCACCACTTTTTTAAACTTTTCTGAGAAATAATACTTCAAACCATACACAATCATTTTAAAATTGCTGTGCTGTTGGTAATCCATAATGTGCCCTAATTCGTGAGCAAACCAACCAGTTAAAACATCTTCTGAAAGCGTATTTAATTTTAACTTCTTTTGATCTCTTACGTGGTATCCTATATTTATTCGATACCGCTTAATTCCACTAAAAAGTGAACGTAAAGTAATAATGGGTTGCGCTTGCATGGTTGAACCTTCAATCGGTTTTTGCACCAATGTAATTTCATATTCATGCAAAGGCTTGTATTGGTGCCACACTTTTTCAAAACTGTTTCTAATTACTGAATCTTCAACATTTTTAAAGTGTACACTCATTTCAAAAGGGCTTTGGTTTGGGTTCTCTACATTCGATTTATAGATGAGCTCACCCTCCATTAAGTTATGATCAGCGAAATAAATTCCTGAGCAAACAAGCAATAAGAGTATTGCTAAAAGGTATTTGGTTTTGGAATGTTGTAAAAAACTTGAACTCATACATATATACCTACGCATGAACCCCACCAATTGTTTTTTAAACTAGCCTCTTTCTCGAACCATATCTTCCAAACACTCAATCCATATGGGGTGATCGTTTAGGCTTTCAACAAGCTGTACTTTTTCGCCACCATTCTCTTCAAAAATCTCTTGGTATTCAATTCCAATTTCAACGGTTGTTTCCAAGCAATCGGCAATAAATGCCGGGCTAAACGCTAATATTCGCTTATCTCCTTTTTTCGCTCGTTCTTCCACAATCTCATCAGAAAATGGCTCTAACCACTTTTTATCTAAACGAGATTGGAAAGCAACGGTATACTTTTCTTTTGGAATGTTAAGTTTTTCGGCTAATAAACGAGTGGTGGCATAACAAGTTGCTTTATAGCAATACTTATTATCATCTGTTAACTCTGTTTCACAATCGTGGTCTTTACAAGGTGTCCCATCTTCATAAACTTTGTCTACATGCCTTTCGGGAAGCCCATGATAACTAAACAAAATGTGATCATAACTTTCAATGTCGTATTGTTTGGCTCTTGCCACAAAAGCGTCGATAAATTTTGGATGATCCCAAAACTGACTAATGATTGACAACTCTGGAATAACCCACCATTTGCTAATAATTTTCATGGCTCTTTCCATAGCAGAACCGGAGCTAGCAGAAGCATAATGCGGAAATAGTGGCACGATGATAATTTTTTCATAATTCAACATGCGCATTTCTCCAAGCACTTTTTCCATAGAAGGATTTTGATAACGCATGGCTAGATGAACTGAATAATCCTCGCCCAACTTTGCTTGTAATTTCTGCTGCACACTTTCTCCGTAAATAATTAATGGAGAACCTTGATCGGTCCACAGCTGCTTGTAAATTTTAGTAGAGCCTGCTGCACGAAAAGGAACAATAATCAGGTTGACCAAAAACTTTCGCAATAACCAAGGTAAATCAATAACCCTTGGGTCGTTTAAAAATTGAAATAAATAGCGTCTTACCGCTCCTATTTTTGCGTCATCAGGTGTACCTAAATTGACTAATAAAACTCCTGTTTTGGCCATAATAATGGATATAAAAAAACAGCAAATAGACAAGCCATTTACTGTTATTGTTCATTCTAAAAGCACATCTCTTAAATGTGAATTGCTCTATTATTAGTTGCAGCTAAAGTTGCTTCTCTAAATGCTTCTGTAAACGTTGGATGAGCATGACTCATACGCGAAATATCTTCCGCTGTAGCTCGATACTCCATAGCAACCACAGCTTCTGCAATCATATCAGCTGCTCTTGGTCCACACATGTGAACGCCTAATATTTCATCGGTTTCTTTATCGGCAAGCACTTTAATTACACCGTCTGTGTCCATACTAGCTCTTGCTCTTCCACTTGCTTTAAATGGGAAAGAACCTGTTTTATAGGCAATCTTTTCTTCTTTTAACTGCTCTTCCGTTTTTCCAACGCTTGCTACTTCGGGCCAAGTGTACACTACATTCGGAATTAAGTTATAATTAATGTGTGGTTGTTCACCGTTCATTAATTCTGCCACCATAGTTCCTTCTTCTTCCGCTTTATGTGCTAGCATAGCTCCTCTAACCACATCACCAATGGCATAAATGTGAGACTTTGAAGTCTGTAAATGCTCATTCACTTCTATTCTCCCACGGTCGTCTGCTTTTAATCCAGCATTTTCTAACCCTAATCCATCTGTATAAGGTCTTCTTCCTACTGAAACCAAGCAGTAATCAGCTTCAAAACTTACTTCTTCTCCTTTCTTATTGTCCGCTTTTACAGTCACCAAATTTTTATTCTTCTTCACCTCTTTCACCTTGTGGCTCATGTGAAGCTTTATTCCTAGCTTTTTTAGTGACTTGCTCAATTCTTTACTCATGGTAGAATCCATGGTTGGAATAATGCGATCCATGTATTCAATCACCTCAACTTCAGTTCCTAAACGTGCATAAACCGAACCCAGTTCAAGACCAATTACACCGCCTCCAATAACAATCATTTTCTTCGGCACTTCATCCAATTCCAAGGCTTCAGTAGAAGTAATTACACGCTCCTTATCTAGCTCAATAAATGGCAAAGTAGCAGGTTTAGAACCTGTAGCAATTACAATTTTTTGAGCTTCAATTTTTTGTTCTTTCTCTCCATCTATTTTAATGGTGTGCTCATCTACAAATGAACCCATCCCTTGAAAAACATCGATCTTATTTTTCTTCATTAAAAAATCAATGCCTCCAACTGTTTGCTCAACCACTCCTCTTTTTCTTTCTACCATTTGCTTGAAATTTACTTTCAAGTCTTTTAACTCAATTCCGTGCTTGGTAAAATCGTGAGCAGCTTGATGGTAGTGCTCTGAAGAATCTAACAATGCTTTAGAAGGAATACAACCTACGTTTAGGCAAGTACCTCCAAGAGTACTGTATTTTTCAATTAAAGCGGTTTTCATTCCTAATTGTGCACAACGAATGGCACAAACATAGCCTCCAGGGCCTGAACCAATGATGGCAACGTCGTATTTATCCATGATTTTTTATTATTCTGAGAATTGGCCCACAAATTTAGGCAAACTAGGCCTTTTTAGCACTTAATCTTTGTTCTGTTTTATTCAGTTTCCTCACTAAGGTTAATAGCAAAAGTAAAGGAGCAATAAAGGCAGCAATTCGCCCGATGTAATTTCCGTATTTCACATAAAAGGTCAATTCGTCATTTAATTGAACAGTTCCTTTCAGTGCAGCTTCTTCCCACCATTTTGTTTGATCTACAATTTCTCCTTTATGATTAATTATAGCAGAAATTCCTGTATTGGCTGAACGCACAATACCTCTTCTTCCTTCTATGGCTCTCAACTTTGCGTAAGCTAAATGCTGTTTGTAACCGGGTGAATCGTCCCACCAACCATCATTGGTAATAATGGCATAAAGTTTTGCTCCGCTTCTTGCATATTGGGTGACATACTCTCCATAAACCGATTCATAACAAATGATAGGTGCAACACCATTTTCAGCATTTTGATTATAAAACACAGATGGATAGTCTTGCCAACCATAACCTCCAGCCGAGCCTCCAAGATTAATGGAAAGCCTCTTCATGATAGGTAAATACTCAAGAAAAGGAACTTTCTCTACTCCCAAGACTAATTTCGATTTTCGATGAAAAGGAATGTTTTCTGTTTGATCAAGCTGCATGGCAGCATTGTAATTATCATAGTAACCTTCACCCCTTAATTTGCGGGCAGTAGGCGTCATTTCCTCTTCTTTTAAAATTAATTTGGAAGTAGAAAGACCAACAATAGTTCTAAGATTTGGAAAAGAGTCAATGATATTTCTCAACTCTTCAGTTCCGTATAAATATTCAACTTCATGCTCCCAATAAGCACTTGGAAAAGCGGTTTCAGGTAAGATTAGTAGGTCTGTTTTTTCATCCACTTTGCTTCTAGCCAAACGCACCATCCGGTCTATTTGGTCTGACTCTGACATACCTCCGAATTTATCTTTGTAAGGATCAATATTTGGCTGAACAATGACCACTTGCTTTTCTTCACCTTTTGATACGTAATTTTTAAAAATAGCATGTGAATACAACATGGGAGCAAATACCCAAAGCAGCCAAACAATCATTACCAAATAGCTTCTCTTATTCTGCGCTTTCAGCTGCTTTGGAAAAAAGAAAAACAGCAAATTAGCAACCAAAACCCAAACACTTCCACCTATTACTCCTGTAAACTCATACCATTGAATATCATTAATATCGTTGGCAAACACATTTCCTAGGATAAGCCAAGGCCATGACAAATCCCAATTTAAATGAAGGTATTCAAAGGCAATCCAATAAATAACCAAACCAATATAGCCTTGTTTTTCACCTACTTTTTGCTTGGTTAAATGAAACAGCCAAAACACAGTGGCCATAAACAAAGAGTTAAAAACAATAGCAGCAACTGCTCCCCAATCGGAAGCATAATAAATCCACCAAGTAGTGATTAGGTTAAAAATAAAAAAGGCTAAATAAGCGAAGCCAAAAACCGCCAAAGCTGGATTTGATTTTCTTTGAGTCAACTCTTTTTCCACCCTTAATAGTGGTGTAAATGCGATAAATATTAATGAAGTTATATCCGCAATTTCAGGCCAGGCAAGTGCCAATAACACTCCACTTAATAAAGAAAGTAACCAAAACTTAATATGTTTCATACTTTTTGGAAAGAAGGGCAAACTTAATTATTAATAAGTTTGCCCTTCAAAATTGAAAGCATGAAGAAATCTTTACTTTTTCTACTCTTAGCACCTTGTTTATCCTTTGGACAAATTATAAGCACTCAAGTGAATTCGTTAGCATTTGGAAATGTTAATGTAGGAACAAAAGATAGTTTACAATTGAGCATTACAAATAATTCAAATCAAGCTGTAAACATTACCAACATTAAGTTTTATGTAATTTACGGCGACTACCCCTTTTCTGCTTCACAAAGTACATTTAGTTTGGCTGCAGGGGCTAGCCAAAATGTTTGGATTTACTTTGAACCTGAGCATAATATCATGCATAATTCAGAATTAATCATTCAACATAATGGCAGTAGTGGTTTTACTGCAGTTGATTTACAAGGTCAAGGAGTATTTCCTATGGCCTATTACAGCGGTACACAAAACCTAGAAGAACAAGCCTTAAAGAATGCTCTAAAAACCATTACCGGTCAGGGGTACAATCAACGGAGCTATAACCAAGCACGAGATTTTATGTACGGAAGTATTGATAATAATAATGGACAAGTAGAATGTGTATATACTGGTCGAACCGCAACTTTTAATAGTCGCTCTGGAGCAAATAACAATAGCTTTAACTGTGAGCATACTTTTCCTCAAGGATTCTTTAACCAAAACTTACCGATGAGAAGTGACATTCACCATTTATTTGCAACAGATGTAAATTCGAACAGCCAAAGAGGAAATTTACCTTTTGGTGTAGTAACTGGTAGCACCACATGGTCTCAAGGAGGCTCTAAAAAGGGCGGTGGTTTGTTCGAGCCACGAAATGCGCAAAAAGGAGCTACTGCAAGGGCTATGATGTATTTTGTAATTCGCTACCAAGACTACTCGAGTCATTTTTCTACTCAAGAAACAGTATTAAGAAACTGGCACAACACCTATTTACCAACAGCTTCTGAAATACAGAGAAACACAGACATACAAGCGGTACAAAACAACAGAAACCCATTTGTTGATTATCCACAACTGGAAGAGCGAATTACCAATTTTGTGACAAATAGCACTAAAACCCCTCAGTTTAGTTTAGATATTCTTCAAACTTCAGTGAATTTTGGAAATATTAATGCACTAGCTGCGGACACTTTCAATTACATTTTGGTAAATAAAGGAAATCAACCCATTTCATTCAGTAATTTTTCTATCAGTAGCACACAGTATTTGTCTTTTGCTGCAGGTTCAGGAGTTAACCAAAGCCTGAATCCAGGTGAAGCAATTCAAATTTCAATTGTTGCTAATACTCAAGGAGCTGCTGCTCAAATAAATGAAACTCTGGATTTTAATACCAGTTTAACTGGTCTTCAATCAAGTTTTACTATTCCAATTACCGCAAATGCTATCATTACATCATTAGCTGATTTAAGCTTGAACAATCAAATTGAAGTGTATCCGAATCCATTTGAAAATTCAATTACAATTGCAAACTCAAGTCATTTCACCAATTATCAAATTCAATTAGTTGATGCTGTTGGAAAGATTGTATTTAAAAACAACTTGACAGTTGCACAAAACGACTATGAAACGCTTGATTTATCTAGTCTAAACAAAGGAGTTTACTTCTTGAGTTTATCAAATGGGAAGGAAGTAATTGTAAGGCGTTTGGTTAAATAATTTACCTCAGCAAATACATTTTTCCGAATTCCTCTTTAAAGAATTGATCTACTTCAGTTTTTCGATGCTCCACATTGGCGCCATCAATTCTCATTTTCACTCGATAGAGGTAAACTCCATTGGCTAACTGATCTCCAAATTCATCTTTTCCATCCCAAGCGAATTCTGAAATGTTATTTCCGATTCGAATCGGTCCAATTTCAAATTGATCAATTTCTCTTACAACCTTTCCGGTTATAGTCATTATTTGAATTTGAATTTGGTCTGGTATTCTAGAACCAGTTAACGTAAACACAAAACGCGTAGATGTAGAAAAAGGATTAGGATAATTCATTAAGTGAGTTACACTCGATTTAGTGACCACCTCAAACTCAATCTGATAATCTTGAGCGCCAGATTCATTACCTGAAGCATCTTTAGCATTTACTCGAAGGCTATAAATTCCATCTTCTGTAAAGCTAGGTTGATACAATACTTTCGCCTTATTCTCAGGTAAACTTGCTGGTGTAAACTCAAGTTCAGTAGTTGAATTATAATTCAACAATTCCTCTTGTCCACTTGGTTTCCTTAAGTAAATGGCTATGCTTGAGGTATCGTCTAAAGCCAAAAAACTATTTTCATCATCCAGACTAATTCTAATCTCTGGTTTAGCTGATACAATTTCTCTATTCAAAATTCGCTTGCCATCAAAAGTGACATCCAATAATGGGTTTAAGAAGTCATTTCTTACAACAAATGAAAACTGTCCTGTATTATTAAAATATTCACTCTCAAATGGATTTCGCTGTGGATTAACATTTATAATTAAATTGTATATCCCACTTAGATTTTGAGTACTAAGTTCTCCATTGTAAATAAAGGTACTATCTCCGCTTAAAGGAGCTATTGTTTCTTCAGCTACAATTGATACCTGATTCTGCTGATTTAATAGTTGAATCTGTACCTGAAAACTATCCATTTCGGTAGAAGAAACATTACTGATAGCCACTTCATATTCTAGAGGCTCACCCTCTTGAATAGTATCCTTACTTAGGCTAAAAAACAAATTGGGATTCACTGCTACATCAGGAGGCGTTTGATGACTCACCTCCCACCTTTTTAACTGTGGAGGTGTTCTTTCTAAGTCATCAAAACTTCGAGCTTTAAGCCTCAGTTTAGGGTATCGATTGGCTGCCACAATACGGTTTAGAGAAGTATCTAAACTAAATTGATTTGAAGAAAAAAGAAGACTCTCACTGCCTATGGTATTAATGCCGTAGATTTCAAAAATTAAACTATCTGCCAGACTTGACCCTTCCTTTTTAAAGGCATACTGTAAGCGATTCCATTGATCGGTTGGACCAATTATGGTAGAGTAAATATCTCCAAAAGTAGCATTTACTTGAAGATCTCTTTCAAGGCTAATTCGATCTCTGGTAGAAGCTCCAGCAATTTCTTGAACCGTATTTAACTTACCTTTTTGCACCGTAAAAATGAATGGAAAACTATCTTGAAGATTAACAATTTCATTGCTTCCCAAAGTTTGTATGGACCTTAAAATAGAAGAATCTTGATCCCATATATCCGAATAGTTAAATGCTAGCCAACTGTAGAGAACCACATAGTTTCCATCGGGTATTTCATTCAACAAAAAATCACGCATATCTCTCATTTCATCGAGACTATCCGCCCTAAAAAGAAAATATGACTCTGACCTATCTCTAGAAGGGAAACACCAGCTATCTTGGTTGGCCTGACCAAAATAATTTTGTTGGTTAAGCCCATTGTAAGGGGTTTGCCAAGATTCAAGCGTTAATGAATCCAAAACAGCGATTAAAAATCCAGGAACGATTCTACATGCTCCTCTCTCCCTAGTATCTGCATCAATTGAATATAAAATTTCATTATGCTCCACATTATTAACTGGAGATCCTACATTAAAAACATTGAGCTCACGTACACCCTGTGTAAACTCAAACTTTTGTTGCGCATCATTTTGCTTTATATACAAAAAGTCATTTTGCTTATACTGATCAAAATGGTCTTGTGACCAACCTTCTTGATTGGCAATGTATTGAAAAGAGCTTTGTCTCCATTTAAAGTCTATACCATTTGATGGAATTGGGCTGACCCTCCAAAAATAAACAGCACTATCAGGCATATTCTGCAAAACAGAAGGACTCCAACTGACAACCCCACCAGCTGAACTTACATCAAAAGATTGTTTAAATGAGCTATTAAAATTAGCATTGGTATCCAACTCAAATCGGTAGTTCTTTTCTATCTCAAAAGCAAAAGCAGTAGATGCTTTTAATGTAGGTCCTTGTGTTCCAACTATTCCATATCTAAGTGGTGAAACAGGCAATATTTCACCTGATCGAACCAAAACCTCAAAATCAATTCGATTATTTAATTCATTAATCTCCGTATGCTCATCAAGCGGATCAAGAATAATTGTAAATTGATTTATTCCTACATTTTCAACTAAATCTATCGGAAAATTTAATGCTAAGCTATTTCTAAAAAAAAGTGGTTTTACTTTGAAGAAAATAGTTGTATCAGCAATGCCAGAAGCAGGAAAGTCTTGCCTAACTTCCACTTGTAAAGAATCTTGAATTGCCTTTCCGTAGTTTGTAAGGGTAATCATCAGTTGAAATGAATCAAGATCTGTAGTCACTTCGTTTGGAAGGATTTTAACATCATTTTGTTGTATTGAAAAATCAGGCAAATCAGGTGCATACAAGCCCAAAGAAGGATCTCCTTGCAAACTCATTTCCAGACAAATGCTTTTTAGACTTGGATACATATTTCCATTTTCCAACTCCATAACAGTAAGTCTCATATTCTCTGCCATGCTTTTACCATAGCCCTTCTTACTAAAATATTCATAGAGCTTACCTGAGTAATCATTCAAAGTATTTGCTAAACCAAGATTTCCATTTGCAATAAAACCTATTGCTCCTTTATTCCTTTCCAACACATACTTTTCTGCCGTACTTAATAAACCAGCTTGGTGATAATTTCCTGCATAACAAGAGTTAGCAAGAATAAAGGGATATTTTCCTTGGTTTTCCAATTTGTCCGGAGTATCAATGCTTATATCAAAATTTCCAGTTGCAGAAGCATGCCCAAAAAAGGTCATTAAACCAACCCCTTCGTTTATTAAAGTTCGAATTGAGTCTGACAAGGACGTTTGAAACGGAGAGGATGAACTTTTTCTAAAAGTTCTTACGTTACCTCCCTTAGGGGCTGCAGTATAATCAATTGCAAATCCGTTTAAATAAGATTCCAGTTGATTGGCTTCTAGCGCCTTGTTTCCTCCTGCAAAATGAAGTGCTTGCTTCTGCCAAAGTTGTCCAAGAGAATTTTCATATGCAATTACCTTATCTAAATACGCCCCTACTTCTGAAACCGTTTTTGCACTTAATCTACCTTGCGGAACAAGCGGTTCTAAACCACTTTGATTAAGACCAGCGGTCAATAAATTATCCGCCGCAGGATTTCCAAAAGTAGGTACTTGACATTCTTGATAAGCAGCAGCATTGCTCCGGTGTTGCTTCGCTGCAACTGATTTACCAATTAAGAATAAATGGCTAGGAGGAAATGGCCATTGATCGGCTGCAAACTCCATAAAACTTCTTATAGCTAGTGGGTTTTTTTCTATACCGTAACCATATTGATCGTATAAATCTTCAACAGAAACAACTACTGATGCCAACCCTTTAGAACGTTTGTAGGCAGCATAACGTGTAGCTTCTACAAACAATTTCTGGCTTGTGATAATAACAAAAGAAGTATCTACTACCTGAGCAGTATAGTCTACAAACTTAGCTGCATTCCCAACAGCAGTTAATTGATTAATAGGCTTAACTTCAGATTCAGCGGCTATCACCAATCGTTTTCTTCCACCCCCGTTTGGTACTAACACTTTGTAATCATCTAAACCTTGTATGACTTGAATTCGCTTTTTATTATCTAAATCCAACAATACAGGATTACTTCCACCTCTAAAAAATAATAGCTCTAAATATTGCTTTGATTGGCTCGAATGATCATCTACTAAAAACTCATAATAGGCTTGATTTCGTAAACTCATGGTATGAGGGTAAGTAACCTTAAAATAAGGAAAGGCAGTCCGATCAACTCCACTATTTCTATCATCTATACTTCTAATTTGAAGAGCATTGTTTCCTCCAATAATTTCAGAAGGAGAAAAAGTGAAGTTTACATCAACCAATTCATATCCCTCAAAAATGTGTGAGACTATCTTACTGCCTATTTGAATTTCCAAATGATGGTCCCCATTATTCTGACCTGCCCAGTTTGATTGTCCACTCAGCTTCATTTCAAATTCAGCAAAAGGACCTGAAACATATCGATTTGGTGTTGAAAAAGTGTAATTTCTAGAGTTCCCTAAATTCAAAACTCCACTCATATAGCCCTCTGAAGGCACATATTCAGGATCTGTGGCTTGACTAGTTAAGATTTCACCATCGTAATAAATCTGACTAAAGTTTACTAATTCTTCTTTCCAGATATAAGCAGCAGGAAAATAGTTCCCGAAATCTGTAGAATTTTCTAAGCCGTATCGCTTTGAATTCTGGCTACCACCATGCCATGTTAAAAAATAGTGTATACTATCATTAATTAAGCTATAATAAGGGTTCGGTTGGTTGTTTCTTCCTTTGTAAAACACAGAATCTAACCATCCGTCATTAGCTTCAGCATAAAACTCAATAAAATCAGTGGGATGAAAAACTCCATCATTCTCCCCTTCAATGTAAATAGGAACTTCTTTCCCTCGTGCAAAAAGCTGTAAATTTCTAGGGTTTATTGAAGAAATTGGAATCCCCGAATTAATCAGTGTTTGATAATCAATTCGATAAATTCCATTCTGAGAAATTGGAAACTTATAATAAGATTGATTGTAATCTATCCAATCGTTTCCATAAGGTTGAGCAAGTAGTTGTTGAGTTAAAAGTAAGAGACAAATTCGTAGTAGTGTTTTCACTGCTTTCGGTTTATATCAATTCTAACAGAAAATACGTTGGAATATAGGGCAACAGATTGATCTCCAATATCAGTTAACGCATAATCAATACTAATGTAGGGTAATTTCACCCCTATCCCAAAGTTAGGTTGAAAAGTAGTTAAGCGATTTCCATCAATATCTGTAGTTACCTGAACATTTCCAATCCCTCCTCTTAAGAAAATCAAATCGTCATAATTTGTTTCAAAACCAAAACTAGGGTCTACTGAAATTGGATCAGATTTAAACAACACATTTCTTTTACCATCGAAGGTATTTTTAAAATTTAATTCAGCAGTTAAACCAATTTTATCACTAAAAACAAAACTTCTGTTCACCCCTAATATCAATTCAGGAAGCGTTAACTCTACGGAGTTTTCAGGAATTTCATTTCCAGTTTGCAAGAATACTTGTTGGGTTTCTTGATCTAAATTGCTACTCCAGGCATTAAATGTGGTTGTAACATCTCTACCAACTGCAGCAAACATCCATTTTCCTTTCTCATATTGCATTCCCAAATCAAAGCCAAAACCCCAGGCCTCTGCAAAATCACCTACAGCTCTGTGAATTATTTTGGCATTTCCACCATAACTCAGTCCGTCTACATTGCTTTTTCTTGCATAACTAATTAAGCCTGCATAATCGGCAGCGGAAAATGTGGTCACTCGATCAAAATTGATGTTTCCTTCTGCATCAATCAATTGAGTTGTATTTGGAATATCATCGACACCAAAACGCAAAAAAGAAAAACCAATAGTACTTTGCTCATCAATTTTTGTTGCAAAAGCAGCATAATCGTAAGCGGCAATTCCTGCAAAGTATTCAGAATGCATAAGGGAAAACTGAAAATCACTTTCTAACCGACTGAGGCCTGCGGGATTCCAATAACCTGCAGTTACATCATTAGCTGAAGCAACAAAGGCATTTGACATCCCCAATGCTCGCGCACCTACTCCAATTTTCAAAAACTCATTACTATACTTTGGAGCTTGCGCTTGCAAACATTGCACTAACAAAATTGATAGGCCTATTAGAAGTAATCTTACCATAGTGTAAAAGATTGTTAAAGATACTGAACTTACTAACCAGTAATTGTCTCTTTTATTTTCTTTTTCGATTTAAAAATCAAAAATAATTGAATAGACGACAACCAAGCGAATAAAGATGTTTAAGCTTGCTCTTAAATTCATATTTTTAGAAATACATTTCATGCGCAAGCATATTCCAAATATGATTACTTCTGCAAATTTACTTTGCGGTTGTTTAGCAATTCTAGCAGTTACTAATCAGCAAGTAGTATCAGCTAGTCTACTCGTTTTATTGGGTGCATTTTTTGATTTTTTTGATGGCTTATCAGCCAGATTATTAAAAGTTTCTAGTCCCATTGGTGCACAACTAGACTCTTTAGCCGATGTAGTAACATTTGGTTTAGTTCCATCTTTTATAGCCCTAAACCAGTTGGAAAAATACAGTTCAAATGAATGGGTGCCTTACTTCGCTTTACTGATTGCTGTTTTTTCAGCAATTCGATTAGCAAAATTTAATGTTGATGACCGACAAACTGACCAATTTATTGGTTTACCAACCCCCGCCAATGCACTTTTTTGGGTTTCAATTCCTTTGATTCAATGGCAAAACGTATCATTTAGCAGTATTGTAGAAAGTCAATGGATTTTGTTGCTTTTTGAATCACCAATCGTGCTTGTTGGTTTGGTAGTTATTTTTTCCTATTTACTTGTGGCTGAAATTCCGTTGTTAGCCTTAAAGTTTAAAAGCTGGTCGTGGAAGGGAAATGAAAGTCGATTTTTACTACTCCTATTTTCTGTCGTATTAAGTAGTCTATTTTATTTCGCAGCAATTCCTTTTATCCTAATTTTGTACCTTATTCTTTCTATAATAGCAAACAGACCTAAAAGCCATGAAATTTAAAGCTGAAATAGACATTATGCCACTTAAAGCACTACTTGACCCACAAGGAAAAGCGGTAACTTCTAGCTTAAAAAATTTGAATTTAAGCGAGATTGAAAATGTTAGAATTGGCAAACATATAAGTCTTGAAATTGATGCTGAAAATGAATCTGTGGCTTCTGAAAAGGTAGAAGAAGCATGTAAGAAATTATTAGCCAACCACTTGATGGAAAGCTATGAATACAATCTAGAAGAAATATAACGTTAATTAAACGTTTTACGCTTCAATTCGAAGTGTTTTCCCAAATATACTTTTCGAACTTGCTCATCACTTGCAAGCTCCTCAGCCGTGCCTGCTTTTAGGATATTACCTTCAAAAAGCAAGTAAGCTCTATCGGTAATAGATAATGTTTCATTGACATTGTGATCGGTTATTAGAATGCCAATATTCTTTTTCTTCAGATCAGCTACAATGCTCTGAATGTCTTCAACCGCAATAGGATCAACTCCTGCAAAGGGTTCATCTAAAAGAATAAATTTTGGATCAGTAGCTAAAGCTCTTGCAATTTCGGTTCTTCTTCTTTCACCACCTGAAAGCAAATCTCCTCGGTTGGTTCTAACATGCTGAAGTCCGAATTCATCGAGCAAATCTTCTAACTTCTGCGCTTGTTCTTCTTTCGTCAACTTGGTCATTTCTAGAATAGCACGAATATTATCCTCTACTGATAGCTTTCTAAACACAGAAGCTTCTTGGGCCAAGTAACCAATTCCTCTTTGAGCCCTTTTATACATGGGAAGTGAAGTTATATCCGAATCATCTAAAAAAACTTTTCCTTCATTGGGACTAACAAGCCCAACAATCATATAGAATGAGGTTGTTTTTCCGGCCCCATTTGGTCCTAATAAACCAACAATTTCACCTTGATTAACTTCAACTGAAACGCCTTTAACAACCGTTCTTTTTCTATATTTCTTGACAATATTCTCTGCTCTTAGCTTCATAGTTAAAAAGTAAATTCAAACGCTCCACGAATTCCAAACTTAGCAATGTTTGGATGATCTAAATAATTTAAACGCCAAAGCGCATCAATTCTTATGAGTTTAAAAATATTCTCAACCCCAGCAGCCACTTCCATATAGGGTTCTCTTAATTCATAAATATTGTTTGGTAAAATTAATTCAGCTCGATGCTTATCAGACAAGTCTCCAGCAACCGTGCGATAAGAGATCACTTCTCTCCATTTTAACTTTCTAAACAATGGAACTTTATTAAAAAAGTAACCATCGAAGTGATGGGTAAACATTAAAGTTGCATACTCATCACTTATAAATTCAAAGAAATTCATCAAGTTAAATGCCTGCTGATCATAAAAATAGGTTTCATTTCCATTGTGAATTTCTAAAAGCGGATAAGGCAAAGTACCAAAGTATTTTCCGGCTGTTAATCGTAAATCGCTGTGACCTAAAACTCCGGTATTAATTTTATCAGACAAAGCCAATTCTACTTTCTGATAATTATAGTCTCCTTGTAATAAGTCTTTCAATCCAAAAGAAACTTGTGCTTCTAGAATGGGATATTTACTACCTAAGCTAATGCGCTCAAATTCCCCCTCAACAAACGATTCTTTATAAGCAAAACGAGTATATAAACTCAGCTCCGAGGTATTTATATATTCATCATTATAAATACCCAACTCTTCATCAAACCTTCTATATTCTAAACTTCCAAGTGGGCTCATAGACCTTTGTCGTAAAAACAATTTATTTGAAAAGCCGGTGATCCATTCTCTGGAATAGGAAGCTTCAAAAGACTCAACATCAGTTAGTTTATTATTTGGATTTCGCCGTAAAAAGGAAGACAAGATATTATCCTCTGCAAATGCATTCTGACTTAAACCCAATTGCTCTAAATCCCTTGTATATTGGACTTCAACGAATTGCCTAGGATTTTCATTTAGTTTATATAAAAAGCCCCCATTGTATTTAAAACGTTGATCAGTTAACCCATAAGCTACATAAGCATTCAACATTAATCGAGTACTAAAGCTGTTTGAAGTTCTACCACCAATTCTAAATCGATGACCTTCTACTGGATTGTAACTGTAGAGTTTAAAATAGGGTCCAATTTCCACTAAACCCTGCTCTTTATAGCCTGTAAAAATTAATTGTATAACATCCAAAAAGGTTTTAAAAGCAGGTACATTTTTAACCGAATCTACCATTTCATAAATTCCCTTTTGATTTGCAGACAAAGTATCATGTCTAGCAGAATCCCAATAAGTAGCTGTTTTTAAGTTAGCATCTTTAAGGACAGTTACATTGTCAATTCCTTCATAAAATTTTTCATCTTGAGGCACATTGATTTCAAAATCTTTATAAGATGTTGATTTTCGGCCATACAAGCCCATTACTTTTTCACCTATCTGAAAATCTACGGTAAGTTCATCTTTCTTTAACATCCAATATTGGTTGTCAACCATCTCATAGTCTTGAACAACCTTAAAGCCGTTTATGAAATTAATGTTAGCATTTTCGTTGATATTGGCTTCGACCTTTTTAACAGCGTAGGTTGTATCATTTATCCACATAGTTCCTTCAAATACAGGATCTTGCTTGTGTTTTGGGATGAATTTAATTTCAAAGCAATATTTATCATCTACGATTACAGTATCCATGATATAGTAACGATAATACCCTAAACCAGAATTTGAAATGGGACTAACGAATGACTTACCAAAAACTTGAATATTATTTTCATAGATATTCACCTTTTGATACATATCACCTAAAAACTGGGTAATACTTTCGTTAGAAGTTCCTGAAACTTGGGAGGCTTTGATGTATTCCTTTTCCGACTTTGGGCTTCTTCGGTAATAAAAATCAGAAACTGACTCTGTCATAAACATTGGAAGAAATTGTTTTTCGTCGGATGTAGAATCTACATAATCAAAAACAAACTGGAACTTTCTAAACATTTTTCTATTCTTAAAATCCTCAGTTATGTTATTAAGGTCAAACTCTACTTTATTATATACTTCGTAATGGTAATAGTCATACTTCTCACGATTGTTCGCTTCTTTATTTCTCCAAACTTTCCGTAGAATATCATGAGCTGGATTACCTGTATATTCAATTACAACTTCTTCCAATTGAACGTCTCCAGTTGTTAGCTCAAAATTGATCGTTTGGTCAATATCCTTTTTCACTTTTTTACTGAGCGTTTTGTAGCCTAAAAAACTAGCAGATAAAGAATCGGTTGGATAGTAGGTTTCTATAATATAATTTCCATTGATATCGGTAGATGTTCCAATTTTTGAGTCTTGAAAAATCACATTTACAAAAGGAAGTGCCTCCTTGGTTTTTGCATCCAACACTTTTCCACGAACAACAGTCTGTTGTGCATTCGAATTGGAGGCAAAAAACAGCACCATGACCAAAAGTGAAATGGCAGCTATGAAAGATTGAGTAATTCCAGATTTCATGAAGCAGCTAAAAGTAACTAAAGATGGACTCTGAAGCCTTAAGTATAGGTTAAATTTCACGCTTTTTATTAACCATTTTTGAAATTAATATACTTATCTCATATAGTATAACCAATGGAACTGCCACCAAAACTTGACTAGAAATATCAGGTGGAGTAATCACTGCGGCTAGAATTAGCACTACAATGATCGCATGTCTTCTATAAGTCCTCATTAACTGGGGTGTTACTAAACCTACTTTTGATAAAAAGTAAACGATGATGGGCAATTGAAACAATAATCCACAAGCAAGCGTAATGGTTGTAACTGTAGAAATATAAGAACTCAAGCTAATTTGGTTCAATACAAATTCACTAACACGATAGCCACCTAAAAATTGGACAGATAGCGGCGTAATAAGGTAGTACCCAAAGCCTACCCCAAGCATAAAGAGCAAAGAACCCCAAAACACCAAACCTTTGGCTTGGCGGCTTTCTGTTGATTTTAATGCTGGCTTTACAAATCGCCATATTTCATACAAAACGTAAGGAAATGCAGCAATTAATCCAGCCACAAAAGAGACTAAAATGTGCATGGTAAATTGCCCTGCCATGGTGAGGTTGATGATGGCAAATGGCAATTCTTGAAAACACAATTTATCTCCCAAGCCTAAAAAATAGGAAAATTTGCAAAACATTTGATAGGTAAAAAAGTCATTCTTAGACGGGCCCAATACAATTAAATCAAACACAATTGACTTAAAGAAGAACGCCAATATTGCAAACAACATAATCGCAATGACTATCCGAATTAAATGCCACCTCATTACCTCAAGATGGTCAAGAAAGGACATTGTCCCTTCGTCCTCATCAAAACTCTGATCTAAACTCACTAGATAAGTCCTTCTTTTAATAAATCATGAAAATGAATTACTCCAACATATTCTGAACGATCAGTAACCAATAATTGTGAAATATTTTTTGACTTCATAAGTTGTGCAGCCTCCATTGCCATCGCATCTTTACTTATGGTTTTTGGTCCCTTAGTCATGATGTCTTTTGCTTTTAGCGACGAAAAGTCTTCACTTTTACTAAGCATTCTTCTTAAATCTCCATCGGTAATAATTCCTAAAATTGTATTATTCTTAGTAACTGCAGTTACTCCTAGTCGCTTTGCTGAAATTTCAAGAATAACTTCTTTAATTGTACTTTCTTCGCTCACAGATGGCATTTCATTTTGAGGGTACATGTCTGAAACTCTCAAATATAATTTCTTTCCAAGTGCACCACCGGGATGATATTTTGCAAAGTCTTCACTTCCAAAACCTCTACATTCTATAAGGCAAACAGCTAAAGCATCTCCCATCACTAATTGAGCAGTTGTACTATTGGTTGGCGCCAAATTATTCGGACAAGCTTCTTGCTCTACATAACAACTTAAGCGGTAATCGGCATGTTCTCCCAAATATGATTTCTTATTCCCTGTCAACGCGATTAGCCTATTCCCCAAATTCTTTACCAAAGGAACTAGCACTTTAACTTCTGGTGTATCACCACTTTTTGATATACAAATCACTATATCATTCGTTTGTACCATTCCTAAATCACCGTGAATGGCATCAGCAGCATGCAAAAATAAAGCTGGCGTTCCTGTAGAATTAAAGGTGGCTACCATTTTTTGAGCAATGATTGCACTTTTTCCAATTCCACTTACTACCACTCTGCCTTTACATTGGTATATTTCCTCAACAACTTGCACAAATTCTTCATCTATTGAACTAATTAGGTGGTCAATAGAGTCTCGCTCAATTTTCAGGGTTTGTTGCGCAATATTTTTTATTTCACTTTTCGTCTTCAAAAACTCTGCTTTTGTTTTTTTACCTATATAATTTTACTAACTTGTATCTTGAAATCGCTTTCAAATTTTGATAGCAAAAGTAACTGAAATCTAGTAAACCCAATTAATGGAGACAGCATCTATACCGTTAAGTAATTATTTAAAAAAGTACTTTGGTTTTAATAGTTTTAAAGGAGAACAAGAAGCAGTAATTCAAAGTGTTTTAGACCGTGAAGACACATTTGTAATTATGCCCACTGGTGGTGGTAAGTCGATGTGTTATCAACTACCTGCTCTAATTATGGAAGGAACGGCTATCGTAGTTTCTCCACTTATCGCTTTAATGAAAAACCAAGTAGATGCCATTCGTGGTTTCTCTTCTGGTAACCATATTGCTCATTTTATGAACTCTTCTTTAAATAAGACAGAGTTGACTCAGGTTAAAAGTGACCTTGTAGCAGGAAAGACAAAATTGCTTTATGTAGCTCCTGAAACATTAACAAAACAAGCAAATATTGATTTCTTTAAATCTATCAAAATTTCATTTTTTGCCATTGACGAAGCGCATTGTATCTCAGAATGGGGACATGACTTTAGACCTGAATACAGACGTTTAAGAGAGATTATAGAAGCTATAGATAGAGTTCCAATAATAGCATTAACTGCTACTGCAACTCCAAAAGTTCAACAAGATATTCAGAAGAACTTAGGAATGGCTAATGCAAATGTTTTTAAAGCTTCTTTTAATCGTGCGAACCTTTATTATGAAGTAAACCCTAAGAAAGAAGCTAATCGCCAAATCGTAAAATACATCAATCAACTTAGAGGTAAATCTGGAATTGTTTATTGTTTGAGTAGGAAGAAAGTTGAAGAATTGGCAGAAACACTGCAAGTGAATGGAATAAAAGCACTTCCATACCATGCGGGTCTTGACGCAGCTTCAAGAGCCAAACATCAGGATATGTTCTTAATGGAAGAAGTTGATGTTATTGTTGCAACCATAGCCTTTGGAATGGGAATTGACAAACCCGATGTTCGCTTTGTAATTCATCATGATATACCGAAAAGTTTAGAAGGCTATTATCAAGAAACGGGAAGAGCCGGTAGAGATGGCGGAGAAGGAAAATGTATAGCATTTTACAGCTATAAAGACATTGAAAAATTAGAGAAGTTTTTGCAGGGAAAACCTGTAGCCGAGCAAGAAATTGGTAGGCAACTGATATTTGAAACGGTTTCTTATGCTGAAACTGCAGTTTGTAGAAGAAAACAACTGCTGCATTACTTTGGCGAAGATTATCATAAAGAAAATTGTGGTAACTGCGACAATTGCTTAAATCCAAGAGAGGAATTTGATGCACAGGAAGAAGTAGTCTTATTGCTTAAGACAGTCTTGGAACTAAAAGAAAACTTTAAAGCTAAATATATTTCTAACTTCTTAGCCGGTGAAATCACTTCTGATATTAAGTCTCTAGGAAATGATGAACACGCTTTGTTTGGTGCAGGTAAAGATCATGATGAACTAAAGTGGAATTCAATTATTAGACAATGTATTATCACTAACTTGTTGGTTAAAGAAATTGAGAATTACGGCATTTTGAAGGTGAGTGAAAAGGGTCAATCTTTTATAGAAAAACCTGAAAAAATCATGATGGTTGAGCCTAAAAAGTATGATAGCACAGCATCTTCTGAAATCATTGCAAGTAATGGAACTGGAGGAGCAGCAGACGAAGAATTGTTCAACATTCTCAAAGAACTTTGCAAAGATGTAGCTAAAGAAGAAGATTTACCTCCATATGTTATATTCTCCGAGCCTTCTTTAGAAGATATGGCTACTCAGTATCCAATTACCATGCAAGAGTTGACGAACATTACTGGTGTTGGGCAAGGAAAAGCGGAAAAATTTGGAGCACCTTTTATAGAAGCTATAAAGGAGTATGTTGAAGAAAACGAAATAGAAAGACCAGATGATTTAGTAGTTAAATCGGTTGTAAATAAATCAGGTCTAAAAGTTTTCATCATTCAAAGCATTGATCGTAAGATGTCATTAGAGGACATTGCTAGAGCAAAAGGTAAAGAAGTTGATGATATTCTTGAAGAAATAGAACACATTGTAAATAGTGGGACTAAAGTAGATTTAGACTATATCATCAATGAATTATTAGATGATGATTATCAAGAGGAGATTTTCGATTATTTCAGAGAAACCGAAGAAGATTCAATAGAAGATGCGTTAGAAGAATTTGACGATGCATACTCTGAAGAAGAGATGAGACTAATGCGCATAAAATTTCTTTCTAATATGGGAAATTAGAGATTTTGTTTCGCCTGATTTTCTAATTCTTCAAGCGTTAACATTTCATCCTCCCAACTCTTCATTGTCAATTGCATTTGCTGATTAGAGCTTTCCCACTCTTTGATAATAGCTTGATTTGCATCATTTTGATAAGCATCAGGCTCTTTTAAAATTTCATTGATTTCAGCTAACCTACTTTCAAAATCAGAAACTTGTTTTTCTAATTTAGAAACTAAATTCTTTTGCTTCTTAAGGTCCTTTTTGAGCCGTTTTCTTTCCTCAAAACTCAATTTGTTTTCAGAAACAGTTTTGATTTCTTGCTTTGATTCCTTTTGCTTGTTAGAAGTACCTTCCCAAGTTTTAATATCTGTAGCTTGTTTACGCTTCAAAAAGTAATCGATGTCCCCTAAATGTTCTTTTACTTTACCATTGGTAAATTCATAAACCTTTTCGGTTAATCCTCGCAAAAAGTCACGGTCATGTGAAATGACGATTAAAGTTCCATCAAATCGATTTAAAGCATCTTTTAAGATATCCTTAGAACGAATATCAAGGTGGTTTGTTGGCTCATCAAGTATTAATAAGTTTACAGGCTCTAAAAGAAGCTTACAAAGCGCCAGTCTCGCTCTTTCACCACCAGAAAGCACACTCACTTTCTTATCAACTTCATCTCCACTAAATAAAAATGATCCAAGAAGAGTTCTCACTTTTTTTCTAATTTCTCCAACAGCGACTTCATCGATAGTTTCAAAAATCGTTTTTGAAGGATCTAGTGTCTCCGCTTGATTTTGAGCATAATAACCAATCTTAACTTGATGACCATTCTCTATTGTACCTCCTTGTAGCTCTTCCCCCATTATAAGCCTTGAAAAAGTAGACTTACCTTCTCCATTCTTGCCCACTAAAGCGACCTTTTCACTTCTTTCAATCAAAAGATTCACATCAGAGAAAATGGTTTTCTCTCCGTACTTTTTAATAACCGAATTCGCTTCGAGAGTTACTTTACCGCTATGCGGTGCAGGAGGAAAAGAAAAACGCATCCCAGATAAATCTTCTTCTTCTACTTCAATACGCTCAATTTTATCTAGTTGCTTTATTCTAGACTGTACTTGTACTGCCTTTGTAGCTTTGGCACGGAAACGTTCAATAAACTGCTCCGTCTGTTTGATTTGCTTTTGCTGATTCTCATAAGCAGCAAGTTGCTGCTCTCTTCGCTCTTTTCGAAGCTCCAGGTATTTCGTATATGGTGCTTGATAATCGTAAATCTTCCCTAGTGAAATCTCAATCGTTCTATTAGTTAGGTTATCTAGAAAAGCCCGATCATGTGAGATTAAAACCACAGCCCCAGAATAGACTTTCAAGAAATCTTCCAGCCATTGAATTGATTCAATATCTAAGTGATTTGTTGGCTCATCTAATAATAGTAAATCTGAATTCTTTAGCAGAATTTTTGCCAATTCGATTCGCATTCTCCATCCACCACTAAATTCCTCTGTCTGTCTTTCAAAATCAGATCTTTTAAAGCCCAGACCTAGTAAAACTTTCTCAATCTCAGCCTCCATTGCATCTGCGCCAAGCAAAACTAGTTCTTCATTTAATTCAGAAACTGAATCCAATAACTTGAGATACTCTTCAGATTCATAATCTTCTCTTTCAGCAAGTTGCTGATTTACATCTTCAAGCTTTTGTTGAATGTGTATAGCTGTATTAAAGCTCTGCTCTGTTTCCTCCCAGACTGTTCTACCTCCTTCAAAGTCCATATCTTGTGGCAAATAACCAAATGTAACTCCTGATGGGTAAGAAATATTCCCCGTGTCTAATGACTGAATACCTGCCAAACTCTTTAATAAAGTAGACTTTCCGGCACCGTTTCTACCAACTAAACCAATTCTATCCTGTTTGTTTATGATAAAAGAAACCTGATCAAACAGGGCTCTATCTGCAAAATGTAAACTAATATTGTTAACACCAACCATGCTGCAAAAGTAGCCAATCTTAATACCTAGTTAACAATCTCCTTCAATGAATATTAATAAACTAATTACCCCCAGAACTGCACATTACTATAGCCTAAATCCGACTAAAGGAATTAAAGCTGTTTTGATAGTAATTCATGGTTATGCGCAAGCTGCAGAAGAATTTATTCAACAATTTAGTCATTTAGCTGAAGAAGGTATTTTGGTTGTTGCTCCAGAAGGTTTGTCTAAGTTTTATGGCAAAAGTAGATTAGCAGTCGCTTCTTGGATGACAAGCATGCATCGAGAAGATGAAATAAAAGATTATAATCTGTTTATTGAATCAGTTTACTCTGACACAAAATCAATTAAAGTTGATAAAATTGCCGTTCTTGGCTTTTCTCAAGGCGTTTCAACCATGCTTAGATGGTGTAGTTATACAGAATTGAAAGAACTAAAAGTTTTTGCTTGTTGTGGTACGGTTCCGCCTGAGCTTAATGCTAAAAGCTTTGCTTCAAAAAAGATCCATCTTGATTTTTACTATGGTGACAAAGACCCGTTATTTTCACAAGAAAAGGCAGAAGAGAATATGAATAAACTCAAAGAGTTAAAAATCAATTTCAAATCTACTAGTTATTTAGGCACTCATGAAGTTCCTAGTGAGTGTCTTAGAGATGTTATCCTGTGGGCAAACGGCTAGCGATAGTCTTGTTATAATATATTGTTTGTAATATCCCTCTGCTCAGCATAAAAACACTTAAAGCAAGCCATAGACCATGATTCTCAAACAATGGTCTAGCGAAATAAAAAGTAGGTAAAAAGAAAATTAAACTTGATATAATCATCAAGTTTCTCATCGCTTTTGATGCAGTTGCTCCAATATAAATACCATCCCATATAAATGCAAAAGAGTTTATTAGAGGAGCAATGATTAACCAAGGCAAATATTCCATAGCTACTTGTATGATTTCACTTTTATCAGTCAATAAATAAAGAACCTCTTCTCCTAAGTAGTAAAATACTACACTAAATAAAAATGCTACTCCTATTCCCCACTTAAAAGAAGTCATAACAGCATTTTTAAACAAGCCACTTTGCCCTTTACCAAAATATTTACCGCAAATTGATTCAGCTGCAAATGCAAAACCATCAATTCCATAAGCTGAAATAGTAATAAATTCAAGAAGTAAAATATTTGCCGCACCAATCAAAGGGTCAATATTGGCCGCTTTTGTTTTAAAGAAAGATAATACAAGAATTAGTAGCATTGTCCGCACAAATAAATCGGAGTTTATCGATAAGAACCCAAACCAAGTTGAATCAGTCTCTTTCTTGTTTAGAATCTCAAGAAAATCTTTTTGGTATTTCTTTTTTAGAATTAAAAAGCCTAAACCCAGACCTACATATTGCGCGCACAATGTACCAATTGCAACCCCTGCTATTTCCAAATTATAAAGCTGAACAAACAAAAGACTTATTAGAATATTGGAAACATTTATAATAAGTGCTAACCAAAATGCACTTTTCGAGTCTTGCATTCCCAAAAACCATCCTGTTAAAACATAGACTCCAATAGTAGCCGGGGCAGCATAAATTCTGATTCTAAAATAATCATCTATAAGTCCTAAAACAGAAGGATCTTGCTCGAAAATGAATGCAGCTATTTTAATTATCCAAGATTGAGATAAGATTAAGAAAATACCGGCCAATACCGCAATTACTAATCCCTTTCTCAAATATTCATAACAAGCTGCCGTATTATCTCTACCATAGGCTTGTGATACTAATCCTGTAGTACCCATTCTCAGAAAACCGAATGCCCAATAAATAACATTAAAGACTACTACTGCCAATCCAATTGCAACTATATAATTCGAGTTGGGCATTCTACCCATTAAACCTAAATCAACTAAACTTAACAATGGTACTGTCAGATTAGTTAATACATTAGGGATTGCAAGTTTTAATAACTCTCGATTCATCGCACAAAAAAACCCTACCGAATGGGTAGGGTTTAAAAAAGTTTTAATATTCTAATATTGCCACATATCGTGTTCAATATTAATTATTTCATGCTCAATTCTTCTAGATTCAAGTAACATATCAATATTCTTTGAGTATTGATCTATCATACGGTTGTCAAATACATTTGTTTCTCGGAATATGTAAGAAGAGAAGACACGCTTTCTAAACAAATCTTCAAATGTCAAGCGTGAACCATCATTGGTAGTATTATAAACCTCATGATTTGCAAATACGTATCTTGCCTCAGGAAAATAAATCCAAAACAAACCTTTTATTGTTTTCTGACCTGTTTCTGCACTTTCCTTTTCAATTACAGGCAATATTCCAATAATTCTCACTTCCATAACTGATCTTTCTCTATCGAATACCCAGTCTTCCTTAACACGATAAGAAACAACATCTTGTGCACCAATATCAACAGTATAGGTATTTTCAATTTCTAATCCAGTTTCTGGATCTATATCTATATTAGTTCTCTCTTCTGAAAGCATATCAAAAGCCTCACTCTTCGTCAATGGTACTTGAAACTGACCTCCTACTTCATCTTCCTCATAAGCAGTGATAGTTCCTTCTTCAACACCTCGCTTAATAACATCGAAAAGACTTAATCTCTCATATCCAATTTCTTTAATTGGTTGCTCTGGGTAATAAAGTGGGAAATTAATCTTTTCTCTTAAGTCAATAATTCTCCAAACACGTTTGTAATACATTACATCTGCTTCACGAATGTGCGTGTAAGGAATTACTCTCCTTGTAGGTGCAGTCTCTTTGATAAAGATACCATCTAAGACTTTATTTTCTTGAGCATATGAGCTCAATGAAACTATAACAGTTAAGAGAATTAAGACTATTCTTTTCATAACGATAATATTAAATTGCTTTCAATACAACGGGAGGAAGCTTTCTTAACTCTCCATCTGGCATTTTAGCTTTTATATTTTCAAATGTTACTCTTGAGCCAGGTTTAATTCTTCTAAGAATGTTTTTTACTTCATCTGTAAATCTTGGACCTTTAACATTCACTTCTCTACTCAAACCATTTGCGGCTACATAAGTAAACATGTATGAGTCTACAACAACTCTTACATCAAACTCAAAGTTTTCCATTTTTGCAATAATTCCTGCAGTATTGGCTAATTGATTCTTATTTACAGAACCAGAACTTTTACCAGCAATTTCAGGAGTTGGGGTAGGAATTTTCTTAACTCGAAACTCCATGCTTCCCATATTTTTTCGTTCACCGTCCAATGTTGCAGCAACATTTACTACTGCCTTACCTGGTTTTGTAACTCTCACAACCCAACCTTCTTTAGATTTTGAAATTGACCCATTAGAAATACTTGCTTGAATTTGGTCTTTTGGCATTCCAGAAGCAGCAATATCAACAGGATTATCCACACCTATGTAAAATACATTCATTGCAGTAGCTGAAATAGTTGTACTAGGAGAAGCTACTTTGTAATCAAAATCAAAGTAATATGGATTATATTCTTTAGTTGAAGGATTTTTAATTTTTATTACACCAGAGTAATTGTAGTCTCCAATGGTTCTTGCTGGAATTTTAAGATAACCCTTTCCATCTTTAATTTCCAATGGAAGAGTATCCCCAACAACAGCCATTGTAGTTGAATCAAACTCCTCTCCAATACTTATAACAGGATTTTGAGTACTATCAAAAGCAGCTAAAAAGACCTCAGCTCTAAATGTATCACCAGTAATCACATAATTTGAAGGTGAAATCACAGCTGCTTCCAGTTTATTAAACTTAAAAGAGGCTGCATCTACATCTGAATACAAATACTTCACAACATCTGACTCTGCATTCCTTACATCGGTTTGCATCTTAGTTAGTAATGTTAAAGTAGCAGCTGTAGGCACACCATAGAAATTATACGACGGCCAATTTTCTACAACTCCCGAAGCATTCTTCTTTTCTTCAAATTTAAAGGTCTCTTGTAATGACTTTGCAATTGCAGACTCCGAAGGCAAAATTCCAACTAACTGATCTCTAAAAGATTCTAACTTTGATTTTAACTCTAAGGCAGAATATTCACCTTCTTTAGGGTTAGAGTTGTCACCTCCAACCAAAATGTTAGTTGGAACCAAATAATTGTCCTTTACTTTTACATTCATCAAGTTAAGGATTGTATCTCTTCCATACTCATCCTTACCCATTATTTGCTCTTTCGGGATATCCGGTTGTACCCCTGCAATAATTTCTACCTTAATTTGATCAATATAATTTACAACTTGGTTTGCCTCTTCCCTAACTTTCTTAGCATTATTCCAATACTTTCCGACTTTATCTTGATTCTCATTATACGATGCTTCAAAACGAGCATATTGATCGTCATTCTTGTCTTTAAAGTTATTCTTGGTTTTTTCCAAACCGTCATTTACAGTAACAAAAGCATTTAAAATGTCCTTTGATACATTCATTGCCAGAAGGGCGGTAAGTACTAAGTACATCATACCAATCATCTTCTGCCGTGGGGATAATTTACCTCCTGCCATGCTCTATCTTTTTTCTAATTATTGATAATTAAATAAATTAAGCTTCAGAACGGGTCATTCCCGCGTTCATAGCATTTAGCATATTACCGTAGATGGTATTTAATGATTGTAAGTTTTTAGCTAACTCTGCAATATTAGTTTTGTATTGTTCAGTGCTTTCTACAGAAGTCTTCAAATTGCTCATTAGTGATTCAATACCTTCAAATGCAGTATTGCTCGCTTGCATATGCTCACTAGCTGATTTTAATTGAAGCTCGTAAACATTATTCAATTCACTTAATTTAGAAGAAATACTCTTTAAACTATTAGCATAATCGTTGCTATCCTCACTAGAAACTGTTAAACCAGTTAAAGTTTCAGAAGCTTCTTCATAAGACTTAGATAAGGTATTCATTTTTTCTGAAGCAGACTTGACATTTCCAACAAACTCATTAGTCGCAACAGATGCGTCAGAAATATTATTTAAATGAGCAGTATGCTCTGAAAGATTTCTAAAACCTTGACCTAGACTTTCAATTAATTCCGGTCCAATTTTAGCATCTTCTAACATTTTATCCATTTCTTGAGAAACAGAATCACCTGATCCGCCTCTTTTTCTGCTAGCTTCAGTTAACTGATCATCTTCAATTCCAGCCAACTCAGGATAAGCTAATGTCCAGTCAACTTCAGTATGTGGTGGCTCAAAAGCTGACACAAAGAATATTAATGCTTCTGTTCCTAAACCAATGATTAACATCGCACTTGCACCAGGCCAGTGCTCAATTTTAAACAAAGCTCCTACAATTACAATTGCTGCTCCAACTCCGTAGAGCAATCCCATTATTTTTTTCCCTTTTTTAGTTTCAAATAAAAACTGTACAATTCCCATTAGTTTAATTTTTAATAGTTAGCAATGAAGTTAATGTGATAGTATAATTAATTTTTATAATTCTTCGTTGTTTTCAGGTCTACCTAAGTATGACATAACATTTCTAAATCCGATGTAACACTTTGCAGTATCTTGGTATTCAAATGTTCTTGACCCATTATGCAAATAATAAGCAACATCTTTCCACGATCCGCCTCGAATCACTTTTCTTTTAAGTGATGGTGGATCAGATTCTTTTGCCTCATAAGTATAGTCGGCATTTAAATCATGTTCAAAATCATAAGCAGCTTCATCAAAGGCATTACTCGTCCATTCTGCTACATTTCCTGCCATACAGAATAATCCATAATCATTTGGATTATAAGCATACACCTTTACAGATTGTAAACCACCGTCGTCAACATAATTACCTCGCATCGGCTTAAAGTTGCCTAAAAAACATCCAAGTGTATTTCTAATATAAGGACCACCCCATGGATATTGATTATTATCTAAACCACCTCTAGCAGCCCACTCCCATTCTGACTCGGTTGGCAATCTAAAGTATTGAACATCATTCATACCCCTTTGCTTCAGGAAAGTATTTAATAAGTTAGTTCTCCATATTGAAAAAGCTCTTGCTTGCTTCCAATTAACACCAACAACAGGATAATCATCATAAGCTGGATGCCAAAAATACATATTCGTCATAGGCTCATTGTAGGCATATGTAAAATCATGAACCCAAGCTAGAGTGTCAGGGTAAACATTAATTATATCCGTTTTAATAAACACAGAACGATCAATTTGACCTTGCTCCCTATTAAATCTTGATGCTGCGGCCTTATAATCTATCCATGAATATTCGAACATTAACTTTCTAGTATCCAATTGTTTTTGATTATAAAAACGCTCATAATCTGGCAAAAACATCATTTCTAAAGCTTCACGCTCTTCTTCTCCATTCCAATCAAATTTGGCATACCAATTAATGGTAGGTGGATCGATATCTTCACCGTAAATATTCACCGTATTTAAAAACTCTTCTTCACTAACCTCTTCACCAAGAATTTTTCTAGCAATAGAGTCTCTAACCCAATACACAAATTGTCGGTACTCATTATTGGTAATCTCAGTTTGATCCATATAGAATGCAGCAACAGAAACCACTTTAGTTTTTGAAACTCTAGCACCTGGAACATCTTGATCAGTATTTCCCATGGTGTAACTACCTTGAGGAATAAGCAACATCCCGTATGGAACAGGTTGATACCACTCTACTCTACCTTGCACTCCAATCAATTCACCATTACCCTGGTCACACGACGAAAGCGCAGTTACTAAAACAAATAATATGAAGGTCAATTTTTTCATGGCCTTTAATTTAACAAATGCGTGTTTATAAGTTCGCATTTTAGTTGGAACTTGCAAGTATACTTTATTTTTTGCAAATGGTTTCACTTTTATTTTTGATATAACAAACGTTTATTCTTGGAAATAATTATATAGACTATAAAAATCGAACACTTTTGTAACGCTCAAACTTAAGCGGACGCTTGATTTTATAGCAATAATTTAACATAAACTCTAAACTTCCATCATTATAATCACTTAGTTCTGACAGATTATAATCATAAGCGAAACCAATATTCAAGGGTTTTAAATAATCAGGCACTACGCCCACATTACCTAATTTAACACCTGATAGAAACGCAACCGCATCATCTAATCGGTAAGAGACTCCTGCCCAAACCAAATCATTAAATAACACATTGGTGTTAATATCAAGTTGAGAAGTAACCCCATCGGTTTTAGCAAAAACTGACGGCTGTAATTCAAAAAGTGAATTTATTTCATAATAATAACCTGCCATCAAATAATAGTGTCGAACTTGCTGGAAAGTATAAGATGAAGTTTGATCAGGCTTATCTGAAATTTCCGGTTGATTTAAATGAGTAGCTGAAATTCCCACATACATTTCCTCCCTATAATAATATAGTCCAGCGCCTAAATCAAAAGTTGTGCTACCTGCTTCTGAGTTTGGAATACTTGGATCATCTGTACCATCAAAATTAAACCCTGAAGCACCTCCAGAAGTTCTCCAATCAGCGCTAATCGACTGATTAAAAACCCCTAGATCTAAACCAAACGAGATAACTCCCTGCTCTAATCTTTTGTGGTAGGAGAATGCTGCCTTTGCATTAATAGACTGAATGGGTCCAATTTCATCTTGAATAATTGTTAAACCAGCTCCTAATTGGTGTTTCTGCCTCAATTTAAACCCCCCTTCAGCACTAAATAAATTTGTTTTAGGGTTTCCTTCAAAGCCCATCCATTGTTCTCTTGAGATAATTGTACCACAAATATCTCCCGTTGATCCGGCATAGGCTGGGTTTACAGAAAGTCTATTAAACATGTTTTGAGTAAACTGTGGATCTTGTTGTGCTTGCACAGACAAAATGGACAATAAACTTCCAAAGACAATAAGAATTCTTTTCATACTAAGGGATTCAGTAGCTTTTTGGATTGGCAATTTTGGTTTTAGTGGCCTAAAATACTTAAAATTTAAGTATTGGATATTCTTTTCACGATTGAATATGACATTTTTTGATGTATTATTTCAATTTTTGAAAAGTTTGAAACCAACGTTCGGGAATTTCATTTTGCATAGCTATTTGATAGTCATCATAGTTACAGGCCAACATCAAATGTCGTTCATATTTTTTTCGAAAATTTGAATGATATGGGACTTCCATCCACCACCGATCACTTTTGGGACTTTTATAAAAAATCAATTCTTGTTCTGCCTCATCAATGGCTACAGTGTACTTTAAATATTCTTTTTTATTACATGCAGGAAAGTCTTGTTTTCTTTGATAATAGCCATCTATAAAATACCACACCATTTGAGCCAGAAGTTTCGCAGACATTTCATTCTGATCTTTGAGAGGATTATAATCGAAAAATCCAATGGACGTTAATTTATCATTTATACCTGCATATCTTGATAATTGACATGCTTCCTCCCCTGTAAATCCATTTGGCGATGCACTTTGATTTGCCGGCGAAAAAGGTTGAGCAATCGAATTCATGCTAAATGCAATAAAATCTGAATTACGAATTACCGGCTCTGCTAATTTTAAGCTTGATTTAATCTTTCCAAGTCGATGAATATCATAAAACAGCTCATCTAATAATTTATACGAATCGGGGTCAACCAAATAGGTTTGATAACCTAGATTACTATAATTGAACAATACATTAGGTTGCTGCAAAAGAATCTTACTCAATATATTTTGATCTCGAATAACATCATCTGCATTACCTAAATGAAAAGAAGAGTCAATTGACACCAAGTTTACAAGCTGTTCTTGCTTTGCATATGCTCTATACATAGGCAATAATAAATCTTGATTACCTCCAACAACAACAGGTATAATTCCTTTTTTTAGAAAAAAATCTACACAAGTTTCTAATGCAAAATAGGTATCACTCACCTCAGCGCCAGGCAAAATAGTCCCTAAATCTGCAATTTTAATTTTTGAATTATTGTAAAATAAGGGGTATAACTCTTTTCGCAAATGAAATCCTGCTTCTGAACAACCTGAAATACCTGATGCTCTATCTTCCTTTACATCAAAAAGGACAAGATCGTATTCATCTACTTCTTCTTCATTGTAAGTTGTTAAAATTGTTCCAAGTTGCTTGGCTTTAAACTCCGTCTTTGGAAACAACTTTTCAAGCTCAACAGCTTTTAAATAATCCCTCCAAGACATTAGCTCTTCTTCGTTTTCTTTGTTGTCTTTCTCGCTCTCTTAGCCTTTGGCGGAGCAGAAGCAATCGCTTTACATTCTTCTAAGGTTAATTCTTCCGGTTTCTTGTCTTTAGGAATTTTGAAATTCTTACGCCCTATTTTTATATAAGGCCCATACCTTCCATTAAGTACTTGAACGGTTTTATCCTCATCAAACGTTTTGATGTATTTATTCTTTTCTTGTTCCTTTTTAATTTCAATTAATTCAATAGATCTTTCTAAATCTACAGATAGTGGATCATCTCCTTCAGCCTTTTTTAAAGAAACAAATAAATTATTCCATCTAATGTATGGACCAAAACGTCCGATAGCAGCAGTTACCTTCTTTCCTTCATATTCTCCAACCTCTCTAGGTAGTTTAAACAATTCTAATGCCTCTTCAAGATTGATACTTTCTATACTTTGGTCCTTAAGTAAAGATGCAAACTGTGGCTTTTCTTCATCATCTGCTGTTCCTATTTGAACCATTGGACCATAACGACCAATACGAGCTAAAACGGGCTTTCCTGTTTTAGGATCTACACCTAATTCACGCTCCCCTTTTGCGCGATCCGCATTTTCTAAGGTTTCTTCTACATTGGCATGAAATGGATTGTAGAATTCCTCTATCATCTTATTCCACTTTAACATACCTTGAGCGATATCATCAAATTGCTTCTCAACATCTGCTGTAAAGCTGTAATCCATAATCGTTTCAAAGTGCTCAGACAAGAAATCAGTTACCACCATACCTATGTCTGTTGGAAAGAGCTTATTCTTTTCTGCACCTGTTCTTTCTTGCTTAACCTCTTCATTAATCTTAGAGTCGGACAAAGTAATAACCTTATAATCTCTTTGTTCTCCATCACGGCTTTCTTTTACAACATATCCTCTCTTTTGGATTGTTGAAATTGTCGGAGCATATGTAGATGGTCTTCCTATTCCTAATTCCTCTAGTTTACGAACTAAGCTTGCCTCTTGATACCTTGGTGGGTGCTTCGTAAACCTTTGGGTTGAAACAATTTCTAGCATTTGAAGATGATCCCCTTTTTTCATAGCGGGCAACATTCCACTTTGTTCTTCAACATCCTCATCATCTGTAGATTCTAAGTAAACTTTTAAAAACCCTTCAAAGGTGATTACTTCACCTTTTGCAGTAAAATCGGTATCTGATTCAGAAACATCAATAACAGCTGTTGTTCTTTCTATTTGTGCATTGCTCATTTGAGACGCAACAGTTCGCTTCCATATCAACTCATAAAGTCTACTTTCTTGTGAGCTTCCAGATAAACTAGCGTTCGACAAATTAGTTGGTCTAATTGCCTCGTGGGCTTCTTGTGCTCCTTTGGCTTTTGTTGAGTATTGTCTAGATTTCGAATACTTTTCTCCATACTCACTGCAAATAAATGCCTTTGCCCCTTTTATAGCGTCATCAGAAAGATTCACTGAATCAGTTCTCATGTAAGTAATCTTTCCCGCTTCATACAATCGCTGAGCAATTACCATAGTTTGCGAAACCGAATAACCTAATTTACGACTTGCCTCTTGTTGCAAAGTTGAGGTTGTAAATGGTGCCGCAGGCGACTTTGTTGCCGGCTTTTTCTGTAAATCTCTAACAGAATAAGATGAAGTTTTACATTCTTCAACAAACTTTTTGGCCTCCTCGTAGCTTTTAAATCTAGAAGATACTTCTGCTTTAAATGATGGCCCTTTCTCCATAGAGAAAACACCTACTACCTTGTAAAAATCTTGACTATTAAATGCTTTGATCTCGCGCTCACGTTCTACAATTAATCGAACTGTTACCGACTGAACCCTACCAGCTGATAATGATGGTTTTACCTTTTTCCACAGAACGGGAGATAATTCATATCCAACGAGCCGATCTAGCACTCTTCTTGCTTGCTGGGCATCTACTAAATCCTTATTAACTCTCCTAGGACTTTCAATTGCTTTTGTAATTGCATTTTTGGTAATCTCATGAAAAACAATTCGCTTTGTATCTTCTTCTTTTAACTTTAAGGCTTCCAGAAGGTGCCATGAAATCGCCTCCCCTTCTCGATCCTCATCCGTTGCCAACCAAACAGTTTCTGCACTTTTGGCCAGTTTCTTTAATTCAGCAACTACCTTTTTCTTATCATCGCTGATAACATATTCTGGTTCGAAGTTATTTTCAATATCTATAGAGATATTTTTACCTGGGAGGTCTCTAATGTGGCCAAAGCTAGATTTTACAGTAAAATCTTTCCCCAAGAACCCTTCAATGGTCTTGGCTTTAGCGGGAGACTCTACAATGACTAAATTCTTAGACATACGTTTGAGTTTATAGTGTTTTATGTGCGTTGCAATTGCAAAATTGCGCCGCAAATAAAATCAATAATTATAAGGCTACAAACAACTGCATTTAAATAATCGTCTCGTGTTAATGCTATATTATATTATATATAATATATTTTTTTTGAAACTTAAGACTGTAATAAAAGTTAAAGCATTATGCCATTTTGTCACAAGCTTTGAATTTTGACTAATTTTGTTTCGCAATAAAAATGACGGTATGCTAGGAACAGAAGAAAAGGTAATAGATGAAGCTAAACAAGGAGAAGCCTTGGAAAGATATTCTAAAAGTGCAGGCTCTAATGGAAGAAAAGTTTACATTGAAAGCTACGGCTGCCAAATGAACTTCTCCGATAGTGAAATTGTTGCTTCAATTTTGGAAAAGGAAGGATATGAGACTACCAGATTAATGCAAGAGGCTGATATAGTTTTTGTAAATACATGCTCTATTCGAGAAAAAGCAGAACAAACTGTTCGGAAAAGACTTCAAAGCTTTCACAATGCAAAAAAAGCAAAGCCTGATATGATTATTGGTGTATTAGGCTGCATGGCGGAACGCATGAAATCTAAGCTTTTAGAAGAAGAAAAATTAGTTGATTTAGTTGTTGGACCAGATGCTTACAGAGACCTACCAAGTCTAGTAAATGAGGTTGACGGAGGAAGAAAAGCGGTAAACGTTATTCTTTCAAAAGAAGAAACTTACGGAGATATTAGTCCAGTTAGGCTAGGTGGAAATGGAGTGACTGCATTCGTTTCTATTACAAGAGGTTGTGATAACATGTGCACTTTTTGTGTAGTACCTTTTACCAGAGGTAGAGAAAGAAGCAGAGACCCAGAAACTATTATTGAGGAAGTTAAAGCTTTAGCGGATCAAGGATATAAAGAAGTTACTTTGTTAGGTCAAAATGTAGACTCTTATTTATGGTATGGAGGTGGTCCCAAAAAGAACTTTGAAAACTTATCGGAAGAAGAAAAAGCGAAGAGTGTGAATTTTGCTCAACTCATGGACAAAGTTGCTCAAGTTAGCTCAGAAGTAAGAATTCGGTTTTCAACTTCTCATCCGAAAGACATGACCGATGAAGTACTTCATGTAATGGCTAAACATGAAAATATTTGCAAATACATTCATTTGCCTTTTCAATCGGGAAATAGCCGGGTACTTGAGCTTATGAATCGTGGTTATACTAGAGAATGGTATTTAAACCGAGTTGATGCCATTCGAAGAATTATTCCTGATTGTGCCATTTCAGCTGATATTATAGCAGGCTTTTGCACAGAAACAGAAGAAGAACACGAAGAAACACTGAGCCTCATGGAAGAAGTTAAGTATCATTTTTCTTACATGTTTAAGTACTCTGAAAGACCTAATACACTTGCACAACGAAAATTTGAAGATGACATACCTGATGAGGTGAAACAAAGAAGACTTGCAGAAATAATTAAAATGCAACAAAAACATTCTTTTGAACAACTCAAAAAAGACATCGGCAAAACCTATCAAGTGTTGGTAGAGGGAGTTTCAAAAAAATCAGATAAAGAACTCTATGGCAGAAATACACATAATTCAGTTGTCGTTTTTCCAAGAGGGAGTTATCAAGCAGGAGATTACGTGAATGTAAAGATTAATGATTGTACATCTGCTACATTAATAGGTGAAGCCATCGCATGAAACACGAACAAATAAAGCAGCGATTTGGAATAATAGGTCATTCTGATGGCCTTAATAGAGCAATAGATATTGCAGTTCAAGTAGCTCCAACCGACCTTAGTGTGCTAATTACAGGTGAAAGTGGTTCAGGAAAAGAATCAATGCCCCAAATTATTCATCACCAAAGTGTTCGAAAGCACAACAAATACATAGCTGTAAACTGCGGAGCAATACCGGAAGGTACAATTGACTCTGAATTATTTGGGCATGAAAAAGGATCTTTTACAGGAGCTCATGAAAGCCGAAAAGGCTACTTTGAAGTAGCAGATGGTGGCACCATTTTTTTAGATGAAGTCGCAGAACTACCCATGCCAACTCAGGTTAGATTGCTTCGTGTATTAGAAACTGGAGAATTTATGAAAGTAGGTTCTTCAAAAGTTCAAAAAACAGATGTTCGAATCGTTGCGGCAACCAATGTGAATATCCCTGAGGCTATAAAAAAAGAAAAATTTCGAGAAGACTTATACTACCGATTAAATACAGTGCCCATAGAGGTACCCCCGTTAAGAGATCGGAAAGATGATATTTATTTACTCTTCCGGAAATTTGCTTCTGATTTTGCCAATAAATATCATATGCCTGCAGTAAGGCTTAGTGAAGGAGCTAAAGAAGCACTATTAAAATACAGATGGCCTGGTAACGTGAGGCAACTCAAAAATGTAACGGAACAAATTTCAGTAATTGAAGAAGAAAAATTTATAACTGAAGAAATACTTTTAAAATACCTTCCTACAAATAGTACTTCTTCCCTACCTATTATTTACAATGGAAAAGAAGAAAACTTAAGTGAAAGAGAAATTCTTTACAAAGTACTTTTTGACATGAAAAAAGATGTAAACGACTTAAAACAAGTGGTCCATCAAGTAATGAATAATGCAGAAGGAATAGAAAAAGAACAAGTTAGTCAACAGGCTTATGACAGGCTATATGGTGAAAAAGCAAATGTAAGTTCGGAATATAAACTACAACTGCCAGAAGCTAGCCAAAGCTCCCAAGCCAAACTTGAACAATTAGACCATTCAAATGATATTTCGGATACCAGCGAAGAAGAATATTACCATACCGTAGAGGAAGAAGATATTGAAGAAAATCTGTCTATTTCTGATGCTGAAAAAAAGCTTATCATTAAGGCCTTAGAAAAGCATCATGGCAAACGTAAATATGCGGCTGAAGATTTGGGAATTTCTGAACGAACACTTTACCGAAAGATTAAAGAATACGAAATAGAACAATAAATGAAGAAAATTATATCGCTTGTTTTCATTTTAAGCCTTGTAAATTGGGGATGTACAACATCTTATTCGTTTACAGGTGCTTCTATTTCGCCTGAAATAAAAACTGTTTCCATTTCTTTTTTTCCTTCATACGCCCCTCTTGCTCCACCAACAGCTAGTCAGGCATTTACGGAAGCACTTAAAGATATTTTCTTATCCCAAACCAATTTGGTTTTGGTTAAATCAAATGGTGATTTAGAATTTGAAGGTTCTATTACAAATTATACAACTGCCCCAGTTGCGATTCAAGGCAATGAAACTGCTGCATTAACAAGAGTTTCTATGACTGTTAAAGTCAAATTCACCAATAATTTTGATGAAGAGCAAAGTTTTGAAAGTAGCTTCTCAAGGTTTGAAGACATTGAGACTTCAATAGATTTATCTTCAGCAGAAGAAGACTTATTAAGAAGTATAAATGACCAACTCACTCAAGACATCTTCAATAAATCTGTAACGAATTGGTAATGAAGAAAAGTGATTTTATTCATTTAATAAAATCTCCTTCCGCAATTGAAGGTCAGCATGCCATTGACTTGCAGTCTATCTTGGCTGAGTTTCCTTATTTTACTTCAGCGCAATTACTTTTAACAAAAGCTTTTCAAAAGGCTGAGAACATCAATTTTGAAAATCAAGTCAAGGTTTCGGCAGCTTATGCCATTGATCGAAGAAAACTCCACGACTATTTGTTTGAAGAAGATCATAACAGTTCAATTTCATTGCCTGAAGAAGAAACAAAAAAAGAATTTGAGTCTGAAACTGAATTGACTCAAGAAAAGCCAATAGAAAATGAATTCGAGCCAATTAAAGAGTCAATAATTGATGAAAAAGAAACTGCAAAAAAGGAAATCGATCCTTTAAATCAACAAATCATTTCTTCTGCTATAAGCAGCTCAATTATTCTTGAAGTTGATGATCAAATTCCGGAATTTCATTCAAAAGAAAATATAGAAGAGAAAGAAGAGTCACAAATCAAAGTAGCTGAAAACACCAATTTCAACGAAAGTGAAAAACATAGCTTTTCTTCTTGGATTCATCATTTTGATGACCCAATTGAAAAGCAAACTAGCCATCAATTTGAAAATATAAAAAGTTATTTGCCTGCAACTAGAACAAAGTCAGAATTCTACTCTCCTTCTAAAATGGCTAAGTTAAGCGTTCAGGAAGATGATGACTTAGTTACTGAAACATTAGCTAATTTGTATGAGCAACAAGGCCATACCGAAAAGGCAATTAAAGCTTTTGAGAAACTTCAATTGAAAGTTCCAGAAAAAAAGATTTATTTTGCAGGCCGAATTGAAAAATTGAAAGACCAATTTAATTCCTTATAAAAGATGTTTGTATTTATTTCAGTACTTGTTTTTATTGTCGCCATATTATTGATTTTGGTGATTTTAGTTCAAAATCCAAAAGGAGGCTTAGCTTCCAACTTCTCTTCTTCCAATCAAGTAATGGGAGTTCGTAAAACCACTGACTTTTTAGAAAAAGCAACTTGGTCCTTAGGAATTGCATTGTTGGTTTTAAGTGTTGTTTCTTCATCATTAATTGGAGGACAAGAAATTGTTACAACTAACGAATCTGAAATTGCAGGAGAAGCACAGCAAGTAATTCCACAAAGTCAAGCACCTGTATTACAAGAAGGTGTACCACAAGGTCAGCCACAAGAAAATTCAGCTTTACCACAAGGAGATGGCGAATTGCCTAAAGGAGACGACCAATAAGTATTAAAAAAGAATTTTAAAAAAATGTCAGTATGTCAGCCATACTGACATTTTTTTTTGCACCAAACCTAGTAAACGGTAATTTTTTCAGATTTCATAAGTCTATTTCGACTGGCACAACTTTCGCTATTGGCGATGCAGAAATATTAAAATAAAAACCAAATAATATGTCAGTAAACATTAAACCATTAGCAGATCGTGTTCTAGTAGAACCAGCTGCTGCAGAAGAAAAAACTGCAGGTGGAATTATTATTCCAGACACCGCAAAAGAAAAACCACAAAGAGGTAAAGTAGTTGCTGTTGGTAACGGAAAACCTGATGAACCAATGACGGTAAAAGAAGGTGACAGTGTTCTTTATGGGAAATATGCCGGAACTGAAATTACAGTAGAAGGTAATGAATACTTAATCATGCGAGAGTCAGACATTTTTGCAATTGTTTAATTAAATCGAACTCAAAAAATAAATCAAAATGGCTAAAGAAATAACATTTGATACAGAAGCAAGAAATGCACTAAAAGCAGGCATGGATAAACTTGCTAATGCAGTTAAAGTAACCTTAGGACCAAAAGGTAGAAATGTAGTAATTGACAAAAAGTTTGGAGCACCAAACGTTACCAAAGATGGTGTATCAGTAGCTAAAGAAATTGAGCTTAAGGATACCGTTGAAAACTTGGGTGCGCAAATGCTTAAAGAAGTTGCTTCAAAAACAGCTGATGATGCTGGTGATGGAACAACAACTGCAACTATTTTAGCACAAGCTATTGTTACACAAGGTTTAAAAAATGTAGCTGCAGGTGCAAATCCAATGGATTTAAAAAGAGGAATTGACAAGGCTGTAGAGCAAATCGTAGCAGAATTGAAAAACATTTCTCAAACTGTTGGTGAAGATTCAAACCAAATTGAACAAGTAGCAACCATTTCTGCTAATAACGACAGCTCAATTGGAAAATTGATCGCTGAAGCGATGGCAAAAGTTAAGAAAGAGGGTGTTATTACTGTTGAAGAAGCAAAAGGTACTGAAACTACCGTTGAGGTGGTTGAAGGTATGCAATTCGACAGAGGATATTTATCTCCTTATTTTGTTACTGATACTGACAAAATGGAGGCTGAACTTGATAACCCTTATATCTTAATATACGACAAGAAAATTTCTACCATGAAAGACTTGTTACCTGTTTTGGAAAAAACAGCACAAGGCGGTAGACCTTTATTGATTATTGCTGAGGATATTGAAGGAGAAGCATTAGCAACTCTAGTTGTAAACAAAATAAGAGGTTCTCTAAAAGTTGCTGCGGTAAAAGCGCCAGGATTTGGTGACCGAAGAAAAGCGATGTTAGAAGACATTGCAATTTTAACTGGAGGAACTGTAATATCTGAAGAAAGAGGCTACAAACTAGAGAATGCTGACTTAGCAGACTTAGGAGAGTGTGAAAAAATCACCATCGACAAAGACAATACAACAATTGTTAATGGAAGTGGTAATTCAGATGACATCAAAGCGAGAGTTAATCAAATTAAAGCTCAAATCGAGAATACAACTTCTGATTACGATAAAGAAAAGCTACAAGAGCGATTAGCAAAATTAGCTGGTGGTGTAGCGGTATTGTACGTTGGTGCAGCTTCTGAAGTAGAAATGAAAGAGAAGAAAGACCGTGTAGATGATGCTTTACATGCAACTAGAGCTGCTGTAGAAGAAGGAATAGTTCCTGGTGGAGGAGTTGCTTTAATCAGAGCATTAAAAGCATTAGACGGCAAAGAAGGAGACAACCAAGATCAAACCACTGGAATGGACATTGTAAGAAGAGCATTACCAGAGCCGTTGAAGCAAATTGTTTTCAATAGTGGTGGTGAAGGTTCTGTTATTGTTCAAAAAGTTCAAGAAGGAGAAGGAAACTTTGGATACAATGCAAGAACTGAAGTATTTGAAGATTTACTAGAGGCAGGTGTAATTGACCCAACTAAAGTGGCTAGAGTTGCACTAGAAAATGCTGCTTCAATTGCAGGAATGTTTTTAACTACTGAATGTGTAATTGCAGATGCAGAAGATGAAGATGCAGGAATGCCATCAGGTGGTGGAATGCCAGGCGGAATGGGCGGCATGGGTGGAATGATGTAATTCCCAAATTGCATAAAATAAAAAAGCCGATTCAAATGAATCGGCTTTTTTTATATGTTTAATTTTTCATTATACTGCACCAAGCAGACGAAGGATCAATAAGATTAACAAAATAGCTATCAAAGCTCCTACAAGACCACCAGCTAATTCTGCAATTAATCCAATTACGATTAATATTAAAAGAACTACCAAAATCACATATAAAATGTCACCAAGGCCTGCTGTAGTTGAAGAGGCAACAGGTTTTAAAACTACATTATTACTTGCTTGAAGTGAATTTGTTTTGGGTATTGCTTTTATCTCCTGACTTGTCTCCTCATTCTGTGCAACTTGATAGGTACTAATTTCAACATCTTTCTTCTTTAGCACTTTCTGCTTTGGCAACTCATTTTCAAGATTTAATTCTTTACTGGCAATATAGGCCATCTCTTTTGAATCTATCTCAGTATTAACTTCAGCTATTTGCTCAGACTTTACTTTTTCTAACTTATCTGATTTTTCAGTTTTAGCTAATTTTAAATGAGTGTTATATTTTACTCTTTGAAAGCTAGCTGTTTGAGGACTTTTTACTAGCGTACATGATGCAAAGAAAATTGCAATTAATGAGAATGTTAAGACATTTAATTTTTTCATGGTTTATTTGATTTGGTTTAAAAATCAAACATCGATTTGAGCTGAATGTTCAGAAAAAACTAACTGCCTAAATAATCAATCATGAAATAAATAAGGACTAACAACAAGATTACTCCAGCAATTCCTCCAACAACACCACCAACTAAATCAACTATTAAATAAGTGATGAGTGCAACTAAAAAGAATAAAATAGCAAAAATGATTATCTTTTTCCAAGGCCAGTCTTCAGGGTCATCTTCCCACCATTTATTCGTAAATAATTGCTCAGGTTTAAAACTTAAATCATGTTCTTTAGCCTGACTTATCAACTGTTTACTTGAATAATTTGATTGCGATCCAAGCGATTTCATGCTTGCCTTTTTCGGATTAAGAATTGGCAATTCATCTAGTTTTAATTTCAAGTAAGGCCTTGGTGAAAGTTTTACCTGTCTAGTAGGAATTTCATTTACAAATGACTCTGATTGAACAGCTTGACTCGTAGTTGATAATTCTTCTACCTTTTCGCTCTGACCTTTAGCTAATCGTAAGTTAGAATTATACTTAACGCGCTTAAAGTTGGCTGTTGAAGAAGGAGACTTGACAACTGTACATGCCCCCAATGAAAAAATCAATACAGCAAATAGCAGTCGGCTATAAACACATTCCTTCATAAATACTAAGCTAAAGCCTTTTTAACTAATTGAGCAATCAAACTACTGTCTGCTTTACCCGCCATTTTTTTGTTAGCCATACCCATTACTTTGCCCATGTCTTTCATAGAACTAGCTCCTGTTTGTTCAACAATAGCATTCACTTCTGCAGTGATTTCTTCCTCTGACATTTGCTCAGGTAAATACTTTTCAATTATGGCTAATTGAACCAATTCAGCTTCTGCTAAATCTTTTCTACCCTCTTTCGAATAAATATCCGCTGAGTCTTTTCTTTGTTTCACTAATTTTTGAAGCATTTTTAATTCAGCAGCTTCATCACTTTCCCCTGCTCCCTTTTCAGTTGCGGCTAGCAGCATAGCTGATTTAATTGCTCTTAAAGCCTCTAATTTTGGCTTATCCTTGGCTTTCATAGCCAACTTGATATCTTCGTTGATTTGAACTTTTAACATACGTATATTTTTAAAACGAAGTTAAGTCTTCGTAATTATTGAAAACAAGCTACAAAATAAAAAAGGCCCCAAATGGGGCCTTTTTATTAACCAATTTTATCTAATCTACATTATCATGTAAAAAAGAATTATTCTGCTTTAAAGAAGTTTTGTTGTCCTCATCCTCACCAAGCGTATAACGAGACACATTGCTTTCCGAAGAATGAGGTGTATCGTCTAATTTGATATTTCTGCGCTTGTAAGCAGGCTCTTTTTCCAAGTCATTTATTCCACCCGGGCTTTTTATTTTCAAGCTTAAAGCTTTAAGCTTCATGATACGATCTTGACTTTTTCTAAGTTGCTCTTCCTCATCTATTTCCCTTTTTGGCAAATCCCTTTCCATACTATCTACAGCAGAGGCTGTATCAATAGCAGAATCTGAGCTTACATTTTCAGGTTCAGAATTACTTGGCATAACATCGTCTAAACTATACCTTTTTATCTCACTTGAATCATTTTTAGGCTCTGGCTTCACCTCCTTTCGAATATTAAATTCAAAACTCTTTTGTGAATCTGTCTTCAAAGTAGGTTCATCGTTTGCTTCATTTGAAACCGGCTTCACCTCTTCTTCAGAGTTATTCAGTGGTTGAGTAATATGTGTTTTCACATCATCATCCAACTTCATAACCTTTTTCTCTGGTTTTCTATCAATAAGTAAATCATCAGGATGAGCCGAACCAAATCCAGTTGCTATAATAGTAACACTGATTTTATTTGCTAAGCTTTCGTCAACTCCATTACCCCAAATAATATCTGCTGTATTACCAGCTTCACTTTGTATGTATTCAGTAATCTCATCAATTTCATCCATACTTACTTCGTCGTCTCCAGAAGTAATGTTTAACAAAATGTAATTAGCACCCGTTATGTCATTATCATTCAACAATGGAGAAGCAAGTGCTTGACTTACCGCTTTTGTTGCTCTTTGGTCACCTTCAGCAGCTGCAGATCCCATAATGGCAGTTCCACCGTCTTTCATAACTGTCTTAACATCTTCAAAATCAACGTTGATATACCCTGCAACAGTAATTATTTCAGCAATTCCTTTTGCTGCAACAGTTAATATATCATCTGCTTTAGAGAAGGCTTCAGAAATTTTCAGATTTCCGTGCATCTCTCTTAGTTTGTCATTACAAATAATTAGCAAAGTGTCAACACTATCACGCAATTCCGCCAAACCTTCATCAGCTTGAAGCTTTCTTCTTCTTCCCTCAAATGAAAATGGAATAGTTACAATACCAACGGTTAGAATGCCCATTTCTCTAGCCGTTTGTGCAATTACTGGAGCTGCTCCAGTTCCAGTACCACCACCCATTCCGGCAGTAATAAATACCATCTGAGTATTTTTCTCCAACAAATCTTTCAATTCATCGACATTCTCAATAGCGGCATTTTTACCAACTTCAGGGTTCGAGCCTGCTCCTCTACCTTCGGTTAAGGTTGCACCTAACTGAATTTTATTTGGAATAGGGCTTTGATCTAAAGCTTGTTGATCGGTATTGCAAATCACAAAGTCAACCCCAGTAATTCCTTGACGGTACATGTGGTTAACTGCATTACTTCCTCCGCCACCTACTCCGATGACTTTGATAATTGATGATTGATCTTTGGGCAAATCAAATTTCATAATGTTGAATTTTATATTTTATCGCGCTTTTTATTTACTTATTGTTCGTCGTCTTCAAAAAATTCTTTCCCTTTCTTAAGCATGGTTTGCAAGAAACCACCCTTTGTTTTCTCCCCTTGTCTTAATTGAATCGAATCTTTTTCTTGTTCTTTTATCTGTCCCTTTTGTCTATTCAGTTTTTCAAATCCTTTTAAAATCAAACCAACTCCTGTAGCATACATAGGCGAAGTAATTTCTTCAGGATTCCCTTTAGCCAAATACTCATTTGGATAACCAATGCGTGTATCCATGCCAGTTACATATTCAAACAATTGTCCAATGTGTTTCATTTGAGATCCACCACCAGTTATTACCATGCCAGCTATCAGTTTGCTCTCATAGCCAGAATTCTTAATTTCATAGTAGATATGCTCAATAATCTCTTCTAATCGTGCTTGAATAATGTGTGATAAATTCTTGATAGAAATCTCTTTCGGCTCTCTTCCTCTTAAACCTGGAATAGAAACAATTTCATTTTCTTGACTTTCATTTGCCAATGCTGAACCAAACTTCACTTTCAATAATTCAGCTTGATTTTTAATGATACTGCAACCCTCTTTGATATCCTCAGTAATTACATTTCCTCCAAAAGGAATAACGGCGGTATGACGAATGATACCATCTTGGAAAATGGCTACATCTGTAGTACCACCACCAATATCCACGAGAACTACACCCGCTTCTTTCTCCTCTTCACTCAATACAGAAGCAGATGAAGCTATTGGCTCTAAAATCAAGTCTTGAACTTCTAAATCGGCTTTATGCACACATTTATGGATATTCTTAGCCGCTGCAACTTGACCTGTTATGATATGGAAATTTGCTTCTAGGCGAATTCCGCTCATTCCCACAGGGTCTTTAATTCCCTGCTCATTATCAACGATAAATTCTTGAGGAAGAACATCAATAATTTCTTCACCTGGCAAAGTAACTAGCTTAAACATGTCATTGATTAGCAAATCAATATCTTCTTGTGATATCTCATCATCTAAGCTATTTCTTACACGAACCCCTCTATGTTGCAAGCTTTTAATGTGCTGACCAGCAATACCCACATTAACAATACGGATATCTACCCCTGATTTATTTTCAGCTTCAGCAACCGCATCTTTAATTGATTGTACGGTTTTTTCAATATTGGCAACCACTCCACGAGTAACACCAAGCGACTCTGAACGACCCATTCCTAGTACTTCAAGCTTTCCATGCTCGTTTTTACGACCAACCATGGCCACAATTTTTGTGGTACCAATATCGAGTCCTACTACTATGTCATCTAATGATTCGTCCATGTTAATAACGTTTGGTGCAAACCACTTGGTTCGCATATTTTAAGTTGATAATGCTGTATTCATTCCATCCAGTTTTGCTTAAGCCTTTATGATAGAAGATTTTAAGCTTATTGAACTTTTTATGAATATCTACATCATCTCCAAATACAATTCTATGATTTCCAACCCTTGGAATCAATTCAATCTCAGAATCTTTATTAACATAGAGCTGTTCAATCTGAGCCTTCCAGAATTCATCTTTTCGAATGTATTCTGCCAAGTTGAAAATTTCATCAATCATCGAATGACTTTTAAGGCTATCAGGAATTTGATGGGCATTTAAGTTGGACATTCGTACAAACTCATCTGTAATAAACCCATTAGCAATCATAACACGAGCTGTATATTTTTTTGAAGTTGGCATAAAACGACCAGTACTATCAATGTAATAGCTGTTTCCACGCTGGGTAAATACTCTAACTATTGGAGTTCTTTGTTCTACTTCAATAACTAGTTTACCATCTATGGTTTTAAAAACTTCCGTATTCGAAACCGAAGGATGATTATTTAATTTATGCTCTAATGCTTCCGTAGTAATACCTTCTAGTGAACTTCCTAAGACAGAGTCCGCTTCATGATAGACCATTGCATAAATATCTTCTTTCTCTAAAAAGAAGTTTCCATTACTTCGATCTATTCGAATCTCAATATCATTACAAAGCATTTGACTTTGCTTACTACCAACAAAACCAAGTAAGAAAAAACAGGCTACTACGATAAGCACCCACAAACCAATATTTAGGTATTTATTCATAGCTCATAATGATTTATGATGGGTTCAATCAGGGTATCTATATCTCCGGCACCAATGGTCAACAAAAGCTCAACATCTATTCCCTCTAAATGCTTCATTAATTGTGCTTTCTGCAGCACATACACATTCTTTTTATCTATTTGCTTGGCAAGCCATCGAGAATCTATTCCCTCAATGGGCTCTTCCCTAGCGGGATATAACTCTAATAAAATCACTTCATCTGCCAATGCCAATTCTTTGGCAAAATCAGCTCCAAAGTCTCTAGTGCGAGAATATAAATGAGGCTGAAAAACTGCAGTAATCTTTTTATCTGGATACAATTGCTTTACAGAACTCAGCAAGGCTTTAATCTCCTGAGGGTGATGTGCATAATCATCGATATACACAAAGTCGGAACGTTTCAAGTGAACATCGAAACGTCTTTTCACTCCTCGAAATTTAGCAATAGCATTTTTTGCCAATTCAGGTTCAACGCCTAAATCAATAGCCAGTCCAATGGCTACAGATGCATTTTCCACATTATGCAAACCCGGTAAACCACATTGCACTTTATCTAAAAGTGTATCTCCACATTTCAAGTCAAATAGAAAGTTTCCGTTGGCAACTTCTAAGTTTTTCACTTCAATATCACGACCATTTTCTCCATACAATTTCACATTTAAACTAGGTGGTAAGTTTAAGGCCTCAAGGTGTTGCACTTTAGTGTACAAAACACCTTCACTTGAAATTTGCTGACAAAAGGTACGGTATGTTTTTGTTAATTCTTCCGCCTCTTCATAAATATCCAAATGATCAGCATCTATTGAAGTAACTACAGCAATTTCAGGAAACAATTGTAAAAAAGACCGATCATATTCATCAGCTTCTGTAACCATAAATTCTGCTTCCTCATAGAGCAGTAAATTGGTTCTAAAGTCATGAGAAATTCCACCTAAAAAAGCATTGATTTTTATTCCTGCATCATGTAAAATAAATGCTATCATAGAAGAGACTGTTGTCTTCCCATGAGTTCCAGCAACAGCAATTGTTTTTAAATCTTTGCTGAGCAAACCTAATACCTGTGCTCTTTTATGACAGACGAATCCTTCTTCTTGAAAATAGTTTAATATCGGATTTGAAGAAGCAATTGCTGGTGTATAAATCACCATGGTATTTTCTTTTTCACGACAGGTGAATGGAATTGCATCTGCTTCTAATATATAATTCACTGAAATTCCTTCAGCTTGCAATCTCCTGCTTAAATCCGTGATAGAACGATCGTAGCCAAACACATTTTTTCCAATTTGATTGAAATAACGAGCCAAGGCACTCATTCCAATTCCACCTATCCCAATAAAGTATATGTTTTCTTCTTTGATACTCACTTCGTTCTAATTCATTCGATTAATTTCAGTGCTTCTGAAGCAATTAAATCAGCAGCATCATGATAGCCTAAAGGGGCCATTTGAGCACTCATTTTCTGCAATTCCGCCTCATTGTTGATTAAGGCTAAGACTTCATCTGCTAGCTTCTCTCTCACCAATTCATCTTTCACCAATTTTGCTGCTTGCCGATTTACCAAAACCATTGCATTTTTGGTTTGGTGATCTTCCGCTGCAGACGGTAATGGAACAAATAGGCTAGGTTTTTTAACCAAACACAATTCCGAAACAGCAATTGCTCCTGCTCTGGAAACAACCATATCTGCCGCAGCATAGGCTAAATCCATGCGTTTAATAAAATCCTGTACCTTCACCCAATCTTCCTTTCCTTTAGCTTGTTCAATTGCCTTTTGGTGATACAATTTACCAGTTTGCCATATCAGCTGAAAGCCTTCTTTCTCCCATTTATCTAATGCATTACCAACACCTTCGTTTATTGACCAAGCGCCTAGGCTACCGCCAACTATCAAAAGAGTTTTCTTTGTAGAATCTAATTGAAAAAATTCCCTTGCACGATCTTCTTTGCCGTCCAACTTCACCATTTCAGACCTTACTGGATTTCCGGTCAGTATAATTCGCTCTTTTGGAAAAAACTTTTCCATCCCTTCATAGGCTACGCAAATCCGCTTAGCCTTTTTTCCTAGAATTTTATTAGTTAAACCAGCAAATGAATTCTGCTCTTGGAGCAAAGTTGGCACCCCAGCTTTACTAGCAGCCTTTAACAATGGTCCACTCGCATAACCACCTACACCAATTGCAATATCAGGCTTAAACTCCTTTACCAGGCGCTTAGCCATTCGCATGCTTTTCAATAGCTTTAAAGGAACCTTCAAATTTTTAAGTGTGAGACTTCTTTGAATTCCCATAATTGGCAAGCCAACAATTTTGTAGCCTGCTTCGGGAACCTTTTCCATTTCCATCTTACCTTCTGCACCTACAAACAAAAATTCAGAATCTGGGCGTTGTTTTTTAATTGCGTTGGCAATGGCTATAGCAGGAAATATATGACCTCCTGTTCCACCACCACTTATCATAACCTTGAGCTTAGCCATTGACTACCTCCTTTTCTATGTGTTCGGTTTGCCTACTTACACTAAGAATAATACCCAAAGCCAGACATGTAAACCAAATTGAAGTTCCCCCCATACTAACCATAGGCAATGGTTGACCTGTAACGGGAAATAGGTTTACAGCAACAGCCATATTAATCATGGCCTGAAAGACCAGACTAAAAGCCAAACCGATGGCCAAAAGCGACCCAAATGTTCGAGGCGCCTTTTTAGCAATGATAATTCCTCGATAAAGTAAAATAAGATAGAGTAATAGAATAACCAAGCCTCCTAATACACCATATTCTTCTATAACAGTGGCAAAAATAAAATCGGAATATGGCTGTGGAAGAAAGTTTCTTTGCGTGCTTCTTCCAGGTCCTTTACCAACAATTCCTCCAGTGGCTATGGCAATTTTAGACTGCTCAACTTGGTAATTTCCTTGAGCATCTCCTTCTATAAAATTTTCAACCCTGGCCTTCCAAGTTCCAACACGACCGGTGTAATCCGAATTGATTACTATAGCTATAAAAATTCCAAAGCAAACCACCCCAATACTTATCAAAGAAATGATGTAAGCTAAATTTATTCGTCCAATAAACATGAGTACCAAAGAAGTAGTAAAAAGCATTGCCGCTGTAGAAAAGTTAGCAGGCAGAATCAAACCACATATAATCAGTACAGGTATCATTATTGGCACAAAAGCTTGGTTAAAGTCTTTTATATTTTCCTGCCTTCTAGAAAGCATTCTTGCCAGAAACATGATTAGCGCAAGCTTGGCTAAATCTGACGTTTGAAAGGATTGATTAATCACAGGAATAACTAACCAACGACTTGCATTATTGATACTGGTACCGGTTAAGAGCGTAAATAACAGCAGTGGAATTGCTAGAAATAGAAAAATTTGGGCAATTCGTGAATAGTACTTATAGTTTAACTTATGCGCAAAATACATGATTGCAAAGCCAATACCCAATATTACTGCGTGTTTGATAAGGTAGTATTCGGTATTTCCGCCTTGATATTTATAGGCAAGCGTAACAATAGAACTGTAAACAACCAATACAGAAAATATTGCCAGCAAAAGAGAAACCGCCCATATAACACGGTCGCCTTTAATGTATTTATAAACTATCTGCATAGAATTAAAGCGCTCTTACTGCACTTTTAAATTGATGTCCTCGATCTTCATAGTTCTCAAATAAATCGAAGCTCGCACAAGCGGGTGATAGCAAAACGGCATCACCTTTTGCACCAATTTCATAAGCTTTTGTTACTGCTTCTTTTGCAGAATGTGCCTCTTCTATAATTTGAATATCATCTTTAAAAGCATCAATTATTTTGGCATTATCTGTTCCTAAACAAATGATGGCTTTCACTTTATCTTTTACAAGCTCTGCTAATTCACCGTAGTCATTTCCTTTATCTACACCACCAACAATCCAAATGGTTGGTTTTGCCATGCTCTCCAAAGCATACCAAGTACTGTTTACATTGGTAGCCTTCGAGTCGTTAATAAACTCAATACCATGTATACTTGCTACCTTTTCCAAACGATGCTCTACGTTCTGAAAATCAGAAAGTGATTCACGGATTAATTCTTTTCGTAGGTCTAAAACTCTACCTGCAATTCCAGATGCCATGGAATTGTACAAATTGTGTTTGCCTTGTAGGGCTAAATCATGTATTGACATAATAAAATGGTTGTTATTTATATGGATATTTAAATTTTCATTTTCTTCAAATGCTCCTTCTGAGAGCACTTTTTTTATGCTAAATGGAATGGGGTTCGCTTGGTTCGGATTTCTTCGTATAGCTTCTTCTAGCACTTTATCATCTGCGCAATAGATAAATACATCACCAGCTTTAGCATTTGCAGCAACTTGAAGCTTAGCATCTGCGTACTTTTCTAAGCTATATTCATATCGGTCTAAATGATCTGGGGTGATATTTAAAACCATGCTGATTTTAGCTCTAAAATCTTTGATGTTATCCAGTTGAAAGCTGCTCACTTCAAGCACATACCAATCAGCAGAACTAGTAGCAACTGAAAGCGCAAAACTGTCTCCAACATTTCCTACAAGCTGAACATTAAGCTCTGCTTTTTTCAGCATGTGATAAACCCAACTTGCAGTTGTCGTTTTCCCGTTGCTTCCTGTAATTGCAATAATTTCACCTTGACAATAGCGATACGCAAATTCAATCTCTGAAATCACATTTATTCCAGTTTTCTCAGCTTGCTGAATCAATTCGATATGATTCGGAATACCAGGGCTTTTTACAATTTCTTCACAAGCTAAAATTCGACTCCGATTGTGACCATTCTCTTCCCATTCAATGGCATAATTTGTAAGAACCTCCTTGTATTTTGCTTTGATACTTCCTGCATCAGAAACGAAGGGCACAAGACCCTCTTTTTTAGCTAAAACAGCCGCTCCTACTCCACTTTCTCCTCCTCCAAGTATGGCTATTTCAGTACTTGCCATTTTCTATCTAAGCTTTAAGGTTACTATGGTAAGAATGGCAAGCATGACACCTACAATCCAAAAACGAGAAACGATTTTAGATTCATGATATCCTTTCTTTTGATAATGATGATGCAGTGGGGCCATCAAAAACACACGCCTTCCTTCACCAAACTTCTTTTTGGTGTATTTGAAATAAGCCACTTGAATCATCACTGATAAATTCTCTACTAAAAAAACCCCACAGAATACTGGAATGAGCAACTCCTTTCGAATTGCGAATGAGAAAACCGCTATGATACCACCCAGAGCAAGACTACCGGTATCGCCCATAAATACTTGCGCGGGGTATGAGTTATACCATAGAAAACCTACACATGCACCCACAAAGGCACCGATATATACCACCAATTCTCCAGAATTTGGAATGTACATTATATTTAAGTAATCGGAAAAGATGGTATTACCAGAGACGTAGGCAAAAACAGCGAGAGTTACTCCAATAATGGCCGAAGTTCCAGTTGCAAGTCCATCTAAACCATCTGTCATGTTTGCTCCATTAGAAACAGCGGTAGTAATAAATATTACAACAGGAATAAAAATCAACCAAGCCCAATCCAAGGCATTTTCACAACACCAATCAATCAGCTTTCCATAGTTAAATTCATTGTTTTTTACAAAGGGAATAGTAGTCACCATAGACTTGCTTTCTTCCCACTTAAAGTTTCCAGCTTTTTCTTGCTCACTTAATTCATCACTCAGTTCTATAACTTGAGATTCTGTTAATGGGATTTTGTTTTTAACGGTTACTCCATCATTGAAATACAAAACGGCACCTACAAATAAGCCAACAATGATTTGTCCAATTACCTTGAACTTACCGGCTAATCCTTTTTTATTTTTCTTAAAAACTTTGATATAATCATCAATAAAACCAATCAAGCCTAACAACACAGTAGAAACTAGCATCAAAATGATGTATATGTTATCGAGCTTAGCAAATAACAAAGTGGGAATTAAAATAGAAGCTAAAATGATAAGGCCACCCATAGTTGGAGTACCTTGCTTGGCCTTTTGTCCTTCTAAACCTAAATCACGAACAGTTTCACCAACTTGCTGCTTTTGCAATAAATTGATGATTCGTTTTCCGAACACCATTGAGATTAAAAGAGAGACAATAACTGAAGCTGCAGTACGAAATGTGATGTACTGAAACACTCCTGCTCCTGGAAAATCTAATTGGTTTAAATAATCGAATAAATGATAAAGCATACTGTGACTATGATTGGTGGATTTCGTTTAAAGCATTGGTTAATTCTTCCCGATCATCAAAATGATTTCGCACTCTGTTTATTTCTTGGTAAGTCTCATGCCCCTTACCTGCAACTAGAATAATATCATTAGGACTGGCCAATGATGCAGCCGTTCTAATTGCCTCACCTCTTTGAGTGATAGCTAAAACTTTAGGTCGATCTGATACCTCAACACCCACTTTCATTTCATTTATAATCTCATCGGGGTTTTCAGTTCTTGGATTATCAGAAGTTAGAATTACTCGATTACTGAATTTGCAAGCAATTTGAGCCATAAGTGGTCTTTTTGCTCGATCTCGATCACCACCGCAACCCACAACCGTAATGACTTGCTCATTTCCGGTTCGGATATCTTTTATTGTCTTCAGTACATTTTCTAATGCATCAGGACTATGCGCGTAATCTACAATACCTATGATTTGATTGACATTCAAGTACTGGAAACGCCCTGCAACAGCATTGAGAGAACTTAATACCGTCAGCACCTTCATTTTTTCTTCTCCCAACAGAACTGCTGTGGCATATACAACTGCAAGGTTGTATGCATTAAATTGTCCAATTAAGGGACTCCAAAACTCTTGACCATCCAGTTGCAATTGCAAGCCTGAAAAATTGCTTTCCAATAGCTTTACTTTGAAATCTGCTTGCGTTTTTAAGGCGTAATAATGTTTTTTAGCTATGGCATTCTGCAACATGACTTCACCATTCTTATCGTCTTTATTGGATAAGGCAAATGCCTCTTGAGGCAACATATCAAACAATTGCTGTTTTGCAGCTATGTATGATTTGAATGTTTTGTGAAAATCTAAATGCTCATGTGTTATATTAGTAAAACCTCCGCCACTAAAAGTTAAGCCGGTAACACGATGCTGCACCAAGCCATGAGAACTGACCTCCATGAATACATGCGTACAACCATTCGCTACCATTTTGGAGAGCAATTGATTTACAGAAATCACATCAGGGGTTGTATGTGTAGAAGCAATTTCTTCCTCCCCAATTTTATTAACCACGGTAGAGATTAAGCCAGCTTTGTAACCCAATCTGCTAAATAACTTGTACAGCAGTGTAGCACAAGTTGTTTTTCCATTAGTTCCCGTAACACCCACCAACTTTAATTGAGCAGATGGATATTCGTAAAAATTTGCCGCTGCGTGTGCTAAAGAAACCGAACTATCCTTTACTCGAACATAACAAACCCCATCAACTAATTGACTTGGTAATTCTTCACAAACAACCGCTTTAACTCCCTTCGCAACAACTTGATCAATAAAAGCATGTCCGTCAAGCTGTGTACCTCTTTGTGCAAAAAAACAATCACCAGTAGTAGCTTTTCGAGAATCAAACACGATGTTGGTAATTTCAACATCCGTATTCCCAACTACTTCCAAAATGGAAGATCCAAACAATATGTCTTTTAATACCTTCATCTACGACAATTCAATTTCAATTTGCTGACCATCTACCACTCTAACCCCTGCTTGGACCGACTGGTATTTCACCATACCACTACCTTTAACCTTCACTACAAGACCTTCATTTTCTAAAAGATAAATAGCATCCCTAAGCCCCATCCCAATCACATTCGGCACAAGGTTTTCTGTTATTTTTCTCGGCTGAAAAACCACTGATGTATCTTTCGTTCTTGTAATAATCCATTCAGAATCTTCTGCTTTTATTTGAGTTGGAATTCCTAATTTTTCAAACACCTTAGCCGCATCATCTTTTGCACCGTGCTTAGAGTAAGGTACCCGAGAATATGCATATTGATGATTCTGCCATTCAAGCGCCTCATGCATATCCAAACTATTTGCATACACCTTATCAGCCACTTCTTTAAAAATGGGCCCAGCAACCAAATTTCCATAGTAGACATTTCTACTAGGAGCATTTACCACTACAATACATGAATACTCGGGATTATCCGCAGGGAAGTAACCTACAAAAGAGGCCTGGTGACTCACTTTTGATTGATAGCTGTAGCCGTAATTATTATTGGCAATCTGCGCAGTTCCAGTTTTACCAGCAATTTTATAATTCGCATTTTTTAAATTTGAAGCAGTCCCATTGCTCACTACTCCTTCTAAAGCCTTTTTTACTTTATTAATTGTTTCAATTGAAGAAATTCGAGGATTAATCACTTCCGTTTCCACTTCTTCTACAACCTTTCTTCCTCTTGCAATTTTTTCAACAAATTTTGGCTTCACCATCTTTCCATTATTGGCTACCGCATTGTAAAAAGTTAGAATTTGAAGTGGAGTTTGTTGCAATTCATAACCGTGTGCCATCCACGCCAATGATATTCCCGACCAAGTTTCGTTATCTGGATTTTTAATAAATGGCTTACCCTCTCCGGCAATCTCTATTCCTAGTGGCTTTCTTAAGTTCATCTTTGCCAAACCATTGATAAACTTTTGAGGATTCTCTGTATAATTCCTAGAAATTATTTCAGCCATTCCAATATTTGAAGAAACCTCTAAAACTCTTTGAACAGTAATTTTACCCCAGCCACCCTTATCATGATTAGAATCATACATGGTTCTATCGTAATACCTGCGAGAACCATCGCCACAGTCAATAATATCACCCATATCTACATACCCATCCTCTAAAGCAACCATTAAAGCAGGCAACTTGAATGTAGAACCAGGCTCCGTGCTCTCCCCAATGGCATAGTTATAACCCTCATAGTAAGCACCACTTTCGGTTCTTTTTAAATTTGCAATTGCCTTAATAGCTCCGGTTTTCACCTCCATTAGCACAACACAACCATGATCAGCACCATGCTTTTGCAATTGTTTCAACAAGGCACTTTCTGCAACATCTTGAAGATTCACATCTATAGTCGTATAGATATCTCTTCCATCTTCAGGCTCAATTTCATTCTCATCACCAACAGGCATCCATACACCACCGGCAATTTTTTGCATTAAACGCTGACCATCAATTCCACTCAAAGCCTTACTGTAAGCACCTTCCAAACCAACAGGAGCAACACCCTCTCTCTCATAACCAATGGTTCTTGCTGCTAATATTTTAAAAGGCCTTTCTCTTTTGTTTTTTTGATGCACAATCAAACCCCCTTTATACTTGCCTCGTTTAAAAATGGGAAACTCTTTCAAGCGCTTTAATTCTGTGAACTTTACATTTCGCTTTATCAAATGATATCTTGCTCCAGAACTTCGAGCTTCAATTAACTGCTTTCGATAAGCAGCCATAGATTGATCTTGAAAAAGATTACTTAAAGCTAGAGCTAAAGAGTCCACCTTTTCATCAAACAACTCTTGAGTAATTGCATCAGCATTCGGATCAAAACGCACTTCATAAATTGGAATTGAAGTAGCTAACAAGCTACCATCTGCCGCATAAATATTTCCACGCACAGCTTCAATTTCTTTATCTACACGAGTCAAGGTCTTCACCTTAGCCTTCAACCCTTCTCCCTCAACAATCTGAATAGCTAGCGCCTTGCCTATTATTACAAGACCAAACAAACAGACCACAGCATAAACCAGGTAAATTCTCCACGATATGTCCTTCCGAATATCAGTCATTGAGAAGCCTTTCTTTTTCCTCTTCCGTTAATACAATTTTCTTTGGTGGACTAGTAAGTTCTCGCAAACCAATTGACTCAGTTGCTTTAGCCACTTCAGACTGCTTACTCACATACATCAATTCAGACTTTGTTGTTATGTATTCAGACCTCAATTCTTTCAACTCATTATTTGTCTTATACAATCCACGAATCAATCGTTCAGCCTGATACCCATTGGCGATGTAACAAATTCCTAAAAAGGTCAAGAAAAACAGAAATGGCAATGAATTAACCACCTGATCTTTAGACAAAAAACTACCAGACAAAAGACTTTTAACCCCTCTAACCGAAGAATCTCCCTTAACAACTTCCTTCTCTTGATCCGTATGTTCTCTAAATTTATTCATGCTACCTTTTTAGCAATTCTCAATTTTGCACTTCTTGACCTATTGTTCAACTGAATTTCACTACTAGTCGGCACTATCGGCTTCCTATTAATCGCCACAAATGGACGAATCACATTTCCATAAAAATCCTTCTCTAACTCACCACGGAAGTTTCCAGATTTGAAAAAATTCTTCACCAATCTATCTTCCAATGAATGATAAGTTATCACCACCAATCGACCACCTTCCTTTAAAACTTCAAGCGATTGCTCTAGAAAAACTTCAATTACCTTTAACTCTTCATTTACTTCAATTCTAAGCGCTTGAAAAACTTGAGCTAAGAATTTATGCTCTTGCTTCTCAGGAACCAATCGAGACAATGCCTTCTTAAACTGACCAATGGTTTTTAAATCCACTTGCGCTCGCTCTTGCTCAATCTTCCTTGCAACCCTTTTCGCATCCCGCAACTCGCCATAATTTTTCAACACTCGCTCCAATTCCTCAACACTGTATTCATTAACCACCTTTGCAGCAGTCAACTCCCGCTTTTGATCCATCCGCATATCCAACGGGCCATCGAATCGAAAAGAAAAACCTCGATCCGCCTCATCAAATTGATGAAAAGAAACTCCAAAATCAGCTAGAATTCCATCAACTGGAATAGCTTGATTTATGCGAAGAAAATTTTTCAGATAAATAAAATTTTGAGGAATAAAAACCAATCGATCATCTTCCCACAAATTCCTTTTCGCGTCAGGATCTTGATCAAAAGCAAACAATTTCCCTTGAGCAGAAAGCTGCTCCATAATCGACCTTGAATGACCTCCTCCACCAAAAGTCACATCAACATAAACCCCATCCGACTTTACGTCAAGCCCCTGAATAGTTTCCTTCAACAAAGCAGGTTCGTGATATTTATTCACCCTCACCTCCTTTATCTGCATTCATTCCGCCCATTACCTCTTCTGCTAGGTTAGCAAAATCATCAGGCTCATCAGTCAATAAATTCTCATAGGTATCCTTATCCCAAATCTCAATTCTATCGGAATAAGCAAATAACACCACCTCTTTTCCAACTCCTCCGTACTCTTGCAACCTTTTCGGCAATAGAATACGCCCATTTCCATCTAAACTCAACTCCGTTGCACCACGATAGAAATAACGAATAAACTCGCGATTCTTTTTCACATATTGATTCAACTGATTTACCTCTGAGCTTATCCTTTCCCAATCATTCTTTGGATACAAAACCAAGCACTTTTCAAAACCACGATTTATAACAAAAGATTCGTTTGCAGCCGGATCCAATTGCTTACGCAAGCCAGAAGGCACCATGAGGCGGCCTTTGGCATCCAATTTACAATCAAACTCACCTATAAAATTTGTCATAACCCTTATACAGTATGGCTTTCAGGAATTTAACGGTAAAAGTAAAAAAATATTTACCACATTTTACCACTTTCTCCCACATTGTTAATAACTTACATACACACAAGCTATAGAGTTCTCCTATTTTATTGATTAAAAACTTCTTACAAGGTGGGAAGTCTATTCTAAACGAGTGTGACAGCTTTAATTCATGAGTTTAACTTTTCACTAGCGGATTGTTAATTCAAAAGCAATCAATAATGACATGGAGAATTGGAATTAGTTATTTTTGACCCTTATGAGTCACGAATATGAAATAAAGAAAGAAGGGAAATTTGAATACCTTGAAAAGGGTGAAGGACACCCGATTGTTGTTCTGCATGGTCTTTTTGGAGCATTGAGCAACTTTTCAGATGTAATTGATTTCTTTTCCAAACAATACAAAGTAATAGTGCCTTTGATGCCTCTTTACAGCCTACCTTTAATAAAGACTAGCGTTGGAAACATGGCGAAACACATTAAAGAATTTATTGATTATAAAGAACTTAAAGAAGTTACTTTACTTGGCAATTCGCTAGGTGGCCATGTTGCACTAGTTTGCGCGCTTGAAATTCCAGAAAGAATACATTCTATGGTTTTGACAGGCAGTAGTGGTTTATACGAAAATGCCTTTGGAGGCTCTTACCCCCGAAAAGGCGACAAAGAATATCTTCGAAAAAAAATAGAGGTCACTTTTTATGACCCTAAAGTTGCTACTGACGAGCTTGTAGATGAAGTTCACAAAATCATAAACGATAGAAACAAGTTGATTCGAATATTGGCATTGGCTAAATCAGCAATTCGGCATAATATGGGGCAAGATTTGGAGAAGTTTAAGCTACCAGCTTGCTTAATTTGGGGAAAAAATGACAACATCACCCCGCCTGAGGTAGCTGAAGAATTTCATGAACATTTACCTGATTCTGAATTACATTGGATTGAGAAGTGTGGACATGCTGCTATGATGGAACACCCACAAGAATTTAATCAGATATTAAATGACTGGCTAAGTCGTAAATTGTAAGATTATGACGATTGATTCTGCTGAATTTGTCATCAGCAATACAGACTTATCAAAGTGCCCAGAACCCAACCTACCCGAATATGCTTTTATTGGAAGATCTAATGTAGGTAAGTCTTCACTAATCAATATGTTATGCCAACGAAAAAGCCTAGCAAAAACCTCATCCACACCCGGAAAAACACAATTAATTAATCACTTTTTAATTAATCAGAATTGGTACTTAGTTGACCTTCCAGGTTATGGGTATGCTAAAGTTTCAAAGCAAGCAAGAAACAAGTGGGACAAGTTTATCAAACAATACCTCTTTAATCGCACCAATTTACTTTACACTTTTGTGTTGGTTGACTCTAGGCATAAACCTCAAAAAGTAGACTTAGACTTTATGCAAATGCTTGGCATAAAGCGTGTGCCATTTATTATTGTATTTACAAAAATTGATAAGTTATCCAGCTCAGTGTGGAATAAAAATCTTACCGCTTACAAAAAAGAGCTCTTAAAAAGCTGGGAGGAGCTACCTCCTATGATTTCAACTTCTTCAGCGAATGGCTTTGGCAGGGATGAAATCTTACAAACGGTTGAAAAGACGAATGAGCTATTTTAGATAAGCTCATTTTCAATAGCATACTTAACCAAACCGACCGAGTTCTTACAATCAGTTTTATGCAATAAATTTCTACGATGGGTTTCTGCAGTATGAATTGAGATACTTAATTGCTTAGCAATTTCTTGTGAACTAAACTCTTGACAAACAAGGTTTAAAATTTCTTTTTCTCGCTTGGTAAGCTCAACATACCTCGGATCATCCTTTTGACGAAAGCTATTTATCAATTCAGAATGGGCTTCTTTTGAAAAGTATTCTTTCCCATCCATAACATCATAAATAGCTTGAGCCACTTCATCATCATCTGATGTTTTAAGTAAATAACCATTAACCCCAGCTGCTACTGCTTCTTGAATTTTCTTACTACTTAAATGCATAGATAATATGAGCACTTTAATGTCTGGCTTTTCTTCCAAAATTCTCGGCATCGCCGAAATTCCATCTAGCTCAGGCATATCAATATCTAGCAACAATATATCGACATCAACATGTTTCAAGTACTTTAACAAATGAACAGCCGACTCATATTTTTCAACTACTTCTATATCTTCTTTGGATGCGAGAATAACCCCCAAACCTTGGCGAAAAAGTTTGTGATCATCAACAATTGCTACCTTAATCATGCTATAAATTTACCTCAATTATAACAATTGTTCCTCTACCTGGAGCAGAATCTATATTTAATTCTCCGTTTAACTTTTTCACTCGTTTTCTAATATTCTCCAAACCAATTCCTCCTTTTGGACTCATTGAATCAAAACCAACCCCATTATCTTCATAGATAAGATTAAAGTTTTCTCCGATAATTGAAGTTTGAATAGAAACCTCAGTAGCCTCGGCATGCTTTAATGTATTACTAACGAGCTCCTGTGTGATTCGATACAACTCTATACTCACATCTTGTTTCTGCTTTGTCAAATCAGCAAGCAGAGAAAGTTCAAAAGCAATTTCTTCAGACTCCTCTATCCTGCGTACTAACTGCTCAATGGCTTGATTGAACCCATATTTTTGAACCAATCCTGATGATAAATTATGAGAAATATTTCGAACTTCTTTAACTGCTAGGTTTACCAAATCCATATCATCATTGCTGATTTTATTTTCAGGTTTTCTCAACGACATTTTCAAGGTAGCTAAAGTCCCACCTAATCGATCATGCAAATCTTGCGCAATTCTTTCTCGCTCTTCATTTTGACCTTTAAGCAATGAGGCAAAAACCTTGGTTTCTTGACTTGCAATCAACTCTTCTAGCTTACTATCTTTTACCGATAATGCAAGTTCATTTATTTTACGCTTTTGTTTGTAGTTTCGGTAGGCAAAAACAAATACAAAAGAAACCACCAAAAGCACTAAAAACGAGGCAATTAAGGCAACCCGCTGAGTCTCATTTTCTGCAGAAAGCCTTGCCTCATTCTCCTTACTCAGTTTCAACTTATTTCGGTTCTTATCCAATTCATATTTAGCTTCAACCTCTTGGACATTTTGTTTTACCTTAGCTGATATAAGCTTATCTGTTAGCACATCATATTTATTCAAATAATGCATAACACTATCTGTTAGGTTAAATGTGGAAACGTAAAAGAGCCAATTGTAACCAATTTCCCAACCAATCTCTATAGAGTTAATCTGCTCATTATATGCTTCTGACTTTTTGATATGATAAATCGCTTCACTTTTATTTTTTAAGCCAATGTGGCTTCTCGCTATATGATAGTGAGACCAAGCTAAATCATAAATATTATTTATCTGCTCATAATACTTAATAGATTCTTTGTAAACTCCTATCGCTTTTTCCTTTTGATCATTTATTTCATAAAGCATGGCCAAATTATCATTACAAACAGCAATCATATGATAGTCAACAGGATTGGCATTCTTTGCAAAACTTATGGCTTGGTTAAAATAATATTCAGCTGAATCTAAAATATCTAGATCATAATAAACCAATGCCAAAACGTTATATAGTCTTGAAAAACCCATATGATGCAGCGAATCTACTTTTTCTAGTGCTTGAAAGCCCTGATTTACATACTGAATCGATTTCTCATGATTATTTTTGATGTATTTAAAAAACGCCAACTTAGCATAAACATGTGCCACTCCGCCGTAATCTTCTCTTGCTTCATGAATGCTTAAGGCATCTAAAACAATTGAAGTCGCTTTAGGATACTTATCATGTCTTGCGTAAGAATTACCAAGCTCAATTAAGTAATTGGCATACACAGGCGTTTCAAAAATTGTGCTAGAATCTATTGAAAGTTTGTAAAGCTCATCTTCCAAAGATTCATCCTTTCGAAACTCTTGAATTAAACTATCTGACTTGACTTTGAAGGCTAGCCAATCAAACTCAGTACTCGCATCAGAACTAAAACCTTGAAAGAATAGAATTAAAAATAGGAGGCTATGCCAAGGTATTCCTACCCTTAGACTTCTGACCAGCCTCAACAATATTATTGGCACTATCATAAATTAAATATGCGGAATTACATGTTCCACTTGGGTTTATACATTCTAAAACTGACTCTGAAGAATTTACTGTAATAACAGCTGCTCCGGAACCTGGGGCTACTTCTTCTACTTCAACAACCATCAAAAATTTCGGACTTTCTTCATGCTCATCAAGGTACGTTTGAATGGCTTGAGGAATATCTTCACTTCCTTCTTGGTATCCTACGGTTTGTAAGTAATCGTATTTTTCTTCTGGCACCGCTATGGTTAGGGTAACCATTTGATTTGCAACCTCTGTTGCGGTTATACTCCATGAATTTGGCATAATGGTTTTATTTGTGATTTGTATCCTTTAAATATACAAGAATGCTTCACAAATCAAACATACAACAACTGAAAAATTTTAATTCTCAAGACCTTTAACTGATATCTAATGCTTCTTTTTTGCATTGGCATCAAAAATGAATTTAATCGGTCAAATAGCCTTCATGGCATTTATGTAAATCCTTCTCATTATTATCCGTGATTTTATGTTTAAACACAGCATAATTAACTCGGCTAATGCTACTTTTACAGTCCCAAAAAAGGACTCATGGATTATAATTTTTCAGAAATAGAAGAAAGATGGAGAAAATACTGGCAAGAGCATAACACCTACGCCAGTAAAGTTGACAAAAGCAAAAAGAAATTCTATGTTTTAGATATGTTTCCTTACCCTTCTGGAGCAGGTTTGCATGTTGGTCATCCTTTAGGCTATATCGCTTCTGACATTTATGCCAGATTCAAAAAGCATCAAGGTTTTAACGTACTTCACACAATGGGTTATGATTCATTTGGTTTGCCAGCAGAGCAGTATGCAATTCAAACTGGGCAACACCCAAAAATTACAACCGAAGAAAATATTTCCACTTATCGCCGACAATTAGACTTAATCGGTTTTTCTTATGATTGGAATAGAGAAGTAAGGACCAGCAATCCGGAATACTATAAATGGACACAGTGGATATTTATTCAATTGTTTAATTCATGGTATAACTTAAATACAAATCAAGCAGAGTCTATTGACCTGCTAATTACACATTTTGAAAATAAAGGAACTTCAGATTTAGATGCCCACACGGACAATGAAAATTTATTTTCTGCAGATGAGTGGAATAATTTCACTGAGCAAAAACAAGCAGAAATTCTAATGGATTTTCGTTTAGCATACCTTTCTGACTCGTATGTAAATTGGTGTCCTGCACTTGGTACCGTTTTGGCTAATGATGAAATCAAAGACGGACTTTCTGAAAGAGGGGGTTATCCTGTTGAAAGAAAGAAAATGAAGCAATGGAGCATGCGAATTACTGCATATGCTGATAGACTTTTAACCGGCTTAGATGAACTTGATTGGTCAGATGCTTTAAAAGAAATTCAAAGAAACTGGATCGGAAAATCGAAAGGGGCTTCTGTCAATTTTGAAGTTGACGAACATAATGAATCCATAGAAGTTTTTACGACAAGACCTGATACCCTATTTGGTGTGTCTTTTATGGTTCTCGCGCCTGAACATGAACTGGTAGACAAACTAACAACAAGCGAGCAAAAACAGACCATTGAAGAATACAAAGCTTATGCAGCAAGTCGCTCAGAACGTGAGCGAATGACTGAAGTAAAAAAAGTGAGTGGTGCTTTTACAGGTGCTTATGCAATTCATCCATTTACTAAGGCCAAAATTCCAATTTGGATTGGAGATTATGTGTTAGCTGGTTATGGAACAGGAGCTGTTATGGCAGTTCCTTCTGGAGACCAAAGAGATTGGGATTTTGCTTCTCACTTTGAGCTTCCCATTCCTAATATAATAGAAGGAGCAGATGTTAGCGAAGGTGCTTATGACAAAAAAGAAGGCAAATTATGTAACTCTGACTTTTTAGATGGCTTAGACATTCAAGCAGCTATGATAAAAGCCATAGAAGAAATAGAAAAACAAGGTTTTGGATTTGGTAAAGTAAACTTTAGGATGAGGGATGCTGTTTTTAGCAGACAACGTTATTGGGGAGAGCCAGTGCCTATCTATTTTGAAAATGGAATTGCAAAATCCATTCCTGAGTCTGAGCTACCCTTAAAATTACCAGAAGTTGATAAATACCTGCCTACTGAAGATGGCGAACCACCATTAGCCAGGTCAACCTCATGGAATTACAATGGGCACCCCATTGAAACTTCTACCATGCCAGGATGGGCGGGAAGTTCATGGTACCTTTTCCGATACATGGACCCAAACAACGACCAAGCTTTTTCCAATCAAGAGCAACTAGATTATTGGCAAAATGTTGACTTGTACTTTGGAGGCGCTGAACACGCTACCGGTCACTTATTATATGCTCGCTTTTGGACTAAGTTTTTAAATGACCGAGGCTATTTGAAAATTGACGAACCCTTTAAAAAATTGATCAATCAGGGTATGATTTTGGCTGAAGATGGTCAAAAAATGAGCAAGCGATATGGAAATGTTGTTAACCCTGATGATATTGTAAAAGAATATGGTGCAGATACCCTTAGACTATTCGAAATGTTCTTAGGGCCATTGGAACAATCAAAGCCATGGGACACAAGCAGCATAGAAGGTGTCCATCGCTTTTTAAGGAAATTATGGAGATTGTACCACAATGCTGAAAATCAATTTGAGACAAGCTCTGAAAAGGCAAATGCGGAAGAATTAAAAGCGCTTCATAAATGCATTAAAAAAGTAACCGAAGATATTGAGCGTTTTTCATTCAATACGGCTGTTTCTACCTTTATGATTTGTGTCAATGAGCTTAATGATTTGAAATGCAATAAGAAAGAAATTTTAGAGCCACTTGCCGTACTTATTGCTCCATTCACTCCTCATATTGCAGAAGAAATATGGAATAAACTTGGCAACACTCAATCTATATACTTCGTGAAATACCCAAAGTTTGATGAAAGCCTACTTGTTGAGAACACGCATAAATACCCAATTTCTTTCAATGGTAAAATGCGTTTTACTTTAGAGCTACCAGTTGATATGAGCAAAGAAGAGATTGAAAACAATGTTCTTAGTCATGAACTAGCTAAAAAGTGGCTCGATGGAAAGTCTCCAAAGAAAGTTATTGTTGTTCCTAAAAAGATTGTGAATGTGGTAGTTTAAGAATATTTAAACCAAAAAAAAACCTCGAGAAATTCTCGAGGTTTTTTTTGGTCGCTTTTGTGAAGTCTAATTCACAGCAGCTTGAAATTCTGCATCATCTTTGTATTCTTCAAATTCTGCATCTTTCTTAGCATTTTCTTTCAAAGAAGCATCTTTAGCAACGGCACTTTTCAAGTTAGAAACTACCATGCTTTTATCTCCTTTTCTTGCTCCAATAACAGCCTTCAAATAATATCCTGCAGCTTCATCAGATGCTGGCGAAGCATCGATAGTTTGAAGCGCTGTAGAATAGTCTTTATTCAACGTTTGAGCTAAAGCTGCATTAAATGTCTTCATGCTACCGTAATTACTTACAGCTTCTGCATAATCACCTTTTAACATGTATAAATAACCTAAGTTATTTCCTACTTCAGCACCTGCACCATTTGCAGATTCGTAGTATTCCATAGCTTTTTCGTTATCTCCACCAGCTCTTGCAATAATTCCAAGGTTATTCATTACAACACCATTATTTGGGTTCAAGCTATTCGCTTTGTCAAACTCAGCTTTTGCTTCATCAACCTTACCTTGCATATAATATACATAACCAATGTTGTTAGGCCCTCTCCAATCTTTTGGATGCAATCCTGCAAAAGTTTTATAGATAGCCATCTTCTTGTCCATATCATCTGTTAAAGTAGCTGCGTACAATAACTCTTCAGCAGTTAAAGTATCAGGAGTACTTGTAGCGTATTCTTGAATTTTTTCTTTTGAAAAGCTTGTCAATTCACCTTGAACAGTAACTAAAGAACGACGTAAATCAGGTAAAATTTGCTCTTCAATTACTTCAAATGTAGCAGCAAGGTTTCTGATTTCTTCTTCACGCTTTGCTTTATCTTCATACATTTCAAGAACTCTTAGGATTAAATCTTTGTCCTTAATATCTGAAGCTTGCATGGCAGACTTAAATCCATCCCAATCTTCGCCTTTACCCATAGTTGCGTAAAAATCAGAATTTGAGGCAGCTTTAACTCGGTTGCTTCTCAACATACTTTTTGCAGCATTAGCACCAGACTGAGCTCTATTGTCAGCTAAGTTAGCGTTCAATGAAATTTCACCTTCTGGAGAAGCATAAGCTACAACACTTACGCCTTTAAAGTTGAACATAGGATTCTTAGCTTTTTCCTTTACCCAAGCTTTCAATTCTTTCATGTCTTCATCACTTAATTCAGAAGAGCGAACTGCAGAACTGTTAACCAAATAATTGATTGTTGCCATCTTCTCCATTGGAACTACTTCAGTAAACTCATCTGCTCCTAGTACAGGCATGTCATCATCCATAGCCCACATTGGGGTAATAATTGTACCTGTAGCAATTTGCTCTGCAGGAAATTCTTTTGATTTCCCTTTATACATGCCAACTGCAACGGCATCTAATGTAGCTACTTCCATACCTGGTTTGTAGGCTATTTTATCATTGTAAGCAAAATTCCCACCTTTTTCATAAGGGATTTTTTGCCCTTCAACTTCAGAATCTTCACCAACTAAAACAATCTTATCCAAGCTTACTGAACCCCCATCATAATTCAAGGTTGGAGTAATTTCAACAGAAACTTTTTTATTGAAGAATTTAGGAGGTATAGCTCCCGAAATATTTACTTCGATACTATCCCCGTGCATCTCTAGCGGATTAGGAGTAACAGAATAAGTTACTTCTTCTGCTCTTTTCGTCATATTGCTCAGCGGATTACAAGCCATAGTGGTGGCTGCTGCAACTGCTACAATCGCGTATGATTTAAATGTGTGCTTTTTCATTTTTGAAATTTGATCTGTGTCATTTAGTTATTGCCTGCAATATTAGTTAAAACTCTCTATTCACGCAAAATATAAAAGGTATTATAGCCTTTCTTTTCAAGCATTTAAGAAGTTTTAAAATTTAAATAATTGCTTAGGCATTTGGTTGATTTCTAGATTTTCAACAAGTTCTATGGTAGATTGTTTAAATATTGGGTGTTTAAAATGTGGAAGAATTTCCATTAAAGGCACAAGTACAAATGCTCTTTCGTGCATTCTTGGATGTGGAACTTGTAAACTTTCTATATTCAAAATGATGTCTTCAATATAAATTACATCTAAGTCAATTATTCTGTTTTCATAATTCTCCGTCTTTCTTTTTCTTCCTAATTGCCTCTCAATTTGGAGTAAGTTATTCATTACATCCATAGGCTCATTTGTTGACTTAATTATTAGCACCAAATTGTAAAAATCATTTAATGAAGTATCACCCCATGCTTTAGTATAATAAACGGAAGAAACTTGATGGATTGAACCAATTTGCTCCTCAAGTAGTTGAATGGCTAATTCAATATTGCTTTTTTTATCTCCCAAATTTGAACCAATAGAGAGAACGTAATTATTAACCCTTTTATACACCTTCTTTGCCATGCATGTAAAACTAATCGTTGATTAGTTGTTCTTATCTACTTTTACAAAAAATTCTTAACCATGAAGAACTTCTTTAAAATTATGTTTGCGTCAATGCTGGGCTTTTTGCTAACGGTAGGCATTGCTTTATTTATTGTTTTTGTATCCTTTGCAGCTCTTATTTCCGCTTCTGAAGGTGAGCAAGAACCAAAAGTAGAATCCAATAGCATACTTCATATAGAATTTAAGAAAGCCATTAAAGACAGGCCAAGTAACAACCCATTGGAAAATTTTGACTTCAACACTTTGGAAGATAAAACCCCAATGAGTTTAAATAGCATTATCAATAACATTGAAAAAGCCAAATACGATAAGAGGATTATAGGAATTTATTTAGATGTGGCTTCATTAAAAGCCAATTTGGCTACTACAGAAGAAATTCGAAAGGCACTTGAAGATTTTAAAACTTCAGGAAAATTTATTGTTAGTTACAGCGAATATTACAACCAAGCTGAGTACTACTTAGCAAGTGTTGCTGACGAAATTTACTTGAACCCAGCAGGAGAATTAGACTTTAAAGGGTACGCTGCTACATTAATGTTTTTTAAAGATGCCTTAAATCGTTTAGAAATTGACATGCAAGTTATTAGACATGGCAAATTTAAAAGCGCCATTGAGCCATTTATAAGAAATGACATGAGTGAAGCGAATAGAAAGCAATATGAAGAATTACTAGATGGAATTTGGACTGACAGAATTCAAAAAATTGCTCAAGCGAGAGACCAAAGCCCTAGCAAATTAAATCAAATAGCTGACAGCCTTAACATTAGAATTGCCAAGGATGCTGTAAGTTATGGCTTAGTAGATAAACTTTTGTTTGAAGATGAAGTGAATAAAATTCTATTAGAAAAAATAGAAGATACAGAGAGTGAGAGTCCAACCTTTGTAACCTTAAACACCTACAGAAAAACGAAACGAAGCACAAAGCCAAATGAAGATCAAGAAATAAAAGAGCTCTGGAACTCCAAAAATAAAATCGCCATCATATTTGCTGAAGGTGAAATTGTAAGCGGTAAAAGCAAAGATGGTGCTATGGGTTCTGAAACGATAGCCAATGCAATCAAAGAAGCAAGAAAAGACGATAAAGTAAAAGCCATTGTCCTTCGTGTAAATTCACCTGGAGGTAGTGCCTTGGCTTCTGATGTGATGTGGAGAGAAACTCAACTAGCTAAGGAAAGCAAACCACTTGTAGTTTCTATGGGCGATGTGGCTGCTTCGGGAGGTTATTACATTTCTTGCGGGGCAGATGTTATTTATGCTGAATCATCGACAGTTACCGGTTCAATTGGTGTATTTGGACTCATTCCAAACATGTCGGGCATGTTAAAGAACAAATTAGGGATACATACTGATGTGGTTGGCACGAATACCTATGCAGATGGTTTATCTCCTTTCAGGCCTTTAACTCAAACCGAAAGAAACGCTTTACAAGACAAAATAGAGTTTATTTATGATGACTTTACATCTAAAGTAGCCCAAGGCAGAAACATGACTCAAGCAGAAGTGGATAGTATTGGACAAGGTAGAGTTTGGAATGGATTGAGCGCCAAACGAATTGGTTTAGTGGATGAAATTGGGGGTTTAGATGATGCCATTATTAAAGCAGCTATGCTTGCAGAGTTAAAAGACTATAAGCTAAAAGAATTACCGGCTCAAGAAGACCCATTTCAGAAAATGATGAATGAACTGGCAAATAATGCTAAAATTCAACTTTTTGGTGATGACTTTGGGGTGGCTGAAAAATATTATGCCAATATGAAAAGGGTTTTTAATTCTGAAGGAATTTACATGAGGTTGCCTGTTGATTTTGTGATTGAATAGTCCCCAACTTTAAAATAATTCAATTCACACAAACAAATCGTTATTTTCAATTTGGCTAAATTTATTGGCACTTAAAGAACGATTTCTATGCCTATTCTAAATTCAATTTTATCTTGGTGGATGAAGAAAAGAATTCACCAAATTGAATTATTTACCAAGTACCCGATTGAAGTTCAAAACGAATGGTTTGAAGAGCTAATTCAGTCAGCTAGGCATACAGAATTTGGAATTAAGCACAAGTATAAAGACATTAAACAAGTCAAAAATTTCAAAGAACAAGTTCCCGTTCAAAACTATGACAGTTTAAAGCCTTATGTAGATCGTTTAATGAAAGGCGAGCAAAATTTACTGTGGCCATCGGAAACGAAATGGTTTGCTAAATCTTCAGGCACCACTAGCAGCAGAAGTAAGTTTATTCCGGTTACCAAAGAAGCCTTAGAAGAGTGTCATTACAAAGGAGGTAAAGATATGCTCTCCATTTATTGCACTACCCATGAAGATACCGAAGTGTTTACAGGAAAAACACTTATGATGGGAGGCAGTAGCCAAAGCATTGACCCTTCCAATGATTCTTACCATGGTGACTTATCTTCTATCATTATTAAAAATTTACCATTTTGGGCAGAGATAAGAAGAACGCCAGATCGTGAAACAGCACTGCTAGAAAACTTTGAAGAAAAACTAGCCTTAATGACTAAAATCTGTGCTGCTGATAACGTAACCAGCCTTTCGGGAGTTCCTTCGTGGATGCTTATTCTTTTAAATAGAATTTTAAAAGATCAGGGAAAAACGGACATCAGTGAGATTTGGCCAAACTTGGAAGTCTTTTTCCATGGAGGTGTTTCTTTCACTCCGTATAGAGATCAATTTAAAGCCATAATCTCTTCTTCAAACATGCAATATATGGAAACATATAATGCGTCTGAAGGCTTCTTTGGAATTGAAGACCTTAACCATCCAGGCGAATTATTATTAATGCTAGACTATGGTATTTTCTACGAATTTGCCCCAATGGAAGAATGGAATAATGAATTTCCAAAAACCTTAAGTCTTGAAGAAGTTGAAGTTGGAGTAAACTATGCATTAATTATTTCAACGAATGCGGGCTTATGGAGATATAAAATTGGAGATACTATTCAATTTACTTCCACATTTCCATTCAGAATAAAAGTGTCAGGAAGAACAAAACACTTTATTAATGCCTTTGGGGAAGAATTGATTATTGACAATGCTGAAAAGGCATTGTATCATGCTTGCTTAAAAACAGGAGCGATTATAGAAGAGTATACAGCAGCCCCAAAATTTCTAACCAATCAACAAGCTGGTAAACACCAATGGCTTATTGAATTTAAAAAACAACCTGATTCTTTAAAAGAATTTGAAGAGATTCTAGACAACCAACTTCGTGATATAAATTCAGATTACGATGCGAAACGAAAAGGTAATATGGCTTTAGAAAGTGCAGAAGTTATTTCCTTGCCAACTAATACATTCTACCTATGGATGAAAGGAAGAAAAAAATTAGGTGGTCAAAATAAAGTACCAAGGTTAGCCAACAACCGTTTGTATGCTGACCAAATTCTTGAAATGATAAGTAAATGAAATATTTTAATTACATCGCACTTTTTATCATCTCATTCGCATACAATTGTACTGTTGTAAATGCTCAAGACCATCCTACACTAATTAAACAGCTTAATCAGAAAGCTGACTATATCAATACAGATCAATTAGGCAATTTATATTTAGTCCGAAAAAATTTCATCTTCATGTATAATAAAGATGGAGATTCACTTAGAGCTTTTAATAGTCAAAAATTTGGAGAAATTGAACAAATTGATTGTTCAGACCCATATAAAATTCTAGTCTTTTTTAAAGATTACAACATCATTGTTTTCTTGGATAATTATTTAAGTCAAAATGGAGAAGCTATTGACTTGCAAAGCATCAATTTAGATCAAGTTAGCTTAGCTTGTCACTCAAGAGAAGCTGGATTTTGGGCATTTGATCAAATCAAGCAAAAGGTAATGCACTTAAACCCCAAGTTTAAAATTACCCATGAAACGGTAAATTTCACTCAGTGGTTTGGTCAACAATTAAGCCCGAACTTTATGATTGAATACAACAATCAACTTTACTTAAATGACCCACAGCTCGGACTTTTTATATTCGATCATTTTGGCACGTTTCTGCGAAAAGTGGTTATCTCGAATGCAAGAAGTATTCAAATAAAAGAAAGTATAATTAGCTATCTAACTAACAATAAGTATTGTATTCATTCTACTCAAAAGCTAGAAACTCAATGTAACACAATTGAGCTAAACAATCAGATTGATGGATATCGAAAAGAAAAAGGAAGGCTTTACATATTAAACGACAAAAAAGTAAGTATTTATAAGACGAATTAGTCATTTGAACCCTTTGTAAGCCTAGAGTTTTTCTTATTTTAGTAGTCTTTTAAATTTAAGCTATGCACATTGCTATTGCAGGAAATATAGGTTCAGGAAAAACAACATTAACTTCTTTATTAGCGAAACATTACAAATGGGAAGCTCATTATGAAGATGCAGATGAAAATCCATATTTGAATGACTTTTACAATGACATGCAACGTTGGTCTTTCAATTTACAAGTTTACTTTTTGAATAATCGATTCAGTCAAATTCAAGAATTCAGAAACACTGGTAAAAATGTAATACAAGACAGAACCATTTATGAAGATGCATACATTTTTGCTCCAAACCTTCATGCAATGGGCTTAATGACTACTCGTGACTTTGAATCTTACTTTTCATTGTTTAAATTAATGGAGTCCTTTATTCAGCCACCAGATTTATTGATTTACTTAAGAGCTTCTATACCTGTTCTAGTAGATCAAATAAGCGCACGTGGTAGAGAATATGAAGAAAGTATTCGCTTAGACTATTTGAAGCGACTTAATGAACGATATGAAGCCTGGATAAGTACTTATGAAGAAGGCAAATTGTTAATCATTGATGTAGACGACACTAACTTTATTGGAAATGGTGAAGACTTAGGAAAGGTTATTAGCAAAATAGATGCTGAAATCCATGGATTATTTTGAATGAATAAACATTACAACAAAAGGCCATCGAAAATCGATGGCCTTTTGTTTTTGTATAATCTATTGGTTAAGCTTCTGTCTTTAAAGCTGCTTTTACAATAAAAACATCATGAATAAATTCATCTAAAAGAGCGTCTATTGATTTAGATTTATAGGTTATATCATACTTTGTTCTGTCAATTCCTAAATCAACCGCAACTAAAGCAGACCCTTCATCGGTTGGCTTTATGATGGCATCAAACTTAATATCTTGAGTTATCCCTTTGATGGTCAACATACCTCTCAAAACATAACTATAATCTCCATTTGAACTAGAGCCTGTAATTTTTAGTACAGCTTCTGGATGATTCTCCACGTCAAAAAAGTCAGGACTTTTTAAATGCCCAACTAACTTGGCATTCATTTCAGCATCTTTTATATCAGTTACTTTAATGGAGTTCATATCCATAATAATTTCACCTTCAACAATCTTTCCATTTTGATAATTAAAAAACCCATGAACAACATCAATTTCTCCATAATGAGATCCACCTACTTTTTTTCCTGTCCATGCGATACTTTGATTTGAAGAAATTTGATAAGTTGCGTCCACAATTGTTGGAGTTTGAGAATCTGTATTTACCATTTCAACACCCTCCATTTGATGATTAACAGCATGAGCCCCATGAGTTCCTTCAGAAATGTGAGGTGCTATTACCAATGAAACAATTGACATTAACTTAATTAATATATTCATGGATGGTCCTGAAGTATCTTTGAAAGGATCACCAACAGTATCACCAGTAACAGAAGCTGCGTGAGCATCTGATCCTTTATATTCCATTTTACCATTAATCATTACACCAGCTTCAAAAGACTTTTTAGCATTATCCCATGCTCCTCCAGCATTATTTTGGAAAATACCCATTAAAACACCTGAAACTGTCACACCTGCTAACAATCCACCAAGTACTTCAGGACCAAATGTAAAACCAACAATGATTGGAACAATTAAAGCAATTAATCCAGGCATCATCATTTCTCGAATAGAAGCCTTTGTTGAAATCTCAACACATTTATCGTACTCAGGCTTCGCTTTGTATTCCATAATACCTGGAATATCTTTGAATTGTCTTCTAACTTCCTGAACCATGTCCATAGCTGCTCTTCCAACGGCAGCAATTGCTAAAGCAGAAAAGATAAAAGGAATCATAGCACCTACAAATAAACCTGCAAGCACATCTGCTTTATAGATATCTATCGTATCTATTCCTGAAATTCCAACGAATGCAGCAAACAAAGCTAAAGCTGTTAAAGCAGCAGAAGCAATTGCGAAACCTTTACCAGCCGCAGCAGTTGTATTACCTACAGCATCTAAATTATCGGTTCTTCCTCTCACTTCTTCAGGTAATCCGCTCATCTCAGCAATACCCCCTGCATTATCAGCAATAGGTCCAAATGCGTCAATAGCTAATTGCATAGCTGTAGTTGCCATCATCCCTGCAGCAGCTATTGCTACTCCGTATAATCCTGCAAATTCATGAGAAATAAATATACCAGCTGCTAAGACTAAAATTGGAATAACTGTAGATTCCATTCCTACAGCTAATCCTCCAATAATATTTGTTGCATGACCTGTAGACGATTGCTGAACAATTGAATTCACAGGCTTTTTCCCCATGGCTGTGTAATATTCAGTAACAATACTCATAATTGCACCTACGATTAAACCAGTTAAAATAGCCCAGAAAATATCAAGCGAAGTCAGTTCATAACCTCGGATGGTCATGTTCTCAACCATTAAATAATCTACTAAGAAATAAGAAGCAATAGCAGTTAAGATTACTGAAGACCAGTTACCGATATTCAACGCACCTTGTACAGAACCATCTTCACTTTTTACTTTAACAAACATGGTTCCTACTATGGAGAAAATTAGACCTAAACCTGCAATTACCATGGGCAAAAGAATTGGTGAAAGTCCATTGAATTTATCAGGAGTTGCAAATTCTACTTCAGCTCCCAAAACCATGGTTGCTAAGATAGTTGCTACATACGAACCAAATAAATCAGCTCCCATACCTGCCACATCACCAACATTATCACCAACATTGTCTGCAATGGTAGCTGGGTTTCTAATATCATCTTCTGGAATTCCAGCTTCAACTTTACCTACTAAATCTGCACCAACATCAGCTGCTTTGGTGTAAATACCTCCACCAACTCTTGCAAACAAAGCAATGGATTCTGCACCTAGTGAAAAACCAGCTAAAATTTCAATGGCTAAGATATAGCTTCCTTTGGTAGCCATGCTTCCTTCAGGTCCGAAAAGACTCAATAAAATGATGAATAAACCGCCTAATCCAAGAACAGCCAATCCTGCAACACCAAGACCCATTACCGTACCGCCATTGAAAGAAACACTTAATGCTTTTGCAAGAGAAGTTCTTGCAGCTTGTGTCGTTCTCACATTTGATTTGGTGGCGATATTCATACCTAAATAGCCCGCTAATGCTGAAAGGAATGCTCCAATCACAAAAGTGATTGATATGATTGGATGAGAATTCTCGGTCATTGTACCTGACCAACCTAATAAAATTGCAGCAATAACAACAAAATATGCCATTACTTTCCACTCTGCCTTTAAGAAGGCCATTGCTCCTGTAGCAATATGAGATGCTAATTCTCTCATATTCTCATCTCCGGCTTCTTGTTTAGAAACCCATGCTGATTTAATTGCCATTACAATCAAACCAATAATTCCCAAAAATGGGACAACGTATAGTAATACTGAATCCATAGTTATATGATTAGTTATTTATGAATATAAAGTTGTGTGATTCAAAAAATTAAAGGCCGCAAAACTATACCTATTTCGCTTTAGATGCAAAAAAAGGAAATAAGTAAGTTGTTTTCTAGATGTACATTACATCCTTTACAGCTTGAATAACTTCTTTTTCGTTAGGCAACCAAGCTTCTACCAAAGTAGGTGCATAGTGGTTTGGTGTATCCTTAGTTGTAATTCTTCTAATTGGAGCATCTAAATAATCAAATGCTCTTCTTTGTGTCATATAAGTAAGTTCTGTTGAGATATTTCCAAGTGGCCAAGCCTCTTCTAGTATGACCATTCGGTTTGTCTTTTTAACTGACTCAACGATGGTATCATAATCAATTGGCCTAATCGTTCTCAAATCTATTACTTCAGCATTAATTCCATCCTTAGCAAGTTCTTCTGCCGCATTAATAGCTACTTTCATAATTTTTCCGAAAGAAACTATAGTAACGTCAGAGCCTTCTTGAACCACTTTTGCAGAACCTATAGGAGTTAAATACTCTCCTTCTGGCACTTCGCCTTTGTCACCATACATTTGTTCAGATTCCATGAAAATAACTGGATCTTCGTCACGAATAGCTGACTTTAACAAGCCTTTAGCATCTGCAGGATTTGAAGGTACAATTACTTTTAAACCTGGTGTATTAGCATACCAACTATCAAAGGCTTGTGAATGTTGAGCACCCAATTGACCTGCTGAAGCAGTTGGACCTCTAAAAACCATAGGCGCACCAAATTGGCCACCTGACATACTTAACATTTTTGCAGCTGAATTAATTACCTGATCAATTGCAACCAAAGAAAAGTTAAAGGTCATAAATTCAATTATTGGACGTAGTCCATTCATTGCAGCTCCTACTCCAATCCCTGCAAATCCAAGCTCTGCAATTGGGGTATCTATTACTCTTTTTTCTCCAAACTCATCAAGCATTCCTTGACTTACCTTATAGGCACCATTATACTGAGCTACTTCTTCTCCCATCAAGAATACTCTCTCATCTCTTCTCATTTCTTCGCTCATGGCTTCTCTTAAAGCCTCTCTAAACTGTAATGTTTTCATTCAATAAAAATTGGTGAATGCTGTTTTTTTAGCGCATCAAAATTATTAAAATAACATTTCTACAACAAACCAAATTATTGAACTGTAGATAGCTTTCACATCTTTACATATTGGACTAAATTCCAAAACCTTTTAAGTCATTTTTGGTTAGCTTTGTAATCCTTTGAAAATAGGCCCGAGAATAGGCCAAATTATTATTTTTTAAAACATTCAACTATGAAGATACTTGTTTGCATAAGTAAGGTACCAGATACTACTGCAAAAATTGCTTTCACAGATAACAACACGCAGTTCGACAATAACGGAGTGCAGTTTATTATAAACCCTTATGATGAATGGTATGCCCTAGTTAGAGGCTTAGAATTAAAAGAAGCCAATGGTGGTTCAGTAACAGTAATTAATGTAGGAGGAGTTGAAAATGACCCTACAATTCGCAAGGCTTTGGCTATTGGTGCAGATGATGCTGTTCGAATCAATAAAAATCCTGAGGACGCATTAGATGCAGCTAGTCAAATTGCAAACTATGCAAAAGAGAATGGCTTTGACATGGTTCTTTGTGGTAAAGAAACTATTGATTACAATGGATCTCAAGTAGCTGGAATGATTGCAGGTATTTTAGACCAACCTTTTGTTTCAAATGCTTCAAAATTGGATATGAATGGCAATACAGCAACTATTGAGAGAGATATTCAAGGAGGTAAAGAAGTGGTAGAAGTTGACACCCCCTTTGTTTTAAGCGCTGCAAAAGGAATGGCTGAAGCAAGAATTCCAAATATGAGAGGAATTATGGCTGCAAGAACAAAGCCTTTGAATGTTGTTGAAGCAGTTGAATTTAGCAATACTACAGAAGTAACATCTTATGAACTTCCACCTGCTAAAGGTGATTGCAAAATGATTAGTGCAGACAACCCTGAAGAATTATTAGATTTATTAAGAAACGAAGCTAAAGTAATTTAAGATATGGCCATTTTAGTATACGCAAATACAGCAAATAACGAAATTCATAAATCTGCCTATGAAGCGGTTTCATATGGAGCTCAAATTGCAGAAAAATCGAATGACACAGTAACAGCAATAGTTGCAGGTAATGCTTCAAATTTAGAAAGCCTAGGAAAATATGGTGCTGACAAAATTGTACATGTTATCAGCGACAATCTTGCCGATTTTCAACCTACTTTAATTGCTGAAGCTATTCAAAAAACAGCTGAATCAAATAGTTCTAAAATTGTTATTTTCTCGCATGATTTATCAGGTAAATCAGTAGCTCCAATATTAGCTGCAAAGATGAATGCAGGAATTGTAACTGGAGCAGTTGACTTGCCAAATACAGATGGAGATTTTACAGTAAAAAAGGCAGTATTCTCGGGAAAGGCTTTTGCGCATGTGAAAGTAAATACGGACGTAAAAATCATTTCTTTAACTCCTAATTCAGTTGAAAAGAAGGAGTTTGGAAAATCAGCCTCTGTTGAACAATCTGATATCTCATTGTCTGACTCACGTTTAAAAGTAAAAGAGCAGAAAATGGAATCAACTGATTTGCCTTTAACAGAAGCAGAATTAGTGGTGAGTGCAGGTAGAGGATTGAAAGGACCTGAAAACTGGGGCATGATTGAAGATTTAGCGAAAGAATTAGGGGCTGCTACAGCTTGTTCTCGTCCTGTTTCAGACATGGATTGGAGACCTCATCATGAGCATGTAGGTCAAACAGGTGTAGCAATCAGACCAAATTTATATATCGCTGTTGGAATTTCAGGAGCTATTCAGCACCTTGCAGGAGTAAATCAATCAAAAGTGATTGTTGTTATAAATACTGACCCTGAAGCACCTTTCTTTAAGTCAGCTGATTATGGAATTGTTGGTGACGCTTTTGAAGTAGTACCAAAACTTGTAGCAGCAGCTAAAGAAATGAACTTATCAGCAAATTAATGTGAAGCACATAAAAGCCAAGAGCAATGAATTGCTCTTGGCTTTTTAATTTCTATTACATGCAAAAAATCGGACTCGATATTGTAGGTCTATCCTATAGTCAAACTCAATCAGGTGCTTATGCATTAGTTCTTGCCGAACAAGAGGGCAAAAGAAGACTTCCAATTATAATTGGTGGTTTTGAAGCTCAAGCTATTGCTATAGAACTCGAAGACATGACACCTAGCAGACCGCTTACACATGATCTTTTCAAAAGCTTTGCCGATTCATATAACATTAAAGTAAATGAGGTTCTCATTTATAACTTAATGGAAGGAATTTTCTATGCAAAACTCATTTGTGAAAAAGATGGGGAAATCACTGAGATTGATACCAGAACTTCGGATGCAGTAGCGATAGCGGTTAGATTTAAGTGCCCAATTTACACCTATGAGTTTATCTTAGAAAATGCAGGAATTTTGCTCGAAGAAGATATAGAAGGAGAGGAAGAAGAAAAGCCAAAGATTGAGAAAAAAGTAGATAAACCTAAAAAAGGCATAGCTTCGCTAAGTATTTCTGAATTAAATGATAAGCTAGACAAAGCCATAGAAACAGAAAATTATGAAGAGGCTTCTAGACTTAGAGATGAAATTCAAAAGCGAAACGAATCTAATAATTAATATTTTTTTTATTGAAAAAGCTGGGTCATCTATTTTTAGTACTAACATTATTATTCATCCCTGAATTACTTTCAGCACAGGATGCAACAGCACTAAATTCCCAAGATCCTGAAATCATACCGATGCAAGGTTTTTCAATAAGTTCACTATTTAGGGGAGCTATTGGCTTAGTATCGCTGCTACTTATTGCCTATGTATTTAGCAATAATCGTAAAGCTATTAAATGGAAAACAGTCGGCTTGGGCTTAGCATTTCAGCTTGTCATAGCTGTTGGTGTATTAAAGGTTCCTTTTGTTCAATACCTATTTGATTTTGTAGGAAATATATTTGTAAAAATTCTAGAGTTCACGCAAGCTGGAAGCAAATTCTTATTTGAAGGACTGGTAGTAGATATGGAAACCTTTGGTTTTATATTCGCCTTTCAAGTCTTGCCAACCATCATTTTCTTTTCGGCCTTAACATCAGTGCTTTTCTATTTGGGAATTATTCAAAAAGTAGTAAAAGCATTTGGTTGGTTACTTTCTAGATTACTTGGTATATCAGGAGCTGAAAGTTTGAGTGTAGCAGGAAACATCTTTTTAGGTCAAACTGAAGCACCTCTTCTTATAAAAGCTTATTTAGAAAAGATGAATAAGAGCGAAATCTTATTGGTCATGATTGGTGGAATGGCAACCGTTGCAGGTGCAGTCTTGGCTGCATACATTGGCTTTTTAGGTGGTGACGACCCTGCCATGCGTTTAGTTTTTGCAAAACACTTATTGGCCGCTTCTGTAATGGCTGCACCAGGTGCTATTGTAATATCAAAAATCCTATTTCCACAAACGGAATCTATTTCTACAGATGTTCGAGTTTCTGAAGATAAAATTGGCTCAAATTTATTAGACGCAATTGCAAATGGAACTACAGAAGGCTTAAAACTAGCCGTAAATGTGGGTGCAATGCTTCTTGTTTTTGTTGCATTTATTGCCATGATTAACGGTTTATTAGGTGGTATTGCCTCTTTTGATGGAATTGGAAGTTGGCGATTTACTTCACTAAATGAAATTATAGCTCAAAACACCTCTTATGAAGGATTGTCATTAGAATTTATTTTGGGAACAATTTTCGCTCCACTGATGTGGCTAATTGGAGTTGCTCAAGAAGACATGTTGCTTATGGGTCAGCTTTTAGGCATTAAGCTAGCAGCAAGTGAATTTGTTGGCTACATACAACTTGCTGGACTAAAAGACATTAGCAATGGAGTGCATCTACATTACGAAAAGTCAATTATCATGGCTACCTATATGCTTTGTGGGTTTGCAAATTTTGCTTCCATTGGTATACAAATTGGTGGAATAGGATCTTTAGCACCAGGACAAAGAAAAACACTTTCTCAATTTGGAATAAAAGCCTTGATTGGAGGTTCAATTGCTTCACTAATTTCAGCAACCATTGCAGGAATGATTCTTGGCTAAACTAGCTATTCAGCTTTTAGATTACTTTTTAAAAAAATCACTATTTTCAAGCTTTATTGAAATAGATGAAACCTACCTATCCTAACTTACCTCAGAGCTGGGGAATATTTGGCATTGCCATCTTAGCGTCAATTTGTTTTTCATTTGTAAATTTTGGCTTAGTGGATTACCTTTCCAAGGAGGTATCAATGCTTATATACTATGTATTAAGCATGGGATCCTGTTTGTTATTTGCACACCTCCTTAGGAAAAAGGAAAATAAAACAAGTGAATACCGGTTTTCAACACCCAAGCTCAGAAGTACTTTTTTGATTGTTATCATGCTTTTGAGTTTGCAGATTGGGATAACTATGCCCTTAAGCAGTTTAATCCCCATGCCTGATATGTTTAAACAAATGTTTATGGAATTAGCTGACCTGCATGGTTGGGCTGCATTTTTAACCATAGCCATTGCAGCTCCCATTTTAGAGGAATTTATTTTTCGTGGCATTATTCTCGATGGACTGCTAAAAAACTATTCGGCCAAAAAGGCCATATTTTGGTCTAGTTTTCTTTTTGCATTAGTACATATGAATCCTTGGCAATTCATTTCTGCCATGGTCATTGGTTTATTTTCAGCATGGGTTTACTACCGGACTTCAAATCTACTTCTTTGTATAATTATTCATTTTGCCAATAATGGAATTGCTTTTGGAGTAATGGAAATTTGGGATTCAGTAGATATGATTGACATTAACATTATAGACTTTTATGGTGGGCCAATCGCTGCTACTTTATTAATCAGTTCTTGTCTCTTAATCTCAATGGTTTGTTTTTTCATTTTAAATCGTATTTTGCCCCGTACAGTTAAGTGGCAATTTAACAGGCATTTAAATGAATCCGACAGAGAACAAATCAATTAGTATTGTATTATTTGATGGGTACTGCAACCTATGCAGCAAGTCTGTACAGTTTATAATCAAGCGCGATAAAAAAGACAAATTTCGATTCGCCAGCCTTCAAGAACCAGTAGGTAAAGAATTAAAATCAATTTGTGACGAAGTCAAACAAAAAGAAGACTCAATTATTCTGATTGAAAATGGAAAATGTTATTCTCAATCAACTGCAGCTTTGAGAATTTCTAAGTCGCTAAATGCTTTATGGCCCTTGGCTTATGGATTAATAATACTCCCAAAATTTGTTAGAAATAGCGTTTATTCAGTGGTAGCTAAAAACAGATACAATTGGTTTGGCAAGATGGAAAGCTGTATGGTTCCAACCAAAGAATTAAAAAAGAAGTTTATTGATGGCAATTCACATCAATAAGCAAGTATTTCTTGTATAGCTCTTTCAATAATTTCATCTTGTGTTAATTCCATTCGATTTAAAGTAGCGGTTATTTCAGGAGGAACTCCATTCTCATAATTTTCACGATTAACTTCATCAATTTTGCCAGCTTCTATCTGATTCGCTTGTTGAACTGTATAAGCTTGTGTTACGGAAAATCGATACTCCCATCCATTTGGTAATTGCCCACCGTTTGGCAAGCCTAAACCACCTCCAGTGGTATCTCCTACTAAGTACATATTATGAATTGCCTTAGTCGATAATGCGAAAAATGAACTTGCACTATAAGAGCCACGATCGACTAGAACCATAATAGGTTTATTCAAGTATTTAATTCCCTCATAAGGCACAACATCGGCACTTTCCAAATTTGAAAATTCATGATGCTGCTCCCCATTTCTTATTCTACTTTTATATAGCGTAGTGTTTGATGATACAAAACGGGACATTATTCGAAATACATTTGAAATCAACCCACCACCATTCTCTCTTAAGTCAATAATTAAACCTTTTGTATTTCTATATCGAGAAAGAACAAAATTTAATTCTGCATCGGTAATGCTAGTGGAAAAGGTTGACAATCTCACATAGCCTATACTATCCTGTTTTATAAAATCATGAATAAAAGGTCCTGTGATATAGTAATTCCTACCGATGTAATTGTCTTCAATTATTCGCAAATCAAAATTATCTGCCCCTTCATACTTTACTCCAAAATAAGAAACGTTAAAACTGGAACTTAAGTTAGCATGATCATCCTTCAGTTCTTTCATCATATTTCCCATGATGTTAAACAATTCCACTTGAGACATTCCGCTATAAAGTTGCGCTCTGTACTTGCTCTTCTGCTCATTCCAATCAATCTGCTTTACATCAAAATAGGAATACTTTAAATCAATTTGTTCCCACAAATAATCAAATGAAGTAAAGGGGTCATCAGTAGACAATTCATCTTCTAAAAATGCTTTTTCACATGCAGTAAACAGCAACATAAAGACAACAAACACTGGTAATAACTTTCTCATTAATTCAGTCCAATTAAAAGTGAAAATTGAATTAAATGAGCCGCGAATTCAAAAGCTGTGTTTTCTTCTCGTGTAGAATATGCATCCCACAAATAAGAAAACTGAACCGCATTAGCATTACGAAAAAACAAGGTATAATCCAATCGTGAAGAAAAACGAAGTCCTTGACCAATAGTGTGTTTATAATCAGATAGCCAATTTTCTTCATTGATTATTCTTTGTTGATGAACATAAGCATAGCCATTTCTGTAGTGACCATTAAGCAAGCCAGTATTAAATTGGTATGTCAGAAGTCTTCTTCGTGGTTTCCAATTATAGTTGATAAATAGAAACTTCCCCTGTTTCGTTGTCTTTCTGCTTACATCTCTTTCCACTTTTGCGGAAAGCATTAAATTATAAATGGCTTCAGCACCAAAGCCAGCATTATTTAGGACTGAATTAGAACGCAAATTGATTGTTCCAATGGCCTCTCCTCCTACTTTAGTAATCCACTTACTATTCGAAAATCGAGAAAGCACAACCAAATGTTTAAACTGAAATTCATATGCCTGTAAATTGGCTCTTGCATATTCATTTCTGATTTGAAAATCATAATTCCCTTGTCTAAAATGGAAACCAAAACGACTTTCATTTTTAGTGTTATGTCTTTGATAAGCTAAACTAATACTCGGAGAATAACCTTTGTAGAAAATTGGACTAGTGGCGAAATCTCGAAAGTATGAATAGCTCAAACCCACTCCTAATTCAAGATATTTAGGTTGTTTCAAATAACATTCTTGAATACTATCAATTGACAATTGTTTTTGACAGAAAACCAGTTGACCAAAAAGACAAAGTGCAAAAAATGAAAATAGGTGTTTCAAAGCGTTTATTCGAACGTTAAAAATATCCATAAGCTGTGAATATCTTGTTGCTAAGTAATCTAAATAATTAGCACATTCTTATTGAAAGGCCATTAATTTTATACTTGAATTAATTCAGGAATCATGAAGCAATACCACGACTTACTAGAGCGAATCTTAGATGAAGGGATTAAAAAAGAAGATCGAACCGGTACAGGAACAATCAGTGTTTTTGGTCATCAAATGAGGTTTGATTTGAACGAAGGATTTCCTGCTATTACCACAAAAAAACTTCACCTGAGGTCTATTATTCACGAATTGCTTTGGTTTTTGAGCGGTGATACAAACATTAAGTATTTGAAAGAAAATGGGGTTAGCATTTGGGATGAATGGGCAGATGAAAATGGCAATTTAGGACCTGTTTACGGTTCACAATGGCGCTCTTGGCCAAGTCCTAACGGAGAAAAAATTGATCAAATAAAAAAGGTAATTGACCAGATAAAAAACAATCCAGATTCCAGAAGAATAATTGTAAGTGCTTGGAATGTGGCAGAAATTGAAAATATGGCTCTTCCACCTTGTCATGCTTTCTTCCAATTTTATGTCGCTGATGGCAAATTATCTTGCCAACTCTATCAGCGCAGTGCTGATACTTTTCTAGGTGTGCCTTTTAATATTGCATCCTATGCATTACTGACAATGATGGTTGCACAAGTTTGCAATTTAGGCTTAGGTGATTTTGTACACACTTTTGGTGATGCTCATCTATATTTAAATCATCTAGACCAAGCTAAATTGCAATTAAGCAGATCGTTTAGAACTCTTCCAACCATGAAGATAAACCCAGAAGTAAAAGACATTTTTGAGTTCAAATACGAAGATTTTACACTTGAGAATTACGACCCACATCCACACATTAAAGCGGCTGTTGCTGTATAGTCTTCGACTCCCTGCCCGTCCGGAAGGCGGGTGCTCGAACTGACAAAGGATACAATCGAAAAAAATTATAAATTACATCAATGAAAATTTCCTTAATCGCTGCAGCAACTGAAAACAACGTTATTGGAAAGAATAATGACCTACCTTGGAAGCTACCTGATGATATGAAATTCTTTGTAAAAACTACAAAAGGTCATCATATATTAACAGGCCGTAAAAATCTTGAATCATTCGGAAAATTATTACCCAACCGAACCAATTTAGTGCTCACAAGAGACTCCAGTTATCAGTTTGAAGGTGCTAATATTTTTCATGACTTAAATAGCGCCATCGATTTTGCAAAGCAAAATGGAGAAACCGAATTGATGATTATTGGAGGCGGCGAAATATACAAGCAAGCTATACCAATTGCTGATTGCATATACCTAACTAGAGTCCATACTCAAATTGAAGGAGATACTTTTTTCCCAGAATTAAAGCCTGAACAATGGACGCTTATTTCAGAGGAGTACCATCCAAAAGATGAACGGCATGCATACGATTTTACCTTCCTAACTTTTGAAAGAAAGCGCTAAGCTACTTTCAACTTTTTCAAGGAAGATTTATTAAACCTTTGCTTGGCATAAGCTGCCGTAATCGCCAACTTTTCTTTTTCTCCATTAGAGGGCACTTCATACATGGCATCCAACATAATGGCTTCGCAAATGGAACGCAAACCTCTTGCTCCTAGATTGTACTCAGCGGCTTTTTCAACAATAAAATCCAAGGCTTTTTTATCAAAACTTAATTCTACACCATCCAATTCAAACAGTCGAATATATTGCTTGATAATTGAATTTTTAGGCTCTGTTAAAATTCTTCTCAGGGCAGACTTATCCAATGGATTTAGATGAGTCATTACTGGAATTCTACCGATTAGCTCCGGAATTAAACCAAAGCGCTTAATGTCATGTGGAGTTACATATTGTAAAAAGTTTGTTTCATCAATATGTTCTTCTTCCTTGTTCTTATATCCAATAGCGTTGGTATTCAAACGTTTTGCAATCAAACGCTGTATACCATCAAATGCACCTCCACATACAAAAAGAATGTTTTGGGTATTTATACTTACCATTTTTTGCTCAGGATGCTTTCTTCCTCCTTGTGGCGGCACACTTACCGTTGCTCCTTCTAATAACTTTAATAAAGCCTGCTGAACTCCTTCCCCTGAAACATCTCTAGTAATGGAAGGGTTATCACTTTTCCGAGCAATTTTATCAATTTCATCAATAAAAACAATACCTCGTTCTGCCTTAGCTACATCGTAATCTGCTGCTTGTAACAATCGAGATAATATACTTTCTACATCTTCTCCAACATAGCCTGCTTCTGTTAGAACGGTTGCATCCGCAATGCAGAAAGGAACCTCAAGCATTTTTGCAATCGTTTTTGCCAATAATGTTTTACCTGTGCCAGTCTCACCAACCAAAAGAATATTTGATTTTTCAATATCTACATCGGCATATGCCCCATGTGTAATTCTTTTGTAATGATTGTAAACTGCAACCGAAAGCACTTTTTTAGCTGACTCTTGCCCGATTACATACTCATCTAAGTGCTCTTTTAGTTCTTTAGGTTTAAGCAAGGTAAAGTTTAACTCCTCCCTATCTTGCTCACCAAATTCTTCTTTTACAATTGCCCCAGCTTGAGCTATACAACTATCACAAATATGCCCTGTAATTCCAGCAATTAGCACATTTGTGTCTTTTTTATCTCGCCCACAAAAGGAACAATGTATTTTCTTTTCGTCTTTCATAACTAAAACAAAATGACCCCGATAGGGTATTATCGAGGTCAAAGTTAAACATTTAAAAAGCGCTTATTTTTTAGCTAGCACTTCGTCAATCATACCGTAGTCTTTCGCTTCTTTAGCAGACATCCAGTAATCACGATCAGAATCTTCTTCTACTCTTTTGAAGTCTTGTCCTGAATGGTTTGCAATGATTTCATACAACTCCTTTTTCATTTTTAAGACTTCCTTAACCGCAATTTCCATATCAGAAGCTTGCCCTTGAGTACCTGCCATTGGCTGGTGAATCATCACTCTAGAGTGTGGTAAAGCCGTTCTTTTTCCTGCGGCACCAGCACAAAGTAGAACAGCTCCCATTGAGGCTGCCATACCAGTACAAATAGTCGCTACATCAGGATTGATATACTGCATGGTATCATAAATACCCAATCCAGCATAAACAGAACCTCCAGGTGAATTCAAATAAACTTGAATATCTTTCTTAGAATCTGCAGACTCTAAGAACAACAATTGAGCTTGAATAATATTGGCAACTTGATCATTAATCCCTGTACCTAGAAAAATAATGCGATCCATCATCAATCTGGAGAACACATCCATTTGCGCTACATTCAGCTGACGTTCTTCAATAATATAAGGCGTTACAGACTCCAAGTAGTTTTCTACATGCATGCTGTTTAAGCCTCTGTGCTTGGTTGCGTAACTTTTAAATTCTTTGCTAAAATCCATTTAATTTTTTCTTTTCTATGATGTAAAAATAAGTCTCTTTACTTTATGCAAATCTTAAAAAATGTTCATGCAAAAAGACCTTTTACATGAAAAGATTAAGATCGCTTTTCGGCTAATTTAACAAAATCATCGTAGCTAATTTCTTTCTCTTTTATCTTAGCTGTTTTTTGATAAAAGTCTCTCAATTTAACCGAGTAAAGCTGTTCATATAACCGTCGAGCTTCATCTTGGTTCTGCAGCACTCTTTTTGCTGTGTCTTCCAATTCCTCTTCGCCCATTATATCTTGACTCATTCCTCCTAATTGTTGTTTTACTAAATTTTTAGTGTGCTCAACAACTTCTTCTTGCTCAACCTTAATATCGTGTTCTTTGATAAGCTTATTCTCAATCAACTGCCATTTTAATCCAGTAGCATATTGGTCATATTCTGCTTCAATTTGCTCATCGGTAATTGGCTTTTCATTAGCCGTTTTTAACCAACGTTTCATAAACGCATCAGGTAAACTCAACTTTGCCTTTTTCAACAAATGATCTTGAACATCTCTTTCAAGCAATTGCTCAGCATTTTGCTCAAAGTTAGTTTCCATTTCACCTTTTATTCGGGCTTGCATTTCTTCTTTGGTCTTGATTATATCAGGGCCATAAATTTTATCAAAGAATTCTTTATTCAAATCAGCAGGCTCCATGCGATTGATTTTCTCAACCGTATACTGAAAGTCCGACTTTTGATCTTTAATATATTGCTCTTCAATTCCTAACCAAGAAGCAACATAATTATGAGCAGCAATATCTTGAGGTTTAACCTTTACTACATCTCCTTTCTTTAAACCAAAGAACTTCTTTTGGTCTTTTTCTTTTGTAATGGTAGCAATGTTAAGAACCGTGCTATTTGAAATTCCTCCCTCTTTTACTTTCCCTTTCTCTAATTCCTCAAATTTGCCATATAGCATATCGCCTTTCTCAGACTTGTCTACCTCAACCATTTTACCGTATCGCTTCGCAATCTCAGTAATCTGCTCATCTACCATTTTGTCGGTAACCTTTATCTTGTATTTTTCAAACTTGTCTTTGTCGGTCACGTCAACTTTCACCTCTGGAGCTATACCCACTTCGTAAGTAAACTCAAAATCTTTTTGGGTTTCCCAATCAATATTCTTCGCCTCTTCTTCCTTAGGCATTGGGTTCCCTAACACATTTAATTTCTCCTCACCTATATATGCATACAATTTATCCGAAAGCAATCGATTGATTTCTTCTGCCATGATATTGGTTCCCACCATTTTCTTAACCATACCCATTGGTACATGTCCCTTACGGAAACCTGGCATATTTACTTGCTTACGATAATTTCTCAGAGATTGCTCAACTTTTTCTTTGTAATCGTTTTCGCTGATTTTGATTGTAATTTCAGCATTGAGCTTGTCTAGGTCTTTTTTTACTACTTCCATAGCTTGAATTTGTTTTAAAAAAAATGGCGTAAAACCAGAGCCTTACGCCATTCATTTGGTGCGGATGGAGGGACTCGAACCCACACGCCGCGAAGCACTAGATCCTAAATCTAGCGTGTCTACCAATTTCACCACATCCGCTTACATTATATTAATGAACATCTGCTTTATTAAAACAGGAGGGCAAAAGTAATACTTTTCCAAAAACCAAACAATATGATTTGAGCTAGTTTTACTTTTTTCTGATTATAGTTAATCTTGTAAAGTCAAGAAAAACAAAAAACATGAAAATTAAGCCAGACGAAGTATCTCTTGGAAGACTACATAACCACTTATTAAGCGCTGTAGCACCCAGGCCAATTGCTTTTGCATCTACTGTAGACAAAGATGGAAATCGCAATTTGAGCCCCTTTAGTTACTTCAATGTATTTAGCACACGCCCTCCAATTGCTATTTTTTCACCTGCTAAAAGCGGAAGAACCAATACACAGAAAGACACCTACCACAACGCCAAAGAAACAATGGAGGTAGTTATCAATGTTGTCAATCACAACATTGTTCAGCAAATGTCACTTTCAAGCACGGCTTATGAAAAAGGGATTGATGAGTTTGAAAAATCAGGCTTAACTCCTATAGCATCTGAATTAGTAAAGCCTGCTCGCGTTAAAGAGTCTCCAGTTTCTTTTGAATGTAAAATTAGAGAGGTGGTTGAATTAGGTGATGAAGGAGGTTCAGGAAATCTAATAATTTGCGAAATCCTTTTGATTCATATTAATGATAACATTTTAGATGAAGAAGGAAATATAGACACCAAAAAAATTGACTTAGTTGGAAGAATGGGTGGAAATTATTATGTGCATGCAAATGGTGATGCCTTATTTGAAGTTCCAAAGCCAATCAGACAAAAAGGTATTGGAGTAGATCAACTGCCTGAAAAAATTAGAACAAGTCACATTTTAACGGGCAACGACTTAGGTATGCTTGGCAATGTAGAACGCTTGCCTTCTGCCGAAGAAATTGAAGAATTCAAAAAGAGTTTTGACATTAAAGAAGATTGGGATGCAAAACAAAAGCATGCCCATGACTTACTTTGTGAAGCAAAAATAGATCAAGCTTGGAAAGTACTTTTAAGCTAAGTCGAATTAGAAGCAATAAAAAAGCCCTGATGAAATTTCATCAGGGCTTTTTTATAATCTGAAAATTATCTTATTTGCTTTCCTCTTCGGTCGCTTTTTTCTTATCAAATTGCTTGTATCTGTTCTTAAACTTGTCAATTCTACCCGCAGTATCTACTAACTTCATCTTACCAGTATAAAATGGGTGAGATGTGTGTGAAATTTCAAGCTTAATTAAAGGATACTCATTTCCATCTTCCCACTTTACAGTTTCTTTAGATGGAGCGGTTGATTTTGTTAAAAAAGAATAGTCGTTTGACATATCTTTAAAAACTACAAATCTATAATCTTCTGGATGAATATCTTTTTTCATGACTCTGCCTTAAAAAATTGGAGGGCAAATATACAACATTTTAATTTCTTAGCGAATACATTTTCATTTTTATTCACTTAACCTTTTACTAGCACAAAATTAAAGCCTTAAGTCTTGTATTAGCTCCCTGTACTGACTTACTTTTGGCAAATATTTCGCAATTTTGAGCGAGACCTAAAAACTAACAATATGACCAAAGTTCACAATTATAGTGCAGGCCCTTGTATACTTCCACAAGAAGTTTTTCAAAAAGCCTCTGAAGCCGTTTTAAACTTTAACAATCTTAACCTTTCTATTTTAGAAATCTCTCACAGAAGTAAAGATTTTGTGGATGTTATGGAAAATGCGCGAGCTTTAGTTAAAGAATTACTAGGAGTTCCAGAAGGATACCAAGTATTGTTTTTACAAGGTGGTGCTAGTTTAGGTTTTTTAAAAGCTGCTTATAACTTCTTACCAAAAGGAGAAAAAGCGGCTTACATAAATACTGGAACATGGGCGTCTAAAGCCATAAAAGAAGTTAGTCACCGAGGCTCTGCAGATGTAATTGCAAGTAGTGAGGACAAAAACTTTAGCTACATTCCAAAAGGATATGGCATTCCTTCAGATGCAAAATATTTGCATTTAACATCTAACAATACCATCTACGGCACACAGTTTAAAAACTTCCCAATAAGCCGAATCCCTTTATTGTGCGATATGTCTTCGGATATTTTTAGCCGAGAAATTGATGTTTCAAAATTTGATTTAATTTATGCGGGAGCTCAAAAAAATATGGGTCCTGCAGGTACCACATTATATATTGTAAAAGAATCTGCCTTAGGAAAAGCTGGCGATGATATTCCAACTATGCTTGACTTAAGAACTCATATTAAGAAAGATTCGATGTTTAACACTCCACCAGTTTACCCTATTTATGTAAGTATGCTAACCTTGGAGTGGTTAAAAGCCAATGGTGGTGTTTCAGCTATTGAAAAGAAAAATCAAGCCAAAGCTGACTTACTTTACAATGAGATTGATAGAAATCCATTATTTAAGGGCGTAACTGCGAAAGAAGATCGCTCGAACATGAACGCTACTTTTGTTTTAAATGATGACAGTCAGGCTGAGGCGTTTAACAAACTATGGACAGAGGCCAACATCAGTGGTATAAAAGGACATCGATCAGTAGGAGGCTATAGAGCCTCTATGTACAATGCTTTACCTATTGAAAGTGTACAGGCTTTAGTAGATGTAATGCAAGAATTTGAAAAAACACACGGATAAAAAAGATGAAAGTATTAGCAAACGACGGAATTGCAAATTCAGGAAAAGAAGCCTTAGAAAAAGCAGGCTTTGAAGTTATAACCGAAAAAGTAGAACAAGCAGACTTGATAGAAGCCATCAACGAAAATGGATATGAAGTGCTTTTAGTTCGCTCTGCCACAAAGGTACGTGAGGACATCATTGACGCTTGCCCTTCTTTAAAAATGATTGGTCGTGGTGGTGTTGGCATGGACAATATTGATGTTGATTATGCCCGTTCAAAAGGAATTAATGTATTCAATACACCAGCCTCTTCTTCGCAATCTGTTGCTGAATTAGTGATGGCACATTTATTTGGTGCAGTTCGTTTTTTACACCAAGCAAACCGCGAAATGCCAATTAAGGGTACAAGCGACTTTAAGGTATTGAAGAAGAACTATGCAAAAGGCATCGAACTTCGAGGTAAAACCTTAGGAATTTATGGCTTTGGACGTATTGGTCAAGCATTGGCACAATATGCACTAGGTTGTGGCATGAAAGTGTTAGTGTATGATAGAAACGAAGGCCCTTTTGATATAACACTTTCAATTGCTGATCAGAATTTAACGGTAACTCTTGAAAGATCTGAACTTGAAGAAGTTTTAACACAATCTGACTTTTTAAGTTTACATGTTCCAGCTACAGACGGCGCTTTAATAGGTGAAGCAGAAATTGCTAAAATGAAAGACGGTGCGATTATATTGAATGCTGCTCGTGGTGGCGTAGTAGATGAAATGGCTTTGCTTACCGCTTTAAACGAAGGTAAAATTGCGCATGCGGCTTTAGATGTATTTGAAAACGAACCTACTCCTTCGGCTGAAATACTCGCTCATGAGAAAATCTCGTTAAGCCCACATATTGGTGCAGCTACCCTGGAAGCGCAAGATCGAATTGGCACTGAACTAGCCGATAACATAATTGCTCACTATCAAAAACAAGAAGCTTAAAGCAAATTCAAACAAAGAATTTAGGGTGAAAGAGCTTTCTTTCACCCTTTCTTTTTCCTTTTAGTTTCTTGTAATTTAGCCTCAAAAAGAAACCAATTGGCAGATATTATTCCATTTAAGGCCATACGCCCTACAAGAGACAAAGCCCACCTAGTGGCTTCACGTTCCTATATTTCATACTCCCCTAGCGCTTTACGCTCTAAATTGGATGAAAACCCTTTTACTTTTCTTCATATACTTAATCCAGAGTATCAATTAAAAAAAGGCATGCAATGCAAGGGAGCAAGTAAATATGAAAAAGTAAGAGAAAAGTTTGACGATTTTGTGAATCAACAAATTTTGGAACAAGATGATAAAGCTTGTTATTACCTCTATCGGCAAATTAAAGACGGGCATCCTTATTTAGGCATTATTGGCTGTGCATCGGTAGAAGATTACAACAACAAGGTAATTAAGAAACATGAAGCGACCATTGCCAAGCGAGAGGAAATGTTCAAAGAATACTTAAAAGGGGTAGAAATTAATGCGGAACCGGTTTGTTTTACATATCCTAACCAACTTGAAATTGACCAAGTGGTTCAGCAAGTAGTTTTAGGTCGAGCAGAATATGATTTTACCACCACAAATAAGGTACGACATACCTTTTGGATTATTGATCAAGACGCAGACATTGCAACCATTAAAAATGCCTTTGAAAAGATAGACTCTATTTATATAGCCGATGGGCATCATCGTTCGGCATCTTCTGCCCTTTTGGGAAATGAACTAAAGAAAAGAAATCCGAATCATACTGGTTCAGAAAAATACAATCACTTTATGGGCATTTTCATTCCTGAAAGTGAATTGCAGATTTATGAGTTTAACCGCTTAGTAAAAGACATTGGAAAATTAAATACCAAAAGTTTCCTCAAAGCATTAAATGAAGAGTTTGAAGTATTGTACACAGACCAAGCACTTTTTGCACCCAGAAAAGTGCATGAAATTGGAATGTATATAGAAGGAAAATGGTATTGCCTAATTCCCAAAGAAGGGCTGTATAAAGATAATGACCCGGTAAACAGTTTAGATGTTTCTATTCTTACCAATCATTTATTAGCACCCATTTTAGGAATTAAAGATTTACGAACCGATAAGCGAATTGCATTTATGGGAGGCTTATCAGGCATTGAAGCCCTTATGAAAGAAGTAGATAGTGGAAGATTTAAAGTCGCTTTTTCGCATTTTCCGGTAAGTATGCAACAATTAAAAGACATTGCAGATGCCGACCAAATTATGCCACCCAAAAGTACTTGGATTGAACCTAAACTTAGAAGCGGATTAACGGTTTATTCTACTAGTAAAAATGACGAATAAGATGAGCATTGCTGACAATTTAAACCGCATTAAAAATCAATTAGAAAAAGGGGTTGAGCTTGTAGCTGTTTCTAAGACTAAACCTGTGGAGGCTATAGAAGAAGCTTACCAAGCCGGACAACGAATTTTTGGTGAAAACAGACCACAAGAATTACAACAAAAAGCGGAAACTCTGCCCAAAGATATTGAATGGCACATGATTGGGCATCTGCAATCGAACAAGGTAAAATACATTGCCCCTTATGTTTCTTTAATTCACTCAATTGACAAACTCAGCACCTTAGAAGAGGTGAATAAAAGAGCTAAACAAAACAATCGAACGATTCGAGTGCTTTTGCAAATGCATATTGCAGAAGAAGAAAGCAAGTTTGGTTTAACAAGACAAAAACTAGAAAACTTTTTAGCAAGCCCAAGTCTGAAAGAGCTAGAAAACATAAAAATTGTTGGCATGATGGGCATGGCCACTTTTACAAATGACAAAAAGAAAGTAAAAAGTGAGTTTGATACGCTAAAAACCATTTTTGATCAAACCAAAGAGAATTATTTTAAAGGCAACACTGACTTTAAAATTTTAAGCATGGGCATGAGTGGTGATTTTAAGATTGCCATGGATTCGGGCTCAAATATGGTTCGAATTGGTAGTGATATTTTTGGAAAAAGAGAAAATCATTGAGTTCGCAAATCCCTTCTTGGAAACCATTTGGTTTAGCGCTAAGAGACTACTTTAAAGGAGCCACAGAAACACAGCTAAGCATTCACCAAGAAGACGGAAGCATAAGCAAAATGCCAGTTTCTGTATTTTTTAGAGATGAAGATGAGCTTCCGCCATTAGAGAGCTTCGCCTTAGACCTTTGCCAAGGAAAAATTTTAGATGTAGGTGCTGGCGCAGGCTCTCATAGCCTTATTTTACAAAACGAGGGTTTTGAAGTTACTCCTATTGATGTTTCCGATGAGGCTGTTTCTGTCATGAAGGCTAGAGGATTAACCCAAGCAAAAACTGCTTCTTTCTTAAATTTCAATGCAGATGAAAAGTTTGACACCCTGCTTTTCCTTATGAATGGAATTGGCATTTGTGAAAAGCTAATCCACCTTGAAAAACACCTTACGCATGCCATATCACTTTGCAAAGATGATGGACAAATCTTATTGGATTCTTCTTCCCTGCAAAACAGCAAAACAGGACAAGAAGAGCAAGCGGTTGAAGTTAACTACCAATTGGAATTTAATGGCCATTTTGGAGCTCCATATTCATGGCTGTATATCAATCAACATACTTTAATGCAAGCAGCCAATAACTGTGGCTTGCATACTCAAATTATTTACGAAGAAGAGGATGGCAGTTACCTTGCTCGGCTGACCTTAAACTCCTAACAACTTTTAAACTTTAAACGAACAAATACTGCTTAACTTTGCTGAAAAATTAAGCATGGCAGAAGATTCTAAAGAGGTAAAATCAATTCTAAAAGATTTCCAAGCATCGGATGAAAAAATCGTTTTAGAGGCGATTAAAAGAAACCGAAAAGAGGGCAACAGCAAAACTTTTGAAGCTTTACTAAACACTTTAAAAGAAACTGACGAACCAACGGTTGAATCGGCCATCATAGAATTTTTGTTTGATTTAAAAGACCAAGGCGCAAAAGATATTCTCATTCAAAAATTGGAAGACAACAGCCTAGCCTATTACAATAGTTTTTTAGTGGCCACTTTTTGGCAATCAAGTATTGATGGTTCAGATCACTTGGAATTATTTGTCCAAAAAGCAATTGAGGGAGACTATATGACTTGCTTAGAAGCCTTAACCGTAGTTGAAAATTTTGACAGTGCCTTTAGCGAAGATGAAATTCAAAACTGCTTGCTTGAAATTACAGATGCTTTAGAGGATGAAGAAGAAAGTGATAAAAAAGCCCTTTTAAATAGCCTTAAAGAAGTCATTCAAACTTTACCAATTGAAGGAGAATAAAGATGAATAAAGACCCATATGCCGACTTAAGAAAAAAATTAGTAGAAAGTGGAGATTGGCCAAGAGTCTATTTCTTTAAGTTTATTATTCCTTCAGACAATCAAAAGCTAGCACAAGTAGAGTCATTATTTGGTCCTGAAGCCAATGTAAGCATCAAACAATCTCATAAAGGGAACTATGTGAGTGTAAGTGCAAAAGAAGTGATGTTGAATGCAGACAAAGTGATTGAACGGTATAAAAAAGCCAATGAGATTGAAGGCTTAATGGCCTTGTAAGTTTAATCTAACTTTGATTGAATAGGATGCCTTAATCCTCTCATTGTATTTACTCTAGCTCTTATTGAGCCCACTAAAATGGGTGTTTCAATCAATAAAGGAACTCGATTTTTATCATCAGTTACCCAAACCGTCATATCTTCACCGGCATTAAAAATAGTACCTTCTATCAACATGGGTGAAAATTTAATGCAACGGTATTTCCCCAACTCTTTAACCTTCAATTCTTCTACTCCTAAATATCGAATATAGGTATCGTGAGACTCGTTGTCAATAAAAATTCGGATGGGAATTTTGTCACCAATTTTATAGTTTGAATAATCAATATTTCGCGCCAAATAAATCATACTCAATACATCAAAACTACACTTAGGCAAATCAACCGTATCTTTTTTCATGGCTTCATCTTCTCCCATTTGCCTTAAGGTATAAACGCTATTCTCCTTTTGATTAAACAGATAGTCTTCTCGGATATAAGTATCTCCTTCATTCACTTTTCGCTTAAAGCGGAATGACTCAAACTCTTTTACACTGGTATATGCCTCATAGTGGTCTCTAACCTTATAAATCCAATCGTATTTTTTAAAGGTTTCTCCATAACTATCAAAATGATAAAAATCCTTTTTCCCGATTCGGCTTGAATCTACTTTAAAATAAACCTCCCCCGCTCCTACCCAAATGCCAGCTAAATGGTAGTAAATGGTATATTCTATATTTTCTCCAAATTGAAATGCTTTATTTGGCAAACTGCAGTTTTGAGCATTGCCATTAAGCGCCACTGCCAAAAAAACGAGCAAATAAGTAATCAGCCTTTTAATCATAAGGTAAAGAAAACAATATACGCCTACTCATGCAATGAAGTTATTAGAAAAATACCAAGAAGCTGAATTAACCATTATTAAATATCAATAACTTAAGCGCGAAATGGTATTAAGGCTTATATTTACAAGAACCGGCTTTTATTTGTGGAAAAGTAATTGTGTTACATTAAATGAATAGAATAGCATTTATATTAGGATTAATGGTAATAGGGTTGAGCAGCTTAGCTCAACCCTATACCTTAGATCTTACATTTCAGCCAGCTTTTAATATTCGAAACAATACGCTAGATATAGGCCCAACTAATGATTTATGGGAAAATCCACAATCAGGGACAATTTATATAGTTGGAGGTTTTAAAATTCCCTATCCGGGACAACAGCATGGGGGTATTAGCTCCATGTTAAGAGATGGGTCGAGAAACTTAAACTTTAGTTTTAATGGAGGTAGCTCAACAGGTATCAGTCATATTTTTAAAAGACCAGGTTCCGAGTTGGTTACCTCTTCTAATAACGGCTATTATGTGAGAAGAGATACCACAGGTTCAGTACATCCTTCATTTAATCAATGGGCAGCTAACTTTATCAATACGGCCAAGTGTTCTGAGGCTTATGTACCCTACTTCTTTGATGATGGATCCTACTTAATAAGTAAAGATTTTTTACCCAATGGTTGTCAAATCATCAACCCACCGGATACCTTTCCACACCGTTACATTGTTAAAGTGACTCCACAAGGTTTGTGGGACAGCAGCTTCGTAAAAGACGCTACAGGAGAACCCACGCATTTTGTTCCCTATGATAGCAACCGCATGATGGTATACGGCTCCCCCTCAGTGTTTACCCATTACGATGGGGTACCCATACATGGGATGTGCCGCATTTATTTAGATGGTACCCTGGATACTACTTTTCAATCGCCCTTAGGAACATTTTCAGGTAATACTTATAATGTAGTGCATATTGACACTTCAGGGTCAATTTTTCTAGGTGGAATTTATGGTTACTTTAATTTAAGGAGCAAGCCAAACTCGAACTTTACCTTAATAAAGCTAAACCCAGATGGGAGTTTAGACAACAACTTTGCTAATTTTCAAGGACCAACCCAAGGGCCGAATGTCTTAGGTTCAACCTCATTTATTAATGCAATAAGTCCAACAGAAGATGGAGGTTATCTTGTAGGTGGATTTTTTGATAATTATCAAGGTTTTTCTAAGCACAATTTGGCTAAAATAGACTCAAATGGTCACATTGAACCTCAGTATTTTAATACTCACGGGCCTGATAGTGCTTCTATGCCCGGTATTACCTCAGACTCTATGGGATTTGTTCGGCAAATTAAAAAGAGTGCTTTTGGAGGCTATTACGTCATGGGCAATTTTTTTACTTGGGATGGAGCTCCGGTTCAGGGGATTGTGCGGATAAAGGATATGACGGTGGGCGAGGAAAGCCCAAAGCTTAAAGCTGAGAGCCTAAAGCTATATCCTAATCCAACCGAAAACCAAATTACCCTTAGCAGTGCATTGCCAATTGAGGAGTTTGAAATTTTTGACTTGGTAGGTAAAAAAGTAAAGCAAGTTCAATTACAAAACACCTATCAATACATTTTAAACCTGCAAAGACTCGATAACGGCCTTTATTTTGTGAAAGTAAAAGTTGGGGAGGTTTGGGTTACGAAGAAGGTGGTCAAGCAATAGTGTGCTTTTTAATTACCAATTTCCAATCTGTTAATTACGAATTAATCAAAGCGGAGCTTTGAACGATTTCTTAAATGTGATAGTTCGTTTTCTTGTCACATCGAGTGATCGCATTGTTGTTCTCGATAATTCCCGATAGAATCGGGACACTCGAACTGACAATGTGATAGTATCAAGATGGTCAAGAAAACCACTCGATCTGACAAGAAAAATACATTTCCAAGTGTTTTGATTCAGAGAGGTATTGAGAGGTTGACTATACAAGTCGATATAAAACTTTCGGCTTTTGAAAAGTAATAGTTTGACATTCGAACTTCAGAAGATTCAGAGCTTTGAAAAAGCAATTTAATTCAAACGGATAATAGCTGAATTGTCTTTAAATTTTTAATAACCTATTTAATCAGTTAACTCTTCTTCATGAATTACGTATGTATCTGTAGATTTGCATTACTATTATGGAGTTTGAACTTGAACAGGATTATATAGAACTGATTAAATTATTAAAAGTTCTTGGCATTGCAGAAAGTGGTGCTGTTGCAAAACTAATGGTAGAAAATGAAGAAGTGGTTTGCAATGGCATTGTTGAGCATAGAAAACGCTTAAAACTTAAAAAGGGTGACACCGTAATAGTAGACGAAACCACCATTAAAATTGTCTAATACATGATGAAGAATTATTTATTTCTCGTATTATCTCTCATACTTACTACAAGTGCTATTGCTCAATCGAACAAAGTAAATGTAAAAGCCATACTATCGCCTTTCCCTAGAGTTAATTTAGATAGTGGGGCTGTGGAAGATATCATTATAAGAGTTCAGAATTTAGGGCCCAACGACTTACTCAATGATGATACTTTAGATATAGAAGTAAAAATTTCTAGCACGGACACAACTGAGCTATACCCGCTAAAAGTGAGAACCAATCAGTATTTTAGTGTAGGTACAGAAAACGACTATACCTTAATTAGCAATTATCAGTTTAAGTTTGAGAACGAATATTCTATTTGTGTTTACTTATATGGAACTGCAGATTATCCTTCAAATGAAATAAAAAATCCCTATCAATGTGTTTCATTTATTGTAGGTGAAGAAGAATTACAAAAAGATATTCGTATACAAAATGTATACTTTAAAGACAATCAGGTTTATTTTACCAGCAACAGCAAGCGTTTAACCGAAGTACAAATATTTGACATTACCGGTAAACTTTTAAAAACCAAGCAACTCACCTTAAGTGCTGAAAATCAATTGGCATTCACCCCTCCTGCCAAAGGGTTTTATTTCTTTCGAATTAAAAATCAAGGGCAAGTTAGTACGGCGAAATTTATTGTAAACTAAGGAATTAAGAATTTCCTCACTTTTTTAAATTCGTAATCGTTCCAAGTTTCATTGGAAACATAGTTGAGAATCATCTTCTTATACTCATCCTGCAAGAAAAAATGATTTAACACATTTGAAACCGGTGAAGCTAACCTACTATTAAAGCTAAAAGTCGCATCCAACATATTTTTTAAGGCTGTTTCGTCTAAATAATTTAAGCTTTGCAGGCATTCTGCCGCATTCAGTCGAGTTAAAAACTCAAATGAAGGACCCGATAAGTCCACCAATTCATCTAAATAAATTTGGTTCCCATCATGCAGATAAGCTTGCTTCAACCATTCAATTCTAATATTATGTGAGCGATTACCAATCTCATCTTTTGTTAATTCTAGAAATTGCTCTACCTCATTTGGAAAATAAAAACAAAGCAGTGAAAGGGTTTTCTCAATTACTTCATAAGACGGATCTTGTAATAAAATAATATAGTTTTCTTTTAATTCATTTGGAATTCGAACCGTACTGTTTAGCACTGCTTTCCTTACCTCAACATCCTTATCCGCAATTGCATTCTCAGTCAACTCAATGGACTCTTTAGTTAATTGGGGCAGCATGAACTTGAGAATTTCTGCTTTTATGGCATGAAAAGTTTCTTTTGAATACACTTGGTTCAAGAACTCCACTTTCCCATCAAACTCTAGCTCAATCAACTCTTTTACCGCGTCATATCGATCAAGCATGTATTTCGCATTCATGGCTTGCGCTTTTAACATTTCCGTCGACTTTGGAAAAGTAAGCTGTCTTAAAATTTGATTATTCGGATCAAAAAGCACGTAATCAATCTTTTTACCAGACTCCCATGAAAAATTGACTTGCTGAAATGCCTCTTCAATCACTACTTGCTTGCTTAAGCTACTTCCATCGGTAAAATACACTTCAAATTGAATGGGCATCTTAAACAAATCAACCAATTCATTTTGCTCATGAACCTGTTGAACTAAAAAAGTTCCTTTTGATTCCTCTTCCTTAAATTCAACTTTATAATGCGGCTCTCCCCCTTTGTAAACCCAATCTTCCCAGAACCAATTCAACGATAAGCCTAAACGTTCGTGAAATGCCACTAACAAATCTTTACTGTCAACATTTCCATAAGCGTGCTTTTCTAAATAATATTTTATAGCTGCGTTGAATTGCTCTCTGCCAACTACATACTTAAGCATCTGCAATACAAAGGCCCCTTTTGGATAATGCCTAACCGTTCCCGCTGAGCTATGAGCAAGTGGTTTTAAATCTGACAAACTGGCTTTTAGCGCCTGATTGTTGTAATTTCTTCTTGTCCAATCAAAATGGTCTTCACCAAAGGCTACTCCTTGATAAACCAAGTCGTAATGGGTAGCAAAACTCTCTTGCAACCAATGGTGAGCGCTTGACCTAGCGGTAATCATATCACCAAACCACTGATGTGCTAATTCATGCGCATTTACACGCACATAATTCCGATCTAAAAATCCACGTTGATCTATCAAATAAAAGTCTCCAAACAATGTAGCAGTAGTATTCTCCATTGCACCATACATAAAGTCTTGTACCGGAATTTGTGAGTAAACGCTCCACGGATAAGGCACCCCAATTTCCTTTTCAAAATAATCAAACATCCGAACGGAATGCTCATAAGTGGGCTTTAATTGCTCTGCTTGATCGGGGTAGTAATACAAATTCATTTCAACGCCGCTTGCAGATTTGCGCTTTTCAATGTCGTACTTACCAATCCCCAACATCATTAAATAAGAGGCATGTGGATTTGAAATTTTGTAATGCCATTGTTTTAGGCCATTTCCTAATTTCTTTTCTTTCAGCTTCTTGCCATTTGACAATACTTGATAGTCTTCATCAAAATCAACAATTACTTCAGTGATTAACTTATCATTTTTTTCATCAAACATCGGAATCCAATGTCTATTATTAATCCCTTGCCCTTGCGTCCATATTTGCTTTCTACTTCGATTGGTAGAATCATTCCAACCGATGAAATAAAGTCCTTTTCTGGGAAATGCATGGTATTTAATTTGAATCGTATGCTCCGTATTCCACTTTAAAGAAGGCTCAAAATGCAACACTAAGGTTTTGCTTGTATTTGTGAATCGAATATTGCTTCCATTCAACTGAACTTCTTCCACATTTAAACGAACTGCATTTAGCACGAGTGAATCTATTTCTTTTTGAAGAACCGTAAATTGTTCTTCAACCTCTCCAATCACTTTGCCTTTTTCCATTTCAAAAGACAAATGCAATTTCAGCTTAGTCATATCAACATTATGTTCCACAGGAACTAAGCCTTCATCGGCATAATAATGTCGTTTTTCAATTTGTGCTTGAACAAATAAGGGACTTACCAAAAGGGCAAGCAATAAGGCTTTAAACAATCTCATCTTTATAATAGGCTTTTGAATAATCTCTTAGGTTATATTGCGAACGCATTACTTCTCCATAGGCTCCCGTTGTCCGAATGGCAATTAAATCTCCTCTTTGGGTTTCGTTCAATTCCACTTTTTTTCCAAAACAATCTGAAGACTCACAGATTGGCCCCACAACATCATAAAATGCTAGTTTCTGACTCTCGGAACTTAAATTTTCAATTTTATGAAATGACTGATACAAGGCAGGACGAATTAGCTCTGTCATTCCAGCATCTAAAATGGCAAAATTGGTCTTGATTCCCTTTTTTACAAACAGAACTCTGCTAATCAAACTAGCACATTGTGCCACAATAGATCGACCTAGCTCAAAATGTAATTCTTGTCTTGGTAGCAATTCAATAAATTGATCAAAAATGCCAAAGAATTTTTCAAAGTCAGGCACCAATTCACTATCTGGATTCGTATAATTTACGCCTAAACCTCCTCCCACATTGATATGGTCTAAGTCAATATTTCTTTCTTTAAATTCCTTCTGAAGTTGATTTACTCGATTGCAAAGATTTTTAAACACCTCTAAATCTCTAATCTGAGACCCAATGTGAAAATGCAAACCCCTTAAATGGATATGTTGGCAAGCATCTAGTGTCTCAAACAAATCAGCCAATTCCCAATAATTGATGCCAAACTTATTTTCTTCTAAACCTGTGGTAATGTAGTGATGTGTTTTAGCATTTACATTCGGGTTTAAACGTATGGCAACATTAGCTTTTTGATTGTGCTTTTCGGCTATCTGATTTAAAACTAAAAGCTCAGGAATTGACTCTACATTGAATGTAAAAATTTGATTTTTTAAACCTATTTCAATTTCCTGATCTGTTTTACCAACTCCAGCAAAAGCAATTTGAGAAGAGTCAAATCCTAATTCTTTTGCCTTTAAAATTTCATTGCCACTTACGGTATCAATTCCAAGTCCATGATTTTTGATTACCTCAAGCACCTTGTCATTTGCATTGGCTTTAATGGCGTAATGCACATGGTATGGCTTGCCCTTAACTGCCTTATTCAAAGCTTTTAAGGTAGCCTCCAAAACAGACAAATCATAATAATAAAATGGGGTTTCTAATTGCTGAAAGGAAGCAATTTCTTTTGCGCTAAAGAATTCCATCAGGTGAAAAGGGTGTTTAATGACTGAAGTGTTTTTTCTTTATCTGAACCATCCACCAATAGGGAAATATTATGAGTACTTCCACCATAAGAAATCATTCGCACCGAAACTTCTTTCACGGCCTCTAAAACACGGTTTGCTATCCCTTTATCACTTTGCACAAAATCTCCAACAACACAAACTATGGCTTGATTTTGTTCTACTTCTACTTGCCCATATTTTCTTAAATCCTTGACAATTGAATCCAAGTTTTTGCAATCATCAATCGTCACTGAAACAGCCACTTCCGAAGTTGTAATCATGTCGATGGAAGTTTTATAAAGCTCAAATATTTCAAATACCTTCCGCAAAAAACCATAAGCTAGGAGCATGCGTCCCGACTTAATATTAATAACTGTTATTTCATCTTTAGCAGCAATGGCTTTTATGCCTTTTCCTGATGATTCTGATGAAATCATTGTTCCTTCTAATTCTGGAGACAAAGTACTTTTTAAACGAACTGGAATATTTGCTTGCTTCGCAGGCATGATACTAGACGGGTGCAATATTTTAGCTCCAAAATAGGCAAGCTCAGCAGCTTCATCAAACGATAAATGCTTAATGGGTTTTGTCTCTTGAACCACTCGAGGATCATTATTGTGCATTCCATCAATGTCTGTCCAAATCTGCACTTCATCGGCCCCAACAGCAACTCCAATAAGTGATGCAGAATAATCGCTTCCTCCTCTTTTTAGATTGTCTATTTCCCCATAAACATTCCGACATATAAATCCTTGTGTGATGAATAAATCTACTTCTGGCGACTCTTTAAGTAAGCGATTTATATTCTCTTTGATGTAAAAAGAATCGGGCTCTAAATCCTTATCAATTCTCATAAATTGTAAGGCAGGCAATAGTTTCGACTTTATGCCATTTTCTTCTAAGTAAAACTGAAAAAGTGCCGTTGACAATAACTCCCCTTGAGCTAAAACCGCCTTTTCTTCATGTATTGTAAAAGAGTCTTGCGTAAAACTCATTAGAAAATCAAAGTGACTTTCAATTAATTCATCTGCTCTATGCTTTAAAGTTTCAGTTCTATACAATTCATCAATAGTAAGCTTGTACTTGCTTTTTAAGCCTTGTATAAGTTCAGCTGCTAATTCATTTTTCTTTTGAAAAAGATAATTCGCAATTTCCACTAAACTATTTGTTGTTCCTGACATGGCTGAAAGCACAACTACTTTGGTTTGCCCATCATTTATGATTTGAGCTACCTTTTTCATTCTTTCAGCAGAACCAACCGAAGTGCCCCCAAACTTAAAAACTTGCATATGTAAAATTTTTGGAGCCCAAAGATAATAAAGTACAGTGCCAATACCACATCACTAGTCTTTATGGTGTCTTCTCAAGAAATGTTAAACGCACGTTATAGTGGTCTTTATTTTTTACTTTTGTCGACCAAGATTTAGTAGGTGGGATGTATAGTTTGTTGAAGAAAGAAATACAGTCTTTTTTAGGTTCACTGATTGGCTACATAGTTATCGTAGTTTTTCTAGTTATCATGGGGCTTGTTTTATGGATTTTTCCAGGTGACACCAACCTCTTGGACGGAGAGTATGCCTCTTTAGGAGCATTATTTACGATTGCACCATGGGTCTTTATGTTTCTTATTCCCGCTGTTACCATGCGTCTTTTCGCAGAAGAAAATAGAACAGGAACGATTGAGCAGCTGCTCACTAAACCATTAACTGATTTAAACATTATATCTGCAAAGTATTTAGCAGGAGTAATTTTAGTGGTTTTTTCCTTGCTACCAACCTTAGTTTATTTTGCAAGCATTTATTTTTTAGGTTCGCCAAAAGGCAACATTGATCAAGGAGGAATGTGGGGCTCTTATTTAGGTCTCTTGTTTTTAGCCGCAGGCTTTGTAGCTATCGGACTATTTTCCTCTTCCCTTTCTGACAATCAAGTAATTGCATTCATCATTGCAGTATTTCTAAGCTTTTTCTGTTTCATCGGTTTTGATTTTCTAGGTTCTTTAGGCCTTTTTGGTAGCTTAGACCTTGTCATTATCAAATTAGGAATTAGCGAACATTATTCCTCCATGAGCCGGGGGGTAATTGACAGTAGAGACGCCTTGTACTTCTTATCGTTAATTGGTTTATTTTTTATGCTAACCAAACTTAAACTAGCTTCAAGGAATTGGTAATGAATAAGAATAAAAGAAAAGACATTGTCGGTTTTATTGTTTCGATTGGGATACTTGTCATTCTTAACTTCATAGGTAGTTATGCCTTTTTTAGACTTGACTTGACCTCTGAAAATCGCTACTCCATTTCAGAGCCCACAAAAACGCTTTTAAACCAATTAGAAGACCAAGTTTATGTGCAAGTTTACTTAGAAGGGGACTTTCCTGCCTCATTCAAAAGATTGCGAAATGAAACCAGAGAAATGCTTGATGAGTTTCAGGCTTATGCTGATGGACAACTTGATTTTGAATTCATTAACCCTTCTTCAAACCCTGAAATAAAAGAAAGAGATCGGATTTACAAAAACCTTTATGAGCAAGGTTTAAGGCCAACGGATTTAGAAATTAAAGACGATGGTGGTATTTCAAAAAAAGTAGTTTGGCCTGGAGCAATTATCAATTATCAAGGAGAAGCAGTTGCCGTACAACTCTTAAAAAGCCAGTTTGGGGCTCCACCAGAAGTTGTTCTCAATCAATCCATTGAAAGTTTAGAATACGAAATAGCAGCGGCCATTAAAAAAGCCGTAGAAGGGAAACAAAAGAAAGTTGCCATATCAGAAGGGCATGGCGAACTCAATAAGTTTGAAACTGCCGACATTGTAGGCTCGATGAGAGAGTTTTATGAAGTAGAGCGGGTTTTATTGAATGGTAATCTATCAACACTTTCAGAGCGAATTTTTAAGAACAAAGACAGTACAGAAACGATTGTTGTAAACAAATTTGATGCAATTATTATTGCTTCTCCTGACAGTACATTTAATGAAAAAGACAAATTCATCATAGACCAATATGTCATGAATGGCGGGAAAATTATTTGGTTGCTTGATCAATCAACCGCTAGCATGGATAGTTTGAGAGAAAGAAACACCACTTTTGCATTGGCCAAAAACCTAAACTTAGATGACCAACTTTTTGAATATGGTGTTCGAATTAATCAAGATTTAATTCAAGATCTTAGAGCTGCACCAATTCCAGTTGTAAGTGGACAATATGGTACACAAGTAAAAACAGAACTTTACCCTTGGCTATACTTTCCTTTGCTTGTTTCTCAAAACAATCACCCCATTAATAAAAATCTGGATGTTGTTAAAGCTGAATTTGCTAGCAGTATAGATTTAGTTGGGAGTAACAACTTAAAAAAGTCTGTAATACTGGCAACATCAGAGTTTACCAAAAAGCTTAAACTACCAAGCAGAGTAAGTTTAAACATGCTAAGCTACAATCCGCCTAAAGAACAATTCTCACAAAAAAATATTCCTATAGGAGTATTAGTTGAAGGCAGCTTTGAATCTATTTTTAAAAATCGTTTAACTCCCAATATTTTAAATTCGGGCGAAATTCAGTTCAAAGAAAAAAGTCCAGAAACTCAGATGGTTTTTATTTCTGATGGAGAATTGATTCGAAATGATTTCAATGAAAAAAACAACCAGTATTATGCACTTGGCTACGATAAGTACACCAAGCAATTTTATGCAAACAAAGATTTTTTTCTAAATACTTTAAGCTATTTGTTAGATGATTCAGGCCTAATACTTTCAAAAAACAAAAGCTTTAAAATTAGATTGCTAAATAGCCAATTTATAGCTAAAAACAGACTCACAATTCAACTAATTAATACCATTATCCCCGTAATCTTTATAATATTGATTGGTTTAATTATACATTTCATCCGAAAAAGAAAATACACCTAATCCTATTATGAAAAACCTTGTTGGAGCATTAATCTTACTTGTTTTAATTGTTGTCGCTATATTCATTTACCAAAATCAAAATGGCGAATCTTATTTTGAAAACAGCAATGACTTTAAAGACTTTGCAATTGAGGATACCGCCTCTATTGATCAAGTATTTCTCAGTCAACCGAACGGCAAAAAAGTTTTAATTAGCCGGAGGGGCTACGATGAATGGATGGTAGATGGTAAATATGCCGCTAGAAAAGACGCCATCTTTTTAATTCTTAAGACAGCACATGATATAAAAATACAAGCACCTGTTTCTAAAACAACCTTTGCAGGAGTGGTTAAACGACTAGCCACTGGATCTACCAAAGTAGAATATTACAAAAACAATGAAAAAAAGCCATTTAAAGTTTGGTATGTAGGTGATGCTACGGCGAGCCGAATGGGCACTTATATGCTACTAGAAAAAGAAGGAGAAAAATCATCTAAACCATACATAACACATATGTTGATGGAACGCGGTTTTTTAGGACCTCGATACATTGTTGACCCAAACTTGTGGAGAGATCACTTATTTCTAAAACTAAATGCAAAAGACATAAAAAGTTTGAAATTAATACACACAAACGATACCCTAACAAGCTTTGAAATAACACAAACGAAAGATTCAGAATTTACGATTAAAGACCTTGATAACAACAAAGTAGAAGAATTATCAGCCGAAGTGGCAATCCCATATTTAAAGTTGTTTCAAAAAGTTCACTATGAATACTGGGACCAAAAAACACCCAAGGAAACGATTGACTCAATTTATCAATCTCCATATCGCCATTCTGCTGAAATCATGATGAAAGATGGTAGCAGACATAGCTTCCAAACTTACTTTATGCCCGTTGCAGAAGGGGCAACATTAAATGGAGAAACAGTCTATTTTCATCCTGAGCGAATGTATGCCCGTAGCTCTTACCTTGGTGATGAATTTGATGTAATTGTGCAAAATTATCATTTCAACCCCCTACTAATTGATTTTAAGAAACTTACTGAATCAACAACTGTTGAAAAGTAAATTTCAATTCTAATGAGCTTCGACAATCAAATGCTTTAAATTTGTTAGCTACACAGATTTAAATAAAGCAGTCGTATGAAATTTATTGTATCTAGCTCTTCCTTGTTGAAGCAGTTGCAAAATATTAGTGGAGTTTTAAATTCAAACAATTCTTTACCGATTCTTGATCACTTCTTATTTGAGATTTCAGAAGGTAAAATAGAAGTAACCGCTTCAGATTTGGAGACAACCATGATGACTCAAATAAAAGTAGAGGCAAAAGAAGATGGATTAATCGCCATTCCAGCTAAACTGTTATTAGATACTTTAAAATCATTACCAGATCAACCACTAACTTTCAGTATAAATCAAGATGATAAGCAGATTGAAATCAGTTCTGATTATGGAAAGTATAGACTGAGCGGTCAAGATGGAAGTGAGTTTCCAAAAACTCCAGAAGTTGAAGCTCCTTCGAAGTTAAATGTTGCAGGAGAGCTGCTTTTTAATGCTATCGAAAAAACCATATTTGCAAGTGGGAATGACGATTTGAGGCCTGTGATGTCTGGTGTATTTTTTGAACTTTCAAAAGAAGATTTAACTTTTGTAGCTACAGATGCACACAAATTAGTTAAGTATAGAAGAACAGATGCTGAAGCAGGAAAGACAAGTAGCTTCATCATGCCTAAAAAACCATTGAATTTATTAAAAAACATTTTAAGTTCAGTAGACAGTGAAATTGAGGTAGAGTACAACGAAACAAATGCTTCATTTTCGTTTGCCGACACCAAACTTGTTTGCCGACTAATTGATGGAAAATATCCGAATTACGAAGCAGTAATTCCAAAAGAAAATCCAAATAAACTAACGATTGAAAGAACCTCATTTTTGAGTTCTATTAAAAGAGTTAGCATTTTCTCGAGTAAAACCACACATCAAGTTCGTTTGAAAATGACTGGTAGCGAATTGCAAATTAGCGCAGAAGACTCAGACTTTAATAACGATGCAAGTGAACGTTTAACTTGTCAATTTGATGGTGACGATATGGAAATTGGCTTTAATTCGCGCTTCTTAATTGAGATGCTTAGCAATTTAGATAGTGAAGAGGTTAGCATTGCGATGTCTGCTCCAAATAGAGCAGGTATTTTAACTCCTACAAGTCGTGAAAATGACAGTGAGGAGATTTTGATGCTTGTAATGCCTGTTATGTTAAATAACTAGTTTTTAGTGGCTGTTGAGTAACTTCGCAGCATGAAAAACAACGATTATTCTTTACTTGAGCAGCTTTGCTCAATATCAGCTCCTTCAGGATGTGAATACATAATGAAGGAGTTTCTTTTGTCTTACATTGAACAAGAAAAAAAGAATTGGGATATTCAGCCTGAAATAATTCATGGTGAAGATTTTCAAGATTGCATCATACTCGTTTTTGGAAATCCACAAACTGCAGTATATGCGCACATGGATAATGTTGGCTATACCGTTGGTTACAGCAACCAATTGATTAAAATAGGAGGCCCAAAAGGCGATGAAGGAACCTTGCTTATTGGTGAAGACTCAAAAGGGAAAGTTGAAGGAAAGCTCCACTATGAAATAGAAGATGAAGATGGAGAAAATCAAAAAATCAATATGGTACTTCAAACCGACCGTATTGTCGACCCAGGCACTCCATTAAGTTATAAGCCGAATTTTAAACTAGAAGCAGATTTTATTGAAAGTAATTACCTGGATAATAGACTAGGTATGTGGACTGCCTTGCAATTGGCAAAATCATTAAAAAATGGAGCCATTGTATTTTCGGCCTGGGAAGAAGTTGGTGGAGGAAGTGTAGGTTATTGTGCTAGCTATTTGTATAAAAAACATCAAGTTAAACAAGCCTTAATTTCAGATATCACTTGGGTAACAGAAGGGGTTACGCATGGAAAAGGAGTTGCCATATCTAATAGAGACTCCGGTATTCCAAGGCGCACATACATCAACAAAATTGTCGATTTGGCAAAAAAATCAGGCATTCCTTTTCAAATAGAAGTGGAAAGTGCAGGTGGTAGCGATGGCAATGCCTTACAACGCTCACCTTATCCAATAGATTGGTGCTTTATAGGCGCTGCCGAAAGTAATGTACACCAACCTAATGAAAGGGTTCATAAGAAAGATATAGATACTATGCTTGCCCTTTATGCTTATTTAGTTCAAAATCTTTAGCAAAAAGATAATGGGCAAACTATCAAAGCAGAACAAAATTGAATCATCCAATTCAGTTCAGCCAAGTTTAAAAGTAGATAAGCAAGACAATATGGATATCATTCATATTATTATGACATTTACTTGGTTTGCGTGCAACTTGTACATCTTTTCTGAGTTTCCACATTTAGATCTTTCCATTCTAGGTTTATTCAAATTGATTTTTGTTAGCATTGGCATCTCATTTTTTATTCCAATAAAATTTTACCGAAAAAAGCTTACCATGAGCTTTTATGAATACTTGTTTATTAATTTACTTGCTTTGGGCCCTCTATTTACCGTTTGTAGCTTTTATATGAATGAGACTTTTGGCAGTGTTCCTTACACCGAGAAGCACTTAATTGTTGAAAGTAGACAAACAAACAATGGAACCTTGTTTGAACTTGAAAATCATGCCTACCAAGATAAAGTTTACTTGAGAAAAGTTAATGCCAGTTATCGAGTGAATAAAAAAGATAGCTTGTATTTAAATATTCAATTGATTGATGGTCTTTTGGGCTTTAGAGTGATTGAAGGAATCTATTTAGAAAAGTAATTAATCTGAAAAAAGTAAGTTTTTGATTAAGTCCGACTCAAAACCCTTTTGAGCTAAATACCGATAAAGTTTGCTTTTGTCTTCTTGAGTTAACTTTTGATCACCATCACCCACTTTACGCTTAAACCAATATTGTGCATTTTTAAAGTGAGTTTCTGCAGGTATTTGATTTAAATGCTTTTCCATAATATGTTCGGGAATTCCTTTAGATAAAAGTCCCTCTCTTAACTTATAGTTGCCCCACCTTTTTATTGACACCTTCCCTCTAATATAAGCTTTAGTAAAACGATCTTCATTAACAAAACTATCTTCAATTAAAGTGTTTACGATCTGCGTAGCTTCTTCTTGGTTTAAACCATAATTTATGGCCTTTTGCTTTACTTCAAAAGGACTCCTTTCTTGATAGGCACAAAACCCCATTAGCTTTGTTAAAACTTCTTCATAACTATATTGTTTCCTTGATTTAAACATAAAAAGGTGAATGTTACTTTGCACGAAAGTAATTCCAAGCAAGCATATTGAAGAATAAAAAAGCACTTTATTTACTTCTAAGTGCAAATGCTATCTCTCATTTCGCACAAGGCATAAGCATGCTGGCAATTCCTTGGTATTTTACAAAAGTTATTAATCAACCTTCTACCTTTAGTATAATCTATTCGGTAGCTACTTTTGCTACGCTATTTTGGGGCTTATATGCAGGAACTTTAATCGACCGTTTCCCAAGAAAAAACATATTCTTAAGCATTTGTGCAATTAGCGCAGTAGTACTTATTTCAACATCTGCTTTGGGTTACTCCCAAGGGATGGTGCCTATGTTTGGAGTAGCTTTTGTATTCTGTTTCACCTTGTTTAATTACAATGTTCATTATCCTACATTATACGCCTTCGGACAAGAAATAACAGAAAAGAAATACTACCGAAAAACCAATTCTCTCCTTGAAATCATGGGTCAATCAACTAATGTCATTTCTGGTGCGGCAGCAGTTATGCTAATTGAAGGAATTGATATTGAGCTTTTCGGTTGGGAAATTCAAATCTCACCTTGGCCCATTAGAAGAATATTTTTATTTGACGGCATTACATACCTCCTCGCATTTACCTTGATTTACTTTATCAAGTACATTCCTACCACTGAAAATAAAATATCAAGGGAACCTATTGCCAAACGCTTGAAAGAAGGGATATCTTATTTGCGACAGCGAATGCTTTTATTCCTTTTTGGAAATGCTTCTTATACTGTTTTCATATTCGTTTTACTAGCCATGCATCAATTATGGCCTTTATACATTGTAAATCATTTGGAGGAAAATGGTAATGCTTATGCCTTAACCAAAATACACTATGCCACTGGAGCTTTACTTGCCGGTATTTTTATTGCTAAAGTATTCCGAAAACAGAATACCGTTTACTCCATCATAAACCTAATGCTTTTGGCAATTATTGGATTTCTTTTACTTGCATTCAGCAAAAATCTATATCTCTTATTAATAGTCGCTTTAGCACTCGGCATTACAAATGCGGGCATTCGAATTCAACGAATTACATACTTATTTAATCATATACCAAACCACATTATTGGTAGAACGAACAGCGTTTTTCAAAGCATAAACATTTTACTGCGCTCTGCTTTTATTGCGATTTTTTCAATCCAATTTTTTAGTGAAGGCTCGAATGTAACGTGGGCTTTTGTAATTGCTGCTATAGCAACTATTGCCTCTATAATCCCACTCATGTGGAACTATAGAAGCTTAAGAAAACTTAAAAATCACTAATTACTTTAACTTTATTTCTTCGTTGTTTGAATCAAAAAATCGATATTCTAGAAACTGATAGGCTGCTGAAGCTCTAACATTTACCCATTTCTTGTATTTCACATACCACTTTCGCTGTATGGAATAAAAACCTTTGGTAAGGAAAGCTTCTATGAAAGGATGAACCACTAAACTCACCTTCTTTTGATTCAACTGAGTAAGGATATATCGCAAGTTGTTTTGAATCTCATCTTCTAAGAGTATGGTCGCTTGAGATTCTCCACTCCCATTACAGCAGGGGCATTTCTCAGCCGTTTTAATTTCCATCTCTGGTCTTACCCTTTGTCGAGTAATTTGAATAAGCCCAAATTTAGAAGGAGGCAAAATGGTGTGCTTCGCTCGATCCTCACGCATAAACTCTCTCATTTTCTCAAAGAGCTTCTCTCGATTCTCACTTTCGCGCATATCAATAAAATCAACCACAATGATTCCACCCATATCTCTCAATCTCAATTGACGAGCTACTTCTTCTGCTGATTCTATATTTACTTCTAAAGCATTTTTCTCTTGGTCATCACTTGTTCTTCCACGTTGCCCGCTATTCACATCAATAACATGCATAGCTTCCGTGTGCTCAATAACTAAGTAAGAGCCCGACTTCATGGTTACATTTCGCCCAAAAAGCGCTTTAATTTGCTTTTCAATTCCAAAGTGTTCAAAAATGGGAATCTTTCTTCGGTAACCTTGCACCATTTTTTCCTTTCCCGGAGCTATTGACTTAATATAGTCTACAAGCTCTTTCTTCGTATCGAAATTGTCTACGTAAATCTTATTAAAATCCTTGTTCAACAAGTCTCTCAGCATGGCTGAGCTTCTACTTAGCTCACCAAGTACACGGTGAGGTGGCTTAGCTTTTTTAAGCTGTTTAAAACAAACTTCCCACTTCTGCATCAAATCATTTAAGTCGGCGTGTAAGTCAGCCACTTTTTTATTCTCTGCAACCGTTCTAACAATAACGCCAAAACCTTCAGGTCGAATACTTTTTATCAGTCTTTTCAGGCGCTCCTTCTCTTCAAAATTTCGAATTTTCTGAGAAACAGAAATTCTTTCTGAGAATGGCACTAAAACCATATATCTACCTGCTAGAGAAACTTCACTGCTTAATCTAGGCCCTTTGGTAGAAATCGGCTCTTTGGCTATTTGAACTAAAACATGCTGGTTCGCTTCAAGCTGTTCGGCAATTTTACCTCCTTTATCAATTTCTTCTTCAAACTTAAATTTCTTTAAAGAAGCACTTTGATATTTATTGCTTCTTACATCTTGAACGTACTTATTCAAAGAGGCAAAGTTGGGGCCCAAATCTAAATAATGTAAAAAAGCATCTTTACCATAACCAACGTCTACAAAAGCAGCATTAAGTCCAGGCATAACCTTTTTAATTCGCGCTAGGTATATATCCCCAACCGAATAGTTATTGTTACTTCTTTCTTTATGTAACTCAATAAGCCTTTTATCTTCAAGCAAGGCGATTACATCTTCCGAAGGCTTAGAGTTAATGATTAAATCAACACTCATATCAACATACTTTAAAGCACAAAAAGGTGCCAAAAGTTATACAAACGAAGCAATCCCAAGGCATAGGCATGCAGGGATTAAGCTTCTTTTAGAAAAATTCAGGACTAACTATTAAGAAGTCCAACGTATTGATTTACTTCTTCTTCTTGTGACGGTTCTTACGTAATCTTTTTTTACGCTTGTGGGTCGCCATCTTATGTCTTTTTCTTTTTTTACCGCTTGGCATAACTTAAATTTTAAATGTTCTTAATTATTATTTTTAATCTTTTTGATGTAATCATCTACTTGTTGTATAACAAGAGGATCATCTACCAAAGATTTGTATTGTTCTAATGTTTCAATGCCTTTTTCCACTTGATTTTGACTGAGATAAGTATCTGTCAAATAAAGGTAAGCTTCGGCATTTTTAGGGTCAATCTGAAGAATGGTTTTAAAGCGCTCTATTGCTTTATCGTACTGCCCAGATTGAATTGCAAAGTAACCCAAATTTGTTAATGCATCTATATTTTCAGGATCACTATTTAAAACTTCTTTTAAAAGTCCTATTCCTTTCATAGGCATCATACCTAAAGCAGATGCGCCTTCAACATATACTACGCCTAAAGCTGTTTTTGCTTTTAAGTTGTTTTCTTCAAGTGTTAAAGCTTTCTGATAGCACTCAACAGCTCCCTCAGCCAATTGCTTGTTCTGATTTTTTGTTAATCGAAACGCTTTAAAATAATTATCTCCTGCTAAAATCCAATTGGTTGGCGTAGAAACAGCTTCCGCTTTCTGCTTGCTAAAAATAGCAACCATAGCAGGCTGCTTATTTTTAATGCTTAACTGAATGAGTGAATCATACAAAGACAATTTGGTTTCAACATCTGCCACCTTTTGAGCTTTAGCTTCTAACTCTCTTACTTCTGTTGCCTCATCCTCAGTCATGTCAGCCAAAATTGAAGCTAAATCTAAATCAGCTGAACTCTCCTCATTTGATTGATGCTCATGAGCATGATTATGGTCAGATTCATCATGTGCGTGTAAGTCTTCATTTTCAACTTTTTGATCAGTTGAAAGCCCTTTAGGTGCGAGTAGAATTGCTACCAGAACAACAACTCCCGCTAAAACTAGCAGGAGTTGTCTAATCCTTGTATTTGAATTTGTTTTCAATTAAGGCTTTACGTTTTCTTTTACTTTTTCTACAAAGCTTTTTGAAGGCTTAAATGCAGGAATAAAGTGCTCAGGAATAATCATCGTTGTATTCTTTGAAATATTTCTTCCTGTTTTCTCAGCTCTTTTCTTGGTAATAAAACTTCCGAATCCTCTTAAGTAAACATTCTCTCCTTTCTCCAATGAAGTTCTTATAGACTTCATAAATTCTTCTACTGTAGCTTGTACAGCAACTTTTTCAACACCAGTTTTGTCTGAAATCTCAGTAACAATATCCGCTTTCGTCATCTTAAATAAATTTGTAATTTTTTTGAGTAAAACAATTAATTCTAAAAGGGGTTACCCTTTTCGGGCGGCAAATATAATAATAATTAATTGTTTAAACAGCTAGTATTCACAATGTTAAATCTATAATCAAGAAATTGCAATATTCCAAACAGAATCTTACTTATATTCATTCTAAATTAATTGCTTGGTACAGAACGAATAAGCGAAATTTACCATGGCGACAAACAACTAATCCATATAAAATTTGGCTCTCTGAAATTATACTTCAGCAGACTAGAGTCGCGCAAGGGTTAAGTTATTATTTAAAATTTATTGAAAATTACCCAAGCGTAAACGACCTTGCTTATGCCACTGAAGATGAAATACTTAAAGATTGGCAAGGACTAGGGTATTACAGTAGAGCAAGAAACCTACATGCAGCCGCGAAAGAAATCGTTAAAAATTACAAAGGAAAGTTTCCAAACAACTATGAGGATATTAAGAAGTTGAAAGGTGTAGGTGATTATACCGCCGCTGCTATAATATCCTTTGCATATAAAGGTCAATATCCTGTGGTAGATGGAAATGTGTATCGCTTTCTTTCTCGTTTATTTGGAATTACGACTCCAATTGACACATCACAGGGCAAAAAAGATTTTTACCAATTAGCTAAACAATTGCTTGGAAATCATGACTCATCTATTTTTAACCAGGCCATCATGGAATTTGGCGCATTGCAATGCAGTCCAAAAAATCCAGATTGTAGTACTTGCCCTTTACAATCAAAATGCTCGGCTTTTGAAACAAACTCAGTTGAGAATCTTCCTGTTAAACAAGGAAAAACGAAAGTTCGAAAAAGACATTTTACCTATTTAATTATTGAAGATGACAATCATTTACTAATTAACAAAAGAAACAAAAAGGACATTTGGCAAGGACTTTATGATTTCCCAAGCATTGAAACTACAAACACTTTAAAAAAGAATAAACTATCAAAAGTGGAAGAAATGATAAACCTTTTTAATCAATGCGATTATAAAATTAAATCCTTGTCCGAAGTAAGAAAACACCTTCTGAGTCATCAACAAATTTTCGCTCAGTTTTGCCACATAGATACAGTTAAACTTTCAAATTTGAATACGAGTCAATTTGAAATAGTTAAGCGATCAAATTTGCATTCTTACCCAATTCCCAAATTGCTTGAAAACTATTTAAGAGAAGAGACCAATTTGCTATCTTTGCCCCAATAAAGAATCGGATTTTAATCGACTATGGCAGGAGTAAATAAAGTGATTTTGGTTGGAAACCTGGGAAAAGACCCTGAAGTTCGCCACCTAGAAAACGGTGCAGTTGTAGCAAATTTTCCTTTGGCTACAACAGAATCATACAAGGATAAAAATGGCAACAGACAAGACCAAACTGAATGGCACAACATTGTGCTTTGGAGAGGTTTAGCTCAAATTGCTGAAAAGTATTTAAATAAAGGAAGCCAAGTTTTCATTGAAGGTAAAATCCGGAGCCGTTCATGGCAGGATAAAGATGGAAACACAAGGTATACCACAGAAATAGTTGGAGACAATATGACTATGCTTGGGGGTAGAAGTGAAAATAGTTCACCTAGAGCTGAACAGAATGATACAGCTAAGACTCCTGAAGCCATAAGCAAAACAGAGAACGAAGAAGATGACGATTTACCATTCTAATTGTACGACTAGTCATTTGTTCTTGAATGTTCACCAAACCACCTAACGTTGGAAGACCCCTTTGAACAGAGCCTTGGGCTAATTTTAAACAACACATATTCTTTTTACGACTCTTTAGAAGTAATAGCCGCTTGCCTAGCTATGCTTCTTTTACTAGCCTGTTCTGCTTTAGTTTCAGGTTCTGAAGTAGCTTATTTTTCACTTGGACCTAATGAACAAGCTGAAATTGAAGCTGGCAAAATAAAAAGTGCAAAATTGCTGAGCTCATTGATTGAGCGACCTAAAAGACTTTTAGCTACAATTTTAATCACTAACAATTTTGTAAATGTTGCAATTGTAATCCTTTCCTCTTTTTTAACCGATCAGTTAATTGATGGATTAGACCCAACTGTACAATTCATTATTCAAGTAGTTGTTGTTACCTTTTTACTTTTACTACTTGGAGAAGTAATTCCAAAAATTTATGTCAACAAAAATGCGCTTAGCCTTGCTTCTTTTATGGCATTCCCTATTTTTTACTTGCGTTTAGTACTGCATCCATTTAGCAGTATTTTGGTTAATTCTACCAATTTCATAGATAAACGAATTAAGAAAAAAGGACATAATATTTCAGTGGATGAACTTTCTCATGCTTTAGAATTAACAAGCGATGAAAACGAAAATGAGGACGACCAAAAAATCCTTGAAGGAATTGTTCGCTTTGGAAACATTGATGTAAAACAAGTCATGACTGCAAGAGTAGATGTAGTTGCTATTGATTTAAACACACCTTTTGATGAAGTGAATAAGCTCATTTTAGATTCAGGTTACTCAAGATTACCAGTCTTTAGTGAAAGTTTCGATAACATTAAAGGAGTGCTTTACATAAAAGATTTGCTTCCTCATTTAGGCCAAACCGAATTTGATTGGCACCCACTCATTAGAAAACCATTTTTTGTTCCTGAAAATAAAAAGATTGATGACTTGTTAAGAGAATTTCAAACTAAGAAAACTCACTTAGCCATTGTTGTTGACGAATATGGAGGTAGCTCAGGAATAATAAGTTTGGAGGATATACTTGAAGAAATTGTAGGAGAGATTTCTGATGAATTTGATGATGAAGATTTGGTTTACTCTAAATTGGATGATTACAATTACATTTTTGAAGGAAAAACTCCCTTAAACGATGTTTATAAAGTACTAAACATTGATGGCCAAGCCTTTGAAGAAGCGAAAGGTGAATCGGAAACTTTAGCAGGATTTGCACTTGAAATTTTTGGAAAAATTCCTCAAAAGAATGAGAAAACAAAATTTCAGGATTATCTAATTACCATTGATGGCGCCGACCGTAGAAGAATCAAAAGGGTAAAAATAACTTTACCTGAATTAAACGAAGAGCCTAACCAAGAATGATAAAAAAACACTTTTTCTTATTAATTCTTTTTCCAATTCTATTTTCTTGCAATGAGACTACCGTCCCAAGACCAACCGGGTATTTCAGAATAGACTTCCCAACTAAAGTTTATTCAGTGGTGGATACTTTACCTTTTCCATTTCAATTTGAACTTCCACAATACGCTAGGCCAAACTTAGAGCGCACCCGAAAAGATCCAAACTTTTTAAATATAGATTTTCCGAAGTATCAAGCCAGAATTCATTTGAGCTATGTTAATGTTGATAGCAATGTGCATAAGCTTTTTGAAGATTCAAGAACACTAGTATACAAGCACGCAGTAAAAGCACAAGACATTCAAGAGAATTTAATTTCCAATCCTAAAGAAGGGGTTCATGGGATGTATTACCTCATTGAGGGAAATGCCGCCTCAAGTACACAGTTTTATTTGACTGATAGTAGCAAACACTTTTTGAGAGGTGCTTTATACTTTAATGCCGAACCCAATTATGATTCAATTGCACCTGTTTTAGATTTTTTAAAAACAGATATTGAACACTTTATAGAAAGTTTTAGCTGGAAAGAGTCTGAGCATAATCTGCCGTAGTTTTTGAAAAGCGATGCAGACAGAAAATAGTTGCTCCTAGCAATACAAACGCACCTAATTGATGCAGTAAACCTAAGCTAACGGGCACGGCATACAAAAGCGTAAATACTCCAAGAAAGAACTGAAACAGAACCGCAACAAGTAAAAATTGAAGTCCTTTTTGCTGGCTTTTTCCTAAACTCATTTTTCGACTTACTACAAAAGCATATACCACAATGGCTACAACCAAATAAGCCACGTATCGATGGAAAAACTGAACTCCCGCTAAGTTTTCTATCCAATTGGTAATCCATGGTTTCATGGATAAAACAGATTCGGGCATAATTTCTCCTCCCATAAGTGGCCAAGTGTTATATATTTTACCTGCATTTAAACCTGCCACATAAGCTCCCCAAACAATTTGGATTAGCAATACGGCAAGAAGCAAGCCAAATACCCCTTTCATTCCTTTATGTCGAACTTCGGGTTTTGGATAGATTAAACCGAGTGCCAACCAAAAGGTATAAGCAAAAGTTAGAAATGCGGTGGTTAGATGCATCGCCAATCGATAATGACTCACATCCGGGTCTTTAATTAGACCGCTTTTAACCATATACCAGCCTAACAAACCTTGAAAACCTCCAAGTACCAGCAAAAAGATAAGCTTTGGTTTTAAGTCATTGATTAGTTTTCCTTTGAGCCAAAACCATATAAAAGGAATGATAAAAACTAATCCAATCATTCTGCCAAACATCCGATGAATGTATTCCCACCAAAAAATTCGCTTAAACTCTTCAAGACCGAAGTTAAAATTAACCAACTGATATTCAGGATACTGTTTATACTTATCGAACATTTCTTGCCAGGCTACTTCTGTACTTGGCGGGGAATTACCAAATAAAGTCCATTCTACCATTGACAAACCTGAGTGAGTTAGCCTTGTCATACCTCCAATGGCTACCATGATGAAAATAAGTAAACAACCAAGCAATAACCAATAAACAATAGGACGATTTGAGTGATTCATATTCTTAAGCAAAAAAAATCCCGCAACTAGGCGGGATATCTTCAATTTGTTTATTTTATTTTAACGCCTTTAAGAAGTAAGTAAACAGTTTGGGTAAGCTTATGTTTAAATTCTGACTTACAGAAGCGACATCTACTTTCTTCTCTGTCTCTTCTTCTTCCACTTCTACTTCAATTTCCTTTTCAACTTCATCTCCAGCTTCTTCATCTGCAATTGTAGCACTATATTGTCCATCATGAATTTCATTGATAAAGCTTTCAATCTCTGTAGCAGATAATACACTTTTATCAAATTCAAAAACAGCAGACCCTTCTTCAAAATTGACATTACTTGCTACCACTCCATTCAAATCTGCTACTTGCTCTTGAATGTATTTTGCACAACCCATGGCGCAAACCATACCATCAACTTTCATCTGAACAGATTCTTTGTTCTCTGCCAACACTTCGGTTTTTACACCTTCGGCACTTTCCTCTTTTGCACTTTCACAAGATTCAAAAACCAATAGCGAAACACAAATAGCTAAAGCGAATAAAACACTCTTTTTCATAGCTTAAATTTTATGGTACAAAAGTAAACAATAAGCCTTTTCAAATATTGTTAATGATTATAAAATTACTTTTGTCGCCTCATTTTCAGAAAGCATGATCGATTTCAACAAACCCTTGACGCAGTGGATTTTCCTCCTTTTTTTGGCATTTACATGGGGAAGCTCCTTTATACTTATGAAGATGGGATTACGGTCTTTTGATAATTTTCAAGTAGCTAGCCTTCGAATATTGATATCATTCGTTTTTCTTTTGCCCATTTTTATACGCAACTTGAAACAAATTAAACCCAAACAATGGCTACCAGTTACCATTGCAGGCTTACTTGGTAGCGGTATTCCAGCCTTTTTATTTACCACAGCTCAAACCCAAATTAGCAGCTCTTTAACTGGTATGCTAAATTCTTTGGTTCCTTTATTTACAGTACTTATCGGATTAATCTTTTTTGGCATATCATTTCGAAAATTAAAATTCATAGGTGCTTTGATAGGGCTTTGCGGTGCTATCGGTCTGCTTATGGCAAATGGCGGAATCAGCATTCAAAACAATGATTTTGTTTATGCCTCATTGGTAATTCTAGCCACCTTGTGCTATGCAACGAATGTCAATTTTATTAAAGTAAAATTGGTTGAAGTAAGCTCTTTGAACATCACCACATTTGGTTTCACTTTTATTGGCCCCGCAGCTGGGATTTATCTTTTCAACACTGACTTTACAGGTCGTCTGTCGGCCGACCCATTAGCATGGATCAATCTGTTTTACATTGCATTGCTTGCCATTTTTGGAACAGCAATCGCAGTCATCCTTTTTAATATGCTTATCAAAAAAGTGTCTGCCGTATTTGCTTCTTCAGTCACTTACATTATTCCTGTATTTGCTATTTTTTGGGGAATAATTGATGGAGAAACAGTCAGTTACAAGGAATTTTTAAGCATTGGTATTATTTTGACTGGTGTATATTTGATTAATCAAGACAATAAATTGGAACGCCAAGAACAATCGGCAAATGCTAATTAACTCGCTTAAAATCAATTTAAATCAACCAACTTGTTTTACAAGAAAGATTTTCATTAAATTTGCCGTCCATTTTTAAAAAATAACAAACGTAAACCCTAAAGCATGTACGCAATTGTAGAGATAGCAGGGCAACAGTACAAAGTAGAAAAAGACCAACAACTTTTTGTACACCGTTTGGAAGGAAAAGAAGGATCGAAAGTAACTTTCGATAATGTACTTTTAACTTCTGATGGTAAAAAAGTAGAAGTTGGCGCCCCAGCTGTAAAAGGTGTTTCAGTTTCAGCTAAAATTGTTGAGCACCTGAAAGGCGACAAAGTAATCGTCTTCAAAAAGAAAAGAAGAAAAGGCTACAAGGTGAGAAATGGTCACCGTCAGTATTTGAGCAAAATTGAAATTGAAAGCATTGGAGCAGCAAAAAAGACTGCAACTAAAGCTAAAGCTGAAACTACTGAAGCTAAAAAAGAAACTAAAGAAGCTGCACCTAAAGCTGAAGCAAAGAAAGCAACAGCAAAAAAGGAAACAGCTACTAAAGCTCCTGCTAAAAAAGCAGCTCCTAAAAAGGAAACAAAGGCTAAAAGCGAAACAGCTACTAAAGCAAAGCCAGCCGCTAAAAAAGCAGACGATAAAAAAGAAGATAAGTAATCTTAAAAACACATAGATCATGGCACATAAAAAAGGAGCCGGTAGTTCTAAAAACGGTAGAGATTCGGAAAGTAAACGCCTTGGGGTGAAAATTTTCGGTGGACAACAAGCGATTGCAGGAAACATTATTGTACGTCAAAGAGGTACTAAGCACCATCCAGGTGAAAATGTAGGAATGGGAAAAGACCATACCTTATTTGCCTTAACTGATGGAGTTGTTTCTTTCCAAACTCGTGGAAACAAGAAATCGTTTGTACACGTTAAGCCAGAAGCAGAAGCTTAAGCTAACTAGTACAATTTAAAATTTAAACCTAGCTTGCTTCGGCGAGCTAGGTTTTTTTGTTTAAAATTCTTTATTCGAAAGTATTATTTCGGGAAATCAAATTCAACTCCATTACTTTTACCATTCAATAAAATTTTAGCATGATTCAACTTCCTTATTTAAGAGAAAACAAGGAGCTCATAAATGAGCGATACAGCAAACGCAATTTAGACGCTAGTGTTACGATTGATCAAATACTAGCATTAGACGAAGCTAGAAAATCTACTCAGCAAGAAATGGACACACAACTAGCTGAAGCAAATAAACTTGCTAAGCAAATTGGCGAATTGTTTAAAAGTGGAAAGGCTTCTGAAGCCAACGAACTTAAAGAAGTAAGTAAGTCTCTAAAAGAATCAGCAACTGTTTTAAAAGACAAACTAAAAGAGATAGAGGAAGAACAGACCCAACTTCTTTATCAATTACCTAATGTTCCTAATGAGAAAGTCCCAACTGGGAAAAGTGATGAAGACAATGAAATCATTTTTACAAAAGGTGAACCTACAACCTTCAGTCATGAGGCATTACCTCATTGGGATTTAGCCAGTAAACATGGCTTAATTGATTTTGAAACTGGTGTTAAAATCACAGGTGCAGGATTTCCATTATACCAAGGTAAAGGAGCAAAGCTTCAAAGAGCTTTAATCAACTTTTTCCTTGACGAGGCTGAGAAGGCAGGCTATGAAGAAGTAATTCCTCCGCATGTTGTTAATGAGGCATCAGGAATTGGCACTGGGCAGCTTCCCGATAAAGAAGGTCAAATGTATTACATTGGAGCTGATGACTTATACTTGATTCCAACGGCAGAAGTACCGATTACAAATATTTATAGAGATGAAATTGTAAATGCCGCAAGTTTTCCAATCAAGAACTGTGGTTATACCCCTTGTTTTAGAAGAGAAGCAGGTTCTTATGGTAAAGATGTAAGAGGTCTAAATCGACTACATCAATTTGACAAAGTAGAAATCGTTCAAATTACTCATCCTTCTAAGTCGGAATCGGCTTTAGAAGAAATGAAAGATCATATTAAAAACTTGCTAGAAAAGCTTGGACTGCATTATCGAGTTGCTTTATTATGTGGTGGAGATTTGGGCTTTGCAGCTTCTATTACTTACGATTTTGAAGTATATTCTGCAGCACAAGAAAAATGGTTAGAAGTCAGTTCAGTTTCAAATTTTGAAACTTACCAAGCTAACCGATTGAAATTGCGGTTTAAGAATGAAGAAGGTAAAACCGAATTAGCTCATACTCTAAATGGTAGTGCTTTAGCCTTACCAAGAATTTTAGCTGCTATTTTAGAAAACAATCAAACTGAGGAAGGCATTAACATTCCTGAAGTTCTTATCCCGTATACAAAATTTGATAAAATATAAGCTATGAAATATCTTTTCTTACCGCTTTTAATTGCTAGTTTATTTTGGGCTTGTCAACCTCAAGTTGAGCCAGCTAAAATTGAAAAAATAGAATCTTTACAACAGGCACTTGATAGTTCTGCAAAACAGTTTTCAATCATTGACTCGGCCAAAGCATTAAGTTCAGTCAAAGAATTTCAATCGAAAATAAGCTACATCAAAGGAGATTATCGAGACACCATTCAAGAGGAAACGGCCTTGTATATAGACAAGTATTACAGTTTGCGTAAAGCCATGAAATTAATGGGAAATAGCTATGCAGAAACTGCTCGAGATATCCGTTCAACTAAGAGTAGATTAAAAAATCTACTTCATGATTTAAAAAACGGTCTAGTTGAAGACCAACAATATGAGCAATATTTAGAGCTCGAAGAAAACAATGTGGCTATCATTAAAGAGTCAGTAGATGCTTTAGTTCGTGCTTATACTGAAGGACAACCAATTTACGATGAAATGACTCCAAGAATTGATTCATTGATTTCAGAATCAAAAAGAAAGGCAGCTAAGGTAGCAGAATGAGAGTAAGCCGATATATCGCTTTTCTTTTTCTAAGTCTGTTTGTTTTTCAAACATTGCAGGCACAAAATAACAATACCCAAACCACCTTTGCCTTAGCTCGTCAAGCTAAAGAAAATGGAGAATGGGATAAAGCCATTGCTTACTACGAAGAGCTTTATAGCAAAAATGAATCTGACATATACTACCGCGATCTTTTGGAATTATACGCCCAAGTCGAAAATTTCAAAGAAGCTGAAAAAATGGTCAAAAAACGAATACGAGTATTTCCTGAAAAGCTAGAATACTTGGTTGATCGAGGACACTTAGCTGAATTGCAAAAGGAAGAAGCTGATGCTAAAAAGCACTTTGAAGAAGCGCTAGAAAAGCTAAGCACAAATCAACAACAAGCTAGACTTTTAGCCAATCAATTTAGCCGTTATGAAAAGCATGACTATGCCGAGGCAGTTTATTTAAAAGCCCAAAAGCTTAGTAAAAACAACAGCTTATTTCGATTTGAATTAGCCAACACTTATGCTCGTCAAGGCAGAACTTCTGACATGATTGAGATCTATTTGGATGTAGTGGGTGAGAATAAAAATTACATCCAAACCGTCCAAAATTTATTCTCTCGTGTGCTCTATCCCGACCCTGAGGGAAAGCAAATGCAAGACTTACGAGAACAATTGCTTCGTAGAATTCAAAAGCAAAGCGAGCAAAGTGTATATGCTGAATTACTGGTTTGGCTTTACCTGCAGGACAAAAATTTTAGAGGTGCCCTTATTCAAGCAAAAGCTCTTGACAAAAAACTAAGCGAAGAAGGTAAAAGGCTTCATTCACTTGGGCAACTAGCCTTGAACAACAAAGCATTTGATGTGGCAGAAGAAAGCTATAAGTACATCATTGGTTTAGGAGAAGTAAGTCCATATTATTTATCGGCTAAAATGAGTTTAGTAGAAGTACTAAAACAAAAAATAACTCAGAACCAATATCAACAATCAGACCTTATTGAGTTAGAACAAGCCTATGCAAAAAACATAAAAGACTTAGGAAAAAGCGCTTATACTTTACCTTTAATTCGTGGGCAAGCAAGTTTATACGCGTACTATTTGGATGAAGTAGATACGGCCATCTTAATTCTTAATGAAGCAATTACACTCCCCGGAATTGAAAAAGAGCAACAAGCCGAAGCTAAAATAGAATTGGCAGACCTTCTTCTCTTAAACAATGAAATTTGGGAAGCCTCTCTCCTCTATTCACAAGTTGAAAAAGACTTTAAATACGACCAATTAGGAGAAACTGCTAAATTTAAAAATGCCAAAGTGGCTTACTACACTGGCGATTTTTATTGGGCACAAGCTCAGCTGGATGTGCTCAAAGGTTCTACCTCTAAGTTAATTGCTAATGATGCCTTAGACCTTTCACTTTTAATCACCGACAACATTGGTTTAGATAGTATTGCAGAACCTTTAGAGATGTATGCTAGAGCCGATTTATGGGTTTTCAAAAAAGATTATGATAAAGCACTTCAAAGTCTTGACTCTATTCCAAAGTTCTTTCCACAAAGTAGTTTAAAAGACGAGATACTTTTTACCAAGTTTGAAATAGAAAAAGCAAAAAGAAATTATGAAAGCGCAGCTGAAAAATTGCGAGAGTTAATCGCTGATTATGCCGAAGACATTTTAGGTGATGATGCCCTTTTTGAATTGGCTAAGCTAGAAGAAGAGTTTTTAAATCATCCAGAAATAGCGATGGAATTATATAAAAAACTATTAACTACTTACCCTTCTAGTTTGCATGTGGTAGAAAGCCGAAAGCGTTTTAGAATACTGAGAGGTGACAATTTAGAAAGCACAGAAATTGAAAAAGAAGAGGAATTATGATTGTATATAGCGTGACGATAAACGTGGAGGATGACATTCATGAAGATTGGGTAAAATGGATGAAAGAAGTTCACATTCCAGATGTGATGAATACAGGCATTTTTACGGATCATCGCATGCTAAAAGTCATTTCTCATCAAGAAGAAAAAGACGGCACAACCTATAACATTCAATACGATTGCGAAAGCATGGCTGATTTGCATCAGTATCAAGTAAAGCATGCTCCTGAATTACAGAAAGAACACAGTGAACGCTACGCCAATAAATTTGTAGCCTTTAGAACTTTATTAGAGAAAGCTTGAAAAAGGTAAGAGCCAAAAAACAATTAGGTCAGCACTTTTTAGAAGATGCAAACATTGCCCAGCAAACTGTTGATGCTTTTGGCAAGCAGCATGATTTTAGTTTAGCGCTAGAAGTTGGCCCTGGAATGGGTGTGCTCACCAAACCTTTGTTACAAAACAAAAAATTAAATGTAAAAGTCATCGACATTGATACCGAATCAATTGCATGGTTAAAGCATGAAGGATTCTTAAAAGAAGACCAAATCATTGAAGGTGACTTTTTGAAACTTGATTTATATCAATTATTCGGCGAACAAGATTTTGGAATTGTAGGAAACTTCCCATACAACATCAGTACTCAAATTTTATTTAAAGCACTTGATTATCGCCAACAATGTAAAGAAGTTGTTGGCATGTTTCAAAAAGAAGTTGCTGACCGAATTGCCTGTAAACCTGGCTCTAAGGTCTATGGAATTACATCAGTTTTGCTTCAAGCTTTTTACGACATAGAATATCTTTTTACCGTTGAGCCAGAAGTTTTTGACCCTCCGCCTAAAGTACGCTCTGCAGTTATTCGTTTAAGCAGAAACCAAGTAAAGAAACTCGATTGCGATGAAAAGAAATTTCAGCAAATTGTAAAAATGGCCTTTAATCAAAGGCGAAAAACTTTGCGTAATTCCTTAAAGCCACTCTTAAACGATTCTATTAAAAACGAAGCTATTTTTGCCGATCGACCCGAACAATTAAGTGTTCAACAATTCATTGATTTGACCAATTTAATTGCACCTCAGCATTAAGAAAAGCTTATTTCTTTTAGCTGTGCTTAAAGCTGTCTATTCAAAAGCTTAAATTCGTTGCTCCATTTTGCAAGAAGCATGGCATTTGAGTTAACCAAAGAATACATTGAGCAAGTAAAGTCTGAGCTGGAAAGCGGTCAAAAAACCGAATTTCTTTTAGGCATAAACGACTTACATCCTGCTGATATCGCTGAAATATTCGACAACATAAGTGTTGATGAAGGCAATCAACTATATCATGTTTTGAATACGGAAATTGCTTCAGATGTGCTCATCGAAATGGAAGAAGATGTTCGGGAGAATTTTTTGGCTTCGCTAGAAGCCGAAGAAATTGCCAAGACTTTCATTGAAAACATGGACTCAGATGACGCAGCTGATATGTTGCAAGAGCTTCCAGACCGAAAGAAAGACGATGTAATCTCGAACATTGAAGACGCTGAACAAGCAAGCGACATTGTTGATTTACTTCATTATCCCGAAGATTCAGCTGGTGGTTTAATGGCCAAAGAGCTCATAAAAGTAAATGTGAGTTGGTCCATTTTGAAGTGCGTTCGAGAAATGCGCAAACAAGCCGAAGATATTCAAAATGTGTATACCATTTATGTGATTGATGATCGTGAAAAATTAGTCGGTACACTTTCACTTAAAAGGCTATTGCTAGCCCCAACAGAGAGCAAAGTCAAAGATCTTTATTATCAAGATGTTTTATCGGTTAAAGCCTATGAAAAGTCGGAAGAAGTAGCTGCCATTATGGAAAAGTACGATTTGGTTGCCCTTCCTGTGGTTGATGAATTGGATCGATTAATTGGTCGAATTACCATTGATGATATTGTAGATGTAATTAAAGAAGAAGCAGATAAGGATTATCAAATGGCATCCGGTATTTCTGAAAGTGTAGACTCTGCGGATAGCGTTCGGGTTTTAACACGGGCAAGATTACCATGGCTTTTGGTTGGTTTGTTAGGCGGTATTTTAGGTGCCTTGGTGATTAGTCGCTATGAAGGTCAATTGGAACTTTACCCTGAAATGGCTTTGTTTATTCCCCTTATTGCCGCCATGGGAGGAAATGTAGGTGTTCAATCTTCTGCCATTATTGTGCAAGGCTTGGCAAACAACTCCTTGGGTTTTGACAGTTTATTTGCTCGCTTGGGAAAAGAATTTTTGGTAGCCATTTTAAATGGATTGGTTTGTAGCGTGCTAATTCTTGGATATACTTTGGTATTTGAAGACAGCATAAACCTTGCGGCTTCGGTAAGTGTAGCCCTTATTTTAGTGATTGTATTTGCTGGTTTGTTTGGCACTTTTGTTCCACTTATGCTCGATAAATACAAAATTGACCCAGCCCTAGCAACAGGACCATTTATTACCACCATGAATGATATTGTTGGCCTTTTCATATACTTTGGAATTGGCCACTTGATGTACAATTTATTTTAATTTAAAAATTTATAGATTAATTGAAATGAAGATGGCCTTCCTTAGAATTTAAGAATGAAGCGAACTAGAAAATGTTACAAATTGAGGAAGCTATCAGCTTGACTGGGAGATCGCCGAAATTGTCATTTTATAGGAGTGAAAGAACTTAAATTATAAACAGGCCTAGATTTTTTTGTTACTTTTTTCATCAATGGAAAAAAGTATAAACAATGAGAAACAAATGAAAAAAGTAATCTTCATCGATAGCGTCCACCCCATTTTAGCTGAAAAATTAGAAAATGCTGGCTATGAATGTGATTGGAAAACGGAATTGAAAAGGGAAGAGATTCTTCCCCTCTTAAAAGATTACGAAGGAGCAGTGATTCGCAGCAAATTCAAATTTGACGCAGCAGTTTTTGAAGCGGCACCAAAATTAAAATGGATTGCTCGTTCAGGCGCCGGCATGGAAAACATAGACCGCGAATTGGCAGAACAAAAAGGCATACAGTGTTTTAATTCTCCCGAAGGAAACCGGGATGCGGTGGCTGAGCATGCTTTGGGTATGTTGTTGAGCTTATTCAACAATTTAAATAGAGCTGATCAGGAAGTAAGAGAAGGACAATGGAATCGCGAAAAAAATCGAGGTATTGAATTGAAAGGAAAAACCGTGGGCATTTTGGGCTATGGTTTTATGGGTCAAGCATTTGCTGAACGATTACAAGGTTTTGGTGTAAAGGTAATCGCCTACGACAAATACAAAAGTGATTTTAGCTCAAAGCTCGTTCAAGAAGTAAATCTAGAGACATTCTTTGCCGAAACCGAAATACTGAGTATTCATCTGCCGCAAACCGAAGAAACTACTTTCATGATTAATGAAAAGTTCCTAAATCAGTTTGCTAATCCATTGTTTGTATTAAACACAGCAAGAGGAAAAAATGTAAATACAGCAGAGCTCGTTTCTGCCTTAAAAAGCGGCAAAGTAAGAGGCGCTTGTTTGGATGTATTGGAGTATGAAAAACTTTCGTTTGAAAGTTTAAAAGCAGAAGAGTTACCAGAAGCTTTTCAATATTTGAGAAAAGCTGAAAATGTGATCTTAAGTCCGCATGTGGCGGGTTGGACGAAAGAGTCATATGTGAAGTTATCGGAGATTTTGGCGGAGAAGATTCTTAAATTTGTGTCTTAAATTATTTGCTATGAAAACCGCTTTTACTATTTCACTTCTTTTTATTTATAGTCTTGTTAATTCCCAGTCAAATTGGGTTTCGGTTGGACCTCCGGTTGGTGACAACTTCTATTCAATAACCACAACTCCTGATTCCACCTATTTTGCTGCAACTTTTGCACCTGGGAAAGTATATAGATCAGTGGATAAAGGAAACACATGGATTCCAATTTACACAAATTCAAATTATATATTCAAAGCTATTTGCTTCATTTCTAACCAAGTAGGATTTATAGCAGGTAGAAGCAATACTAGTTCTGTATTAAGAACTATAGATGGGGGAGCAACATGGTCAAATATGACAGTTCCAAATATTAATACCCTAAACGACATTTACTTTTCAAATAGCAATGAAGGCTATGCGGTAGGGCAATATGGGACATTATTAAAAAGCTCAAATTTCGGATCAAACTGGTCACAAATACCTTTTCCAACTAATCAGCATTTATGGGATATGGCGCATGTTGGGCCAGACAGCATATTTTTGGCTAGTGCTTCTGGTATTTATCGATTAAATTCAAATCCTCCACTTGTAAATATAAGCTCAACTAGTGCTGATGGTGTTGACAAAGGAATAAACGATGTGTTTGCCATTGATGACAATAACATTATCCGTTTTCAAAATGGCCAAGGAATAGGAACAAGATTAGCTTCTAATCCACTTTCTAACATGGCTATTAAATCAATTCTTGCTGTTTCTGACTCACTAATCTTTATTGCCGGTCAAGACCGAAAAATCTATTCTTCACAAGATGGTGGACAAACTTTTATACTTGAAACAACCCCTGTTAATCAATATTTCATTACAGATTTAAAGTATTTGAATGGCATTGTATGGGCAGTTGGTGTCTCAGGCACTATTCTAAGACGTCAACTTACTGTTGGTGAAAAAGAGCATATAAAAAGAGCAAATGAAGCTAGAATTTATCCAAACCCTGCTAAAGACTTTATATGGATTAAAAGCCAAAAAATCATTGATGAAGTGAGGATAATGAATATAAACGGACAGGTAATTTTAACTTCTAATCATCCAAAAGAAAAGTTTGATATTAGTCCATTAAAAACTGGTATTTATTTTATTCAGGTGGTATCTAGTGGATTAGTTTCTACCAAAAAGATTATTAAGCACTAATTCATTGCTCTTTTTTCTTCAACCACAAACTCAACCTAACTAATAAAATTAAAGCAGGAACCTCAACCAATGGTCCGATGACACCTGCAAAAGCCTCTCCTGAGTTTAAACCAAACACGGCAATGGCAACGGCTATGGCCAACTCAAAGTTGTTTCCCGAAGCGGTAAAAGCTACCGAAGCATTTTCTGGGTAAGCTGCTCCCAACTTTTTCCCTATAAAAAAGGAAACAAGAAACATGAGCAAAAAATAAATTAATAGTGGAATCGCAATTCGGACCACGTCGAATGGAATTTCTACAATCAGTTCTCCTTTTAAAGAAAACATCAGCACAATGGTAAACAATAAAGCCACTAGTGTTATGGGTGAAATTTTGGGTAAAAACACCGTTTTATACCACTCCTCCCCTTTCGCTTTTACTAGAATAAACCGGCTGAACATACCCAACACAAAAGGTATTCCCAAGTAAATGGCAACGCTTTCGGCAATGGTTGAAATGGGAATATCAACCACTGCGCCCTCTACCCCAAAAAGCGGTGGCAATTTGGTAATAAACAACCAAGCGTAAAAGGAATAACCAAAGACTTGAAAAATGGAATTTAAGGCCACCAATGCTGCTCCGTATTCGCTGCTGCCTTCAGCTAAATCATTCCACACCAAAACCATGGCAATGCAGCGAGCCAGACCAATTAAAATTAAACCCACCATATAGTGTGGATGATCTTGTAAAAACAATATTGCCAAGGCAAACATGAGTACCGGTCCAATTGTCCAATTGAGCACTAAAGAAAGGCTAAGCACTTTTACATTTTTAAACACTTTTGGCAATAGCGCATAATTCACTTTTGCAAGCGGAGGGTACATCATTAAAATTAGACCAATGGCTATGGGAATATTGGTTGAACCAGATTGAAAACGGTTCATAAACTCAGGCATTGACGGAATAAAATACCCTAAAGCCACGCCTAAAAGCATGGCAAGAAATATCCATAATGTAAGGTATTGATCTAAAAAACTAAGCTTTTTCATAAACCGTAATTTGCTGCATCACATATTTCATTTCTGAGGCAATTAAATCTGCGCAAGCTCGGTATGCTTCTGCTTCTTTTTCAGTGCCATCAAATTCTTTGGGATCTTGATATGTCAAGGAAATTCGCTGATCCGCATCCGGAATAAAGGGACAAGTTTCGTCGGCAGAAGAACAAGTCATTACCGCTGCATAGTTTGCCTTAGGGTTTCTTTCGTCTTGATATTCCTTTGAAAATAACTGAATCGGCAATTCGTTATCGGCGAAACTCACTCTTACAACTGCATTTTCTTCTCCTACCTTTTTGGTTTTAAACCCAATCTCTTCTAAGGTTCTAATGGCATTTTCATGAGCAGCAGTAACCTCCATTCCACCTGAATAGGTATTCAATGGAATATTGTAAAAGCTCGCCATTGTTTTGGCCATGACTTGCGATAATTGACTGCGACGTGAGTTGTGTGTGCAAATAAAGTTTAACTGCGGACGAATACCTGACTTCAACTTAGAATCAAGGTATTTGACCAATGAATCTAAAGTTTCTTTGCGCCCTTTATTAGGTTCCGCAGGTTTAATTTGCTGTAAGTACTTTTCAATTTTTAAATACATGATATTGAATCGATATGTTAACAACAACCACCTCCTGGAGTACAACAGCTAGAAGCTTCTGCTTGAGTAACTTCTTCTTTGGCCTCTGGTATTCCACATTTGTCTTTAGCTAAACAATCTGTTTGCATCGGACTTAAATAAAAGCGTTGGTTTTTGAATACTAAATTGTATTTCCCGATGGTTGGCCCTTGATATTCGACCTCTACCTCCAAGTCAGGAATGTTTAACACCTCTTCAGAAAGCGTGATTATTTTGGTCAACTTTTCTGGGTGGAGACGATGATCATAATCATTGGCTTCCCACAATTGAAAATTTACTTTTTGCTCTTTTCTAACGGTACCACCGCAGTCAATAAAGTGCTTGTTTACCAAACCTACTTCGGTTACGTGAAAATGACGAGGAACAAGCTCGCCGTTAGGTAACTCAAAAATGAGTTCTTCTACTTGATTTAGTTTTTCTTTTACTTCTGATAGTTTCATTTTGAAATGTTTAGTTTGTCTATTTTATTTTGCTTGCATCTCGACTCCGCTCGATGTCCAAGCAAAAGAAGCTTTTTAGTGTAAAAGTTAAAAGGGTCTTCCAACCATCATTTTATTTCAAAAAATGTGTCTCAACAACACTCCCTTGGATTTGCATAAGAATCAAAAAGCTCATGAAAAAGGCTTTTAGTTTCATCCCACTTAACAGCATCAATACAATAACACATGGAGTTTCCTTCAATGTCTCCTTTGATTAACCCAGCCGTTTTCAACTCTTTTAAATGCTGTGAAATGGTTGATTGTGCCAAGCCTAACTCCTCTACTAAATCTGAGTTGATGCATGTATTAAGTTTGATTAAATGCTGCAAAATGGCCAAGCGCGCAGGATGTGCTAAAAGCTTGGCCAAAGCCGCTAATTGATTTTGCTCTTCTGTAAATAGATTTGTTTTGGTTACTCCCATTGCAATATTTTTATATCGCAATATTACGATACTTATTTAAATCTGATTAAACTTGAATGGATATTATTCAAAAACGAGAAATAAATGTTCTAATTCTCTAAAAAAAGTGTACGGTCTTAGAAAAAATGCTATTTCACAGAGAGCCACAAAGTAGTCTCAAAGTTTCACTAAGGTCTTCCATACAAATTCAATTGTACCTGAGAACAAACCGTCTTATCTATTTAGTTAAAACATTTACACGGTATCTTCAAAAATTAGAAAAGAGTGTAATTAACCCATCTCAGAGTAACTCTGTTCAACTTCGTGATACTTTGTGGAATAACTCTCTCAAAATAGTCTACGGTTATAGAAACGCTTCCATTTCACAAAGCCACAAAGTAGCCAAAGAGTTTTACTAAGATTTAAAGCCACTAACACTTGACTTTATGCTTTCGGCTTAAAGCTTTTTCAAGACAAACCTTGCTGTATTTCTACTCTTTTGCTCCAATAAATTGCTCTTGCCATGCAGCAGTTCTTCAATAATGTCTTCGGTATAATGTCGAATAGTAAGCAATTCCACAGCTTTGTTGTAAGTTACTTTATACTCCTCTTGCAATGCTTTAATCAAGTTTTCAATTTTTGGACTTTCATCATCCACACAAACTGAGAAACTAATGGCCGAATTTTGCATCATGTTAATGCTGATTCCATGTTCAGCAAATAGCCTATAAATGTCACTCAAATTGCTTTCCGCAATAAAAGCAAACTCTTTAGAGGCAATGGAAATCAAAATTTGGTTGGGCTTATGAATGTAGGATGGCACCAAAGAATCGGAAGCCATATTGGCATCAATCAAAGTCCCTCGATTAGAAGGATTAACAAAGGATTTTACATACAATGGAATGTTGGCATTATGCAGCGGCTTTATGGTTTTAGGATGAATAACAGAGGCTCCAAAATAGGCCAATTCTACCGCCTCTCGATACGAGATATTATTCAGCTTAACCGTTTTCTCAAAATACTTTGGATCCGCATTAAGCATGCCTTCCACATCCTTCCAAATCACAACTTCTTTGGCCTTTAAAGCACTGGCAATTATAGCTGCTGAAAAGTCAGAGCCTTCTCTACCTAAAGTAGACGTAAAATTCTCTGAAGTGGCTCCTATAAATCCTTGAGTAATCATAATTTCACTTTGGTGCTTCTCAAAATAAGTCCCCATCACCTTTCCTATCAAAGTATTTGTTAAGTCCCAATCTACATTAGCCTTACGGTATTGGTTATCGGTTCGAATAATGTCTCTGGCATCCAGCCATTTGTTCTCAATTCCCTCTATTTCCAGATAGGCTGAAATAATTTTAGTAGAAAGCATTTCGCCCAAACCCACCATTTGATCGTACTCAAAATCATAGGTTCCAACTGGTTCATCTTCTATTTGCCATTCTACCTCAACAAAGGTGTTGTGTATTTCTTGATAAATTTTATGCTTCTGATCTGGAAATAGATTTTCCATAATTTGAAAATGAAACGCTTTAATTTGCTCCAATTCTTCAGCAGCATTACCTTCTTTTAAGTAAAATGCACGCAGCAATTTTTCAAAGGCATTGGTGGTTTTACCCATAGCAGAAACTACAATCGCAATTCTATCTTCGTGATAAGTTTTTATTATCTCGGCTACATTTTTTACCGCTTCAGCATCTTTTACCGATGCTCCTCCAAACTTAAATACCTTCATTCATTAAAATTTAGCTTGTAAATCTTCTCTTCTGAATTTACAATTGATCCACTCTTCGTCTAATTCTGCTCCTGCGCTTTTGTAAAATTGAATAGCAGGCTCATTCCAATCAAGCACTTGCCATTCCATTCTACCGCTGTTTCGCTTTTTTGCTTCTTGGGCTACGGCTAAAAAAAGCGCTTTGCCCGCACCAATTCCTCGATACTTTTCTGTTACTATCAAGTCTTCCAAATAAATGGAACGACCTTTCCATGTGCTATACTTTTCATAAAAAAGTGCAATTCCAATAACCTCTCCCTCCTTTTCAGCCACCAATAAATCATAAATGGCGTTTTCTCCAAAGCCATCTTCTTCAAGCTTCTGTAAGCTCAAGGTCATTTCTTCTTCAGCTTTTTCATAAATAGCCAATTCTTTAATCAGCGCATGAGCGGCCTTACAATCTTCCTTTTTTGCAGGACGAACAATAAAATTCATAATTGGGAATTTCAGCAAAAATAAAGAAAGCAAATACGCTTAAAAAGGCACTTTCGGCACTGCTTCTAGTTTCCGATATTTGCGCACTTTAGCAATTACTAATCCGATATTATGAACGGTGTAAAGACACTCAGTGAATTCATTCACGAAAGACAAGATGATTTTCCATTTGCAACAGGCGATTTAAGCAATTTACTAAACGACATTGTTATTGCTTCTAAAATTGTAAACCGCGAAGTAAACAAAGCAGGTTTAGCCGATATTTTAGGTGCTACAGAGACAGAAAACATACAAGGAGAGACCCAGCAAAAATTAGATGTATTTGCTGATAATCAATTTATTTCTGCTTTGAAAAACGGCGGAGAAGCTTGTGCCATTGCATCAGAAGAAAATGATGAGTTTGTTGCCTTTACCGATGAAAAATCAAAACAAGGAAAGTATGTAGTTGCTTTTGACCCTTTAGACGGTTCTTCAAACATTGATGTAAACGTTTCTATTGGCACCATTTTTAGCATTTACAGAAGAGTGTCAGAGGTAGGAACAGTCGCTGAAGAAAGAGATTTTTTACAAAAAGGAGATCATCAAGTAGCAGCGGGTTATGTTATCTACGGCTCTTCAACCATGTTGGTTTATACCACTGGGAAAGGCGTAAATGGGTTTACACTAGACCCGTCCATAGGAGAATTTTGTTTGTCACATCCACAATTAAAGATTCCGGAGAGTGGAAAAATATATTCCATCAATGAAGGGAATATGGCCTATTGTTCTGAAGCCATCAATAACTATGTAGCTTATTGCAAAGAAGTAGACAAAGCGACAAAGCGTCCGTATTCTGCCCGTTACATTGGTTCGATGGTAGCAGATTTTCATCGGAATTTAATCAAAGGTGGAATTTTTATGTACCCCGAAACTACTAAAGCACCTAACGGAAAATTGAGATTGCTATACGAATGCAATCCAATGGGTTTTTTAATGGAACAAGCAGGCGGAATTGCCACTATTGGTAACAAACGAATCATGGAAGTAGAGCCCACTGAGTTGCATCAGCGTGTTCCTACTATTTTGGGTTCTAAGCAAATGGTAGAAAAATTATTATCTTTCTACTCTGCTTAACCTATATGAAAAAACAATCTTCAGTAATTATCTTGTTTCTGGGCTTGATGGTCTCGACATTAGCTGTTTCGGGACAAAACGCTGTTGAGAAAAACTATCAATATGCCCTTGAAATTTTAGATTCAGCAAAAAATACTGAAGACACCCTTGCTTTTGAAAAATACATTGATGAACTGATTGTACTCAGCGATGACCTTCGCGACTCTGCATTGTTTAACATCTTTGACAAAAGCATGTTTTTGTTAAGCACAAACTACCATGTAGATAAAGTTTATAAGTTAGCACAAAAACAGTACATAAAATCAGCTGCAGAAAGAGATACATTGTTGATGGCTCACGCCAGAAAGCATCTTTCAGCAAGTAGTTTCAAACTTTTTCAATATGACAGTTGCGAAGTTCACTTAAATAAAGGGATAGCACTTTTCAAACACTTAAATGACATTGATAATGCCGGTTTTTTAACCTTAAGGTTAGGAGGACTTTATTACACACAAGGAAATTACACGGAAGCGCTAAATAAAGCCTTTGAGGCGGCAGAATTATTTAAGTCTATCAATCAGCAAAGACAGTTGGCTTTAGTTTACATGCAACTTGGTAATATTTATTACTTGCTAAAGGACTATTCAGAAGCCGGTGATTATTATGATTTATCTATTGATTATTACGATTTAATCAATGATTCCCTAGGTAAATCATACTCCATTTCTAATCTTGGTTTAGTTAAAATAAAACAAGATAGCTTTCAATTGGGTATTGATTTACAAAGAGAAGCATTGCCTTTGTTGAAAAAACAGGGTGAGCTATATTCAGTGGGAAACACCTATCATTATCTGGCAGAGGCATTCTTAGAATTAAACATGCTTGATAGTGCCAGATATTATTTAAGTAAAAGTGATGCTATTAATCAGCAAACAAAATACATGGAAGGAAATGCGTTTAGCAAATACCTTCTTGCCCAAATTGTAGCTAAAGACAATCAGTTAGACTCTGCAATTATCTACGGTGAAAATGCTCTAAAACTATTGGCCCCTGTTCATAAATACGAATTGGAAAAGTCAATTAGTTTGAGTCTTTCTAAATGGTATGCTCAGTTATACAATTATAATAAAGCCTATAAATATCTTGAAAGAAGTCAACAGCTTATTGATAGCTTAGATTTTGATATCAACTCAATTCACAGCATAGTTGTTGACCAAAAAGGGAAGCTAGAACGTGCTGAATTTGAATTAAAACTTGCGCAACAAAAAGATCTTTTGCAGGAAGAAGAAAAAAGAAACCAGCAATTGTTAATTGTACTACTAGCAATAGTTTCTGTAATCCTTATTTTTTTTATTGGAATTCTTTCTACCGCCAATAAAAGAAACAAATTACTGAACAAAAGACTTACTGAAAACCAAAATAATTTAGAACAAGAGCTTTTAAATAAGCGATCATTACTTAAAGAAATTCACCATCGGGTAAAAAACAACTTACAAATAATTTCAAGTATGTTGAGCATTCAAGCTGAATATGTAAAAAATCCGCAGCTTGATTTAATCATACAAGAATGCAAGAGTCGAATAGTTTCCATGTCTTTAATTCACGAAAACTTATACAAACGTGAAGATAGTGAGCAATCGCTTTTTAGTAATTACATCAAAGAGCTAATTCCTCAATTAATAGAAACCTATCACATTGATGAAAACAAAATTTCATTAGAAATGGATATTGACGATTTCGCTCTTTCTTTAGACGATTCTATCCCCTGCGGACTAATAATTAACGAACTAGTTTCCAACTCTTTAAAACATGCCTTCCCAAACAACCAAGCAGGTAAAATAAGTATTATCCTCAAGCAAAAAGGAGAATATATTGATCTACTTGTTGAAGACAATGGTATTGGGCTAAATCAAAAAATTGACCCGGAGACACAAGACACATTTGGTTTCTTATTGATTTATTCATTGAGTAGTCAATTGCAAGCCGAAGTTAATCTTAATGATCAAAAAGGATTCTCTTTTCACCTCAAATGGAAAAGCAGTCATTCCACATCAATCGCTTAGAGAAATCATGATATTTAAAAAGATTTTATTGTTTTGAAATTATCAATTCGATATGTCCTGTTCATCTTTCTATTTGTAACTTGTATTGCAAGTTACTACTCAAGCATTCATCATGATTTTACTCAACTTGATGATCAAGTTCAAGTGGTCAATAATGAAGCGATTCGAAAAATTAATTTCGTCAATTTAAAGGCGATTTTTTCAAGTACTTCGGTTGGCATGTATCAACCGTTAACTACAAGCTTCTATGCCATAATTTATACGATTTTTGGCAAAGAAGCTATAGGCTTTCATTGGGCCGCTTTGATTCTACATCTTATGAATGGTTTTCTCGTATTTAAACTACTTCATAAGCTTAAGCAAAAATGGGATCTCAGTTACTTTTTGTGTGCACTTTTCCTACTGCATCCCTTGCAAGTAGAAAGTGTGGCTTGGGTATCTGCCTTTAGCAATATCTGCTTCAGTTTCTTTTACTTACTCGGGCTAATTCAGTATGTAAATTTCAAAGAGCAGATGCATAAAAAGCATTACTATTTCAGTTTGTTGTTTTTTGTTTTAAGCTTATTAGCAAAGCCCTCGGCAGTTACGCTTCCCTTACTTTTAATTGCTTTAGATTTCTTTTATGATTCTAGATTTAGTCTAAAATTGTTTATTCAAAAGATTCCATTTTTTCTACTTTCTATTTTATTTGGACTAGTTACCTTGCAAACAAGAGAAACCGCTGGACATCTCTCTGACTTATCTCAAAGTTTTGGATTTCTAGATCGAATCGTTCTTATTGCTTACTCTATCCTTTTTTATCCGTTTAAATTTATACTTCCGGTAAATCTCTCAGCCTTTTACCCATACCCGACCTTAACGAATAATCATCTACCCTATCTCTATTATTTTACAGTACCTCTGGTGCTTTTAATTACATATCTACTTTATCGATTTAGATCGAATAAGCTGCTAATCCTGGGAGCGCTTTTTTATAGTTTGAGTATTTCAGTAACACTTCAAATTGTAGCTGTTGGAAACCAGTTAACCACAGATCGATACATATATCTCCCCATGATTGGTTTACTTATTATGGCTGCTAGCTTGATTAGAGCCAAGCCAAAAATCATTTGGATTAGTACTGCCATTTTAGGATTTACGCTTGCCACAAAAACTACATTGAGGAGTCAAGTTTGGAAGAATGATCAATTCATTTGGGAAGATGTACTGCAGAAATATCCTGACGTAGCTCAAGCTCACAACAATTTAGGGTCCTACTTATTAGAAAAGAAAGGACAATCACAATCGGCTTTTAAGCACTTTAATAAAGCTATTGAATTAAAACCTTACTACGCCGACGCCTATTCAAATCGAGGAAATTTATTTAGCCAAATGGGCAATAGTGAGAAAGCCATTGCTGATTTTAATCAAGCGATTCAACTCAGGCCACATGCCGATGCCTTTTTTAATCGGGCCAATGAAAAAGCAAAACTCGGACAGTTTAACGATGCCATTGCTGATTACACTGCAAGCATACAATTAAAAGCAAGCCCTGACGCATATACAAACAGAGCCTTTGCCTATCTAAGAAGCGCTAAAATACAAAAGGCTCAACAAGACTTAGATTTTGTAATTAATCAATTTCCGAATTTCGCTCAAGCATACTTTCTAAAAGGAATGATTGCTCAGCAAAATCAGCAATCTAATCAAGCGTGTTTTCTATTTAAACAAGCTGCCGGTAAAGGTCATGAAAAAGCAAAACAAGCACTAAAGCAATTATGTAATTAATCACATAGCATGACTAACCTCTTAAAATATTTTTCAAAATACGGATTGCTTCTCTTAATCCCTCTGATTTATTGGATAGTAAGTTTTGCGCTACACTTGAACTGGGGTAGCTTTTATCAAAATACGGTTGACCCAGAATACACTCTCATTTACAATGGTGTAATTGTAAGCACAGGTAGTTTTGCCATAAATTTTATACATCACCCTGCTACGCCAACCATCTTTATCGCCGGTTTAAGCAGCTTGATTTGTCGTGTTTTTTCAGCGCATTCTAGTTTTGTTCAAGATTTCATTACTGAACCAGAAAAGTACATCCATGCGGCTCAGTTATTACAACTTTCTATCATTGCTCTTTTTTGTTTTGGCTTTGCTAAAAAATTAAAGGACGAAAATGTTTGGAAACCTAGCTCTTGGATTGTGCTTCTTTCCTTACTTAGTCATCAAAGTTTAATTGAAATTTCTGCACGATTTCTTCCAGAGACAACTCTGATTATTCCCCTATTTACCATAATGGTTTTAATCATTCGCTACATAGAGTTTGGTGAACAAAATCATAAACAATTTCTTTGGCAATTTCCCTTATGGATTGGTTTTGCTATTGCTTGTAAAATTCATTTTGCACCTCTAATCTTAATTCCGTTTGTCTTATTGGCAAACTCCAAAAAATCATTTTGGTTGTTAAGCAGAAATACGTTTTTAGCCGTTTTAGTTTTTGCCTACCCTTTGTTTACAAATCTCAGCGCATCATTCACTTGGTTTTCAAATATGGCTAGCCATACCGGTAAACACGGTCAAGGAGATTCTGGAATCATAAGCACCGAAAATTTCAGCCAACATTTAAGCTTGTTGATTGAACATCATCCCGTATTTTGGATTCTGCTAATTCTCAATGTTTTTTTGCTAGTTCATTTAGTTACTAAAACTAATTTATCGGCTAAAATCTTAAAATTGCGAAAATCACTTTTCAGTGTTTGTTTGGTTTTCAGCATAATTTTAGCACTAGTTCTCAAGCACTTTGCGTTACATTATTTCATTCCATTATATATCTGGATTGGTATATTGATTTACTTTCCTAGCTATTATCTTTCTTCTCAATGGAAATCAATTCAAAAGAAAGTTATGATTGCTTTAACGGCATTCGTGGTCATATTAATCCTTTTTAATATTCAAGAGTCTCGGCAAGTTTACGAGGAGCGTCAAGTGTTATTAAAGGAGCGTAATGAAATTAAAACCAACATTGACCAAATAGTTCCTCAAGGTGCTGCCCTCATAGTTAATGCCCCTCATTGGGGAACTCCTTTTCCGGCCTATGCCCATTCTTTTGGTTTCATGCACACATACAAACGCAAAACCTATTTTAAACAAGCATTGAAACAAGCTTATCCTCATTTTTATTTACAAGTTGGTTGGATGCCTGAGTACAATCATTGGGATGAGTTCATTAGCTTGGAAGAAATTTTGAAGAAAGAAAAGAAAGTATTTTTCTACAATCAGCTAGAAACTGCTGAGCCACGTAAACTCCAAAATCAAATAGAAGCTTTAAAGGCAAAAGGAATAAACATTGTATTCCAAAAGCTATGGCAATCAGACCAAAAAGTTGAGCTCTATCAATTGAGTTTAATCTCCTAAAATAGATACACTTAATGGTATTTTAAAAAGCAATGTTTTGACTTCTTAAATTTGAAGGAAATGCAACGGAAAACATTTTTAAAATATCTTGCTTTTGCCTCAGTAATTCCTGCTGCTATGAAATTAAATGCATTAAAAAGTTTTAGTCAAAGTCTTGGAAATGGGCCCAAAATGCCGGCTTTATTTATTGGCCATGGAAACCCCATGAATGCAATTCGAGAAAATGAATTTGTTGCTGGCTTTCGAAAAGTCGCTAGGAATATTGATATTCCTAAGGCCATTTTAGTTATATCAGCTCATTGGGAAAGTCGAGGCACTTTGGTAACCGCTATGGACAAGCCCAAAACGATTCATGACTTTGGAGGGTTTCCAGAAGAACTATTTCAACAACAATATCCTTCGCCAGGCTCAAGTGAATTGGCCAAACAAATTACAACAATTGCTAAATCTACCCCAGTACGTTTAGACTATGATTGGGGTTTGGATCATGGAGCTTGGACCGTTTTAAAACACATGTATCCCGAGGCAAATATTCCTGTAGTTCAACTAAGTATTGATTATACATTAAGTCCAGAAAAGCACTATCAATTAGCTCAGGAATTAGCTGATTTACGACAACAAGGTGTTTTAATCGTTGGAAGCGGAAACATGGTTCACAACCTACGAAAAGTGGATTGGCAGCGCATGGATGAAGTTGGACATGCTTATGATTGGGCGGCGGAAGCAAAACAAAGCATGAATCAAAAAATACTTAGTGGACAACATCAAGATTTAATTCGATTCTCGGAACAAGGAGAAGCTTGGAAGCTTGCTATTCCAACTGCAGAACATTATATCCCATTATTATACACACTTGGTTTGCAATCCAAAAATGACGACATTCAATTGTTTAATGACAAAGCCGTTGGAGGCTCATTAAGCATGACAAGTGTTCGAATTGGGTAAGTTAACATTTTACATTCTTTTTCTTTTTGTGGGAATAAATCCCAATATGGCATTGGCTCAAAAGCCCATTTGATTACATTAGATGCCAAATAGTTCTTTTAGTTAACTACTAAATTTGTTTTTCATGGAAATAGAATTTCTACACAGTGTTATCAAACAATTTGAGTATTACAAGTCAGTAGGTGAAAAGACTTTTAATCAACTTGAGGAACAAGATTTGTTTTGGCAATACAATGAAGAATCAAACTCAATCGCGATAACGGTTAATCACTTATGGGGCAATATGCTCTCCAGATGGACTGACTTTTTAAATTCAGATGGAGAAAAGGAGTGGCGAAAAAGAGATTTGGAATTTGAAGATGTAATTCAAAGTCAGGCAGAATTAGAGGCAAAATGGGATGAAGGATGGGCCTGCTTGTTTACAGCATTGAATAGCATAAATGAAAATAATTTCAATCAAAAAATATTCATTCGTAATCAAGAACACAGCATAATTGATGCCATTCACAGACAGTTGGCGCATTATGCCTATCACATTGGTCAAATTGTTTATGTAGGGCGCATGATTAAAGGTAAAGAATGGAATAGCTTAACCATTCCCAAGGGTAAATCAGCTGATTTCAACGCTAAAAAATTTGCTCAAGGAAAACACAGTGGTCATTTTTCAGATGATTTGAAATAGGAAATTATGAGAAGCCTAATTATAAAATTGAGTGCTATTCTAATTAGCATTTTGATCGCCTTACTAATTGGTGAATTGATTTTTAGAGCACTTCTTTTTAGCAATTTTCAACTTTCTAAAGACATTAAAGACCCATCCCTTTTTACAGAATTAATCGAGCACCAAGGTGAAACTATATTTACTGATGATTACTTTAAGCTTCGTTTTCTTTTCGACCCAAATTACTCGCACCAATTAAATCATAGCACTTTGGGATGGATGGGCTCTTTTTACGGAGCTAGCTACAGACATTTTGATGAGGATGAAATCAAAGGTCGTCGGCCAGTTCTCATTTATGGTGACTCCTTTGCTCATTGCATTGATAGTACCACTTGCTTTGAAGAGTTTCTAAATCAAGATACAAGCTTTAACAAAAACCACTACTTCTTAAACTATGGAGTTGGCGGTTATGGAGTGGACCAAATTTCCATATTACTAGACTCAACCATAGACCTTTATGAGAAGCCTTTTGTGGTTTTAAGTCTATTAACGTATGACTTGGACCGATCCATGTTAAAATTTAGAGACGCACAAAAGCCCTACTTTGAACTAGCAAACAATTCATTGGATTTAAAAGCAGTTCCTTTATATGAAAGCAATCAGAAATATGTAGATGAAAACCCACCCGCCATTACTTCTTACTTATGGAATCGGTTTAAAAGCAGTGATTTCAACTTTTTTGAAAAGAATGACTTAAAATACAAAGCCGAAGAATATGTAGAGCATTCTAAACAACTAAATACTGCTATAATTGATAAAATGATAGCAAGCATGAAAGAAAGAAATATCGATTTTGTCTTTCTAATCTTTCATAAAACAAGCAGTAGTTTAGACAATTGGCGATTAAGCTTTCTTCGTCAAGTATTATCAGAGAGAGAGATTCCTTATTTTGTAGACAGAGAGCTATACCACGAAGTAAAAACAGCTGGCTTTACTGAAGACTCCATTTTTACTATTGTAAATGATGGACACCCTACTACCACTGCCAATAGTTTGGTCGCACAAAAAATCAAGGATATTATTTTAGATAAAGAAAAAAGGGAAAGATTAACAAAAAATCAATTAGCATGGAGAGATCCCGCATATGTACAATTGATGGTGTATGAAGAGGCCATTGTAAATGACCAAGATTGGTTTAAAACCGTAGCCAAACAGGCAGTAGAAAAAGGTATTCCAATTGATAGCTCAGTTTACTTAAATGCAAGGTATATGCTAGAAAGTGAAAGTAAGCTGACTTTAAAAGATATTCACTTCTTTAAAAATCAAATCAAAAATTCTGATAGTTGGCTCAATCAAGTTGAACAAAAGGCTATAGAGAAAAACATAAGCCTTGATAGTATGATTCAACTGGATGCCGAGTATATGTATGACCGGCACTTAATTTCATTCGATTATTAAGAATTTTTTACTTGAATACCTTAATCTTAAACAACTCCCTCCATTGCTTGTTAAGTAAGATTGCCTCGATTTAAACGATTTTGAAATAGTACTTTTGCAGCCCTATTATGCGATTAGCAGATTTAAAAGAACGCTACCAAAACGACCCCCGCTTTTCTTCCATTGCGGAGCAGTTTCGTAATGCCCAATTATCTCATGTTCACTTAAAAGGTACCGCAGGAAGTTTTAATGCTTTGGCGGCTTATGGCATCTCGAAGCAATTGCCAGTTCACCAATTTTTGGTACTTCCAGATAAAGAAGAAGCTGCTTATTTTTTGAATGATTTAGAAGCTTTAGTTGGAGAAAGAGCGCTGTTTTATCCGGCTTCATATCGCAGGGCATACGAGCTTGAAAAGACAGACAATGCCAACATACAATTAAGAGCAGAAGTATTGAATAAAGTTGCCGCTAGAGAGCAACAGTACTTTATAATCAGCTATCCAGATGCACTTTCTGAATATGTTATTACTGAAAAAAATCTTCAGAAAAACACCTTAGAAATTAACTTAGGAGATGACCTAAGCATTGATTTCTTAATTGAAACATTGAATGAGTACGAGTTTGAACGTGTTGATTTTGTTGGCGACCCAGGTCAATTTTCAGTTCGAGGGGGAATTGTAGATATCTATTCTTTTGCCAATGAAAACCCCTATCGCTTGGAGTTTTTTGGAGATGAGATTGACTCCATCCGTTTATTTGATCCTGCTTCTCAGCTTTCAATTAAAAAATTAGAACGTATTGCCATTTTGCCCAATGTGCAAAACAAAAGAGTTGAAGAAAGTCATGTTCCCATTTTTGACTTTTTACCAACCAATACGCTTTATTGGTTTAAAGATTTTAGTATTTGTCGTGATAAAGTGGACAAAATGTTTATTAAAGCCGAAGAAGCTTTTGATAACCTCAACAGCCCCACAAAACACGATCGCCCTCAAGACTTATTCATCAATAAGGATGAGTTTATTCGCTCTTCCTTAAAGCTAAACACCATTGAATTTGGTCAGCAGCATTATTTTGAGGCAAATTATACAGCTCGTTTTAAAATCAGCCCACAGCCTGCCTTTAATAAAAACTTTGAACTACTTTCTGAAAACCTGCGCAACAATACAGAGGAAGGGCTTGAGAATATTTTAGTGGCAAACAATGCCAAACAAATTGAGCGATTATACTCGATTTTTGAAGATTTGGGTAAAGAGCATGAAATGCAAACTTTACTTTTTTCAATACATGAAGGATTTGTGGATCATGAGCAGAAACTGGCCATTTACACCGATCATCAAATCTTCAATCGCTATCATCGCTTTCGACTTAAAGAAAGTTTTAAGAAGAAAGACCAAGCCATTACGCTTAAAGAGCTTAACAATTTAGAACCTGGCGATTTTATCACCCATATAGACCATGGAGTTGGAAAATTTTCTGGTCTTGAAAAAATTAATGTAGACGGCAAGCAACAGGAAGCAATTCGAATCTTGTATAAAAATCGAGATATTTTATACGTTAGTATTCATTCTTTACACCGCATTTCAAAGTTTGTCAGCAAAGATGGCACACCACCTAAAGTAGATAAGTTAGGTTCCGATTCGTGGAAAAAAATCAAGCAGAAGACCAAGAAAAAGGTTAAAGAAATTGCTTATGATTTAATTAAGCTTTACGCTGAACGTAAATCGAAAACTGGTTTTGCGTACACACCTGACACCTATCTACAAAACGAATTAGAAGCTAGCTTTTTATACGAAGACACCCCAGATCAATTTAAGGCGACACAAGATGTAAAGCAAGACATGGAATCTGAAATCCCAATGGACCGTTTGGTTTGTGGCGATGTTGGATTTGGAAAAACAGAAGTTGCCATACGAGCTGCCTTTAAAGCGGTAACCGATAGCAAGCAGGTGGCGGTTTTGGTTCCTACAACTATTTTGGCTTGGCAACATTATCAAACCTTTAAAAATCGTTTAAAAGGATTTCCCGCAAAGGTCGATTACATTAATCGTTTTAAAACTAAAAAGCAGCAAAGCGAAACCTTGAAGAAGCTTGCCAATGGAGAAATTGACATTTTAATTGGAACGCATCGAATCGTTGGCAAAGACATAAAGTTTAAGGACTTGGGCTTAATGATTGTAGATGAAGAGCAAAAATTTGGAGTAAGTGTAAAAGACAAGCTTAAAACCATGAAGGTGAATGTGGATACCTTAACCTTAACAGCAACACCAATTCCAAGAACGCTTCAGTTTTCTTTAATGAAGGCTCGAGATCTTTCTGTGATCAATACTCCCCCACCCAACCGACAGCCCATTTTAACAGAGGTTCACACTTTTAATGAAGAGTTAATTCGAGACGCCATTCAATATGAAGTTAGTCGTGGTGGACAAGTTTTCTTCATTAACAACCGTGTGCAAAATTTAAAAGAAGTTGCTGGTTTAATCCAACGTTTAGTTCCAGACGCTAAAGTGCTTACCGGTCACGGACAAATGAGTGGCGATGAATTGGAAGAACGTATGATGGCCTTCATCAATGGAGATTATGATGTATTAGTAGCCACTACTATTATAGAAAGCGGTTTGGATATTCCAAACGCCAATACCATTATTATTAATAACGCTAACAATTTTGGCTTAAGTGATTTACACCAAATGCGTGGTCGAGTTGGTCGCTCAAACAAAAAAGCCTTTTGTTATTTACTTGCACCACCAACGGTTTCTTTAACCCCGGAGGCTAGAAAAAGACTTCAAGCCTTAGAGCAATTTTCTGATTTGGGCAGTGGTTTTCAAATCGCTATGAAAGATTTGGATATTCGAGGAGCAGGTAATTTGCTTGGCGCAGAACAAAGTGGATTTATTTCAGAAATTGGTTTCGACATGTATCAGAAAATTCTGAATGAAGCCATTCAAGAACTGAAAGAAACGGAATTTAAAGACCTATATCAGGATGAACCGCAAGCCTTTGTTCAGGATTGTGCCATTGAAACAGATTTAGAAATCCAAATTCCTGATAGCTATGTTACCAACATATCCGAACGAATAAATTTATACAAAGAGCTTGACAACAGTGAAAAGGAAGAGGAAATTACCGCTTTTGAAGAAAAATTAATCGACCGTTTTGGCCCAATTCCAGAGGCTACTCAAGAAATGATTAAAGCTGTTAAACTACGTTGGATTGCCAAAGAAATTGGTTTAGAAAAAGTGGTTCTCAAGCAGCAAAAAATGGTTTGCTACTTTGTTTCAAATCAAGAATCCCCCTATTTTCAATCGCCTGCTTTTAGTAAGGTTTTACAGTATGTGCAACAAAATCCAAATCGCTGTAAACTTAAGGAACGCAAAGAAAAGCTAAGCTTAGTTTATGAAGGTGTAAAAAGTGTACAGCAAGCTATGGAATTGTTGAAAGGAGTTTTAGCTGAAACATAAAATAAAACCCATTCTTTCGAGTTAGTGTAGCAGTTACCAATTCTAGCTACTACTTATGACCGAGTTTCTCAAAAGACTCCTCTTATTTTTATTTTTAACCTTTATAATTCAAGTTTCATACTCTCAAAAGTTAGATTGGGTTAAAACTTTTGGGGATTCTCTTTACGATGGAGGAATTTGTTTAAGCTATGATACCTCAAGTAAAATTGTATTAGCTGGTCTTTTTAGCAATTCATTAACTTACCAAGTTGACTCAACTTCATATTCATTGCAAACGACAAGCACTGAAACGATTTTTCTAATGAAATTAGACAAAAACGGGAACACAGTATGGGCAAGATCAACTGGCCTACATGCTACCCCCGTTAAAGTGATGGTAGACTCACGAAATAATATTTTTATTGTAGGCAAATTCACCGGTATTATTAATATTCCTTCAATTCCATTCATTCAATCAAATGGGGGTTATGATATCTTCTTTTGTAAGCTTAGCCCTGAAGGAAATATGATCTGGATTAAAACATTTGGGAGTACTGCTGATGAAAGTGCAACAGCCCATATAGACAACAATGATCACATCTACATAAGTGGCAGGTATTTAAATACGGTCAACTTTAGTACCGATACACCAGGGTTCATTAGACAATCAAACGGGAAGTCTGATATTTATACATCAAAATGGGAAAATAATGGTAAAATAATTTGGCTACAAACAGGAGGGGGTAATGAAAATGAAATGATTACAACTTCCATTTCAGATGAAAATCAAAACATTTATTTAGGCGGATATTTTAGAAATTCCATTAATTTGACTTTTAACAATACTAACTCATACCTTAACGGAAACAATTACGGCAATCTTTTTATAATCAAATTAGATTCACTTGGCAATTTAAAGTGGTCGAAAACTATAAACGGAAGTTGGGAGTGTAATCTTTCTGAAATAGTCCTAGATTTTAAAGGGGGCATATTTTTAACAGGAGTTTTCAAGGATTCTTTGACATTTGTAAATGATAATGAAAGACAAAATTGTGTTGGTGGAAACTGTGGTTTTATTGCCAACTTAAAACTTGACGGTACGTTCTCATGGTCAAAAACAATTGAAAGCACTCACAGACTGAGTATAGAATCAGCGATTGCAGACTCCAATTCCAACCTTTTTATAGCAGGTTCGCATTATGGTAGGACTGATTTTGATCCAGGACCTTGTGTAGAAGAGAAAATAAGCTTAAGCCCAACCAATATTATCTTAGGAAAATACGATAGTTTGGGGAACCTTATAAATTCAATAGCATTTGAACGTATTTCTTCTCCCCAAATTATAACCAATGCTACTTTAGACATTCTACCTATAGAAGACGGAGTAATAAATACAGGTGGATACTCAGGACAAACAGATTTTGATGCAGATACAGGAACACAATACAGACAAAGTAATGGATATAGTGATGTTTTCATTAATAAAATTAGTTTTTGCCAAAAGCAGGGCACTTCCTCAACCCTGACTATTTGCAAGGGTGACACTGTATTGTTAGGCTGTAAAATTATATCGCAAGAAGGAGTTTATAAAGAAGTAATTAAACTTAGTAATGGTTGTGACAGTATAAACCAAATTTCTGTTATCATAACTCCTTCTTCCACGGATACAGTAGTTTATGAATTATGCAAAGGCGATAGCCTGACATTGTTTAATGATGTTCATAAAAAAGATACTGTCATTAAAAAGATTTTTCAAAACAGCTTTGGGTGTGATAGTACTATTGTTAGAAAGCTAATATTTCATGAAACAGCATCAAAGACATTTTATTTTGAGATATGTGAAGGAGAGTCAATTCAAATTGGATCAAATTTTTATTCTAAAAGTGGAATATTCCAAGACACTTTGCTAAATCAATATGGCTGTGACAGTCTAGTACACACCACATTATTAGTTAAGCAGGTAGATACGACTTTTCAACAAATCAATTTATGCGAGAATGACACTTTCTATGTCGGCACAAGCGCTTACACAAAAGCAGGTATATTTCTAGACACTCTAGTTGGTAAAAACAGCTGCGACAGTCTAGTCTATACTCAAATTTCAATAAACAAAAATGCTGAATACACTCAGACTATTTCGCTCTGTAAAGGAGAGAGTTTTCAAATCGGAGATAGTATTTATACTCAAGCGGGGATTTATGAAAACATTTTTGTAACAAAAAATGGCTGCGATAGCATAGTTAGAACCCAAATCTTAAAAAATGACCTAACCTTATTTCACTCTCCTCAAGAGAATTTGATTAGTCTTTTGATTAGTAATCAGAGCTATCAATGGCTCAATTGTGATTCTATGAGGACATTGCTTAACGACACTTTGCAAAATTTCAGCTATACACAAAATGGAAATTATGCAGTAGTGTTACAAAGTGCTGCTTGTTCTGATACATCAGATTGTATTCAAGTTAATTATTATGAAGAGTTTGAGTTTAAACTTTATCCAAACCCAAGTAAAAACTACTGTAAAATTGAGGTTCCATCTTCTGGGCAATTGCGAATCTTTGACCTAAGAGGAGCTCTATTGAAAAATATAACTTATAGCAATCCGGGTAAATACCACTTAGAACTACATCAATTTGCAGCGGGGATATATTTGATTGAATTTGAAGGAGAGCTAAAAAAAGTGGTTAAACAACTTGCAGTAATAAAATAAAATTATGTTCAATAAACTTTACTATATATTTCCCCAAACCTATAAAGTGAATTCTAGGTTATAACTCTTTTTTAGAGATAAAAAGTTTCTCTTTTTTGCATTAAAGTGGTTTAATCTATTTTCCCTTCTACTGAGAAGATCTTCAAAACCGAATGCATTTAAATAAGTGGGCTTGAGATAGTTGAGAATCAATATAGTCGCTAGATGGTTTTGAGCACATGGTAAACCCTTTGCTTTTATAAAACACATTGTTTTCTACTTACTAAGCACTCTTTAACTTTCCCGATAATTTGTGGCATGAGGTTATAGGAGGCAATCTTTAGTTCAAAACAATACTTTAGAATATTGATTTAACATCCAAAGTCTTCTCTTTATATCAATTTCCATTTTATAATTACTTTCCTTTCTCAGCGTCTTTTTCATATTTAGACTGTTCATTTCAAAAAGGACGCATAGAAGATGAGGAAACCTATCTAATTAACTATTACCCAAAAGCTACTCTGATTTTAGGCAATTAAAAGAAGTGCTATAATCTCGAAATGTGAATCAGTTAAACAATCTAGTCTTTCAAATACAAGGGTTTTTCAAACCTATAGCATTATAAAAGAAAAGCTAAGCTTAGTTTATGAAGGTGCAAAAAGTGTACAGCAAGCTATGGAATTGTTAAAAGGAGTCATAAAATAAAACAGGGAACAAACTTTCGAATGCTCCCTGCTTTCCTAATTTCAATAGCTTACCGTCACATAAACTTTTCACTTGGTTTTCATAATGTATAAAGCAGATTCCTGATTATTTTCTACCAGGAATGATTGTATTTTTATTAACCTAATTAATTCAATTCTCTACTTCCAAGTCGATTAGGTGCATTAAAGACGAAGTCGTTTTCTAATGGTTGCTTTTGCACAAATTATTTTTAGTAACTAAGCCTAACAAAAAAAGGCAAGAAAGAATTTTCTCGCCTTCAAAAAACCAAAAAAATGAACTCCTACTGTTTAACTAGTTTTTGTACTTGATTTCCATAACGGAGAATGTAAATACCTTGGTCCAATTCAGTGACATTTAAAACTGTTCTTCGGTTTCGAATACGAACTTCTTGGATCAAACGACCTTGTAAATTATAAATCTGTAATGCCTCTTGTTGTGCAGCTGATTTAAACCCTTTTACCTCTACTACTATTTGAGACTTAGTTGGATTAGGATAAATCAATAAAGGTGACTCATCTGTTTTTAATGGCTCATAAAGAGAAGTGGCAATATTACTCTCCCAAAAACTTTGAGCGGAGTCTAAATAATTAAGCATGGTCGTTTTACTACCCAATTGTCCCCCGCCAGCTACTTGAGCATAACCAATGACCATTTCTATGGTTTTACTTTGATTAGGCTGAAGCGAAAACCAAGGAATATGACCCACTCCCCTTCTATCTCCAGGTGCATTGGGAACCGGGCCTGCATACTCAGGCCAGTTTTCAGTAAACATATAGCGGGTTATTGCACCTGTGGTATTATTCACTCCATTACCACCAAACCTTATCGGACTCCCATCGATCCATCTACCATCTAAATAATTCATCCATATTTGTGGATTAAAAGGATCCCCATTAACGCCCCCTCCAATGTTGTAATAAACAAATCCATCCATGCTATCTGATAAAAACTTGAGCCCTAGATAGGGTGGGTCTGCACCATAGCCATTTAAACCATTAAAATTTTCATCAAAACCATCTCCATTGTATACATAAAAGACATTCTCTAAGCTATCACAACCCACATAATCATCTCGTGGATCTCCCAAATCAAAGTCCATAAACATTCCCATTTTTACTGAATCAAGTATGAAGCTAGAACGATTATACAATTGATAAGAGATAAAGAGACTCTGATGCAGAACTGAATCATTCGGTCTATTAAATCCATATAACATGCCATGGTATTCAACATCATTCTTATGATTAATCCAATAAATGGCTTCATCGCCTTTTATTATTGGATACTCTCCAAGACTTGGTTCATAAATACCATTTCCATTTAAATCTTCATAAGGTGCCAGTTGCGCTGCCATTCCTAAACTAACATCCCCGTTTCCTTTCCAATTTGCGATACTTCTTGGCATTTGATAATTGGGACTGTTATAATTATTCTGATGATTTATTATTTCTTGCTTACTTATTTTATAAATCCATTGACCTTCTAAACCCACTGCCTGACTAACTGGGCCGTAATGAAAGTCATTATAATAAGGGTTTACTTGATTAACTTGAAATGCAGTATCATTTGTTTTTTTTTGAAATCAAAACTATATTTCCTGCAAAAACACCGTGAGAGTTATTACCTTTTGGAAATTCAAATGCTGCTTTACTTTGATTTGAGTTATTAAATATGGGTCCAGTAATGGATGCATTTGTGTTTATTGAATTCACATCAATATATTGATCGATGGTATTGTTCTCTTCTATAGTATTTGGAGCAAAATATAATTTCGTGCCATTTAAAATCATTATTGCATTATTTATCGCTTTTAGCTCAAAATGTGGTGATTCTCCAATATCATCTATAAGATGAGTGTCTATTATACTATCATGAGTTGAAAAAATCATAGGATACACTCCTTTTTTTAACCATACTCGATTATTAATATCAATTTCTAGATTTTTGATATCATGAAAATAGTACCAATAATTTAATGGATGAAATTGAAATCTTGAAGGGTAATGAAAGGTATAATAACCATCATTAGTAGTATGACTGCCAGCTGCTATTTGGCCATTATTGGTTTTAACTAGTTTTTCTGCCAAAAAAACTGATGAACTATCTAGTCCAGTATATGAAGTGGATGTCCATCCTGCATTATTTCTTAGCCATAACTTACGAAAAGGGTTACTACTAGCTAAACTTGGAAGATTTATTAATATCCTGTTTTCTATACCTATCATTCGATCTAAACTATCAAATAAGATGGTATGCAAACTAAAAGCAGTATCTAATACAAATGCTCCTTGATTGAAATATGCAACTCCTTGTGCACCAGATATCCATAGTTGACCTTGGCTATTTACTGCTATATCAGTTATTGAATCTGAAAAAACACCCTGCGCGATACCGTATGATGCAATTTGCTGACCATCAAAACGAACAATTCCTGAATCAGACTGCAACCAACAAATGCTGTTCGCATATTCAAAATCAGAGCTCTTTGCCCTACTTAATGGCAGTGAGTAACAAGTATCATATTGATTCAATATTAAATCAAATACACAAAGACCTTGATTTGAAGTCAGGTAAACTTTAGTCTCGCTAATCGGCTCAAAACCGTAAACCTCAGTTACTCCATTCTGTTGTAAATCACTTGATTTCCAGTGATTTATTTGCGAATGAAGTTGAAATAGAAATGATAAGAAAAAAAATGTAAGGATTAATCGTTTCATAATAGTTGGTTTTTAGTTTTGTTCTTATTGTTAAGACACCAAGCAGCTTTGTTATGATGCCTAACAAAAAAGGCGAGAAAGAATTTTCTCGCCTTCAAAAACCAAAAAATGAATTCCTACTGTTTAACTAGTTTTTGTACTTGATTTTTAAATTGCACCAAGTAAATTCCCTTTTCAAATTGGCTTAAATCTATAAGCATCTTTTGATTTGAAATTCGTTCTCTGTAAACCATTCTGCCATCCATCGCATAGACTCGAATGTATTCGTTGGTATGGTTCATTTGATTATCAGTAAGCTTTATGATAACCGCTTCATTGGCTGGATTTGGGTAAAAAGTAAGGAATTCTGCATTTGATTGAACTTGTACTTCTTGCACACCGGTTATGGTATTTTGCTCCCAGAAGTTTGCAGCAGAATCTAAATACTGAATCAACAAACTTTTACTACCCAAATGACCTGAATTTGGAATTTGCGCATAACCAATGACCATTTCTATGCTTTTACTTTGATTAGGCTGCAACGAAAACCAAGGAATGTGTCCCATACCACGTCTATCTCCGGGTGCATTTGGGTTTAAATTAGGGCCAGGGCTTTCTTCTGCCCAGGGTGTTCCAGTATATAAGTACTTTGTAGGGACACCAAAAGTATTATTCAATCCATCTCCTCCATAGCGCATGAATTGTCCGTTTTTCCATTTACCATTTAAATAATTGACCCAATGCTCATCAGTCCTTGGGTCTCCATTAAGGGCACCTCCTGCATTATAATAAAGAAATCCATCCATGCTATCACTTAAAAATTTAACCCCAATAAAAGGTGGACTTCCACCAAATCCAGATTGGCCATTAAACCCATCATCAAAAGCATCTCCATTATAGGCAAAGAAAATATTCTTTAAACTATCGCATCCCACATAGTCGTCAAGCGGATTGCCTAAATCAAAGTCTGTATAAAATCCAAGTTTTGCTGAGTCTATTTGAATATTTGATCTATTAAAAAGCTCCATAGATAAATACAATGACTGATGAATTGCAGCATCACTTGGACGATTAAAGCCATAAAGCATTCCGTGATATTCTATATCACCAATGTGATTAATCCAATAAATAGCCTCATCTCCTTTAATAATTGGAGCATCTCCTAATTGGGGTTCATAAACCCCATTATTATTTAAGTCTTCAAAAGGTGCTAATTGCGCAGCCATTCCAATGTTAACATCCCCATTTCCTTTCCAGTTGGCTATGTTTTCAGGCACAACATAATTGGGAGACATGTAATTACTTTTATGATTTTGAATATCCGATTGACTCACTTTTACAATCCAACTGCCAGATACACCATTGAAATCACTTACAGGCCCTGCAATAAAATTATTATCATAGGGGGAAAGTTGATTCACAGTAAAGGAGGTGTCTCCTAAACTTTTACTTACCAACATGAAATTACTTGAATAAATCCCATGACTATTATTTCCCTTTGGAAATTCAAAAAAAGACCTTGTATTTTCATAATCGTTAAAAAGCTGACCCAATATTGAAACGCCTGTCCGTATAGAGTTTACAGATAGCTCTTCTTTGAGAGTGGTTAGTGGCTCTATTGTACTGCTCGCCTTGTAAAGGCCATTTCTCGTATATACGATGATTGTACTGTCTACAATTTGCATCAATCTAGCTTCATTGCTATAGTTGGTATGATTTGACTTTCTTGAGTACCCTAAGTAGTGTTGAAGCAATACACTATCTTTAGTTGAATGTAAATGAGATATTCCTGTAGCGGCTACAACCCAAATATTCCCCTTAGAATCAACTTCCGTATCTTTAAAATTTAAGTTTTGGGTTACTCCTTGTCTTTCAATAGGCTGCTTGTCAATTACTGCCGGATAAGTTATTCTGTAATACCCTTCAGAAGTTGAAGCGGAGACAATTCCCAAATGATTGCCAATTAGTTTAAACTTTTGAACATTTAATACAGGCCCTCCCTTTTGCAAGGAATCTATACCGGAAACTGGGACTGATGTCCAAGTATTCATATCTCTGATTGACAACCTTGACATTGTTGTAGGCCCACCAACAGCAATAATATTTTGAGCACAAGCATACAAACGATCTCGATTATCAAAAGCAATAAATTTGGCAACCAAAGAAGTATCAAGCACAAAACTAGACCCATTAAAATAGGCCAAGCCTGCAGTAGTTGCAGCCCACAATGTGCCAGAACTATTTAGAGCAATATCGTTTATTGAATTTGAAGGTAATCCTTGTACTGAAGTGAAATTTTTTAAACTATGACCGTCGAAAGAGCTCAAACCATTCGGTGTAATCGCCCAAGCAACACCATTTGATAATAACAGCTTTCGATTGTTACTCATTAAGACTCCACCTGTACCAATAATACAGGTATCGTATTGCTCATTTTGTAAATCATAAATACATAAACCTTGCTCTGAGTTCATATACACTTTTGACAATCCATCATACTGAAAGTCATACACTTCATTGGAAGCATTAAGATTTAAATCGTAATAAGTCCAACCTTGTGCCTGTATAATTAAGCTATAAGTAAGTATAAAAAAGAGGGTAGCTAGTCGTTTCATTTAAAATAGATTTTTGGTTTGTATTGCTAAGACACGAAAAAATAAAAATACGATGCTTTGGAGAATTAGACTAGCTGCGGATAGCCTCCACAGGATCTAAACGACTAGCAATCCAAGATGGAATAATTCCTGATATCAGTCCAATCACCAAACTAATTGCTAAGCCTAAACTGATGTTATTTAATCCCAAAACCACTTTAAAATCTAATCCGTATCGTAGAAAAAGGGTTCCTAAAAATATGAGGAATAAGCCAACAGCTCCGCCAATGAGGCATAAAAAAATAGATTCAAATAAGAATTGAAGCAGAATAAAATAGTTCTTGGCTCCTAATGATTTTTGAATACCAATTAAAGGTGTTCTTTCTTTTACCGAAACAAACATAATGTTGGCAATACTAAAACCTCCAACAATAATGGAAAATATACCAATCACAAAACCAGCTCCATTGATTACTCCAAACATAGCCTCCACTCCTTGCGAAAGCATACTCATTTGATTCAAGGCGAAATTATTATCGGCCTTTGGCTTCAATTTTCGAATAGAGCGCATAATGCCAGTCAACTCATCTATAAGTTGCTGATTAGAAACTCCTTTTTTCGCTTTCACCATTATGCTTGGCCTTGCTGACTCACCATCAATTCGATATATGCTTCTTGCCATTTTTAAAGGAATAAAAAAGCGAACATCATTAGACTCTCCCAACATACTCTCTCCTTCTTTTTCTAGCACCCCTATTACCGTTAATTTCTTTCCTTGATATTTAAATTGCTTACCAATCGCTTGTGTACCTGCAAATAAATTTTCGGCAATACTCGCCCCTATTATTGCTACGGCTCTACCGGTTTGACTTTCTAGTTCAGTAAAATATCTTCCTTCTTCAATTTTTAGTGGTGAAATTGTAGCATATTCATGGGTTACCCCAAGATTCTGAGCACTACTAATTGAATTGTTTTTATACTTCAAGGTTCCTCTACCACCCGCTATCATTCCCACTTCTTGTGCATTGAAGCACATCTTTTTCACCATTTTATATTCGTCGAGCTTGGGCTGTGGTCTTCTAATGTAATCCCACCAAGGTTGATTGGGATCAAAATTCCAAGGCATCTTTTGAACATAAATTACATCATCACCTAAAGACTGAATACTTGATTTGATGCTATTTTCCAAAGAATCAACCATGGTAAAAACAGAAATCATGGCAAAGATGCCAATGGTAATTCCCAAGAGTGAAAGAATCGTTCTTAGTTTGTTTACTATTAATGAATCAACCGCAAAAAAGAAACTCTCTTTTATTAATCTAAATACTATCAAAGGGATAATTAAAAAGTTAAAATTAATCTTCTTTTAAAGTCCTCTAAAACCGTTTATCAAATTGTTGAAAAGCACTTGATTTGACATACTTTAAGATTGTGTAAAGTTGACATTATGCGTAACATTGTATCTTAATTCTGAGGATTTAATGGCAGCTGAAAAAAAGATCAAAAACGCTTTAATATCAGTCTTTTACAAAGACGGTTTAGACCCAATTGTAAAAGAATTAACTCAATTGGGCGTTCAAATTTACTCCACAGGTGGAACCCAAAAACACATTGAAAATTTAGGCATACCTGTTCATAAAGTTGAAGACTTAACTTCTTACCCTTCCATTTTAGGAGGTAGAGTTAAAACTTTGCACCCAAAAGTTTTTGGTGGCATTTTAGCTCGAAGAGAATTAAATGAAGATCATGAGCAGCTTGCAGAGTTCAACATCCCTGAATTTGATTTGGTCATTGTTGATTTGTATCCTTTTGAAGAAACAGTTGCCCAAGGTGGAACAGAGCAAGAGATTATCGAAAAAATTGACATTGGCGGTATTTCTTTAATTAGAGCTGCGGCTAAAAACTTTAAAGATGTTTGGATTATTTCGACTCGCGACCAATATGAAAGTGCACTTGATATTCTTCAAACTCAAAATGGCTCAACGCAAATTGAAGATAGAAAGGAATATGCCAAACAAGCGTTTGATATTTCTTCTCATTATGATACCGCAATTCACAGTTATTTTTTAGGAGATTCGAAAAGCGATTCGCTGAAAATTAGCGAGCAAAAAAGTAAAGCTTTACGATATGGAGAAAATCCGCATCAAGAAGGTAGTTTTTTAGGCGACTTAGACCAAATGTTCACCAAATTGCACGGCAAAGAATTGTCATACAACAATTTACTTGACGTGGATGCTGCTGTAAACTTAATGGCTGATTTCAACGAATCCAACACTTTTGCAATTCTTAAGCATAACAACGCTTGTGGTATTGCAACAAGAGACACTTTATTAGAAGCCTATGAAGCAGCTCTTGCCGGTGACCCTGTTTCTGCTTTTGGCGGAATATTAATATGCAATTCAACCATTGATGTGCCAACTGCCAATAAGATTCATGAATTATTTTGTGAAGTAGTAATAGCACCTGATTTTGAAGAAGAAGCACTTGAAATTTTAAAAGGGAAGAAGAATCGAATTTTGTTGAAGCAAAATGAAGTAGAACTTCCTAAAAAGCAAGTGAGAACAGCTTTAAATGGCTACCTAGTTCAAGATAAAGACATAGAAACAGAAGCCGCTTCTGATTTCAAATCCGTGACTAAAGTAAAGCCAACAGAAAGTCAAATTCAAGATTTAGTTTTTGCAGCTAAATTGGTAAAAAACACAAAATCGAATGCGATAGTTCTTGCAAAAGGCAATCAATTATTAGCTAGCGGAACTGGTCAAACATCTCGTGTTGATGCTTTACAACAAGCCATTGCGAAGGCAAAACATTTTAATTTTGATTTAAACGGAGCGGTAATGGCTTCAGATGCTTTCTTCCCATTTCCAGATTGTGTAGAAATTGCCAATCAAGCTGGTATCACAGCTGTGGTTCAACCAGGAGGATCAATCAAAGATGAGCTATCAATTAATTATTGTGACGACCACGGAATGGCTATGGTTTTCACAGGAGTAAGACATTTCAAACATTAATTTCAAGACAATAAAGGAATGGGATTATTTAGTTTTTTCACGCAAGAAATTGCAATTGACTTAGGAACAGCAAACACCTTAGTCATTCATAATGATAAAGTAGTTGTAGATGAGCCTTCAATCGTGGCAGTAGACCGATCTTCGGGAAAGGTAATCGCCGTAGGAAAAAAGGCAATGCAAATGCATGGAAAAACGCATGAAGAAATCAAAACAATTAGACCCTTGAAAGATGGTGTAATTGCAGATTTCCAAGCCGCTGAATTCATGATTCGTGGCATGATTAAAATGATTAATAACAACAAAAAGCGTTACTACACTCCTTCACTTAAAATGGTTATTTGCATCCCTTCAGGAATTACTGAGGTTGAAAAAAGAGCCGTTAAAGATTCTGCTGAACATGCAGGAGGTAAAGAAGTTTACCTAATACATGAACCCATGGCGGCGGCTATTGGAATAGGCATTGATGTATTAGAGCCTATGGGGAACATGATTATTGATATTGGAGGAGGAACTTCTGAAATTGCAGTAATTGCCTTAGGTGGTATTGTTTGCGACAAATCAATTCGTGTGGCAGGAGATGACTTTACCAACGACATTGTTGATTACATGCGAAGACAACATAACCTTTTGATTGGTGAAAGGTCTGCTGAACGAATTAAAATAGAAGTAGGTTCTGCTTTACCAGAATTAGATGACCCACCAGAAGATTATGCGATTCAAGGTAGAGATTTAATGACAGGAACTCCAAAGGAGATTAAAGTTTCTTACACTGAAATTGCACATGCTTTGGACAAGTCAATTACTAAAATTGAAGCCGCTATTTTGAACGCTTTGGAGATGACTCCACCTGAATTATCAGCAGACATATACAGAACTGGTTTGTATTTAGCAGGAGGTGGCTCATTGCTAAGAGGATTGGATAAACGAATTTCTCAGAAAACGAAACTTCCGGTTCACGTTGCTGAAGACCCATTAAGAGCTGTAGCAAGAGGAACTGGAATTGCCTTAAAAAATTCAGCTAAGTTGCCTTTCTTAATCAGATAATTTTAGGAGTATGGATGCATGAGGAATCTAATTCAATTTATTTCTAAATATTCCTTCTTCTTCCTCTTTTTACTTTTTGAGGTGTTTGCTTTCTACTTATTGCTTAGAAATAATCACTTTCAACAGTCTTCATTTATCAATTCTACCAACTTTATAAGTGGCGGACTATTTGAAAAGTATGCTGAGTTAACCGACTACGTTAACTTAAAAGAAATAAATCAAAGCTTAAGCGAAGAAAACATTCGATTAAAGCAAAACCAAAAAGCGGCATTTCAAAAAATATATGGGCCCAATTATCTTATTGACGACACCCTTCATCAGGCTCAATATTTCTACACCAAAGCTAAAATCATTAATAATTCTACCAACAAACAAAACAACTATTTAACTTTAAATGTGGGTAGTTTAAATGGCATTGAAAAAGGAATGGGAGTTGTCGGACCAAATGGCGTTATTGGAGTAGTAAAAGATGTTTCTAGGCATTACAGCTCTGTACTTTCAGTATTACATTCTAATGCAAAAATTAGCGCCAAACTTAAAGACCAAAACTATTTTGGTTCTATGCAATGGAATGGTAAAAACTACCGATATGGTTTATTAACGGATATTCCAAATCATGTAAAAATAGCTAAAGGAGATACCATTGTTACCAATGGATTTTCAGCTACTTTTCCGGCTGGCATTACTATGGCTACCATTGAAGAGTTTGAAAAAATTGAAGGAGAAAATTTTTACGACATTCAAGTGAAGTTTACCCAAGATTATAAAAACCTAGTACATGTTTATGTTGTCAAGAACATTTTTAAAAATGAGCAACTAAAACTAGAATCTGAAACAGTGGAGGACCATGGTTAGAAACTTCATTACATACCCTCTGCAATTTATATTCTTTGTTTTACTTCAAGGATTGGTGTTGAACAATGTTCAATTTTCTTCAATTATCAATCCTTATTTGTACATCCTATTTATACTTTGGTTACCGATTGAAACACCAAAATTTGTGCTTCTTCTCGTTTCTTTCTTGCTTGGCTTATCTGTTGATTTATTTAGCAATACCGTAGGAATGCACGCTTCAGCAACTTTATTTTTAGCTTTTTGCAGACCATATATTTTACGCTTTTTTGAACCAAGAGATGGCTATGAACCTAATCAAAAACCTGGCTTAAAGCATTTTAGTCTAAGCTGGTTTCTCATTTACGCCCTCATTCTGACTTTCTTGCACCATCTCTTTTTATTTTATGTAGAAGTTTTTCGCTTCAGTGATTTCTTTTCAACTTTTTCAAGAGTTCTTGCAAGCACTATTTTTACAGTTACCTTGATATTGATTAGTCAGTTTTTCGTTTATAATGCAGAAGATAGACGATGAAGCATTTAGAGTCGAGAAGATATATAATAGGAGGTATTTTTCTGATAATCGGCCTCATATTTCTCATTCGGTTATTTTATGTCCAAGTCATTGACGACCATTATAAATTAGATGCCGATAATAACGTTTTAAGGAGAATCATAAAATATCCAGCCAGAGGATTACTTTACGACCGAAATGGCTCTTTGTTGGTTTTTAATGAAGCGGCTTATGATTTAATGATTACGCCGAAGCAACTTACTGAAGATTTTGACACTCTTAAATTTTGCCAACTATTAGACATTGGTGTTGAAGATTTTATAGCTAAAGTTGAAAAAGCCAAAAAGTACTCTTACTATAAAGCTTCCATATTTGAAAAGGAAATATCAGCTCGCTCCTACTCTAAAATACAAGAGCAACTTTTCAACTTTCCAGGGTTTTTTGTTCAGACACGAACCTTAAGATCCTACCCGCAAAATACAGCTTCGCATCTTTTGGGCTATGTAGGAGAAGTAAACGCTAAAAAAGTGGAGGAAGATCCCTACTACAAATCTGGTGACCACATAGGAATTAGCGGCATTGAAAAATCTTATGAAGAAGTTTTACGCGGACAAAGAGGAGTAGAGCGAGTATTGGTTGATGTTTTCAATCGTGAAAAAGGCAAATTTATGGATGGTGCCTATGATTCTTCTGCCATTTCTGGAAGCAACCTTCAATTGACCATAGATGCAGCTCTACAACAATATGGTGAATTGTTGATGCAAAATAAGAAAGGTAGTATTGTAGCCATAGAACCAAATACTGGAGAAATATTAGCTCTAGTTAGTATGCCTGCTTACAATCCAAATTTGCTAGTAGGAAGAGAGCGCTCAACCAATTATCAAAAGCTAACAAAGGATACCTTAAACCCACTTTTTAATAGAGCATTGATGGCCAAATATCCGCCCGGCTCAATTTTCAAAAGTATAAATGCCTTAATTGGTATGGAAGAAGAGGTATTAACCCCAAACACCTATTACAGCTGCAACCAAGGGTATTATTTTGCTGGCAGAAAAATGGGTTGTCATGCCCATCGATCACCTGTTAACTTAGCGTATTCCATAGAAACATCATGCAACGCATACTATTGCAATGTTTTTAGAAACATAATTGAGAATTACCCCACTGCTGAAGAGGGCTATCTTGTTTGGAGTGAATATGTAAGTCGTTTTGGATTAGGTCAAAAAACAGGCATAGACTTACCTAATGAGCTTCAAGGTTTTGTGCCAGGCACAGACTATTATGATCGCTATTATGGAGAAGGAAGATGGAAAGCCTTAACCATTTTGTCATTGGCTATTGGTCAGGGAGAATTGGGTTTTACTCCCATTCAAATGGCTAATATGACTGCAACCATTGCTAATCGAGGTTATTCGATACAGCCCCATATTGTAAAAGCAATAAACAATGAACTTATCGATTCATTAAGAGAAATTAAAAGGGAAACCGGCATTTCAAAGAAACATTTTGATGAAGTGGTAAATGCCATGGCTAAAGTAGTGAAACAAGGAACTGGAACTCTAGCAAAACTAGATTCTATAGAAGTTTGTGGCAAAACTGGCACCGTTCAAAACCCACATGGAGATGATCATTCCACCTTTATCGCTTTTGCGCCTAAAGACAATCCTCAGATAGCCCTTTCAGTTTATGTTGAAAATGGAGTGTGGGGCTCTAGGTGGGCTGCACCAATTGCAGGCTTGTTGATTGAAAAGTATTTAACTGATACAATTGCCGACCGAAGAAAATGGATTGAAGAGCGAATGCTCAATGGAAACTTAATTGCTAATAGCGCAGATTCAGGAAATGAGACGCACGAATAGTCTAATAGATAACATCGATTGGTTTTTAGTTAGCCTTTATTTCATCTTAATGGTGTTTGGTTGGTTAAACATCTATGCTGCAGTTTATAATGAAGAATTTCAAAGCATATTTGACACAAGTCAACGGTATGGAAAGCAATTACTTTGGATTGGAACTTCAACCTTAATCGCCTCCATTATTTTATTTATAGATGAACGCTTCTTCTCCACATTTGGTTATCTGATTTACGGTATAATTATTTTGCTTTTAATAGTAGTAATTGTAATAGGTGCAGAAACGAAAGGGGCTACCTCTTGGTTTGCCATAGGGGGCTTTAAAATACAACCTTCCGAGTTTTCTAAGTTTGCTACAAACCTAGCTTTAGCGAAGTTCTTAAGTACCATAAACATCAAGATGGATAACTTAAAAACAAAGCTTTCAGCCATTGGTATCATTGGATTACCTGCCGTTTTAATTTTACTTCAAAACGACACTGGTTCAGCCTTGGTTTACGGTGCCTTTGTTTTTGTTTTATACCGTGAAGGCTTGTCGGGAAACATTCTATTAATCGGTTTAGCTTCTGCAACACTTTTTGTGCTAACTCTTTTGGTGCAATCAACTGAAGTTAGCATAGGTGAATCAGCCATAAACGGGACCTTTATTCTTATGGGTGTCATTCTGCTTTTACTAAGTTTATTCTTTTACTTTAATAGGAGAAGGAAAGGGCTATTGGTTCTGCTAATTGGTGTTTTTATCGCTTCTATTGGTTTAATTCAAAGCGTAAACTATGTTTTTAGTGAAGTTTTAGAGCCGCACCAATCAAAGCGAATTAATGTACTCTTAGGTTTAGAATCCGACCCACATGGAGCGGGTTACAATGTGAACCAGTCACTTATTGCGATTGGCTCAGGTGGATTTGCCGGCAAAGGTTATTTAGAAGGCACCCAAACAAAGTATGATTTTGTTCCAGAACAAAGCACTGACTTTATCTTTTGCACCATAGGAGAAGAATGGGGATTTATAGGAAGTTTTTTCTTGATTGTCTTATTTATGACATTTCTTTTGCGAATACTCTTTCTCTGTTCGAGACAACGCTCTGCCTTTGCACGAATTTACGGTTATGGCGTGGCTTCCATTTTCTTCTTTCACTTTGCCATAAATATTGGAATGACCATTGGCTTGGCTCCAGTTATTGGAATTCCACTTCCCTTTTTTAGTTATGGAGGATCCTCACTTTGGGGATTCACCATTTTACTTTTTGTATTTGTAAAAATGGATGCTGATCGTTTGGAAGTGTTGTAAGCTTATTCTTCTACCGCTTCTACACTTAATATTTGAGGAACTGCCTTTTTAACAGCATCTTCTACACCCGCTTTCAAAGTCATCTGAGACATGCTACAATCTTGACAAGCACCAAGCAATTTTACTTTTGCAACATTGTCTTCAATTCGAAGCAATTGAATATCTCCACCATCAGCTTCTAAGAATGGACGAAGTTGTTTAATCGCTTCCTCCACTTTATTCATGGTTACGGTATACTCCTCTGTATTCATATAGTAAATGTAAGGACTTTATTGTTAGTCTATTTGCTTTAAAACTTGCTCAACCATATTGTCAAATGCCTTTGATTGTGCGGTATTATCTTGCAATACAGCTGGCCTTCCAGCGTCTCCTGCTTCTCTAATACTTTGAACTAATGGAATTTCTGCTAAATAATTAATTCCCTTTTCAACAGCTAGGTCTTTCACCCCACTTTTTCCAAAAATGTAATACTTATTATCAGGCAATTCTTCAGGCGTGAAATAAGCCATATTTTCAACTAAGCCTAATACAGGTATATTGATTTGAGGAAGAGCAAACATGCCCAAAGCTTTTCTAACATCTACTAAAGCAATTTCTTGCGGCGTAGAAACAACCACAGCTCCGCTTAGCGGAATCTCTTGTACTAAAGTTAAGTGTACATCACCAGTACCTGGAGGCAAATCCACGATCATAAAATCAAGCTCACCCCATAAGGCGTCTTTAAACAGTTGAGTCAGTGCTTTAGTTGCCATAGCTCCTCTCCAAACAACCGCTTGATCAGGTGTTGCAAAAAAACCGATTGAAAGCATTTTTACTCCATAACTTTCTACTGGCAAAATGTAATCCTTATCACCCACTTTAGTAGTTTGAGGTTTTTCAAGACCGACATCAAACATGGCAGGAACGGAAGGCCCGTAAATATCCGCATCGACCAAACCAACTTTATAGCCTTTTTTAGCCAAACCAGCGGCTAAGTTTGCAGAAACAGTAGATTTACCAACTCCTCCTTTACCAGATGCTACAGCAATTACATGTTTAACCCCAGGCAAAATAGTTCGGTGCTTAGCTTTTCTTTCCGTGCTTTTACCCATTGCAGTTATGCTGACCTCAACTTGAATTTCATTCCCATGAACTCTTTTTAAGTGATGCTCACAAGCTTCTTCCATTCGCTTGCGGTTGTGCATAGCTGGGTTTGAAATCTGAACTTCAAACCTTACTTTATTACTTTCCACTTGAATATTGGAAACTAAATCTAAAGCAATTATATCTTTCTTTAAATCTGGCTCAATCACAAATGATAAAGCCTCTTTTACACTCTCTACTGTTGGGTTCATGTTACAAAATTAAACATTGATTCAAGCTCAAAAAACTGAATTTAAAAAGGATTTAATCAAATGACAATTCAACATTAGGATCCCAAAAATGTTTCTGAAAATCAACCACTTGATCATTCACAATTTGAACACCTTCTGATTCTAATTGATTTTGCATAGCATGTTCGTCATGAAAATGGTGTTTACCGCTTAAAACACCATTCCGATTAACCACTCGATGTGCGGGCACATATTCATGCTGTTGATGTGATGCATTCATCGCCCAGCCCACCATACGGGCTCCACCCTTTCTACCTAAATAGTTGGCAATAGCTCCATAAGATGTAAGTCTGCCTTTTGGAATCAAGCGAACCACCTGAAACACCATTTCAAAAAAATCCTTATTCTTCTCACTAATCTTTAGGGTCTTTGCCATTTGGCTTAAACTTTAAATAGTGAATGTGGTGGCCCTTTTTGGTAAACAACTCTTCGTAATGCGTTTTTATACTTAGAATTTCTTGTGTTGTTTGATCTAATGCAGAGATTCTATCTGCATACAAATTGTCCGTTTCTTCTAAGATTTCATATTCATGCCTTTTCACTTCAGACAAAGACCAATTATAGAAGAATTCGCTATCTGTTTTCAAATGAATAATTCCATCTGGTTTTAGAAAAGTAAGGTATCTTTTAATAAACAAAGGCCCAGTTAGGCGCTTCTTTTCACGACGATCTTTGGGTTGAGGATCAGGAAATGTAATCCAAATTTCATCAATCTCATTTTTGGAAAAACATCCTTCTATAAACTCAATTCTGGTTCTTAAAAAAGCCACATTACTTAAGCCTTCATCCAAAGCAGTTTTTGCTCCTCTCCACATTCTTGCTCCCTTAATGTCTACACCAATAAAGTTTTTGTTCGGAAACTTACGCGCCATACCAACACTATATTCTCCCTTTCCACAACCTAACTCCAACACAATGGGATTATCATTCTTAAAAACCTCATTATTCCAGTTTCCATTCAAACGATATTCAGCACGAAAAACCTCATCTAACTTAGGCTCAAAAACATGCGGAAATGTTTTCATTTCCGCAAAATGTTCCAACTTCCTTTTCCTACCCATAAATCAAACTAACTTAACTAGTTTACTCCTAACATTTTATCCAATGTCTCTCTAGAAACGGCATGGTAATTTGGTCTGGCCTCTTGATAAATAGCTGCTGCAGTTGCTTTACCATCTTCGGATTTTAATATTGACTTATAAATCGGAACCAAGAACTTTCTTCTACCCACTTCTATCAAAAAGGCTTTAACTGCCGCATCAGAGGCTTCATAATTATTTGGAATTACCTTTTCAAACCAAGCTGCTTGAATCTCTGAATTCCCGCTTGTTGTAAACCCAAAAGCTTGATCCAACATTTGCATTTGATCATTCGTCATTTGCTCAGGCAATAGTCTTACAAAGTGCAACCATTCAGGGGTCATCCATTTTGAAGTATTTAACGATTTAGCATCTTCACCATTACTCCAACGATTGAGTTCTTTTTCAACCGCAACAAATTTTGTTGATGTCACTTTAGGGCAATTGTCTGGCAAGCCTTCACCAAATACCCAATCATCCACTCGAATTGCTTCTTTCCATGCTGGATTTTGATCCAACAATTCCTGATTTAGATAGGTTAAAAAACCATCTGTGGTCATTACTTGAAAAGCATAAGTATTAAAATAGGTTTTTAAGAATTCATCCCAATTTTCCCTTCCAACAGTTTCTTCAATCAGTTTCAAGAAATAAAATCCCTTATCGTATGGAATACCGGTCAGGCCATCATCAGGATCTCTACCCTCTAAATCTACTTTTAAACGAGTATCAGCTTGTCTTCCTTCACTGTTTAACCATTCAATTTCTTCCTGTAAATCTTGATAGGATAAGATGGCAAGCATATTCGCAAAGTCTTTCCCATAAATTTCTTCCATAATTCGATTCTCAAAATACACGGTAAACCCTTCATTCAACCAAATGTCTTCCCAAGTTGCATTGGTCACTAAATTACCTGACCAAGAATGTGCTAATTCATGAGCAATTAATGCAGTTAATGAACGGTCTCCTGCAATAATGGTTGGTGTTGCAAAAGTTAACCTTGGATTTTCCATACCACCAAAAGGAAAAGAAGGAGGCAAAACAATTACATCATACATTCCCCAACGGTAATCTCCATATAATGCCTCAGCCGTATCAACCATATTCTGCATTTCTGCAAATTCATAAGCAGATGCTTCTATCATTTCTGGTTCTGCATAAACTCCACTTACCTCTCCAATTTTCTTATACTCTAAATTTCCAACAGCAAGTGCCATTAAATATGAAGGAACTGGTTGGTCCATTTTAAATGAATACTCTCCCTCTTCATTTACCTCTGTTGGATTCGAAGCACTCATTAAAGCAAGCATTCCTTTGGGAACTTTTACTGTAGCTTCGTATGTAAATCTCACACCGGGGCTATCCTGACAAGGAATCCAAGTTCTTGCTAAAATTGCCTGAGATTGAGTAAACAAGAATGGGTGTTCTTTACCGGCTGTCTGCACCGGATCTAAAAATTGCAAAGCATCTGCACCTTCAGTGGTTGAGTATTTAATACTTATTTCTTTTGTTTGCTTGCTTATTGGAATTGCGATTTGAGTTCCTAAAAAATCACTGCGATTATGAGTTTTATATCCTAAACTACCCTCATAATCGTCTCTACCAACTTCTTCAATTACTAGATTTCTGCTATCTAAATAAATGGTATCTACTCCTTTCAAGTTTTTTATACTATAAATAGCAGTTGCCTGTATAACCTTAGCTTCAAAATCAACATTGGCGTTCCAAATCAAATGAGTTACCACTGCTTCTTCTGGTTTTGAGTAAGAATGATGATCTGTATAATTCAACACGATTGCTTCCTTTTCGGTATTCATTTCTTGCTTGTCTTTTTGAGGTTCTTGCTTTGATTGACAAGCCATTAATAAGCTTGAGGTCAAAAACAAAAGGGCATAAAATCTTTTCATGGTCTACAATTTGAAGCGAAATTAAGCAATCACAATTTGTTAGTCCCAGCACGCTTGATTAACATTATTTTAACCTTCTAATAATGTTTTTGTAAATCATTTTTAACCTAAAACACATTCCCAGTGAAATACATTTGTACCATCAATTTGAATAGAGTCTAACAATGAAAATTTTCTTCACATTTCTTCTAATGGCATGCATGAGTTTAAGCTCATTTGCAGGTGGAGAAAAATCCACTACTCAATCTATTCAAGGTATTGTTACTGACAAACAAGGTAACCCTCTTGTAGGAGCTAAAGTCACTATAGACAATTCTGACATTTCGGTTTATACTGATTTTGAAGGACACTTTATGTTTGATAAAGTTTCTAAAACTGAACACACACTGAGCTTAAGTCACATTTCATTTGAGAATTCTACAACAAAAATTGACTCTCAAGCTTCTTCAGAAATTCTCTATATAGAACTCTCTTCTAAGTAAATTCAATTCATTTTTTTTAAGTTCATAATCAATAATGGAATTTTTGCGTTCCATTCCTCAATGTTATCTTAATGTTAATTTTTTCTTACCTTTGCATTAATCCAATTAAAATTAAATGTTATGAAGAAAAAATTGAAAGCATTATTGGCGGGGCTAATTTTGATTGGTTCAACATCAGTATCCGCACAAGAAGAACTTGTATTTACAAACGGCCAATTGTACAGTATTGGCAATGAAGAACAAAAATCAACTCACCAAACTTACTTTGAATCTGGTCAGTTAAAAGCCACATATAACTTGATTAATGGTGTATTAAATGGTCAAGCTATTTTTTACAACGAAGAAGGCAAAGAAATTGAATTAGGCTTTTATAAGGACGGAGAAAAGCACGGTAAGTGGGTAAAATGGAATGACAATCATCAAAAGATTGCAGAAGCACACTATTACTTTGGCGACAAAGATGGCGCTTGGCAAATTTGGGATGATGCAGGCACTTTAAGATATGAGCTCAACTATCAAAAAGGAGAGAAAACAGGTCAATGGAAAATGTATGATGAAACCGGAGAATTAGTTTCAGTGAAGGAGTACTAAGCGTTGCACTTAGTACCCCTAATTAGTATGAGAACGACCTACAGAAATGTAGGTCGTTTTTTATTTAAAACTTATAGCTCACCCCTAAACTTATAGATGTACCAGGGCTGAATTGAGTATATATCTGATCTTCTGCCTCATAAGATTCGAAGAAAGACTCTCTAACATCTCCTAAAATATTATCAATATTGAAGTCAATTGTTGTCTTTTTCTCTTCTCCTAATTGTTTTGAAAAACCGAAGTTTAAATTGTGAAATGGCTGCTGATAGATATCTGGAACAAAACCAGTTCCAACAATAATTAAAGTAGGCCCTTTTATGTTATAGAAAAGACCTGAACGAATTCCCTTTTCATAATTGTTATAGGTAATTCCAAAATTGATTACGATAGGAGCCTGACCCGCCATCTCTCTCTCATTCTCAACATCTTCTCCAGTACGCTTATTATTTTCACGGGCGTTAAATTCAGCATCAGTCATATCAATTCTTGAACGAACCACTGTCAAGTTTCCGCTAGCACTAAAGTTCTTATACTTATCACCTAAGAAATCTAGACTTTTAGTAGCCTCAAATTCAGCCCCAAAAACTTCACCAGTTCCAACATTTCGTGGTTGATATTCGAAACCTGTATTATTTAGAGGGATACGAACTAATTCAATAGGATCTTCAAACTGCTTGTAAAAGGCACTAACCGAATAAATTTGACCTCTATCCATAAATTTTTCCCATCGTACATCAATATTATTAATGTATGTTGCTTTTAAGTTTCCATCCCAATCGCCTGGATACTCAAATAGGGCTCCATTAAAAGTACGATTGGTAACTGGGTCAACAATTTGAGCAAAAGACAACTCTTTAAACGACGGACGTGCAATAGTTCTGGTTACTCCAAACCTAAGATTCTGTTCTTCTGCTAGAGAGTAAATAAAATTTATAGAAGGGAAAAAGTCAGTTCCTTCTAATACTACTTCATCATCAAGGACATTTCCCTGTAAACCATTAGTATTAGCACCATCTATATCACGACCCGTATGTCTCATTTTAAAGTTTTCCATCCGAACACCTAGGACCGATTTTAAACTTGGAGTCAGATTAAATTCTTCCGAAATATATGCAGCTAAATTGTTTGAGTTAGCTTCGTAAGCATTTGGGTTAGGGTAATTAACAGCAGATTGAAAATATGCACTATTGGGTCTATTTGGATATAAATTTTGAGGGTCTAATATTTCATCTGGATTATAAGTTGCCCAATCTTGTCCTCCAACAAATCTTACTGTCAATTCATAAATCGCATAATCGCGATTTTTATAGGTATTCATCACACCAAACTTAAGTTTGGCATCTTCTCCTTTAATTTTATGTTTTTTGGTAAAGTCTACTCTTCCTGAATAATTTTGCTCTTCAAGCTCTCTCCAAATTCTTCTAGGAACCCCTGCATTACCTGTTTGAAAAGAAGTATCTACAGCATATGTATATGCCGTGCTTCTAATATCAGGATCGTTTGCAATGGAGAATGTAGGAGATAATCTCCAGTCAATTTCCCAACCCTTTTTATCAAAAACATGAGTACCATTCAAAAGGTAATTGGTTAAACCTCTCTCACTGTATTCTATGTTATCTGCAAAACCAACATATCCCGAACGTCCAACTGCAGAAGGGTTCTGGTCAATATAAAACTCACCGGCTTTCTGCTCACCAGTTTGTAAGTGAAGTACAGTTGCTCTAAACTTAGAATATTTAGTTTTATAAGCTACACCTGTTAATACACCAACTAAGTTGCTTTGCTGGCCATATCTACCAGTTTGGATATCTGAATAAACTAATTCATCTTGGTCTTTATCAATTTGTCTTTGGTATTCTGCGTAAGTCACATCATCGTAATAACGTTGTTGACTTTTATACGAAAGCGAAAAGATGTATCCCAGTTTAGGATTTCTTAGTCGATTCTCTTTGTCTTTATTCAAATCTATTTGATTTCCAATTGTAAAACTTGCAGAATAATCTAGAAAACTTGTTTCTTCATAAGCGTTTAAATTGGGATTGAATGACTGAGCAAAACGTCGAACTTCTTGGTCTTCACCATTAAAAATTTTGGGAACATCATCCGTTCTTACTTCACTAGGAAGGTCTCTAAATCCATCATCGTATCCTAACCAATCAGTGCTACTTCCATCCGCAGTTAAGTATTCTTTATTAAAATGCATATTCGGATTAAAAGAAATCCCTGCTGAAGCAGTCATTATTTTCTCTTCAGGAAATGCCTTTGTTTCAACGTTAACTAATCCTCCAGTAAAATCTGCAGGTTGCTCTGCGGTAAAGTTTTTTGAAACAACTATATTATCAATTAGGTTTGTTGGAAAAATATCCATTTGGAGGCTGTTCCGATCTGGATCCAAACCAGGTATATTCATTTGATTCAGGGTAACTTTCGAATATCTATCTCCGAGACCTCTCACATAAATATATTTTCCACCTTCAATAGAAACCCCCGTTACCCTTTTGGCAGCTTCTACCGCAGTTCCATCACCAGTTAAGGCCATCTTTTGTGCAGAAATACCATCCATCATGGTGGCTGATTTCTTTTTCATCGTATTTAAGGCCGCCTCAGACCTTCTTGTTGCTGTAGCTGTTACTACTACTTCGTCTAACTCTAAAGAGCCAGATTTCATTCTTATTGTACCTAAAGAAGTAACTTCTCCGCTTTTAACAATTACTCCATCAATGGTAATGTTCTGATAAGAAATAAAAGAAACTTGAACTTGATAAGTCCCAGCTGGAATGGACAATGAAAACTTACCATCTAAATCAGTTGAAGTTCCTGTTAAAGGATTTAAAACAGCAACATTAGCTCCAATTACAGTTTCTCCGGTTTCATCATCGATTACTGTCCCTCTAATGGTGCCGTTCTGTGCAACGATCACTGTACTAAAAAGAATGGCGAATGCAGTTAAAAGATTTTTCATTTTTTGATTGGTTAAGGCGGAATTAAATAAAAAAACAATAGACTCACGCTCTAGAGCGTGAGTCTACTTTATAGTGTTTCACAAATATGTGTTAGCTATTATAGTCCATTAAGCGTACCACTTGCGGCAGTCCAAGACCATCCGTTAAAGTCAGAAGCAGTTGCTGAACCAGTTGTTCCTACAGAAGCAGCTGCTGCTACTTTAGGATCATTTCCTGTTGGCAAATAACTAGCAACCGTTCCACTAACATTTAAAGTTAAGTTAGAGAAAGTAGCTGTAGATGAAGTTGTATTGTCTTTACCTAATTTCTGTGCAGCATTAACAGTAGCATAGTGGATATTCTCCATTGAAATGTTAGTATTGCTATCAAAGTTTAACAAATCACCTGCAGAAGTACCATCAGGTCTAACAGCAACAACTGTAATATTCTTAATGGTATGATTCTTTCCAGATACAATTGTACCTTCAGGACCATCTAATTCAAAACAAGAACCTTCTGGACCAACTACAAATCCATTGTCAATAGTACCAGTGTAATCTTGGTCAGTATCAATAGCATCATCACCATTATTCCAAACAACCAAGTTTGTTACGTTTACAGATCCACCGTAGAACTCAACTCCATCATCAGCGTTACCAACGATTTCAATATTTTCCACTATAGTTCCTGCTCCAACACCTCCAAAAGAGATACCGTTTAATTCATCACCAGGTGCAATTTCAGTACCACCATGACGAACAGACACATATCTTAATGTTCCAGAGTTATCTAGACTGTCAGTTCCACCATAAATTCCATCAGAATCTGATGTAGGAACTCCTTCAATATTATCAATATCATAAGTTCCATTTGAATTACCTGAAGAAATAATTCCATTTCCTAAGATAGCTATACCACCCCATTGACCTTGTAAGTCAGAAGGCAAGTTAGGAGAAGCAAAGTTTCCTGCTGCGATATCGCTTGGCTCAATACAATCTTTAACTGAAGTAAAGATGATTGGCTCTGTAGCTGTACCTTCAGCCATAATTTTAGCTCCTCTCATTACCATAAGAACAACAGCTGCATTACCTTGTCCTTCTTCACCTTTTATAATGGTACCAGGATTAATAGTTAAAGTCGCACCAGGTCTTACCTTCACTCTAGAACCCAATACATATACAGTATCTTTTGACCAAGTTCTGTCAGCATCAATATCTAAGTTAACATTTAATATAGGAGCTACTGGAGTACAGCCCGTATTACCATTATTTGTAACGACTGGTGTATCTTCTTCATCGTCATCATCGTCACTACACGATGTTAATGGAGCAGCAGCAGCTACAGCTACAGCAGCGCCCATCATTAATTTTGTTGCAAATCTGAAATTTTTCATGATAGTTTTAGTTAAAATTAGTTTCAGTTAGTTTATTTTTTGTTGCCGCAAATGTGGCATGGCATTATTAGCCCATTCTTTTTTTGCGGTTATTAAAAACTTATGGATACTTTAAGTAAATGTTAAGAGACGATATTTCGTGTACTCTTTGCTATTATTTTCGTTTCAAATTGTGCTTAAAGCTTGAATTTTCAAGCCTTACATAATACTGAATTTTGTTAAGTTATACTTAAGATTGAATTAACATGCTTAAATTGGCTTCTCTCTAACTTCGCCCATTATTATCCACCTTTCTATCGTATGAAAAAAGAAAAAATACTTTTAGTTGATGACGAACCAGACATTTTAGAAATTGTTGGTTACAATTTAAAAAAAGAAGGTTATCGAGTTTCTACTGCTGACAATGGCAAAGAAGCTATAAAAGTGGCAAAAAAAGAAAATCCTGATTTAATCATTTTGGATGTTATGATGCCTGAAATGGATGGCATGGAGACTTGCTACCAGATGAGAAATATCCCTTCACTGAAAGACACTTTGATCACATTTTTAACTGCAAGGGGTGAAGATTATTCACAAATAGCAGGTTTTGATGCCGGCGCTGACGACTATATTACAAAACCTGTTAAACCTCGAGTTCTTGTAAGCAAGGTTAAAGCCATTCTACGAAGAAAAGGCTCTACTGCTGTTATAGAGCAGGATATAGAAGTAGGTGGAATTTCTATTGATAGAGAAAGGTACCTTATTAAAAAAGACGACAAAGAAATAAATCTTCCCAAAAAAGAATTTGAATTGCTTTCTTTATTAATGGGAAAACCTGGTCGTGTGTATACAAGAGATGTAATCATGAACAGTATTTGGGGTGGCGAAGTCGTTGTAGGTGATCGCACCATTGATGTTCATATTCGGAAACTTCGCGAAAAATTAGGAGACGAGTACATCAAAACGGTAAAAGGAGTTGGATACAAATTTGAAGCTTAAAACTTCACATTTAGCAAGAAAACCGTTAGCTTTAAGGGTGCGCAATTTAAGCCCCCAAGAATTAGCAGTCAGATTGAGTATTGCAATAGCAGTTGTAATTACCGCAATTGCAACTTTACTCTGGTTGGTCTATTTACCTTTTAGTTATCTTTTTAGTTTAGCAATACTATTTGCTTCTTATCTAATTACCTATTATGTATTTATGTGGGGAATTCGTCAGTTTATTGATCGAAAATTTCGCCTCATTTACAAAACCATTCACAACCTAAAAGTAGATTGGAAAAAAGAGTCTAAAGGGATTGATATGCGTGAGGACATCTTTGGCAAAATTCGCGAAGAAGTAATTGAATGGGACAAACACAATCGTCAAGAAATTGAACGATTAACAGACCAAGAAGAGTTTAGGAGAGATTTTCTAGGAAACGTTTCGCATGAATTGAAAACCCCAATCTTCAGCATTCAAGGTTATATTTTAACTTTGTTGGAAGGTGGTTTGGAAGATCAAAAAATCAATCGTGAATTTCTTTTAAAAGCAGAGAAAAGTATTGATCGGATGATTGAAATGGTGAATGATTTAGATGAAATTTCTAGATTAGAATCAAATCGTATGCTTTTAAATCGAAAAAAATTCGACCTTAATGAATTGACCAAAGAGGTTATCGAATCATTAGAGTATAAAGCCACTTTGAAAGACATCAGCATTCAAATTACAAACCCAAAAATTACAAACGTAATTGCAGACCCGAGTAAAATTTCACAAGTCTTAACCAATTTAATAGTCAACTCTATTAATTATGGAAAAGAAGGTGGTAGAACTAAAATTAAGTACTTCGATTTAGGAGAAAACATTTTAGTAGAAGTTAATGATAATGGCCGAGGAATAGGTGAAGAGCACCTTTCGCGATTGTTTGAACGTTTTTATCGGGTAGATAAAGGCCGTTCGCGTGCTGAAGGAGGCTCAGGATTAGGACTAGCCATTGTAAAACACATTATGGAAGCTCATGATCAAACCATAAATGTTAGAAGTAAATTGGGCGAAGGATCTACTTTTTCTTTCACTTTAGAAAAGGCATAAACCTCTTTATCTCTTTAAAGGATGTTAATTTTGAAAAAATTTTAGGTACCCATGCAACCTAAACGAAAACAATAACATCTAACACCAGAAGAATTGACTAAGTCAAGCAAAGCATTGATGAGTAATGAAGAAATGTTGGAAGGCTGTAAAGCGCAGAAGGAGCATGCTCAAAAAATTTTGTTTGAGCGATATGCCGGATTGATGACGGGGGTTTGTATGCGTTACGCAGACCGTTATGAAGAAGCGCAAGACATGATGCAGGATGGCTTTATCAAGGTTTTCAAAAAAATAAATTCCTTTACAGGAAAAGGTTCTTTAGAAGGTTGGATTCGACGGATAATGGTAAATACCGCTTTAGACCATTTGAGAAAAACAAAGAAAGAAAGATTTCATGTTGATGTAAATGAAGTAGAGTACAAACTTCAAGATGGTCAACAGATTATTTCTTCTTTGCAAGCAGATGATTTGCTAAAACTTATTCAGGCATTGCCAGTAGGTTATAGAACCGTATTTAACATGTATGCGATTGAAGGATATACACATAAAGAAATTGCAGAAGAATTGGGCGTTTCTGAAAATACGTCAAAATCGCAGTATTCAAGAGCTCGATCTCTACTGCAAAAGAAATTAGAAGAAATAGAATAAATATAAAGGTTTGAAAAAGTCAAACGACATCGAAAAATTATTCAAGGAGTCATTTAAAAATTACTCTAAGGAACCTAGCGCAAACGCTTGGGCTAATATTCAAAGCAACCTTAGTCAGGCTACAGCAGCTACATCTACTGTAGCTAGTGGAGCTTCAAGCATTGCCTCTTGGGTAAATATTGCCTTGGTGGTTGCCGGTATTGGTGGCTTAGCAGTTACTGGCTATTATTTCTTTAATGAAACTGCTGAAAAGCACCAAGCAGAAAAGGAATTGACTTTACCGGATACGCAAACTGAATTGGACATTTCTGCAACTACGAATGGTTCATCTGAAAGCAAGTCTATTGCAGAAGAAGCTTTGGAACCGAGAGTAAATTCAGAATTACAAAACACAAATACAAAAGCAGTTAATCCAACGGCTGCAAATACTTCGAATGAGCAAACAGAATTAAAAAAGCAAGACAATTTAGATGATAATCAAAAGGATTCTGAGCTTACTATTTTAGAAAACAAGGAGAATAACGACAATGAACTAGAACAAGATTCTCAACAAACAGAAGAAAGTAACGAAATAAATCTAGAAGCAAATGAAAATCAATTTGCCGATGATTTATCGAATGAAACTTCTACTGAAGTTTCTAGCAATACTGAGCAAAAAGAAGCAAATACTGATGTTGAAGAAAAGTCCAACAAAGAGGATATTGCTAGTCAATCAGTAAGCGAAGAAGCGGAGAAAAAAGAAACACCCAAAGTGGATGTTCCAAATATCTTCTCACCAAATGGAGACGGTACAAACGACTATTTTTTACTCAATGCTTGTGAAACGGAAGATGTTCATGTGCTCATTTATTCAAAAACTAGTCGTTTAATTTATGAGTGGAAAGGAAAGTTTGGCAAATGGGATGGCACGCTTCCTAATGGAACTCCAGCTCCAGAAGGAAACTACTTTTACCAAATTATCTTAAAGAAAGACAATCAAATCTTTGAACCTAAAAAAGGGACTTTTTACTTAAGCAGAAACTAGTAAGACAAATTTGGCGACAACCAACGTTCTATTTCTTCAACTGATTTTCCTTTTCTATTAGTGTAATCTTCTACTTGATCTTTATCAATTTTTCCTAATCCAAAGTACTTTGATTTAGGATGGGAAAAATACAATCCACTAACTGCCGCTGTTGGGAACATGGCATAACTTTCTGTCAAGTTAATTCCTATACTTTCGGCATTTAACAAGCTAAACAAAGTCCCTTTTTCAGTATGATCAGGACAAGCCGGATAACCAGCCGCCGGACGTATTCCTTGGTATTTTTCTTTGATTAAAGACTCATTGTCTAATTGCTCCTCTTTTGCATAACCCCAATAGTCTGTTCGCACTAATTCATGTAATCGCTCTGCAAAGGCTTCTGCTAGACGATCAGCCAATGCTTTTACCATAATACTGTTGTAATCATCATGATCAGCTTCAAAGCGTTTAATGTGTTCATCGATGCCCAAACCTGCAGTTACCGCAAAAGCACCCACATAATCTGTTTTACCACTTTCTTGTGGTGCCACAAAATCACTTAAACTGAAGTTTGGAATGTTGCTGGCCTTTTTACCTTGTTGCCTTAATTGATGCAATACTTCAAACGTTTTGCCCGCTTCATCATTATCAAGCAAATGAATATCATCCCCCACGGCATTGCAAGGCCAAAAACCAAATACCCCACTAGCAGTTAGCCATTTTTCATCGATAATTTTTGAGAGCATAGCTTGGGCGTCATCAAATAACTTTTGTGCATGTTCACCAATTAATTCGTCCTTTAAAATATTAGGATACTTTCCTGCTAACTCCCAAGTGCTAAAAAAGGGTGTCCAATCAATGTATTTCACTAAGTCGGAAAGAGGATAATCTTCTAAAACCTTTGTTCCTAAAAATTGAGGTTTAACAGCTTCAAATATTTCCCAATCAGCTGTGAATTTGTTTTTCCGCGCTTCTTCTATAGAGATTAATTTTTTCGTCCCTTTTCGCTTCTCATGAAGCTCACGCATCTGTTCATATTCTGCTTTAAGCGAAGCTTCAAACTTTGCTTTTTGCGCCTCTACTTTGGTCAATAAACTTCCTGCTACCGGTACCGACCTTGATGCATCTAAGACATGAACGACAGGTTTTTTATAAGCTGGTGCTATCTTAACGGCAGTATGGGCTTTTGAAGTTGTGGCTCCACCAATTAAAAGAGGCACTTCAAACCCTTGGCGTTCCATTTCACTTGCCACATGCACCATTTCATCTAAAGATGGGGTAATTAATCCACTCAAACCAATCATGTCTACCTGCTCCTCTTTGGCTTTTGCTAAGATTTTTTCAGCGGGCACCATCACACCCATATCGATTACCTCATAATTATTACACGCTAAAACAACCGATACAATGTTTTTTCCAATGTCATGAACATCTCCTTTCACAGTGGCCATTAATATTTTTCCCGCATTCTTCGCTTGGTCTCCAGACTTCTTTTTTTCTTCTTCAATATAAGGAAGCAAATGAGCTACGGCTTTTTTCATTACCCGAGCACTTTTTACCACTTGCGGTAAAAACATTTTACCTGAGCCAAATAAATCACCAACCACATTCATACCATCCATTAATGGCCCTTCAATAACCTCTAAAGGTTTATCGTATTGCAGTCTGGCTTCTTCCGTATCTTCTACAATGTGCTCTACAATTCCTTTAACCAAAGCGTGGCTCAACCTACTTTGCACAGACTCTTTTCGCCAAGCATCATCTTTAACAGCAACTTTACCGCTACCTTTAACCGTTTCTGCAAAGTCTGTTAAACGCTCTGTAGCATCTTCTCTTCTATTGAGCAGAACATCTTCAATATGCTCTAAAAGGTCCTTCGGAATATCGTCGTAAACTTCTATCATTCCCGCGTTAACAATGCCCATATCTAAACCAGCTTTAATTGCGTGGTATAAAAAAGCAGAATTCATCGCTTCTCGAACGACATTATTTCCTCTAAATGAAAAGGAAACATTACTTACTCCTCCACTAACAAGTGCATGAGGCAGGTTTTCTTTAATCCATTTGGTAGCATTAATAAAATCAACTGCATAATTATTATGTTCTTCAATACCCGTACCTACTGTTAAAATATTGGGATCAAAAATGATGTCTTGCGGTGGAAATTTTACAACATTCACTAACAGCTTATAAGCCCTCTCGCATATTTCAATTCTTCTTTCATAATTATCTGCTTGTCCTTTTTCGTCGAAGGCCATGACAATTACTGCCGCTCCATACTTGCGAATTAATTTCGCTTGTTTAATAAAGCTTTCTTCCCCTTCTTTCAAGCTGATGGAATTCACAATTGACTTTCCTTGCACACACTTTAGACCAGCTTCAATAACAGTCCATTTCGATGAATCTATCATGATGGGCACCTTTGAAATATCAGGCTCAGAGGCAATCATATTCAAGAATGTCTTCATCACTTCTTCTGACTCCAACATGCCTTCATCCATATTGACATCAATTACTTGCGCCCCTCCTTCTACTTGTTGTAAGGCAACCGATAAAGCCTCTTCGTAATTCTCCTCTTTAATTAACCGCTTAAACTTTAGCGAACCAGTAACATTGGTTCTCTCACCTACATTTACAAAATTGCTTTCTTTGAAAATGGTAAGTGGCTCCAAACCACTATAACGCGGCAAAACCTCTTGATTCTTGGGTTTTCTAGGTTTGTATTTTGAAGCGATTTCTGCAATTTTAGCAATGTGCTCAGGTGTTGTTCCACAACAGCCTCCAATGATGTTTACAAAGCCACTTTTGATAAAGTCTTCTATAAAACCGCCCATTTGATCGGCATCTTGGTCGTATTCTCCAAATGCATTGGGCAAGCCAGCATTGGGATGAGCAGAAGTAAAAAATTCCGTTTTTTCAGCCACGGCCTCCAAATGAGGTCGCATTTCTTCTGCTCCTAAAGCGCAATTAAATCCGACGCTTAATAAAGGCATGTGGCTAATTGAAATTAGAAAAGCTTCGGCTGTTTGCCCTGACAAAGTTCTTCCACTTGCATCGGTAATGGTACCTGAAACCATAGTAGGAATATCTTGATTGGTATTTTCAAGGTATTCAGCAATGGCAAACAAAGCGGCTTTGCAATTTAATGTATCAAAAACAGTTTCCACTAAAAACAAGTCAACGCCACCTTCTGCAAGTCCTACTACTTGTTCATAATAAGCTTGCTTGAGCTCATCAAAAGTTACATTTCTAAACTCTGGCTTGTTTACATCTGGTGACAAAGAAGCCGTTCGATTAGTAGGACCAATAGAACCTGCTACAAATCTTGGTTTGTGAGGCTCTTTCGCTGTAAATTCATCAGCTACCTCTTTGGCAATTTTTGCCGACTGATAATTCAATTCGTAAACTGCGCTTTCTAAAGCATAATCAGCTTGCGCAATAGTGGTTGAAGAAAAAGTATTCGTCTCCACGATATCAGCTCCTGCTGCAAAATATTCAGCATGTATTTCTTTGATAATATCTGCTCGAGTGATCGAAAGTAAATCATTGTTTCCTTTTAAAGGCAGTTGATGTCCCTTAAAGGCCTCTCCTCGGAAATCTTCTTCTGTCAATTTATGACGCTGAATCATGGTTCCCATGGCACCATCTAAAACTAGAATTCTATCTTTTAATACTTCTCTAATATCTGTTTTCATACTCTCAAACATTATCTGTTTTACTCAACGCAATTAAAACCCGATTAAATCGAGATTAGTTCAACTTTCAGTATTGGGATCTTTAGATAAAGAAATCAAAACTGTGTTTCACAAAAAAAGCCCTTCAGACTTAGTCAAAAGGGCTTGTTATACTTTTGGCTTATCTTCATTTCGATTGTATCGAAAACAGGATTTGGCACCGCTTTCTTTTGAAAAGGTTGCCAAGGCTTCACAGGGCCTGTCCCTCCGCCTTTCTTGATAAGTATATTTAAAGAACGTTTATTTACTCTTCTACTCTATTGGTCTTTATGTAATGTTTGTACATCAAATAACCTCCAACTCCTAATAAAATATATGGCACAAACATAATGTACATAATGCCATTATTAATTCCCTTTCCCACTGCATCTTCTCCACTTTGCATATTAGACTCCAATACTGCTTTACACATGGCGCATTGAGCTTCAATGTCAGAATATGCCATTAAAACAACAAACAATAGTAAAACACTTTTTAATCCAATACTTTTCATTTCAGACAAAAATACTAAGCAAACTACTGTTAACCTAACTTTCTAATAATAAGGCGAAATCATCAAATAAACTACGACTCCTGTAATGGTTACATATAACCAAATTGGCAATGTTATTCTTGCGATTTTTTTGTGTTTATCAAATCGCTCTGATAATGCACGAACAAATGAAATCATAACCAAGGGTACAATTGCAATGGCTAAAACAATATGAGTCAAAAGAATAAACAAGTAAATAGACTTCATAACTCCTTCACCACCGTATGGGGTAGACTCTGTTAAGGTGTGATAAGTAACATATGAAAGCAAAAACAAGACGGATAAACCTAAAGCAGTTAACATCAAGTTTCTATGCAAGTTAATGTTTCGGTTTTTAATAGCCCAAAAAGCTGCAATTAATAGAATACTCGTTGTTCCATTTAAAAAGGCATTTAATTTGGGCAACACCAGTACCCAACTTCCTACCTCTGTTGGTTGCGGAATTACATATAATATAGCAACCACTATTGGAATTAATGCAGATACTGCAATTACTATTTTTTTAGATCCCTCTTCTGTTAATGTCATTCTATTTTTCTTTTAAAGGAGCAAATTCTTCACGATAAAGAATCTCAATGGCGTCCATTAAGTCATTCGTTTCAGATGTACTTGTACCATCAAAAACACCTCTTATCCTTCCTTGTTTATCAACTAAGGCAAGATTTGAAGTATGTAAGAATCCACCTGGCGCCAAATCATCAACCATAGCATTTGAGAAATAACCATTAAAGGCAATTCCATACAAGTCTTCTTTATCTCCAGTTACAAAATTCCATATTGAATCGATTGCATGTACTTTATCTGCATACGCTCTTAGCACTTCAACTGAATCATGAGCGGGATTAACCGTATGTGACAATAATTTAAAATCACTCCGATCATAAAAGTGCTTTTGCAATTCTAACATATGGGTTGCCATTTGTGGACAAATAGTTGGGCATGTTGCAAAAAAGAAGTCTGCTACATACACATTTCCCTTATAGTCATCTTGGGTAACTACTTCTCCATTTTGGTTTATAAATGAAAAATTGGGAATGGTATGATACAAGGTATCCCCATTGGCATTCACAGATTTTGGCCCATAAACGGGTAACTTTTTAAAGTTATTGGTACCAGTATGTAAAAAGAGATAAAATAAAGAAGGTAGTAACAAGATGCTGATCAAGATTACTACCTTTTGAATTCTTTTATTATTCATAAACTAACTTAAGTCATAAGAGCACATCGGCTTCACCGTGAATGTATATTGCTTCTGTTAGCATCATTACAATTAAGTACGCTACAAGAACGATATAAGGCAACGCCACAGCGTATATAAAGTTCTTATACTCATGTTTTAAATGCATATAATAAGCAACAATATAATAGGCCTTTACCAAAGTTAAAATGATAAAAGTCCACTTTACGAAAGACCAAGCTAAGCCCATGTCTTTCCATACAAGTCCTAAGCTAACTTCTACAGTGGTAACTACTAAAAGCACCCAAAAGATAACCCAAATGGTTTTACGCATTTTTTTACCCTCTTCTTCAGAGTGATGATTTACATATTCTGCTGTTCTATCGTAATCAGACATAATCTTATTAATTGAAAAGTATTAAACTAAATAGAAAAAGGTAAAAACAAATACCCAAACAAGGTCTACAAAGTGCCAATAAAGTCCCACTTTTTCAACCATTTCATAGTGTCCTCTTTTTTCGTAAGTCCCTTTTAAGACATTAACAAAAATGATAAAGTTCAACACCACTCCACTAAATACGTGAGTTCCGTGAAAACCGGTAATGAAGAAGAAGAAATCTCCAAATAATGGAACTCCATATTCATTCACGGTCAAATTTGCTCCATAAACTTCAGTCCCAGACTGAATAAGAGCGGCGGCTTCTGCACCTGACACTTCAATTCCATTTGGCATTACAAATGCATTTTTTGCTTCGGAAAGCCATTGAACAATAGTTCCATCTGCAAGCTGTAAAGCACCCAATTCAGTTCCGTGAATAAAGTGATACCATTCCCAAGCTTGTGAGCCAACGAAAACTAGACCACCAACAATTGTCAGAGCCATCCAAAGTATAACACCATCTTTCTTGTTTCTATGGCCTGCTTCAACTGCCAATACCATAGTAACCGAACTCATAATAAGGATAAAGGTCATTAAGGCAACATACAACAAAGGATGATCGCCATGCATAAATGGGAAATGCGTAAACACATTTTCTGCAACTGGCCAAACATCTTCAAATCGATGTCTCATAAAGCCATAAGCAATTAATAGTCCTGAAAAGGTAAATGCATCAGAAACTAGGAAGAACCACATCATGATTTTTCCATAGCTCACATTAAAAGGAGAAATTCCTCCTCCCCATAATTTCTTTGAATCAATTGGCGTAGAATGTCCGGCCATAAGAGTATAATTAAATTACTGTTCTAAAGAATATGTATAAATATATCCAAATACCACCCATAAAATGCCAGTACATGGAACACACCTGCAAACCTAATAAATTTTTCGACGAATATTTTTCTCTAATTGCATTAAAAAGTACAATACTTAATGACACAAAACCTCCTAGCAAATGCATTAAATGCATCCAACTAATAATGTATAAATAAGAACCAGAGGCATTTTGACTTGGTCCGGTAAAAAATATACCTTCTTCAACCAATTGTCCATAAGCCATAAACTGCATGATTACAAACAAAACGCCTAAGAGTAAAGTTGATAAAACACCAAGCTTTATTCCTTTAAAATCATTCTTCTTAGCAGAATACACTGCCCATACCATACCAAAACTGCTAATCAAAATAACGATAGTGCTCCATAAAAACATTTCAGGAAGTTCATATTGAAGCCAATTGCCATCACCTTTTCTTACAATAACGGCACTGGTTAAGCCAGCAAAAAGCATTAAAATACTCATCATCCCAATCCACAAGAGTGGCTTAGCGACTTTCTTCTTTTTATATTCCTGATATTCTTTTTTATCCAAAGTTGCTTCTAACATTAGAGTTATATTTTATCAAAGTACCAAACCAACAAAACGATTGGCACATAAATAAAGCTTGCAAACATGACTTTTGTTGCCGCCTGATCTGATTTTGTTTGAAATAATTTGATGGAAGGCCACAACATGAGAAGCCCAGCAATTAAAAAAGCGATGAGTGAGAAATTGCCAACAAATCCAAAAAAGGTAGGTAGCAAGCTCACTAAAATCATGAACAAACAATACAGTAATATCATAAAGGCTGACGTTAAGTCTTTCCCTCCTTTTGATGGCAATAATTTAAATCCAGCATTTGCATAATCTTCGTTCGCTTTCCAAGCAATAGCCCAAAAGTGGGGAAATTGCCACATAAATTGAAGGGCAAATAATAAACCAGGCTCTAAACCAAATTCACCATTGTAAGCCACATAACCCAAAAGTGGAGGAACAGCTCCCGGGAAGGCTCCAACAAACACAGCCCAAGATGTAATTTGCTTTAAAGGAGTGTAAACAGCCACATATAGAAAAAGAGCTAGCGAGCCTAAAATTCCACTCAAAGGATTTAAAAACACCCATAAAATTGTAATTCCAACAAATCCAGAAACAGCAGCAACCCAATAACCTTCATTGACTGACATTCTTTTTGTCACTAATGGTCTTTCTTGAGTGCGTTTCATCAGCTTATCTAAATCTCGCTCAATAATTTGATTAAATCCATTTGAAGACCCTGTGACTAAAAAGCCACCTATTGATAAAAAGAGGATTTCTAACCAACTTATGGATTCAGCTGCAATTAAGTATCCCATTATGGCTGAAAAAACAACCAATGAAGCCAATCTCAACTTAAAAAAAGCGGCATAATCGGCTACTTTTGAGCGAAGAAGGGTAGAAAAGGATACTTTATCAGACACTAATTGCATGCGAAGAAATTGACTGCAAAATTAACTAATTATCTCTTCTCTCAATAATCCCAATACTGATTGAACAAGTTTGTTCGCAGTCGAATGTAAATCATTTCATCAACGCCCTGTTCATTGGAAATTTGTTCAATCCGATAGTTGTAACCTAAAGTTAAGCTCATTTTCCAAGCTTCATGAACTAGATAAGAAATATTGCAGTCCACCCATTGAATTCGCTTTTGAATCCCCTGACCTAAATGATTTTCATAATCGCTTTCTCGACTTTGATTTGATAGTTCTAAATTGTCACCCAAATTCGTTCCTGTGGGAGAGAATCCTTTCATAATATTGACATATTGGGTTGTAAATGCCCATTTCTTTTTTGAATAGCTCAATCGAGCAATAGATTCTTGAAAGTTTGCCCCATTTGGATTGGCAAGTGGCATATTAAAATTTGAATATGCCTGTGTAGGATTTGTATGTGCATAGGTAAAAGGACGAACTAAATTGAACTCAAACAAATGTGATAATCCTTTTATTCCAAAATCTTGCTTGCCTTGCCAACCTATTTGAATACCGTATTTATTCGCCCACCAATGAGACTTTATGTCCTGATCGGGATTTCTCCACTGCCTAACATCAGCTTTTAATTCATTGAGCAAAAACTCATCTAATAAAACTTGAAAATAGAATTTTTGAGTTTTTGTTGGCACTAGAGTAAGATTTGCTCCAACTATAGCATTGTCTGAAGAACCTACTGAAAACTCAACGGGTCGATAAAAGATTACTGGGTTCAAATAATTCACATCGAAACCGCGATGATAAACACCGTCATCAGCAGCCCAAATGATAGTCTCAAATAATCCAAAACTAATCCAAGGTTTAATATCCCATTGCAAATAATGTGTTGCCGTGTATTTCTGTTGATACAAAGAAGGAGTTCCTTCCACTTGAAAAATATTCTGATGCATGGAAAAAAGAGTCGTGTAACGAATCTTCCAAAACTTGGTATTTATTTTCAAGTATGGAAAAGCTTGACTATGATCAGAAAGCAAGAGTGAGCGATATCCATCTCCAATAAAATTTCTTCCGTAACCCAATTCAAATTGAAAGTATTTTTTAGTTCTGAATGAAATGAAGGCATCTATATAATGAGAACTTTTAAAGACTTCCCCCTTGGCTTTTCCATATGTGGGCATTACTCCATACTCACGAATAAACGATTTTTGATAATTTAAATATTGAGCATTGCTTCCCAAATATGTTAAACGCGCATCCCACCTTTTCCAATTGGATTGTATATCAACTCCAACACCATACCTTCCTTCCAATGAATTGGAAGAAAAATTTAAAGTCTGCATAATATCTATGGCTGGATTTAACGCAAATTTTAAATCACTCTTGTTTAAAGAAAGCAGTGCACTTCCATTAGGCGTTGAATCCACTTTTGTATGAAACCCAAGAGCTCTGTAATCTTGATTAAATTCTTGGGTAAAAATATGAGATTGCTTTAAAGAAAGCTGAGCTGATATAAATTGGGGAAGACATACAAACCCAAGACAAATCGTTAAAGCCAACAGCCTAGCCAAGTTTTTCTTTCTTTTTTAGTGGAATAAGAAATAGCGCTCCAAGAGCCGTAAAAACAATTAAGGTCAGTATGATAAAAGTTAAACTAGTATTTAGCTCCTTTACCAAGACGGAGTATACTATGAGAGCAATATTAAATAGATAGATTACCCCTACAGTTTGAGCATGATTTAAACCAAGCTTAATTAGTCGATGATGAATATGATTACTGTCTGCTTGAAAAGGAGAAGTTCCACGAATCATTCGATAAATAAAAATCCGAAGGGTATCTAATAAGGGATAAGAAAGCACTGACATGGCAAAAATGGGCTTTGATATTTTCATCATATTACTTGGTATGGCAGAAATATCATATTCAATTAAACGAATGGCTAGCGTACAAATAATTAAGCCAACAACCAAAGAGCCTGAATCGCCCATAAAGATGTTTGCCGGATAAAAGTTAAAACGTAAAAAACCAAGTAGAGCACCAGCTAAAGAAAAAGATATAATCGCATCAACCGTACTTCCAATAAGAAGAAACCAGATTCCAAAAGCAATGGAAGCGATACAACCTACCCCGCCAGCTAGTCCATCTACTCCATCAATAATATTAAACGCATTAATTAAAACCACAAATGTGAAAATGGATAGTGAAATACTAGCCCAATCTGGTAGTTCTCTTATTTCAAAAATCCCATATAAGCTTGTAATTTTTATTTCTGCCATGAGCACCATTATAAAGGCTACTAACAGGTGACCAATTAACTTTTTAACGGCTGCTGTTCCAATAATATCATCTTTAATCCCAATAAAAAACATTACCAGTACACTAGGAATTAAGTATTTTATATAGCCAATGTTTTCAGAGGGAAAACAAATTAAAAATGAGAACAAAGTTCCGGCAAAAATCATAATTCCACCCATGGAAGGCACCCTGTGCTTGTGAAGCTTTCTGGCTTCACCTGGCTCATCAAATAGATTTTTAAGCTCAGCTACCTTGATAAAAGAAGGTGTGGCAAAAAGCACTATAAAGAAAGAAATTAATATGGAAAATGCTACAATCATTTTTATTGGGCTAGCGTGCAAATATACTTTTAGTAGTTAAAATAAAGGTTTTGCAAACTAGTACTTAAACTAAAATAAAAGTAAGAAGATATAGGCTGGATGCTTTGTTGATTTGATTTGTTTTCACTCTCTCTATGCAAATACCCTAAACTATATTTCAAACTACTAGCTGGATTAACCATATACGAAAGTGAACCATTTACTGTTTTTATTTCCTCAAAATCAGTTTCTATATAATTGGCTTGAATTTTCGCAAGAATTCGTTTACGTTGCCAATTTAATCCAACTAAATACTCATCATGCTCACTCAAAATTGGAGTATTGATGGACTCACTGTAGTGCATAAATAGATTCTCATTTTTATCAAATAATTGTTTATTGTGCTCTACTTGTATAGATAGGTCATCATAAATAAACCACTTAGCACCTGCTTGTAATGATAGGTTTGAAATTCTTTCATCAAACAAACTACCTTGCCCATAAAGCAACACTTTTTTAAACAACTCTAAGGACCAATCTAAACCAAGAAGCGTATTCCCATTTCTTTTACTCCCACTTGTCGATGAGTTTAAATACATTAATGGCACCCAATAGGAAGCTGGAACTCCAACATTCCCTGAACTATCTAAACTAGGAAATATCATTCCTTCAAACAATCCTACATTAAATACCGTATTGGGCGAAAAAGACAAATGATGAAAAACACCTTGCTTTCTACTAAATAAGCTTTCACTTAAACCATCCCCAGGAAGGCGCTCTATATCTTGAAATAGAGTAAATAAATTCTGATACTTTAATTTTCCATTAAGCCAATCAGATTGCAAACGAATAAATGGATAATTAAAACTTAAATCAGAAAGCAATAAAGATCGTTCACCATTTCCAATAAAGTGTTTATCATGGCCTAATTGAATATTTAAATAATCTGTTGGTGTATAAGTAATACGCGAAGAGGCCATGTTGAAATCATAACCTTCCTCAAATGATTTTACTCGACCTTGACCATATGCCACATTATTTCTTCTTGTTCTTAAGCTAAGATAATAGGGTAAATTAGCTTGATTTTCTCGAAAAGAAGATTCAATTGACACCTTTTCTCCTAGATTCAATCTCAGCATAAACCCTCGCATATTTTTGTAAAGATTAATATCCCTCGGATCATCCGCAAGTTCTCTACCTAATTCTAAATTTAAGAGCGGGTCAATAGTAAATTGCACTCCTCCACTATCATATTGAATCAAATGCTCGTGAAATAATTTTCGACTCACAAAACTTCTGTCAACTTTTTGAATAGATAAATAAGCTAAATAGAGGGAATCTTTTAACTCTTTTTGAGTAATGGGTTTTAGAGAACGATGGTCAAAGGAGTCATTATTCAAGCTTTGGTACTCAATAGGCAGAATTAACTCCTTATTTAAACTAAGCGCTTGATTTTGTGCTGAGATTGAGCATGAAATATGAACACAGCAGATAAAAATGAGAAAAGCGCAGACGCTATAGCTTTTCAAAATTCATTTGTTTTACTTCCTCATAAACTGCTTGAATCCCTTCTTCTAATTCAATTTTATGTTTCCATCCAGTCGCATGAATTTTACTAACATCCATTAATTTTCGTGGAGTGCCATCTGGTTTAGAAGAGTCAAACTTCAATTCTCCTTCATAGCCAACTACCTTTTTAATTAACATTGCCAATTCTTTTATTGAAACATCTTCACCGGTACCTACATTAAACCAATCTGTTCCTTCATAACTAGTCATCAGCTTTAAACAAGCCTCTGCCAAATCATCTACATGCAAAAACTCCCGTTTTGGACTTCCAGAACCCCAAATCTCTACAGATTCCTTGCCTTTTACTTTCGCCGTATGAAACTTTCTAAGCAAAGCGGGTAAAACGTGTGAATTATTTAAATCATAATTATCATTAGGGCCATACAAATTGGTTGGCATGGCTGATATAAAATTATCCCCATACTGCCTTTGATAATTCTCACATAGCTTAATCCCTGCAATTTTCGCAATAGCATAGGGCTCATTCGTGGGTTCTAAATAATCTGTTAAAAGGTATTCTTCCTTTAGCGGCTGTGGAGCCATTTTTGGGTATATACAAGAAGAGCCTAGGAATAGGAGTTTCTTTACTTGATGTTCGTGTGATGCATGAATTAGGTTCGCTTCTATCATTAAATTATCATACAAAAACTCAGCTCGGTAAATATTATTTGCCTGAATTCCACCCACTTTGGCGGCGGCAATAAACACGAAATCTGGTTTATCTTGTTCAAACAATTGATTAACCTCAGCTTGATTTCTTAAATCTACTTCTGATGAAGTTCTTAATAGAAGATTATTAAAACCTGCTTCTTTTAGCTTCCTAACTATGGCCGAGCCAACCATTCCGCGGTGCCCAGCCACGTATATTTTATCCGACTTATTCATTGAAATCGTAAACTTTATGTCCACCTTCTAATAAATACTTATCGCGCTTAAAGAGCGCAAGATCTGCTTGGATCATGTCTTTTACTAAGCCATCAACCCCAAAAGTGGGCTTCCATCCTAATTCTGTTCTTGCCTTTGTTGAATCACCAACTAAAAGATCTACCTCAGTTGGTCTAAAATATTTAGGATCAACTTTTACAATTTCTTCACCAGTAGCTTTATTAATTCCTACTTCATTAACTCCTTCTCCCTTCCATTCTACTTCAATCTCTAATTCTTTAAAGGCTTTTGAAACAAACTCTCTTACTTCAATGGTTTCGCCTGTAGCTAGAACGTAATCGTCTGCCTTGTCTTGTTGTAACATCCTCCACATTCCTTCTACATAATCTTTAGCGTGACCCCAATCTCTTTTGGCATCTAAATTACCTAGATACATACATGTTTGCATACCTAGTTTAATTCTAGCTGCAGCTCTGGTTATTTTCCTTGTCACAAAAGTTTCACCTCTTAATGGACTTTCGTGGTTGAACAATATTCCGTTGCATGCATACATATTATAAGCTTCACGATAATTCTTAACAATCCAAAAGGCATACAACTTAGCTACGCCATAAGGACTTCTTGGATAAAACGGAGTTTTCTCAGATTGAGGAATTTCTTGAACCTTTCCATAAAGTTCAGAAGTAGATGCTTGATAAAATCGGGTTTTCTTCTCTAAGCCAAGTATTCGAATCGCTTCTAGAATTCTTAGTGTACCAATTGCATCAGAGTTTGCAGTGTATTCTGGAGTTTCAAAAGAAACCTTCACATGTGATTGTGCAGCTAAATTGTAAATTTCATCGGGCTGAACTTCTTGTATAATTCGAGTCAAGTTAGAAGAGTCGGTCATGTCTCCATAATGAAGTTTAAACTTGATGTTCTTTTCATGTGGATCTTGGTACAAATGATCGATTCTATCTGTATTAAACAATGAACTTCTTCTTTTAATACCATGTACTTCATAGCCTTTCTCTAGTAACAGTTCAGCTAAGTAGGCACCATCTTGTCCAGTAACTCCTGTAATTAACGCAATCTTATTCATCTACTTGTAATTTAAATGCAATATTAACCTTTTCCACTATTCACTAAAAACCAATTGTTCAGTAAGTCCTCTCTATTGTACAGCATTGATTTCTTTGTTTTCCAATCAATCACTTCTCCACCCATCGCCTCAACAATTGCTTGTCCTGCAGCAGTGTCCCATTCCATCGTTGGAGCAAATCTAGGATAAGCATCAGCTTTCCCTTCGGCAACCATGCAAAGTTTTAAAGAACTTCCTTTAGAAATGATTTCTACTTCTCCATGCTCTGCCTTTTTTTGATCCATAAAGTCTTGGGTTTCTTGAGACATATGCGATCGACTTCCTACCATGGTGTACTTTCTATCCATATTCTTAGGCAGTTTATTCGAGGAATCTAACCATTCCGAAAAATCTTGATCCATTTTTTTGGTAAAGGCATCTATTTTAAAGGCTCCCACATTTTCAGCTCCAAAATAAAGTTCATCACTAACTGGTACATAAATTACACCCATTACTGCTTTTTGATTGTGAATCAGTGCAATATTTACTGTAAACTCTCCATTTCTCTTGACAAATTCTTTTGTACCATCTAATGGATCTACCATCCAAAAATAATCCCAATCAGCTCTTTCTGCATAAGGAATATCTCTTCCTTCTTCACTTAAAACAGGAAATTTAAAATCTGCCAATCCAGCCATAATTGCTTCATGGGACTTTTTATCCGCTTCCGTTAATGGAGATTTATCCTCCTTATTCTCAACGGAAAAATCAGAGTTATATATTTTCAAAATTTCCTTACCAGCTTGGTAAGAAATACAACAAATTCCCTTTAGTAAATTTAACTGTTCTTCTTTATTCATCTTTTACTTTAAATATAAGTGACTTAAAATGGCAGCGCTGAAAACCATATATAATATAGTAAGGGGCAAGCCAATTTTCATGTAATCTTTAAATGAGTAACCTCCTGGACCATAAACCATCAAATTGGTTTGATATCCAATTGGTGTAATAAAATTAGCAGCAGCTCCAAATGATACTATAAGGATAAAAGGCAATGGGTTTAGCCCTAATTCCATAGCTATAGAAACCGATATTGGAAATAAAATAGCCACTGCAGCCTTATTGGTAATGTAAGCTGCCAATAAATTGGTTACAGCAAAAATGAGAATCAAAAATCCCATACTACCTAAATAGGGGGCTAAAATCAAAAATAAATCGGCTAAATATATGGAAGCACCAGAGTTAATCATTGCTTTTCCTAAGGCCAAACCAAATGCAATAAGTAAAATCAAATCAAAATCTAAGCCCTTTCTTATCTCATTTAGTGGAACAATTTTCATTAAAACAGCAATTAACAAGACTACTGCTAAACAAGTTAACAGTGAAAATTTAGTTAATGCAGCAATTAAAATCGAAGCAATTAATGCCGAAAAAACAACCGCTACTTTCCAAACATTGATTTCTTCTGGCTCTTCAATATGAGTAAGCACATAGAATGCTTGATTATTTTTTGTGCGGCTCAAAAAATCAGTTCCACTAAATACAAGCAAAATATCTCCTGCTTTTAACTCCACTTCACCTATTTTTCCACTGATTCGTTCACCATTCCGATGTATAGCAACAATAGCTGCATCAAATCTTGCTCTAAAATCCGTTTCTTGAACCCTTTTCCCAATTAAACTAGAATTAAAAGAAACTACAATCTCATTCATACTTGACTTCTTATCAAGCATATACTCAACCTTCTTTGGAAGAGTTAAACCCAATTCTGCCTTTTTAATTTCCTCAACAGCGGTTGTTTCACCAGCAAAAATTAACACATCATTTTCAAGAATTTTTTCATCTGGAGAAACCGGACTCAAATTCATTTCAGACCGAACTATCTCCACCAAGTATAGTCCTTTTAATTTCCTAAAGCCGGCATCTTGAATGGTTTTATTGATTAAAGATGAGCCTGCTTTTACCTTAGTTTCAATCAAAAACTCTCTACTTTTTTCAAGTTCTTCTTCTAATTCCGAGTTTTTATTTGGTAAAAATTGATTTCCCAAAAAGAGTAAATACACAATACCTATAATCAACATGGGAACTCCAACATAGGAGAATTCAAAAATAGATAAAGGCTCAAAGCCAGCATCTACTGCAAGTCCATTTACAATTAGGTTAGTACTAGTTCCAATTAAGGTTACACAACCTCCTAGAATAGCAGCATAAGATAATGGGATTAATAACTTTGAAGGGGAAACATGGTTTTCATTAGCCCAATTATTTACATAGGGCATCATCATGGCAACTAGTGGCGTATTATTAAAGAAAGCAGAAAATGACGCTACCACGGTCATCATGGCAAGTTTGAATTTCTTGTAGCTTTTACTTTGTCCAAAAAGCCGATTAAATATCACATTAATAACTGATGATTTTTTAAAGATATCACTGATAATTAATAACAATATAATTACGGCCAGTTGCTCATTAGCAAAACCATGTATAGCTTCCGAAGGACTTAAAACTCCTCCAATAACTAAAACTAAAATTGCAATAAAAAATGAAACCGTTGGCCTAAACCACTCCAAATACAAAGCCGAAAGCAGAAAAACAATAACTGCAAGAATGATGATTATGGAAGGTGTCAGCATCTAAAAATTGACTTAATAGGCAGGTGAAGAGCCTCCAATTTGCTCAATTGGATGCCAAGTTGTTTTTACTTCTAAAAAGGATTTTATGTGATATGGAGATTCAAATTCTTTTTCCAAAGTTTCTTCTATTCCCCAAGCATGAAAGCGCTTTAAATTCTCTACACTTTCTAATTGCAGACTTTTTAAGCTCTCAAGGTCGTTACCAATATAAAGTAATGCATTTACATCTTTATGTTTTGCTGCATGCAAATCAACTTCTTCTTTCTTACCTGTCAAAATATTGACAACTCCCGCAGGTAAATCAGAATGGCTCATAATTTCAGCCAAGGTAATCGCTGAAAGCGGCTTAATTTCATTTGCTAAAACAATTACCGTATTTCCTCCACAAATAGCAGAAAAAATTGCATTTAGAAATGCATTAAAACCACTGTCCTTATCGCAAATGATAGCTACCACTCCACATGCTTCTACATTAGAAAAATTAAAATGGCTACTTGCTACAGGATTAACTGAACTAAATATTTGTTGAAATTTATCGGACCATCCCGCATAGTAAACAATTAGGTCGATGTACTCTTCAACTTTAGCTAACGCATCCTTGGGTTTAATTCCATCCTCCTTACCAATCACATCAGCCATTTCTAGCTTACGAGCCTCAAGGTGTTCTGCTATTCGATATAAAATCTGAGCCCGATTAAATGCTGAGCGATTTTGCCATGCATCTTGAGCTTTTCTTGCTGCAACTACGGCATTTCTAAAATCTTTTCGCGAGGCTAAACAAATGTTCCCTAATTGTGCCCCATTTGCACTTACGGCCTTATAATATCTCCCCGACTCTGTTCGAGGAAATTGACCACCAATGTATAATTTATATGTTTTTAAAACTTCCACTCGCTTTGCCATTTGTTATCTTTTAATTTGCAAATAAGCATCTAAACCATGCATTCCTCCTTCCCGGCCAAATCCACTTTCTTTAAACCCACCAAATGGTGAGGTTGGGTCAAATTTGTTGTAGGTATTAGCCCAAACCACTCCTGCTTTTAATTGACTACTTAAGTTAAATGCCTTTGATCCTTTATCAGTCCATACGCCAGCAGACAATCCATATGGGGTATTATTGGCTTTTTCAATTACCTCATCCACCGTTCTAAAAGTTTGAATAGCTAGAACTGGCCCAAAAATTTCCTCTTTGGAAATTCTACTAGATTGCGGTACATCAAAAATTAAGGTTGGTTTACAATAATAGCCGCTTGATGGCAACTTAGAATCTGTTTGAAAAGACTCTAGACCTTCATCAGAAGCAATTTTTAAATACTTTTCAATTGTTTCTAGCTGTTGCTTAGAATTAATTGCGCCTACATCGGTATTCTTATCCAGTGGATCACCAACTCTTAACGTTTGCAAGCGAGCCATTAATTTTTGCTCAACTTCCTCTTTAATAGATTCTTGTACAAAAAGTCGTGAGCCTGCACAACACACATGACCCTGATTAAAAAAGATACCATTTATAACTCCTTCTACCGCTTGATCAATAGGAGCATCTTCCAAAATAATATTGGCTGCTTTACCTCCTAATTCTAGTGTACTCTTAATTTGAGTACCTGCAATTGCCTTTTGGATTAACTTTCCAACTTGTGTAGAACCGGTAAATGCAATTTTATTAATGTCTTTATGATTGACTAAAGCTGCACCAGCCTTTCCATCACCAGTAACTATATTGACAACTCCTTCGGGCAAACCCGATTCTTGAATTAGCTCAGCCAGTTTCAATGCTGTTAACGGGGTTGTTTCAGCTGGCTTTAAAACAACCGTATTCCCACAAGCCAAGGCTGGTGCAATTTTCCAAGCCGCCATCAATAGCGGAAAATTCCAAGGAATAATTTGTGCGGCAACACCAATTGGTTCAACATTAGCATTTGGAAAGGCATATTTCAATTTATCGGCCCAACCAGCATAGTAGAAAAAGTGAGCGGCAGCCAAAGGTATATCGATATCTCTTGCTTCTTTAATTGGCTTTCCTCCATCTAAAGTTTCAATAACTGCAAACTCTCTTGCTCGTTCTTGAATTAAGCGAGCAATGCGAAATAAATATTTTCCTCTTTCTTTTCCTTCTAGTTTCTGCCATGGCGCTAAAGCTTTTGTTGCTGCTTTTACCGCTTTGTCAATATCCTTTTCAGAAGCCTCAGCCACTTCTGCAATAACTTCTTCGGTTGCAGGATTTATGGTTTTAAAGTACTTCTTTGATGCGGGCGTTTGAAATTTGCCATCAATAAATAGGTCATACTTTTTTTTCAACTCTATATGAGAAGTACTTTCAGGTGCTTCAGCATAAGTCCAAGTCGTATCAAACTTGAGTGAAAATGAATTTTCTTTGCTACTCATATATTAATCTTTTGAAAAATAATCTGCCGATTGGTAAGCTCCACTTTCTTGCTTCTTCAACTGCATTAATACGTCATTTGCTAATCTGCTTGCTCCAAAACGAAACCACTCTGAACTCATCCAAGCCTCACCCAAGGTCTCTTTTAACATTACAAGGTAATGGAGAGCTGTTTTTGAATCTGAAATTCCTCCAGCAGGCTTCATCCCAACCATTTTTCCTGTTTTCAAGTAATGGTCCTTTATGGCCTCTAACATCAATAAAGTTGTAGGCATTGTAGCTGCTGGTGATATTTTACCAGTTGAGGTTTTAATAAAGTCAGCACCTGCAAGTATAGCAATATCACTAGCCCTTCTCACTTGATCAGGTGTACCTAATTCACCAGTTTCTAAGATTACTTTAAGACGTGCTTTTCCACAAGCTTCTTTAATTAGCGCTATTTCATCAAAAACATATTGATACTCTCCCTGATGAAACTTTCCTCTAGAAATTACCATGTCAACTTCATCAGCACCATTGTCTACAGCCATTTTTGTATCCAATAATTTAACTTCTTGATTTGACATTCCTGAAGGAAATGCGGTTGCAACAGAAGCGACTTTAACGTTACTTCCCTTTAGGGCAGTTTTTGCCACTTTTACCATATTGGGATAAACGCAAACCGCTGCTACAGTTGGCACGGACAATTCCGTATCTAAATGCATGGCTTTATAGCATAGCTGTTTCACTTTACCAATGGTATCTTTTCCTTCAAGTGTTGTTAAGTCAATCATGCTCAAAGCAAGCTTCAAACCTTCAACTTTAGCCTCCTTTTTTATGCTTCTTGTTTTAAACTTCGCAGCTCTTTCAATGAGGCCAACTTGGTCTATAACTGGAGAGTTAAATGCGTGTGACACTGATAAATATTTTGTGAATTGCCAAAGATAGCAGATTTCGAGGGAAAACCACCTTAATATCTAGATTCAATCATTGTAGAAATTATCGCTATATATTTTTGTTAAGTCACAGATTACCGTCAAGCCACGCTTTGTAACAACCTAGTTTTTACTAATTTTGTCGGCTTACTATGAAAGACGAGGGCAATAATATCTTTTCTGTTTTTGACGAAATCATCCCAAGGGAAGAGAAAGAGAGTGTTTTAAACCAAAGAAGTAAAGTGATTTGGATGACTGGTCTAAGTGGTTCAGGTAAAACAACTATTGCCAAGTATTTAGAGCGAGAATTGCACCAGCTAGGCTACTTAACACAGCTGCTTGATGGTGACAACATAAGAACTGGAATTAACAACAATCTTGGGTTTTCTGAAGAAGATAGAACAGAAAATATTAGAAGAATTGCTGAAGTTTCCAAGCTTTTTATGAATTGTGGAGTTATTACAATTAATTGTTTTGTAAGCCCAACCAATGCAATTCGTAAGCAAGCAAAATCAATTATTGGAGAAGAAGACTTTGTAGAAGTTTTTATTGACACACCAATAGAAGTTTGTGAAAGCCGAGATGTAAAAGGCTTGTATAAAAAAGCAAGAAATGGTGAAATCAAAGATTTTACCGGAATAAGTGCTCCTTTTGAAGCGCCAGTTGATGCAATTGTTGTAAAAACTGAAAATCAAACGGTGGCTGAATCGGCCAATGAATTAAAAAGTAAAATTTTACCATTAATAAAATTAGGAGCATAAGCTATGCAAACGTATAACTTAACCCATTTAAAAGAACTTGAATCTGAGGCAATTTATGTCGTAAGAGAAGTTGCATCTCAATTTGAAAATCCTGTACTTCTATTCTCAGGAGGAAAGGACTCTATTGTCTGCGCTCACATTGCTAAAAAAGCATTTTTTCCTGCCAAGGTTCCTTTTCCTTTAATGCATGTTGATACAGGACACAATTTCCCTGAAACAATTGAATTTAGAGACAAATTCATCAAAGAAATGGGAGCAAATTTGATTGTTGCCTCTGTTCAAGATTCAATAGACCAAGGTAGAGTAGTTGAAGAAAAAGGCTTTAATGCAAGTAGAAACGGTCTTCAAACCACTACACTATTAGATGCTATTGAAGAACACAAATTTGATGCTGCCATGGGTGGAGCTAGAAGAGATGAAGAAAAAGCGAGAGCTAAAGAACGTTGCTTTTCTCATCGAGATGAATTTGGACAATGGGATCCTAAAAATCAACGACCTGAGCTTTGGAATATTTTTAATGGATTCAAGCATTTTGGTGAAAACTTTAGAGTTTTTCCAATTAGTAATTGGACCGAAATGGACGTTTGGCAATATATTCTTGCTGAGGGCATAGAGCTTCCTTTATTGTATTTTGCGCATCAAAGAGAGGTATTTAAAAGAGATGGTGTGATTATGTCAACTTCAGATTTTATTCCTCAAAAAGAAGATGAGAAAGCATCACAGATGCAGGTTCGCTTTAGAACAATCGGAGATATGACTTGTACTGGAGCTGTAGAATCAGGTGCTGATACTTTAGAAAAAATTATCGAAGAAGTTGCTTCTACTAGAACTACAGAAAGAGGTACTCGATCAGATGACAAGCGTTCTGAAGCCGCTATGGAAGACAGAAAAAAACAAGGATACTTTTAATTCCTACTTATAAAAGACTTTAAAAAACTAAGAAGATGAGTACAGACTCAAAGGCATATTTAGATATGGAATTACTTCGTTTTTCAACCGCTGGTAGTGTTGATGACGGAAAAAGTACTTTAATTGGAAGATTGCTTTACGATAGCAAATCAATCTTTGAAGACCAATACGAAGCCATTGAACAAACCAGCAAGAAAAAAGGTGAAGAGCAGGTAAACTTAGCCTTACTAACGGATGGGTTAAGATCCGAGCGTGAGCAAGGAATTACAATTGATGTTGCTTATCGTTACTTTGCAACGCCTAAGCGAAAGTTCATTATAGCTGATACTCCAGGTCATATTCAGTATACCAGAAATATGGTTACAGGAGCATCTACTTCCAATTTGTCTATCATACTAATTGATGCTCGTAAAGGAATTATTGAGCAAACTCATAGACATACCTTTATCGCATCTCTACTAGGAATTCCTCATGTTGTTTTCTGTATCAACAAAATGGATTTGGTAGATTATGATGAAGCTACTTTCGAAAGAATAAAAAAAGAAACCGAAGCATTTGCATCAAAACTAGATGTAAAAGACATACACTTTATTCCAATTAGTGCCTTAAAAGGAGACAATGTTGTAAACAAGTCTGAAAATATGCCTTGGTACAATGGAGGAACTCTTTTGTATTTACTAGAAAACATTCATATTGGTAGTGATCACAATCACATTGATTGCCGTTTTCCAGTACAATATGTGGTGCGTCCTCAAACTGAGGAGTTTCATGATTACAGAGGCTATGCAGGTAGAATAGCAGGAGGGGTTTTTAAACCAGGCGACCAAGTAGTTGCTTTACCTTCAGGTTTTAGTTCTAAGATTAAAAGCATAGTCACTTTTGATGGTGAAGTAGATGAAGCTTTTGCCCCAATGTCTGTAACACTTACCTTAGAGGATGAAATAGACATCAGTAGAGGCGATATGATTGTTAGAGAGAACAATCAACCGATTGTTTCCCAAGATGTGGAAGTAATGATTTGCTGGTTAAATGAAAAGCCACTTCAACTAAGAGGAAAATACGCTTTAAAACACACTTCAAATGATGCTAGATGTGTAGTAAAAGATATCAAGTACAAACTTGACATCAATACACTTCATCGAAATGAAGAGGATAAGAGTATTGAAATGAATGATATTGCTAGAGTAAGTCTGAGAACCACTAAGCCTTTGTTTTTTGATGCTTATAGAAGAAATAGAATAACTGGTAGCTTGATTTTAATTGATGAGGCGACCAATGAAACAGTAGGTGCAGGAATGATAATTAACTAAAGCTATTTAAGCGCTTTAGTTAATTTTTTAATAATCAGTTTCGCATCGTAAACTTTCATTTCATCTAGTTGAAAAACTTTATAGGCTAGCCCATTTTCAACATCTATAATGTAGTATTCAAAAACAATGAGCTCACCTTCGTTTGGTTGACCTTCTAAGTGCTTATTATCATACACATTGCAGTCTAGGATATATTTATATCCCGCATTAATCAATGGTTTATACCTTGATTTAGTAGTAATTGCATATTGAAATGGGTATTGCATCGTAGCAATAGTCAATTCTTTATTAAATTCTTTAATTACGCGATTGTGGTTTTCTCTACGCAATTGAATGTACTTCTCTTGTTTATTGTTCTTTTCAGAACTTTTAATCTCAACTGGTTCATATTTAAAGAAGATGATTTTTTGATTCGCTATGTCTTCAGGAATTCCGTCCATCACTTGGATTTCTTGTGCCCATAAAACACTTGACACTAAAATCAACGGAAACACGAGTAGCCTTAAAATCATTGCTCTAATTTAGGGTTTAATTTCAAAATTATGAATGACTAAAATCTTGTAAAATTTTACGATATGCATTAAACAGTTTTGACTTTGAAACGAATCCGACATATTTCCCTTGATCTATTACTGGCAAATTCCAAGCACCTGATTCATTAAATTTTTTCATTACCAAATCCATGGAATCACTAGAAGAAACTTGCTCTTCAAAATCACTCATTACATCTTTTACTTTAACCTCATCGTATAAATTAGGTTCAAACATGATTTGACGAATATCATCCAACATTACGATTCCTTCTAGTTCAGCATCTTCATTAATCACAGGAAAAATATTTCGTCTTGAACGGGAGACTATCTCAACCAATTGGCCAAGTGTATCTTCCGGATATACGATCGCAAAGTCTTTCTCAATTTCATTTCTTAAGCGCATAAGAGTTAATACCGCTTGATCTTTATCGTGGGTGATTAATTCTCCTCTTTTAGCCAATTGCATGGTATACAAAGAATGTGGAGTGTAGTATTTGGAAGTAAGAAAAGCGATTGCAGCTGTGATCATCAAGGGAATTACCAATTCATAACCTCCAGTAATTTCTGCAATTAAGAAGAGAGCAGTTAATGGCGCGTGTAAAATACCAGCTATCACTCCACCCATACCTACAAGTGTAAAATTTCGTTCTGACAGCCCGAAGATGTTAAGAATATTTATTGCTTTAGCAAATACAAAACCGATAACCGAGCCGATGAAAAGTGAAGGTGCAAAAATTCCACCTATTCCTCCTGCTCCAAGTGTTACTGTTGTAGCAATAGCTTTCACAAAAACAATGGCTAGCATAAAAATGACAAGTAGCAATAAATTCTCCTTATACTCATAGAAAAAACTACCCTCTAACAATGCCCACTCATTGCCCGCAAGTAAATGATTGATTGTGGCGAAGCCTTCACCATAAAGCGGAGGAAAAATAAAAACCAAAAGTCCAAGAATTACAGACCCGATTAAAACTCTTAAGAACCGTCCTTTAATTCGCTCAAATTGATTTTCAATAAACCAATAAATCTTACTAAAGTAAACTGATATTAACCCTGTTATCGCTCCAAGCAAAATATAAAAAGGCAAATCTCCTAGTGTAAACTTTTCAACCACATCAATATTAAATAATAGCTCATCGCCCAGCATAAATGCCGAAGTAATTGCGGCAGAAACAGAAGCCATCAAAAGCGGAATTAATGAAGTTGCAGTCAAGTCGAGCATAATTACTTCCAAAGCAAATACAATTGCCGCAATGGGGGCATTAAAAATTCCGGACATGGCCCCAGCAGCTCAACAACCTAGCATTAATGTGGTCGACTTGTAATTCATTCTTCCCAATCGTGCATAGTTTGAACCTATAGCACTACTGGCTCCTACAGTTGGCCCCTCCAGTCCGACAGAACCACCAAATCCTACTGTAATCATACTTGTCAGTAAAGAAGCGAATGTAGATGAACGGGGCATTTTTGAACTCTTTTTAGAAATCGCAAAAAGAGTTGACGGTATTCCATGCCCCACTTTTCTTTTGAGACCATATTTTACAATGAGCACCGTTATTAATATTCCAATACCTGGGTAGATGAAATAAAGAATATTCTCATAGGCTAATACAATCTCAGATTTTAATAACTCTTGAATAAAGTGAACTGAATTCTTCAAAAAAACAGCCGCCATTCCCGAGGTAAAACCCACTAAAATACTGACCAACAAAACAAATTGACGATCCGTTAGATGCTTGTATCGCCAAACCATAAAACGACGAATAGCCAAGTCGCCATTAGCAGGTAAATTTCCTAGAATTGAAAAGAGCGAGCGTATGGCTTTTTTTAGCTTTCTATTCATCCTAACTCAAGATAATTCTACCTAGTTCGTTTGCCAATGCCTTTTTTGCATCTTCTAATCTTAAAATATCTTGAAGCGTACTTTCGTAATTATCCACTGTTCCTTTAAGGCTTTCTTGCTTTTCTTTAATCATATGCAAAACCTTATTTAATCGCCAAGAACAAACCCCCTTATGCACTTTCTTCTCAAGCATTTGCTCTTCTAAAACTGTCAAAATATTATGTCGTTCTTCCCAATTTACACTTAAGGAATACTTTTCCATTAAACATGCAATGGCAAAACTGCTTATGGCTTTATCGGTATGTGAGACTAAATCATTCTCTGTTAAAGGGGTATTCTTTTCAACACCTTCTTTAAACATTTTATAAATCCGACCTAGCAAAGCGTCCTTAAAATCTACCTGATCTTCTTCCAATTCAAAAAACAAATACTCTGCAACAGTCAACTCCAAGGGTGCATCCTCATCTTCAGCATGCTTGATTTGAATAGGTTCGTTCCCAAACTTGACTAAAGTTCTAATAATGTCCTTTTCTTGAAAAGATAAAGCATCTTCCCCTTTTTCTTCCTTCGCCTCTGCGAAAGGAATATCATCAATTGATGGTGGAGGCCGTTCTTCTCTATTTTGACTTCGCTCTGCTTCTTTTCGTTGCTTATTTACATTTTCTCGTCTCAGTTTATTCAATTCGCTCATCAAGGCAGCTTCGCCAATTTCCATTAAGCTACTGCATTCTTGAATATACACTGAACGCGCTATGGGGTCAGGAATTAGCGCAATACTGCCAACGATGTTTTTGATTAAATCAGCCCTTTTTATCGGATCTGTTCCTACTTCTTCAAGTAACAAACTTGTCTTGAATCGGATAAAGTCTTTTGACTCCTTTTCCAGAAATCCTAGTAATTCTTCCTGACTTTTATTCATGGCAAATGAGTCAGGATCTTCCCCTTCTTCAAAAGCAAGCACCTTTACATTCATTCCTTCAGACAAAATCATGTCAATTCCGCGAAATGCTGCTTTTATCCCTGCTTTATCACCATCAAATAGAATGGTAATGTTTGAAGTATATCTTTTAATTAATCGAATTTGATCTTCCGTTAAGGAAGTCCCTGAAGAAGAGACTACATTCTCAACCCCATTCTGATGTAAGGAAATTACGTCTGTATAGCCTTCTACCAGGTAGCAATTATCTTTTTCTACAATCTTACGCTTGGCTAGGTTCAATCCATAAAGCACCTTACTTTTATGGTAAATGTCAGATTCAGGAGAATTAAGATATTTGGCTACTTTCTTATCCGCAGAAAGTGTTCGCCCTCCAAAGGCAATGGGTCGTCCTGAAATGTTATGAATGGGAAAAATAACCCGCCCTTTAAATCGATCGAAAGTCTTTTTACCTTCCTCTTTTACGATGGTTAAACCAGCTTTTTCAAGATATTCTAATTTATATCCTTTCTCTAAAGCTGCTTTTGTAAAAGCGTCCCAAATATCTGGACTATAACCCAACGCAAACTTTTCAATGGTTGAATCTCTAAAACCTCTCTCTTTAAAATAACTTAAGCCTATTGCTCTCCCTTCTTCGCTTTCATGCAATTGATTCTTAAAAAAATCTGCTGCAAATTGGCTTATTAAAAAGAGACTTTCCTTTTCATTAGCCGCTTGAATTTGCTCTGCACTTTGCTCCTCTTCTTCAATTTCAATATTGTATTTATTGGCTAAATACTTTAAAGCTTCAGGGTAAGTGTAGTGCTCATGATTCATGATAAAATTAACAGCGCTACCAGCTTCTCCACAACCAAAGCACTTGTATATCCCCTTGGTAGGCGACACCGTAAAAGAAGGCGTTTTTTCATTATGAAAAGGACAAAGGCCCAAAAGATTGGCACCACGTTTCTTAAGATTCACAAAATCACCAACAACCTCCTCTACTCGAGCAGCTTCAATAATGTCATCAACTGTTTCCTTAGGAATCATGTTTAGTAATCGTGTATATCAGCAGGTTTAACCCTATTCTATTTCAGCCCCAATTTAAGAGAATCTTCCGAGCTTAACTTTTCGTTCAAATCAATTTCCGTAACCAGACTACCGTCATCATTCCAGACTTTCCAAATGCCTACCTGTAGATCTTGCTCATACTGGCCTTCAAGCTTCTTACGTCCATTTTCATAATAAACAATGGAGTATCCATCGCGCACACCATTCTTGTATCTACCTTCACTCCACTTCATTCCATTTTCATAGTAGTATGTCCAGACTCCATGCCTCAGTCCATCACGACGCTCTCCTTCCACTTTCTTTAAACCATTTGCATAATATTCCACAACGTCCTCTTGAGCTGGTGGAGCATCCTTTTGCTCTTGTTTAACCGCTGTTTGACAAGCAAAAACTAAAAAACTAAAACAAAAAATTACAATCCATTTCATCATCTTACTTTTTTCTTGAAGTAGTATATAAAACTAAATCTCGAAGCGAATTTCTCGCTTCATTTACTGGAAATTCTGCTAACAAATCTAAGGCCTTCTTTTGGTATTCATTCATGCGCTCAGTAGCATAGTCTATCCCACCCGATTGAATGACAAAATTGATTACCTCCCTGACCTTCTTATCGTCGTTGTTATTGTTTTTTACCGTTTTTATAATTCTTCTTTTATCAGATTTACTCGCTTTTGAAAGCGCATAAATCAAGGGCAAAGTCATCTTTTTCTCTTTAATATCTATCCCCGATGGTTTCCCAATGTCTTCTCCACTTCCGTAATCAAACAAATCATCTTTGATTTGAAAGCAAATCCCAACTGCTTCACCAAATTGTCTCATTTTTTCAACTACCTCCTCACTTTGCTTTGCCGATTGCGCTCCAGTAGCACAACAAGAAGCAATTAATGTGGCTGTTTTCTTGGTAATAATGTCAAAATAGACCTCTTCTGTAATATCCAATTTACGGGCCTTTTCAATCTGTAATAACTCTCCTTCGCTCATCAGTTTTACTGAAGTACTGACAATACGGAGCAGTTCAAATTCATTCTTTTCTACAGATAGAAGCAAGCCACGCGACAATAAATAATCACCTACTAAAACAGCAATTTTGTTTTTCCACAAGGCATTGATGCTAAAAAAGCCTCTGCGCTTGTAGGCTTCATCTACCACATCATCATGAACTAAAGTAGCCGTATGAAGCAATTCAATTAAAGAAGCGGCCGTATACGTTGAATCATTTGAATTACCAAACAGCTTGGCTGATAAAAACACGAACATGGGGCGCATTTGCTTACCCTTTCTTTTCACAATGTAATGCGTGATTTTATCTAAAAGGGGCACACTACTTTTCATGCTGTTTCGAAAGTGTTTTTCGAAATCTTGCATTTCGTTTTTTATCGGAGCTTTTATTTGATCTAGCGAAATTTTCATGCGGCTAACAAATGTACCTTAATCAACCGTAATTGCTCCATTTTTGTTGGCTAATTGACCGCAAGCTGCATCAATATCTTTTCCACGGCTTCTCCTTACATTAACCACAAGGTTTCTTCGCTCTAAAAAGGCCGCAAAAGCATCTACTTTTTGTGCATCAGCTTGTTGGAATTCACCATCATCAATGGGGTTGTATTCAATAATATTGATTTTGCAAGGTACGTTCTTACAAAATTCAGCGAGTTCAGCAGCATCTTCTAATTCATCATTAAAATCTCTAAAAATGATGTATTCAAAAGTAACTCGACTTCCTGTTTTCTCATAAAAATATTGCAAAGCTTCCGCTAAAATCTCCAAATTGTTTTGCTCATTGATGGGCATGATTTTACTACGCTTTTCATCATTTGCAGCATGTAATGATAAAGCGAGATTAAACTTCACTTCATCATCTCCCAATCGCTTTATCAGCTTGGCAATACCTGCAGTAGAAACGGTGATTCTTTTGGGCGACATACCCAAACCATCTTCTGCAGTAATGCGATCAATGGATTTTAGCATTTGCGAATAATTGAGCAAAGGCTCGCCCATGCCCATATAAACTATGTTTGAAAGTGGACGTTGGTAATACTTTTCAGCCTGTTCTTTTATTATGGCAACCTGGTCATAAATCTCATCGAATTGAATATTACGCATCAATTTTAACTTTCCTGTTGCACAAAACTTACAAGTTAAGCTACAACCCACTTGCGAAGAAATACAAGCCGTCATTCTTTTGGTCGTTGGAATCAATACCCCTTCAGTGATTTTGCCATCGGCTAGTTTAAACGCATTTTTTATGGTTTTATCACTGCTAATTTGTTCTTCAGCAACTTGAACAGCCGGCAAAACAAAATTTTCTTCAAGCATGCTTCTCAACCCTTTTGAAAGATTAGTCATTTCTTCAAAAGAGCGCGCAGACTTTTGCCAAAGCCATTCGTAAAGCTGTTTCGCACGAAACGCCTTTTCTCCCTTTTCGGTAAAAAAGCTTTTCATTTCTTCCAAGCTTAATTCTCGTATGTTCTTTTTCTTCTCCGCCATAAGCGCTGCAAAGGTAAGATGGTGAAAGGGAGATTCCTATAGGCTTATAAATGGCAAACAAACATTTAACTTGATTAGAAATTAAAACAATTCTATTAACTGAAACTCCATTCTGTACTTTTGTTTTCATGGTATTCAAAACAGATTTACTTTACACAGCCCTAGGTAAACCCATTAAAAACGGCATGATTCGTACTGACCAAGAGGGTAAAATTTTAGAAGTTGGGGCCAATCTTAGTGTTGAAAATTCAGAGGTAAACTATTTAGAAGGAGCACTTTGTCCTGGCTTTATTAATACCCATTGTCATTTAGAGCTTTCGCATTTGAAGAACAAAATAGAAAGTGGCAAGGGCTTAATTTCTTTTATAAAAGGCGTGCAAAGTCAGCGAAAAGCGGAAGAGGAAGAAATACAAGAAGCCATTTTAAAGGCGGATGAAGAAATGTGGAAAGCAGGTATTGTAGCCGTAGGAGACATTTCTAACGGCACAACTAGTTTTCTGCAAAAGCAAAAGTCTAATATTGAGTACCACACTTTTGTTGAATTGTTTGGCTTTGATCCGGCAAAGGCCACTGAAGTTTGGACCCGTGGACAAAAAGTGCAAGCTACTGCCATAGCTATGGGACTTTCTGCTTCCTTAGTTCCCCATAGCCCTTATTCGGTTTCAAAACCCTTGTTTCAATTGCTGAAAGCAGAAAAAGATAATGCTCCAATTTGCATACACAATCAAGAAAATGAAGCGGAAAATGAACTTTACCAAAATGGAACTGGAGCATTTCGGAAAATGCTTGAAAGCTTTGGCCTACCTTTAGAACATATCAAAGGGATGCAGCAAAACTCTTTACCTGCTTATCTTCCCTTATTGCCAGATTCTAAACCATTGCTTTTAGTGCACAATACGTTTAGCAACCAAGCTGATATAACAAGTGCAAAAAACCTTCATAAACAGTTGTATTGGTGTTTGTGCCCAAGGGCTAATCAGTATATAGAAAATCGATTAGCAAACGTCCCACTTTTTATGCAAGAAAACCTAAAATGCACTTTAGGAACAGACAGTTTGGCCTCTAATTATGGACTTTCTATTCTAGAAGAAATGAAGTGCATACAGGCTCATTTTCCTGAAATTGAATTGGAACAATTGATTGAATGGGGCTGTAAAAATGGGGCTGACTTTTTAGGAAAAAATCAGCTTGGGAGTTTTGAAGCAGGCAAAAAACCCGGCATTAATTGGTTGAAAAATATACAAGCGGATCGAAGAATTGGTGATGTGGAAGTGGAGAAAGTGTTATAAGAAAGAATAACAAGCTTTATATCAGAGATGTAATTGGGAAAAAGTGAAGGTTTTACCTGTTAAACCAAATGCTCAAAACCAAATAAACTTGAGCCAAATGCAATCGGGCGTATATTTAGTACGTCTTTTAGAAGAAAGTCGAGTACTTCAAACGGAAAAAATAGTGATTAAATGAAACTAAGATTTTTATTAGCTATAGGATTATGGTTTTGCCTTAAGTTTTGCTTAGGGCAAAACTACATTCCTAACTACAGTTTTGAGGACACGCTTCCAAGAACCACTCCTTTATTTTTACCTACTGACTGGTTTGTTCCAACTAATGAGAGTTTTGATTATTTTACCCCATTTCATAATTTATCTTCACAACATTATCAATTTTACTCTCCTCAGAATTTAGTTGGCTTCCAAGTTGCTAAAACGGGTCAAGCATATGCAGGTATTCTACTTTATCATTTATGGGGAAGTAGTAGCAATCCCAGAAGAGAGTACATGCAAGTTCAACTGAAGCGTCCATTGATTTTTGATAGCACTTATTGTTTTCAATTATTCATCAGTATGGCAGATTCTGTTCATTTTGCTTCTAAGAATATGTTGGGCGTCTATTTTTCACAGAATGCAGTGTCTGCCAATCACACAAATCATTTACCCTATATTCCTCAATTGGTAGTTTCGCCCAATACCTACCTTACCGACAAAGTTAATTGGGTGAAAATAGACATGCAGTATCAAGCCCAAGGGGGAGAAAAGTATATTACCATCGGTAATTTTAATGATACCAATTACATTGATACCACTTTTGTTCCAGGTGGTGGTGATCAGTTTTGGATGCAAGCCAGCTATTACTATTTAGATGACATTTGGTTAAGCCATTGCGATAGCTTACCGGAGAGCCTAGTTACCGGCTTGAATGAGCCTTTGCTAAAACAACAATTCAAAGTTTATCCCAATCCATTTGTCTCAGAAATTACGGTAGAAAGTGAGGGCAAGGAGAATTTAGCTTTTAAGTTGTATAATGCAATAGGACAAGAGGTTAAAGTACAAGTTCAACAACTAGGCCATCGCCAGCAAATTAGTACAGGCCATTTACCCAAAGGTATTTATTGGTTAAGGGTAAGTGATGGGATTAAAAGTGAAACTGTTAAGTTGATAAAACGCTAGATTGCTACGTTCCATTACATTCCTCTCGCAATGACAGCGTTTTTAATTACGAATTACGAATCAGGTAATTACGAACCAATCAAAGCGGAGCTTTGAAATTGGGGCAGGCCTGAAAAAACAGCGAGCCGGCGAAGAGCTGAAGCGAGGAAGCTTTGTTTTTTCTTGACCTTTTCTTTCTTTTGGGTCAAGCCAAAAGAAAAGGGGAAGATGCAATCCAGTGTCTATTTTGTGCGACTAAAAGAAATCGGTAAAATTATTCAAACAGAAAAAGTGGTGATTCAATGATAAGTAGAGTTTTGAGAAGGATTTGAGAAAACCACAGTAAAAAATCGGCGTCCGTTTCACTGCTTGTATTCCAGATTTTTGACTGTATATTCTGGTTGGAAAAGAGCTTCAATGCTACGCATTGAAATAATTTCAAAGCGGAGCTTTGAAAAAGAGGCCTCTTTAGAAAACTTATTGAATTCTTGATCTTTCCTTAGCTCTCTTCAAGAAAGTAAATCCGACTGGATAATTTCATCCCAAACAAATCAGGAAAAGCTTTCAATGTACCTTCCTTGTCAGTTCGAGTGATTAGACTTTTAGTCGAATTGCCCGCCTGGATGAGACCGTTCGGTCAGGTATCGAAAACGACAAGGAAATTACTATAAATGATGGTCAATTATTTGTAACTAAAATTTGTCCTTCTCGATACATCCCGAAGATTCGGAACACTCGAAGTGACAAATTTTATCACTCGGCCGCCAGTCCGCCGAAATAAAATTCTATGGAAGGCGCGGCACTTAGGATTGATAAAGAATTGAAGTTTTTTATTTTACAGCCTTAGGTTTCCTGCCCGTCTACAGGAGCTCGTGCAAGGCAAGCGGGTGTCTTTCTTTTTGTTTCAAGCTAAAAAGGAATACAAAATAACATTATAAAAACTACCCCTTATGCAAAACGAAAGGTAAAACACGAGAAATTCGAAAAAGCGCTAATCATTTGAATAGCGGTTAACTTAAACAAGCATGATATTGAATCCGCTTAAATCAAAACAGGATTAAAGCCGCTTCAACAAAGCCTCAGCAATCACCAAATCAGCAGGAGTGGTAATTTTTATATTTTCTGAATTTCCAGCTACCAATTGCACTGCATTTCCTGCTGCTTCGTAAACGGAAGCATCATCTGTAAAAGAAGGATGAAAATCTTGCTCATAAGCCGCTATGAGTTTTTCTACTTGAAAACATTGTGGCGTTTGAACCAAACAAAAATTCTTGCGGTCTTTTGCTACGGAATGCTGTCCTTCTATGGCTCTTAAACTATCTTTTAACTCTACAACAGGTATTGCTGCTCCTTTCTTTTCAGCCCATTCAAAAGACTCTAAAATGCAATTTTTACTTACTAATGGCCTAACTGCATCGTGTATTCCAACCACTTCTCCACTCACTAAAGCTAAGCCCGCTTTTACGGAATGAAATCGTTCTAAGCCTCCTTCAGCTATTTTAATGGATTGAAATTCGGTTTCAAAGGACAATACCTTCCACCTAGCCATTTCTTGCTTTGGCAAAACCAACACCAATTCAGCCTCAGGCAATGCCTTTCTAAATTGACGTATTGTATGAAATAAAATGGGTTCTCCGTTTAAGGGTAAAAACTGCTTGGGCGTTTCAGATCCCATGCGGCTTCCTTTCCCTCCGGCTACTATGATAACCGAATACTTCACCTTAAATGATTAGCATGGCATCGCCATAGCTGTAGAATCGGTATTTTTCTTTGATCGCTTCCTGATAGGCTTCCATAACTAAGTCATAACCACCAAAAGCAGCAGTCATCATTAACAAGGTAGATTCTGGCATGTGGAAGTTTGTTACCATCATGTCTGCAATGCTAAAATCGTATGGAGGGAAAATAAATTTATTCGTCCATCCTTTATATGGTTTCAAGAAGCCATCGGTAGAAACTGAAGTTTCAACAGAACGCATACTCGTTGTTCCTACAGCGCAAACTTTCTTTTTATTGCGTTTTGCTTGATTCACCACATCGGCCGTACTCTCAGGAATATTCATTTCCTCAGAATCCATCTTATGTTTGGTTAAATCTTCAACCTCAACCGGTCTAAAAGTTCCTAAACCAACATGCAAGGTAAGGTGCGCAAAATCAACTCCTTTGATTTCTAATCGCTTCAATAAGTTTTTACTAAAATGAAGTCCGGCAGTTGGCGCTGCAACAGCTCCTTCATTCTTGGCGTATACCGTCTGATAACGATCTTCATCTTCAGGCTCTACATCTCTAGTTATGTATTTTGGAATTGGAGTTTCTCCAAGCGATTCGATGATATTTTTGAATTCTTCATGAGTTCCATCAAATAAGAAACGCAGTGTTCTTCCACGCGAAGTGGTATTATCAATAACCTCAGCCACCAAATCATCATCACCGAAATAGAGTTTATTTCCAATTCTGATTTTACGAGCTGGATCTACCAATACATCCCATAAAAGATTTTCGTGATTCAATTCACGTAAAAGGAATACTTCAATTTTAGCACCTGTCTTCTCTTTATTACCATACAAACGAGCAGGAAACACTTTGGTATCGTTCATTACTAATACGTCACCTTCATCAAAATACTCAATGATGTCTTTAAATAATCTATGTTCAATGGTACCTTTTTCACGGTTTAAAACCATTAACCTCGATTCGTCGCGATTGTTGGCAGGGTATTGAGCTAATAAATCTGTAGGGAGATCGAATTTGAACTTAGATAATTTCATACGTTGATCAGTTTAGAACAGTTCCAAAAAATGAGAGGCAAAATTAATAAAAAATTAAGCCTTATTTACAGCCATTTCTTCGATCTGCGATACTAGCGTTTCAATGTTTAAAGCATTATTAACAGAATGGGTTCCTATTTGGGTTCTTCTCAAGCTTTTGAGATAAGCTCCTACACCTAACTCTTGCCCAAAATCGTGGGCTATGGAACGGATGTAGGTTCCTTTAGAACAAACGATTTCAAATTCAACCACAGGCATGGCTATGTGCGTTAATTCAAATTTTTCAACTTCAATCAATTTCTTCTTTAACTCAGGTTGCTTACCGGCTCGAGCTAAATCATACGCTCGTTTACCATTAATTTTTTTTGCCGAAAAGATAGGAGGTGCTTGTTCGTATGCACCAGTTAAAGGTTCAGTGGCTTGATGCAAAGATTCCATACTTAAAAAAGAAGGGTCTTTTATTTGTTGCACTTCAGTTTCTAAATCGTAAGAAGGAGTAACAGCACCTAACTCAATGCTTCCCGTATATACTTTGGTTTGACCTTGAATTTCAGGAATTGTTTTGGTTTTCTTTCCCGTGCAAACAATCAGCAGTCCGCTAGCTAAGGGGTCTAAAGTTCCAGCATGACCAATTTTGATTTTTTTGATTCCCAGATTCTTTTTGATGGTCCATTTTAATTTATTGACCACATCAAAAGATGTCCAATGAAGGGGTTTATCAATCAGTAAAACCTCTCCATCTAAAAAGTGATACATAAAAGGAAATTATTCTTCGTTCTTAGGACGCTTCAAAATACCATAAAAGCCAATTCCAAAGCCGATTAAAACAACAATAGGTGCTAAAGTTATTCGCTGGAACGAAAAAAGCTCGTCATACTTAAAGACATTAGGATCGTCGGAACCTCCGCCTACCATTAATATGTAGCCTATTATTACTACGATAGCAGATAGGGCAAATAGTTTATAGTTTTCTTTACCGAAGGCTAATTCATCTTGTGGCTTATCACTCATGGTTTCTATCGTTTACTAGTAAAGGTCTCCGCTTTGCATTCTTAAGAATTTGCGAACAGCGAGAGAGGTTGATATCCACGAAATTAATACTCCTAGTACAATTACCGCAGAAAAGAGAATAATATAGATGTTAAAATCTTGTAATTCAACTAAAGAAGGGAAATTTCGCTTAACTGAATACATCACTCCTAACAGAAGCAAAATAGCAATCAATCCACTTAAAATTCCATTCCAGATACCTCGCGCAACAAAAGGTCTTCGAATAAATCCTCCAGTTGCTCCAACCAATTGCATGGTTTTAATTAAAAAGCGCTTTGAATAAATGGCCAAACGAATGGTGTTATTGATAAGTGCAATCACAACGATTAGTAGCAATGCACTAAATGCAAGCAAAACCAAACCTATTCTTCTAATATTCCCATTAAGTTCAGCCAATAAATCTTTCTGATAGACAACCTCTTTTACAATAGGGTATTTCTTTACTTCAGCTGCTATTTCTTGAATTTGGTCTTCATCTGCAAAAGCAGCCTTCAGATATAAATCAATACTTGCAGAAAGTGGATTATAGCCTAAAAAGTCGACAAAATCCTCTCCAAGATCTTCTTCAAGCAAAGTGGCAGCAGTTTCCTGATCAACATAAGTAAGGCGATTGGTATAAACTTTTGCAATTAATTCCGTTTGAAGATTCTGAATCTGTTTTTCTGTCAATTCATCTTGCAGATAAATGGACATGCCCACATTCTCCTTCACATGATCGGAAATCTTTTTGGCATTCAGCAAAATCATACCTAAAAGTCCCATCATAAATAGTACTAAAGAAATACTAATGATTGTACTTACATAAGATGAACGAACTCGAAACGGCGTTTTGTTTTTCTCTGAAGCCATAAAAACTTTAATTGAGGCTAAATTATAAATTTAAGACTTACTGTCAAGCCTGTTCTTAGCTTTTCAATACTCCTAATTTAACGGCGATATCTTTTCCAAAAGCTCTCATTTCTTCTGCAATTTTTTGATCGCCAGTTGCTCGCTCAAAAGAATCAGCCATGGTGATGATGTTCTGACAAGCAAATTTTTTCATCTCATCAACCATCATTTCTTTGGTCCACAAATCAATTCTTAGGGTATTATTTTCTTCTTCATCCCAAAGGGCGAGCATTATTGCTCTACTTTGATTTTCCTTTTCTTTATCTGAGCCTTCAGCTTCCCATTTTATCTTTTCAGGAACTTGATTTTCATCCAGTTCAATGGTAAACTTAATTTCTGATTTTTTCTTACTCATCTATCTCTTCGGTTTATAATTTGATTGTTGCAAAAGTAAGTCCGCATTATCCATTTCAATCAATTGTTTTAATGTCGTATTTGGGTTCGACTTCATAAATGCTTCTACAATTTTATAGCCCATCCACTGCCCCACTCGTCCAGGTGAGCCTTCAGGAAACCCTGCAATGAAAGGTGCTTCACCCATGTATTTTCTAATTAAGTGGTTTTCCATCGTATGAAGCAATTCCATTTCAACAAAATGAAACCAAATTTCTGCCTCATTTTCTTCACACCAAGTTAACTCTTCTTGTGTGTAATTGATTAACAGATGATCAGGCAGTTCATATAGGAAAGCATGCATCAAAAAAGCAATCTTACCCTGATAAATCATTTGACTCAACAAATTACTTCCTCCAGCTCTATTAAATTCTGAAACCAACCAAGCACGCATTGCATCGGCTACCATATATTCTCTTTCAAAATACTTGAATTTATATTTTGGTATTCCTGCTTGTGCATATGTTTTATAATCCTTTCCTAAGTACATATCCAAGCCAATACCCAATAAGCTATCATCGGCAACGGTAGTATAAGTAAATGCAGAAAGAAAGGTATAAACTTCTGGAATTTGAGCTTCTGGAAAATGATATTGAAAACGAGAAAATGCTTTATTCAATTGAGCTTGCTCCTGTTCAAAGGTGGAATTTCCATAGGTACTTTTCACTTTTTGAAATAGTTCATTGATATCTTCATCGTTCAAAAATTGGGAAAAGGTTTGAATTCCACCTTGATTTGGAGGACCAAATCGCATAACACCTTGCACATAGAGAGGCAAAAATCGCGGATATTCTTTTTCCCACTGCGAGTAGCTTTCAGCAGATAAGGTATTTTCTGCCTTTTCAATTAATGATAAGTCAAATCTTATCCATTCACGCTCCACGGTATAATTCTCCTTGGGAATTTCCCAATTAGACTGATTACAAGCAAAAAGGCTTAAAATAAAAATGGAAATAATGATTGAAGAAATAAGCTTCATATAAACAAAAACAGCTTAGTTTTGTAGCTTTAATACGAGATTTCAAAAATATGAAAAAGTTATACGCCTTAGGTCTACTATTTATTGCATTTAACCTTGTGCAAGCTCAAGATAAAAGTTTTCAATTGGGTTTTCAACTTTCACCTAATATTAGCTGGATTAGCCCTGATTCAGAAGGATTAGAAAATGAGGGCAACAAATTGGGCTTTAGTTATGGAATTATCGCTGACTTCAACATTGCTGAAAATTACTCTATATCAACAGGTTTTACCTTATTAAACTCAGGTGGAAAGATTAATTATCCGGACAAAATTGACATTATTAGTCAAGCTGGTGCTACTATTTCTCAAGGCGGTAGAACAACAGCAGATTTAAGATTAAAATACATTCAAATTCCTTTTACCATTAAGTTAAAAACCAATGAAATTGGTTACATGAAATACTTTGGTCAATTTGGTGTGGGCACTGCGTTTAATATTGATGCTGTTGCCGAAGAAGAGTTTACTTACCCAGGTGGAAATGGTGCAATCAAAAACGACGATGTAGATTACAAAGATGAAATTTCGCTATTCAGAGCTAGTTTATTGATGGGAATTGGAGCAGAATATAATGTTTCAGGAAATACATCGATTATGTTTGGAATCAATTTTGACAATGGCTTCCTAAATATTTTAAGTGAAGATATTTATGCTGAAGATGCTAATGGAAATGGTGAAGGAAACAGAGATGAAAGCTTTAAGGCTATTAACAACTCCATTATTCTAAATTTCGGAATCTTATTCTAGTCGCTTTTAGAAAGCTTTTTCATGAAATTAGCGCTTGCTCAACTGAACTACCACATTGGCAATTTTGAAGCCAATGAAAAAAAAATAATTGATGCGATTTCAGAGGCAAAAGAGAATGGCGCTGATCTTGTTGTTTTTGCAGAATTGAGCATTTGCGGTTACCCTCCAAGAGATTTCTTACAATTTGAAGATTTTATTGTAAAATGCGATGAAAGCTTAACAAGAATTGCATCTCATTGTCATGGAATTGCGGCCATTGTAGGTTCTCCTTCGTTGAATAAAAAGAAAAAAGGGAAGTCGCTTCACAATTCAGCCTATTTTCTAAAGGATGGAAAGATTGAATCAGTGCATCACAAGCAACTATTGCCCACTTACGATGTATTTGATGAAAACAGGTATTTTGAACCAGCCAAAGACGTTCAATGCATTAACTATAAGGGTAAAAAAATTGCCTTGACCATTTGCGAAGACTTATGGAATATGAAAGGTGATTTTCTATATAGAAAGTCCCCAATGAAAGAATTGAGCGATGAGCAGCCAGACTTTATCATCAATATTGCTGCATCGCCTTTTCACACCAACCAACAGGCGGAAAGACAGAAAGTATTTGCCTGGAATTCAAAGAAGTACAATACCCCCATCTATTATGTAAATCATATTGGAGCTCAAACGGAATTAATATTTGACGGTGGTTCAGGCTGTTTTTTTAAAGACCAGTATATTTCGAAGGCCTCTTATTTCGAAGAATCTATCCAGTATTTTAATACCGAAAAGAAAGAGTCGACTCCTGAAACAATTTCAACCGTTCAAGAATTTGAATTAATTGAAAAAGCACTGATTACAGGAATTGCTGACTACTTCAAAAAACTCAACTTTAAGAAAGCCACCTTAGGTTTAAGTGGTGGAATTGATTCAGCTTTAACCTTAGTGCTTGCGGTTAAAGCTTTAGGGAAAGAAAATGTAATTCCGATTATGATGCCTTCCCAATTTTCTTCTGAGCACTCAATTAGCGACTCAGTTAAGCTTTGCAATAACTTGGGTTGTCAGTATCACCAAATTGAAATTGAAGAAATCTACAAAAGTTTTGATAAACAGCTTCATCCGCTATTCAAAGACACCGTTTTTAATGTAGCTGAAGAAAACATTCAATCTCGGATTAGAGGAACTTTAGTCATGGCGCATACCAATAAGTTTGGGACCATTTTGCTAAACACATCTAACAAAAGTGAATTAGCTGTGGGCTATGGCACACTTTACGGAGATATGGCAGGTGGACTTTCAGTTATAGGCGATTTATACAAAACAGAAGTTTACGAACTTTCTAAGTTTATCAACAAGGACGAAGAAATTATCCCAAATCATATTATAACGAAAGAGCCTTCTGCGGAATTAAGACCCAATCAAAAAGACTCCGACTCACTGCCTGATTACAACATTTTAGACCGTATTCTTTTTGAATACATTGAAAACGAACAAAGTCCTTCAAAAATTATTGAATTAGGCTTTGATCAAGCACTGGTGCAACGTATTTTAAGGATGGTTAACATCAATGAATACAAAAGACATCAAGCACCTCCTATATTAAGAGTTTCGAAAAAAGCTTTTGGCATGGGAAGAAGAATGCCTATCGTTGGAAAATATTTGATTTAACTGACTTCCCAAACATTCTTTCCTCTTAACAAAGCTTCCAAGTCTCCCTGACCTTTTTTCTCAACAGCAGTTTGCACTTGTATTTCAGCTGCTTCTTCATATCGATATCGATCTTCTACATAAAAAACACCAAACGGTCTAGGTAAGTGATTTTCATCAGATGGATTATCAAAAAAGCTTGTTAGCAATTGTGCTTTAAGGTGATCGTGTTCATCATGAATCCATAATTCATTGGGAGAAACCTCATTCAATTCGACAACAGTGGGCTTAAAACCGTCTAGTTTAATCCCTTTATTATTTTCAGCTCCAAAAATCAAAGGTTCACCATGTGTTAAGAAAAGAGTTTCTTCAGCCTTCGTTCCTTTATCAGTATAAACTTCAAAAGCACCATCATTAAACACATTACAATTCTGATATATTTCAATCATGGAAGTCCCTACATGCTGACTTCCTCTTAGTAAAATCTCTCGCTGATGCTTTGGATCTCTATCCATTGTTCTTGCAATAAAAGTGGAGTCAGCACCAAGACAAAGTTTCAATGGATTAAATGGGTGATCGATAGAGCCTATAGGGGTTGATTTCGTGATTTTACCTTCAGGAGAAGTAGGAGAATACTGCCCTTTAGTTAATCCATAAATCTCATTATTGAAAAGCAAAACATTTACATCAAAATTCCTTCGAATCATATGAATCAAATGGTTTCCTCCAATAGAGAGCGAATCTCCATCACCAGTAATTACCCATACACTGAGTTCTGGTCTACTAATTTTTAATCCACTTGCTATTGCTGTAGCCCTACCATGAATACTATGCATTCCATAGGTATTCATATAATAAGGGAAACGCGATGAACAGCCTATGCCCGAAATAAAAACAATATCTTCCTTATCCTTTCCTAAATCAGGCATAATGGATTGAACTTGCTTTAAAATAGAATAATCACCACAACCAGGACACCATCTCACTTCTTGATCTGTAGCAAAATCTTTAGGTTTTAACACCACTTCTTCCATTGATATCTGACTCATTATTCCGGTAAATTTTCTTTAATAGCATTTATAATTTCTTCCGTAGTGAAAGGAACACCTTGAATTTTATTCACTCCTTTAGCATCTACTAAAAACTCATCTCTTATCAACCTCACAAGCTGACCGTTGTTCATTTCAGGTACGATTACCCGCTTAAAGTTTTTCATTAATTCTGCAAGGTTTGATGGAAACGGATTAATATTTCTCAAATGAACTTGCCCAACAGACAAGCCCTCTTCTACGCAGGCTAAAACGGCTGTTTTAATAACTCCATAAGTAGAGCCCCAACCAAGAACCAAAACATCGCCTTTTGTAGCTCCATCATCAATTTTGGCAGGCGCAATCACATTAGCAATCTTCTTTACTTTAGCTGCTCGTAGCTTTACCATTTTCTCATGATTTTCTGGATCATAAGAAACATTCCCTGTCAAGTCTTCTTTCTCTAATCCACCAATTCGGTGCTCAAATCCTTTTTGACCTGGAATAGCCCATTCTCTCACTAAATTTTCATTTCTTTTATAAGGAAGGTAATTTGATTCACCACTTGCCATTTTTGGAACTATTGGCTCTAAATCAGAAGGAATTGGAAAGTTCCAAGGTTCTGAACCATTGGCCATATAACCATCGGTTAAAAGTAAAACAGGTGTCATGTGTTCTATGGCAATTTTACAAGCCTCATAGGCTGCCATAAAGCAGTCAGATGGAGACTTTGCCGCGATAACAGGAATTGGAGCTTCACCATTTCTTCCATAAACCGCTTGTAATAAATCGGCCTGTTCGGTTTTAGTTGGCAATCCTGTAGATGGTCCTCCTCGCTGAACATTTATAACGACCATCGGAAGCTCCAAAATCATTCCTAATCCAAGGGCCTCTCCTTTCAAAGCTATACCTGGACCTGAAGAAGCGGTAACACCTAACTTCCCACCGAATGAGGCTCCAATCACAGAACAAATTGCTGCAATTTCATCTTCTGCTTGAAAAGTCTTGACCCCAAAGTTCTTATGCTTTGCCAATTCATGTAAAATATCAGAAGCAGGGGTAATTGGGTAAGTTCCGTAAAACAAATCTAAGTTCGACTTGCTAGAAGCTGCAATCAAACCAAGCGCTGTAGCCTGATTTCCGATAATATTTCGATAAACTCCTTTCGGTAAATTGGCTGCCTTTACATTATATCTTGAAGTAAACGTTTCTGAAGTATCTCCAAAATGGTAACCCGCTTTTAGTACTTTCAAATTGGCGTCAATCAATTCAGGTTTTGATGCAAACTTTTGTTTAATAAACTCTTCGGTTCCTTTCAGATTTCTATTGTACATGTAATACAAGAAACCCAACACAAACATGTTTCTAGAACGATCAATTTCTTTTTTTCCCATTCCACTCCCTTCTAAGGCAGTTCGAGTCATTTTAGTAACATCTATTTGAATGGTTCTATAGTCATCTAGCGTATGATCTTCTAATGGATTAGACTCATATTCTGCAAGCTTTAAGTTACGAGCATTAAATCCATCTGTATTAATAATAACCGTTCCATTCTTTTTTAGTGATGCAAAGTTGACTTTGAAGGCGGCAGCATTCATAGCCACTAAAACATCACAAGTATCTCCGGGTGTGGATACTTCAACACTTCCAAATTTTAATTTAAAGCCCGAGACCCCTGCTAAAGTTCCTTGTGGGGCTCTAATTTCAGCAGGAAAGTTTGGAAATGTACTAATGTCATTTCCATATAAAGCATTCGTATTGGTAAATTGGGTTCCGGTAAGCTGTATCCCATCACCTGAATCTCCTGCAAATACGATGGTTACATCTTTTTTTTCTTCTATTTTCTTCGTCATTTTTCAGTCTCGCTTATTGCTAGCAAATTTAGTTCTAATTGTATGATTGAGTCCTATATTTTCAACTTGATTCCATTATAACGCTTGTTGAGCATTTTTTTTTTACTTTTAGCGAAAATTAACGAAACAGGAACATGAAACGATTTTTTACATCGCTATTTGCTTTAATTCCACTTATTAGTTTGGCTGGGGGTTTCCAAGTCAACCTGCAAGGAAATCAACAAGCAGGAATGGGACATTTGGGAACAAGCTTTTATTTAGGTGCTTCAAGTGCTTATTTTAATCCAGCTATGCTTGGTTTATCAGATAACAAATTTGACTTAGAGGTAGGTGCTAGTGGTATTAAATCTTATGTCGTTTTTCAAAACCAAAATACAGGAGCAACCTCTGAAACAGACAATCCGTTGAGTACGCCATTTTACGTTTATGGCAGTTATAAGATTAACAAAGAATTAACTGCAGGTCTTGCTATTTACACTCCATTCGGTAGCTCTGTAGTTTGGGATGAAGATTGGGAAGGAAGATACTTGATTCAAGATATTTCATTAAGTGCAATATTTATTCAACCAACTTTTTCTATTAATGCAAATGACAAGCTTTCCTTTGGCTTAGGCTTAATTTATGCAACTGGAAACTTTGAATTAAATAGAGCTTTGTCTCTCCAAAGTAGTTCTGGAGGCATGTCCACCGCTAACCTTAGTGGTAGTGCTGATGGTTATGGATTTAATTTTGGAGCTTATTATCAAGCAACTGAAAAATTAAGTTTGGGTCTTACATATCGTTCAGGAATGAAAATGGAATTGGAAGAAGGAGAAGCAGAATTTGATGTTCCTGCTGCTGTACAAAGCACCATTCCTCCTTCAAATAAATTCTCTACAACCCTGCCGCTTCCGAGCACTTCTACTTTAGGAATTAGTTATCAGCTAAATGATAAACTCTTAATTTCTGCAGAGTATAGCTATGTAGATTGGGATACTTATCAATCTTTAGATTTTGATTTCGAAACCAACACAGATGGATTTCCTGATTCAAAAAACCCAAGAAGATATGAAGCTTCTTCAATCTTTAGATTAGGTTTCCAATACGTAGTGAATGAAAACTTAATTGCTAGGATTGGCGGTTATTACGACGAGTCACCAGTACAAGATGACTTCTTTAATCCTGAAACACCAAATACTGACAATATCGGATTAACAGCAGGTTTGTCATTTAGCTTTAGCGATAAACTTGCCGTAGACGCTTCATTTGTATACACAGATGGTCAAGAAAGAGAGTCATATTATTCTGGGGATAACCAAGGTAAGACTTATGGAGAAAATTTTGGTGGAAAGTATAAGACCAGAAGTTTTATTCCAGGTATCGGTATCCGTTATAACTTTTAGTATCCACTGATAAAAAGATAAGAAAATGAAAAACCTAAAAAACCTTATATATATCGCTCCATTGGTATTTGCCATTGGATGCGCTCCTGAATTTGAAGATGACATTCCTGCTCCTTCAGCAGGAAGTGCTGACTTTTCTACTTATGTTTCTGTAGGAAATTCACTAACTGCTGGCTTTCAAAGTAACGCATTAAGAAGAGTAAGACAAGAGAATTCATTTCCGGCAATTCTAGCTGGACAATTAAAATTAGCCGGAGGTGGAGAGTTTAAACAGCCATTACTTGACGAAGGTGTAGGTATTGGAAGTTCTTTAAATGCAGAGTTTGGATTAGATTACAGTGTTGATTGTCTTGGCGAAACAAGCTTAGGACCAGCTCCAATAGCTAGCCAAGGGCAAATTGATCAATTTAACTTTCCTGCAGCCATGATTGGTGCATCTGGACCGTTTAATAATGTTGGTGTTCCAGGAGCAAAATCCTATCATTTAGCTGCGCCAGGCTATGGAGACCCTGCAGGTGTTTTACAAGGCACTGCAAATCCGTATTATGCTCGTTTTGTAAACCCTCAGAATTTACAAGAACCCGTAATTAACCAAGCCGTTGCAGTAAACGCTTCTTTTTTCAGTTTATGGATTGGAAATAATGACATATTAGGATATGCAACAAGTGGAGGGATTGGTCAAGATCATAATAAAACCATGAATATTGACCCAACGACTTATGGAAGTGCCGATATTACGAATAACAATGTATTTGCAAATGTATATAATCAACTTATAGGTGGTTTAACTGCAAATGGGGCAACAGGAGTAATTACAAATATTCCTAATATTACATCGATTCCATACTTTACAACCATACCAACTCAAACTCCTGATTTACGACAAGGGCAAGCAGATAGTCTAAATGCTGCCTATGCAGGTTATAATGCACTTGTTGATCTAGCTTTGGCACAAAGCCGGATTGGACAAAATGAGGCTAATCTTAGAAAAGTAAACTTTTCTGCGGGTGCAAATGGTTGGATTGTTATAGATAGTGACTTAGCCTTAATCACGGACACTTCAGGAAATCCACTTCCAAAAATGAGGCAGTTAAAGCCAGGTGAGTTACTAACTTTAACAACTCCGTCAGACTCTTTAAAATGTTTTGGCATGGGAACGTCCTCTCCTATTCCAGAACAATATGTATTAACAAGAAATGAGATTAATTCTATTCAATCTGCTATTTATTCATATAATAGCACCATTGAAAAAGCAGCTAATGATTTTGGACTAGCTTTTGTTGATGCAAATGCCATCTTAAAAGAAATGGAATCAGGAATTTCCTTTAATGGAGTAACTTACTCTACGGATTTTGTAACGGGTGGAGCCTTTTCACTAGATGGTGTTCATCCAAATACTGTAGGATATGCCATTATAGCAAACGCTCATATTGACGCTATAAACGAAAAGTATGGAGCGAATATTCCTAGAGTTAGTGTTGATGCTTACGAAGGAATTGTATTTCCTTAATTAAGTAGAGATATCATATTGAAACAAAAAAACCACGCGATGCGTGGTTTTTTTGTTTCTATTATTTATTGAGCACTTTAGGAACTCGAATAAAGTCACTGTCTTTATCAGGTGCATTTTTCAGTGCATCCTGCTGAGTATAGTCACTTTCTGAAACATCCTCTCTCAATGGAGTTTCTTCTTCCAGCATATAAATCAATGGTTTAACACCTTCTGTATTTACCTCTTCTACTTTACTAACAAAAGACAACATCCGATTCATATCTTCTTGAATCTCTTGCTTCTCTTTTTCGTTGAACTCAAGTCTTGCTAATTCTGCAATTCGTTCTACTGTTTTTTGATCAACTGCCATTGATTATAATTTTGAAGCTATTAGTGATTTACATTCTTCACGCAAAGCTACTAAATCTTGTGGCTCTTCTTTATTTATATAAATCGGCTTATGAAGATAAACTGTAGACTTTCCAGGTCTACATTTTGCAAAAAAAGAAAACTTATCTTCCAAAAGATTTACATGATTCGTAAATGTGATTGGCAGAATGGGAATATTTAAATCAAGCGCTAAACGAAAAGCTCCATTTTTAAAGGCCTTCATTTCAGGAGCACTTTCCGGAATAGTGCCTTCTGGAAAAATCACAACATTATCGCCTTTTTCCATCCTTTCACATGCTTTTAAAATAGCATTATGAGCAGCTTTGGGGTTTCCACGATCTACCAAAATATTCATCCGTTTGAAAAAAATATTAAAAATGGGAATTGACCCTAATTCCTTCTTACCAAGAAAAACAAAGTAGTTTGGAATAATAGCGTACAACAGCAAAATATCTAGATAAGAACTGTGATTGGGACAAATAATATATGAAGTATTCTCATCATCAGGGATACTTCCAATAACATCTCGGCGTACACCCACTAAAAACAAGATTAATTTGGATTGAAATCGCAATAAGTGAAACCCTTTTAAAAAATGTTTTTCCTGATTAAGTAACACAAAGTATGCAGGATACAAAACCAATAAAGTGAGTAACACTACTAAAAAGAAATACAATTTATAGATGTTACTCAATATGGCTACGATTACCTTCATCGGCTCAAAAATAGGACAAATTTGTATTTTTGAACGATGGCAAGAATACTTACAGGAATTCAAAGCTCTGGCTCAAATGGCGAAGTTCATTTAGGGAATATTCTAGGAGCAATTAAACCGGGAATCGAACTATCTCAAAAAGAAGAACATGAAGCCTTCTTTTTCATTGCAGATTTACATTCGTTGACTACCGTAAAAGACGCAGAAGTTAGAAAAAACAACGTGTATGCAGTTGCTGCAGCTTGGTTGGCTTTTGGTTTTGATACTGATAAAAATGTTTTTTACAGACAATCGGATGTTGCTGAAGTATGTGAACTTACATGGTATTTAAACTGCTATACACCCTATCCAATGCTTGCAAATGCCCATTCTTTCAAAGATAAGTCCAGTAATTTATCAGATGTGAATGCAGGGCTTTTTGACTATCCTGTTTTAATGGCTTGTGATATTTTACTTTACGATGCTGCATTTGTTCCAGTTGGTAAAGACCAAAAACAACATTTGGAAATGACTCGCGATATAGCAAGCTCATTTAATCATAAGAATGGAGAAACTTTTGTTTTGCCAGAACCTTTAATTGATGAAAGAGTAATGGTGGTGCCTGGCACTGATGGAAGAAAAATGAGCAAAAGCTACAACAACTACATTAATATTTTTCTGCCGGACAAGCAGCTCAGAAAAGCCATTATGCGTATTGAAACGGATAGCACTCCTTTAGAAGAACCCAAAGACACAGAAAGTTGTAATGTTTTTGCGCTTTATAAACTCTTAGCCAATGAGCAACAGCTTTCGGAGATGAAAGCAAATTATGAAGGTGGAAACTATGGCTATGGCCATGCTAAACAAGCACTTTTCGAATTGATGGTTGCAACCTTTAAAACAGAAAGAGAAAAATATTGGGAATTAATGGAAAACAAACCCTTGATTGACCAAAAGCTAAAGGAGGGTGCTGAAAAAGCGAAGAAAATAGCTCAACCTGTACTTCAACGAGTTAGACAAAAATTGGGTTACAACTAATGCGATTTTTCATAATCCTTATTTCATTTCTATTACTTTCATGCGATAATGATAACAACTTCGGAAATACATTTGTAAGTAGTAAATTGGATGAAGTAGAACTTAGAATTCACAACGAAACCGTGTTTACCATGAACGAAGTAACCATTCGAAGTGGTGGAGAAGAGTTCAACTATGGAAAAGTCTTAGCGAAAACTAAATCATCGGTAAAGAAATTTGAAAAAGTATATCCCTTTTTCGACTTAAAATTCAATATCGGAGACAAGAATTTCGAATATATTCCACAATCTTTCGATGGTTACCACCCAGTAGAAAATGCCAGGTATGATGTAAAAATATATGATGTTGATACCGCAAAGTTGACCTTTTCTTTTAGGCTAGAAGAAGACTAATTCTCTTCATACTTCTTAGAATACTTTATATAAAGTTCCTTTTGAGGGTTGCTTAAATTTATTTTTCTTCCTTGAATAAAAGCATAAGTAACATTATTCGAATTAATATCTAAGGCATCTCCTTCTGAAATAAACAAAGTAGCCTGTTTTCCTTCCATCAAACTACCAAGCATATCATCTATTCCTAAAATTTTTGCTGTGTTTAAAGTAATTAAAGAAAGTGCTTCTGCTTTGCTCATACCATAAGTTACCGTAGTGCCTGCATAAAAAGGTAAATTTCTAGTTCCCATAGCTTCCATACTGCCAGAATTTTCTAGGCCAACTAATACTCCTTTCTGACTAAGTAGTGTAGCTAAGCGATAAGGCAAGTCAATGTCTTCATCTTCATATTTGGGTAAAGAATGAACCTTTCTTAAAAGTACAGGAATTTCTCTATCCTTAAGCAAATCAGCTACTAGCCAAGCATCATGACCACCAACCAAAACCATTTTTATATTAAATTGATCGGAGAAATAGATTGCGTCGGTAATCGATTTTACATCATTGGCATGAACAAACAAATTTGCATTTCCATCAAACAATTTTTTCATGGCTTCAAAGCGCAGGTTTTTTTCTAATATAAAGTCAGTTTTATAGTAAGCTCTTGCTTCTTCAAAAAAACGACTTAACTCCTCTAACTCTTTTAAATAATTATTATCCGCTTCCTTCTTCTTCGTTGATTTCGAATAGGGATTCGGCCAGTTCAAATGAATTCCGTCATCGGCCTTTATTAGAGCGTCTTCCCAATTCCAAGCATCAAGTGAAACTATAGAAGAACTACCAGACAAGACCCCACCTTTTGGAGCAATTTGAGCAATTAAAACACCATTTGAACGTACCGTTGGTGTAATTCTAGATTCTGTATTGTATGCTGTAATGCTTCTAACATGTGGATTGAATTGGCCTACATCTGCGAAATCTCGGCTAGCCCTAACCGCATCAATTTCTACCAGGCCTAATCTAGAATTTGGAGCAATAAATCCGGGATAAATGTGCTTACCATCTAAATGATAAATGGTGTCATATTTTGTGGTATCCAATTGTATATCTATAGCTGCCTTCACTTCGATAATCTTTCCATCTTGAACCCCAATTGCAGATCTTTTAATGACTTCTCCATTTCCAATATGAGCGGTTGCCCCTAAAAAAAGAATGCTCTTTGTCTGCTTTTCAGCAGGCGTTGGAATCTGGCTGAAAGCCATTTGACTTCCACAAAGGACAGCTATTAATAAGCTTAAAAACTTACTGCTCCAATGTCTCACACTCATACAATAACTTTTTCTCTTCATTCACTTTTTGTGCTTTTTTCTCTTTCTCCTTCGCTTTAATCATCAAAGAAATCAATCGCTCCCTTTCTTCCCTTAAGACTTTCCTTTGTCGTTCATCTTCTTCGCTATCATAATATAAAATACCATCTATATAGGTTTGTTTTACCTTACTGTAATTTGACAAAGGGTTGGCTGTCCAAAGTACAAGGTCTGCATCTTTTCCAACGGCAATACTTCCTAAGGCAGAATCTAGATGGAGCATCTTAGCCGGATTCAAAGTCACTAACTTCCATGCTTCTTCAGCACTTAAACCTCCATATTTCATCGCCTTGGCAGCTTCTTGATTTAGCCTTCTTCCCATCTCTGCATCATCTGAATTAAAAGCAGTTAAAACACCTTGCTTATGCAACATAGCTCCATTATAGGGTATCGCATCATTCACTTCAAATTTGTATGCCCACCAATCTGAGAAGGTAGAAGCAGCTGCCCCATGCTCTTTGAGTTGATCAGCTAACTTATAGCCTTCTAAAACATGAGTAAACGTATTGATTCTAAACTTCATCGAATCAGCAACATGCATCAGCATATTTATTTCTGATTGAATGTATGAATGACAAGTAATAAATCGGTTTGTATCTAATATTTCAGCTAATGCCTCCAATTCTAAATCTCTTCTTGGAGGAAAAGCCTTTTTCTTCTCCTTTTTAGATTTTGCATGGTATAAAGTCCATTCACTTTGATACTCTTTTGCTCTTGTAAATGCATCATAAAAAACTTGCTCTACACCCATTCTACTTTGGGGAAAACGTAAGGTTTGATGATCTCCCCAATTGCTTTGTTTTACATTTTCTCCAAGCGCAAACTTGATGAATTTTGGAGCATTTTTAATTTTCATTTCTTCCGCACTTTGCCCCCAACGTAGTTTAATTAAGGCCGACTGACCACCTATGGGGTTTGCAGAGCCATGTAGCAATTGCGAAGTAGTAACTCCACCAGCTAATTGCCGGTATATGTTTATATCATCCGAATTAATTACATCTCCTATTCGCACTTCAGCCGTTACGGCTTGTCCTGATTCATTGACTCCTCGGCTAATGGCAATGTGAGAGTGTTCATCAATTATTCCTGAAGTCAAGTGTAAATCAGTGGCATCAATTTCTTTCACTTGGTTTATCAATTCAGGGAACATCACTGCTAAATTGATTTTATAGCCTAGCATTTTTATCTTGCCTTCGTGAATCAGTACATCGTATTTCGTTTGAATACCCTCTACTTCATTGGTCCATACGGTAGCATTTCTAAAAATAATGGTCTCTCCAACTTTAGGTAAACTATCTTTTCCAAAAGCCATTAACGGATATTGAATTTTTGAGAGCTCAAACTGATTAGATTCTGTTGAATCTCCTTTTTCTTCGAAGTTTCCTTTCTTAATTGTTGCCCAATCTACCCAGTCACCTTCCAAAATTGTTTTACCTGTCCAAATCCGGCTTAAACTATCACTTATAATTCCACTCAATCGGTAAGATTCATCATCAAGCTCAAACCATAAGTTAATTCGATTTCGTTCTATTTTAACAGCTGCTTTCTCAAATTCATCTTTGCCTTTTTCACTAACAAATGCCTTTAAATCTTCTAGCTTACCTTCAATCTTTACATCAAATTGAATTTTCTTATTGATATTCAAACTATAGAGCCCTCGAATATCAATAAGTTGATCATCAAGTAAAGGGTACTCTTTACCTTGCACCCAATTGGAAATAAGTTTAGAGTGCGCTTTAAACATGGTATCAGACACAATTAAAAAATTGGCCAATTTTCCTTCTGCCAAACTTCCAATTTGTTTTTCCGCATGAATTAGCTCAGCAGGGATAATGCTTAAAGCATCAATTGCCATGTCATGACTTAAGCCTTTAGCCAAACTTCGTTTCAAGTTCTTATAAAAGTCTTTCTTTTCTTCTAAGTCAGCAACTGTAATGGCAAATGGAATTTGCATTCTTTCTAAACGAGCCAAGTTTTCATCAGCCAATTCCCATTCTTTCATTTTTCGGTAAGGCAAACGCATAGCATCGTATGGGTCGCTTACATCATAAACTTTGGGAAAATTTACAGGAATTATGAACGAAGATTCTGTCGCCTTAATTTCATTTAATCGCTTATACTCATCACCCTTTCCCTTTATGATAAATTTAAAATTGAACTCATCGCCAATTCGGTTAGCTCTTAATGCAGACAAATATCCATCTACCTCAATTACTTTGGGAAGCTCAGCATACTCATTTAATTTTTCTAAAGTGAGATTTAGTTTCGATTTATTTTCTAACTGTTGATAGGCAATTGCATCATAATGCACTTGACGAATAAGTGCGATAATTCCCATCAGTGAGCTTGGATATGTTTGCTTAGACATTCCCTTGTAGAAAGAGTATTGCATGGCTGCATTGGAAAGCAAAAGCTGTCTCTCTTCTTCCTCAATTAAACTGATTAATGCAGAGGTCCCTCTTATAACTCCATCCTCTTGATGACTGAGTACGGCGCCAAAGCCAAGTTCTCGGTATTCTTTTGCCTGTTTTTCATTGTAAGAATAGAATTGAAGTGCATTTTGCTCTGCTTTTATGCTTTCGTTCCAAAAATATGGTCCATCATTTAATCCCTCCAATTGTGGCTTCTTGCTCTCGTTTTTAGACTCAAACTTTTCCATCCCAAAATCGGAGTATAAATCAATAAATGAAGGGTAAATAAATTGCCCTTGCAAATCCTTGATAATTGCTTGCTTGGGAATTTGAACCTCTTTACCTAGCGCTTCTATTCTTTGACTTTTAATAAGCAAAGTCCCTCGAGTCAACCAATTACCATGACCTAGATAAATTGTTGCATTTGTAAATGCCGTGTAATGGTTTCTCGGATTATTGGCTCCATTTTGAGGCTCCCAATTTTGTGAAGTCATTTCTTGAGTAAGAAATATACTTGCACATAGATGAAAAAGAAATCGAAAATTCATGGAGTTCAAAAATAGCAAAACATAAAGCGCTTTAGTAGGTTCGCTTTTTAGTTACTTTTACAAAAATTTTAATCATGTATACTGGTCTTTTGCATCTTCATAACCTACTTCGATACGCAGTAGTTATTTTTCTAATTCTAGCAGTTGTTAAATCTTTTATCGGCTGGGTTGGAAAAAAAGAATACACCGCTTCAGACAATAAAGTGAGTTTGTTTTTGCTGATTTCGGCTCATTTACAATTAGTAGTTGGATTAGCCTTGTATTTTGTTAGCGAAAAACACAAATTGTTTGAACTAGGCATGGCTGAAGTCATGAAAAATGAAGTAATGCGATATTGGGCAGTAGAGCACATCGCCTCTATGATAATTGGGATTGCTATTATTACAGTTGGACGTATCATGGCGAAAAAAGGCAAAGACGATAACGCTAAATTTAGAAGACAAGCCATTTACTTTCTATTAGCTATGGTCTTAATTTTCTCTGCCATTCCTTGGCCATGGTCTGCCGTTGCAAGACCTTGGTTTTAAGACCAAATTTTGGTATACTTAAGGTAGTTTATGAGAGAAATACACGTAAAAGAAATGACCGAAAAAGCGGTCATGGTTGGAGTTATAAGCCAACAAAATAGTGAAGAGCAAGTAGAAGAATACCTAGATGAGTTGGCTTTTTTAGCCGAAACAGCAGGTGCAGAAGTGGTAGAGCGTTTTACACAAAAGCTAACGGCTCCACATCCCAAAACTTTTGTTGGTACTGGAAAGCTGCAAGAAATTATTGATTACGTTAAAAAACACGAAATCAATATGGTGATTTTTGACGATGAGTTAAGTCCTTCGCAAACTCGAAATGTAGAAACATCTTTTAAGGATGTAAAGGTGCTTGATCGAAGTAACTTGATTCTTGACATTTTTGCTAAAAGAGCTAGAACTGCTGCGGCTAAAACGCAAGTAGAATTAGCACAATATGAGTATTTACTTCCTCGATTAACCCGTATGTGGACTCACCTTTCCAGACAAAAAGGGGGAATTGGTATGAGAGGTCCTGGGGAAACAGAAATTGAAACGGATAGAAGGATAATTCGAGATAAAATTGCCTTATTAAAATCGAAATTAGAAAAGATTGACAAGCAAAAAGCCACACAACGAAAAGGACGGCAGCAGATGATTCGTGCTGCATTAGTAGGCTATACCAATGTGGGTAAATCTACCTTAATGAACTTACTTTCAAAGTCAGAGGTGTTTGCCGAAAATAAATTGTTTGCCACACTAGATACCACCGTTCGAAAAATTGTAGTGGGTAATCTTCCTTTTTTACTTTCCGATACCGTTGGGTTTATCAGAAAACTTCCTCACCACTTGGTAGACTCTTTTAAATCTACTTTAGACGAAGTAAGAGAAGCGGACATTTTATTACATGTGGTTGATATTTCGCACCCCAATTTTGAAGAGCAAATTCAAACGGTAAATGAAACTTTAGCCGAAATGGGTGCAAAGGACAAACCAACTCTCATGATTTTTAATAAAATTGATGCCTATACCTACATTGAAAAAGAAGAGGATGATTTAACTCCTGAAACGAAAGAGAACAGAAGTTTGGATGACTTAAAGAAAAGTTGGATGGCCAAAGAAAACTTTCCTTGCATTTTTATTTCAGCCCAAGAAAAAACTCACTACGAAGAGTTAAGAGACTTGCTGTATCAACAAATCAAAGACTTGCATTTAAAGATTTATCCGCATCGGATGTTGTATTAAGCAAACGCCTGCAAGTCCGTCAACTTCTTATAAACCCCAGCTTGAGCAATTAAATTATCGTGGTTTCCTCTTTCTACAATTTCCCCATCTTGCATGACAATAATTTCATCTGCATGCTGAATGGTAGATAAACGGTGAGCAATCACAATGGAAGTTCGGTTCTCCATGAGCTTATAAAGCGCATCTTGCACTAGCTTTTCAGACTCAGTATCTAAAGCCGAAGTCGCTTCATCCAAAATCATTATCGGAGGATTTTTAAGCACAGCGCGAGCAATGCTAATACGCTGTTGCTGCCCGCCAGAAAGTTTGCCTCCACCATCGCCAATATTGGTATCATAGCCTTCAGGCAACTTTTCAATAAACTCATGCGCATTGGCAATTTTTGCGGCTTCAATCACCGCCTCTCGACTTGGGTTTTCAATTCCCAAAGCAATGTTGTTGAAAATGGTATCATTAAAGAGTATAGACCTTTGAGAAACAATTCCCATCAGCGCTCTTAAGTCTTTGATTTTGTAATCTCTGACATCTTTTCCATCAATAAAAATTCCTCCTTCAATAGGGTCATAAAAGCGAGGCAATAAATCTACCATAGTCGATTTTCCTCCACCCGATTGTCCCACTAAGGCGACTGTTTTCCCTTTGGGAATTTCCAGATTAATGTTCTTTAATACTTTGGCATCTTTGTATGCAAAACTTAAATTTTCATATGTAATTGCATGTTTAAAGTCAGCTACTGAACTAGCATTAACTTTATCTTGTATTTTATTTTCAGCCTCTAATACTTTATCAATTCTCTCGGTTGACGCGGCTCCCTTTTGAATGTTGTAATAGGCGGTAGAAAGCGATTTTGCAGGACTCAATAACTGAAAGAATAAACCAATGTAAGCTAAAAACTCAGGTCCCGAAAAATCTACTTCTGGGTCAATTGCCATTTTTCCACCATACCAAACCAAAATGACCATCACTAAAGCTCCCAAAAACTCACTTAAAGGGGAAGCTAAATCTCGCTTGCGAAACATGCGCAGCATGGTATTTCTATAAATCTCATTTATTCCTTGAAACTTTTGATTGGATGCCTCTTCCGCATTAAAGGCTTTAATAATTCGCAAACCAGTTAAGGTTTCTTCTACATTAGAGAGCAACTCGCCCATACGCACTTGCAGTTTGGCAGATGTACGTTTTAAACTTTTGCCAATTTGCCCAATTATTAATCCACTAATTGGAAGCAAAATAAAAGCAAAAAGAGTGAGCTCAGCATTCATAGTAATCATAAACACCAAGGAAAGCACAATTGCAATTGGGTCTCGAAATACCATTTCTAACGAATTCATGATTGACCATTCAATTTCTTGTACATCACCAGTAATTCGACTAATGATATCTCCCTTTTTCTCCTCAGAATAAAAACTTAACGGTAAGGCCAATATCTTTTGATACACATTACTACGTATATCTCTTACTACCCCGCTACGAATAGATGCGAGAAAGAATTTCGCCAAGTAGCGAAACAAATTTTTAAGAAAAAATAAAATTCCTACAATTATACAGCAAAATAACAAAGCTCCTTCTTTACCGTGCTCGGCAATGTAAGGAGACATTTTATACAAGTATAGCTGCTCCACATAATCAGAAGAAAGCTCAAAAACAGGCGGCTCACTTATTGCTATAGGCTCACTTATAAGCACTTGCAAGAATGGGATAAAAGCCAGAATAGAAAGCAAATTAAACACAACATGTAAGATGTTTGAAAAAACACTTAAAAAAGCAAGTGTTTTATAGGGCACGATGTATTTTACAATCTTTAAAAGACTCTTCATAAAATCAGTTTAAACGTCTAGTAATTCCCAATTTTTAAAGGGGAAAAAGTGTTTGCCTCCATTCAAATTTCTTTCCAAAAAGGAAACCAAGCGATATTTTGTTTTTTCGTGTTTAAACTTCGGTCTATTTGGCAGCTTTGAACTCTCATAATTCAATTGAGAAGCCCAACTAAAGTCCTTCATCTTTTCAGCCATTACCTTAGGGTGAGTCTCTTTAAACTTGGGTAAATGCTTCAAAGGACCATAATCAAATTCAGCTTGTGCATCTTTATGCATCTCATCGGCCTTTTTGTCTCCTTTGTGAATACTATCCAAGGCTTTTTTCTTACTCTGCATGTATTTTGGAGGCCTTACCCAACCATAGTGATATATATAGGCTTCTAAAGGGGCAACTTTCAATTTATGTGTTCCTTCTTGCTTACGATAACTTTTTCCATCAAAATCAGGTATTCTACGAAAGGATTGCGCCGATTCAAAAGAATGAATATCGGGCTTGTTTCGGACGATGCGTATTTCATTTTGATACCAACCATGATGATCAATGTAGTGCTCATAATCGCCAAAAAAATGGCGGTATTTAAAAAGCAAACCTTCCACTTCTTGATTGTCTAACAATTCTTCACAGCGCTCTTTAATTACAGGCAAATACTTTTCATGTACCACTTCATCGGCTTGCACATAAAACAACCAATCGCCACTACAATGTTGTATGGCAATGTCGGTTTGGTGCGCATTCTCCGTTCCATTCGGAAAAGCAGTAGTATCCCACTCCGTATCAATAATTTTCAATTTTGGAGAATCAATCGTCTTCAGAATCTCTCTGGTGTTATCATCTTCATCGCCTTTGCCCAACACAAATATAAATTCATCGCAAATGGGCAAAATGGATAAAATGGATTCTTTAATCGGATAATAAAGCTTAGAGACATTTCGGCCAAAACTGAAACCGCTTATTTTCATAGTGGAAAAAGATTTTTGCGAAGTTAGTGAATTTAGCAGGCTTAAAACGAATGGTAGAAACCGTTGCAGAAAGCTTAATTTTGCCGTTATGGAATCTATACGTCAACAAAAAATTGCGCGTCTCTTACAAAAGGAAGTTGGAGATATTTTTTCTAGAAATGAAGTAAGTGGTCTAAAAGGAACCATGATTTCTATAACGCAGTGCAGGGTTACACCTGATTTGGGAATTGCCAAATTGTATGTCAGTTTGTTTCCAGTTGACGATAAGGAAGAAGCCATCAAAGAGCTTCAATCACAAGCAACAGAGATTCGATATGTACTTGGCCGAAAAGTGGGTAAACAATTACGTCATATTCCTGAATTGCATTTTTATTTGGATGACTCTTTTGATTACGCTGAAAAAATTGACCAGCTTTTAAAGTAAATCGTGAACGTCTCCTTTTACATTGCCAAACGGTACTTGATTTCTAAAAAATCGCATCATGCGGTTAATATCATTTCTTGGGTATCTGTTATCAGTGTGGGAATAGGCACTTTTGCATTGGTTGTCGTACTTTCTGCCTTCAATGGTTTAGAAGGTTTGGTAGAATCGCTTTTTGAATCTTTTGATTCTGATATTCGCATAGAAGCAAAACATAGCAAGACCTTTGATACCAATGAGATTGATTTTGATGTATTAAAGAATACCAAAGGAGTTGTAAACTACACCCAAGTAATAGAAGAAGTAGTCGGTTTGCGCTACAAGAAAAATGAAGCCATTGCAACAATTAAAGGAGTTGAAGCAAGCTTTATTGAAATGAGTCAATTAGACAGCGCACTAATCGAAGGAGAGTCAGATTTAGTGAGAAACGAAATTCCCTTTGCTTTAACAGGTTATGGTTTGGCTTCTTCCTTGGGCTTGTATATGAGTCAATCTGCTGATAATCTCAGCATCTATGCCCCAAAACGTAAAATCAGATCTACTTTAAATCCGATGAACGCCGTTTACCAAAAGATGATTGCACCTGGAGGCGTTTTCTACATAAGTCCAGAATATGACAATAAATATGTAGTTGTCCCATTGGATTTCGCCAAATCGCTTTTGAGGTATGAAAATGAAATTACTTCAGTTGAAGTGAAAGCAGATGAAAACTACGACTTAGAGAAATTGAAAGTAGAACTCCAACAACAATTAGGAAGCAATTTTAAAGTGAGTAATCGATACGAGTTTAACGAATTGATTTACAAAACGAATAAAACGGAAAAATGGGTGATTTTCATGATTTTAGTTTTTATTCTTGTCATTGCAGCTTTTAACATTCTTAGTTCATTAAGTATGCTCATTTTAGAAAAGAAAAAAGACATACAAACATTGGTGAGTATGGGAGCTACCAAGAACTTGATACGTCGAATATTCTTTACCGAAGGATTGATGATTAATTTAAGTGGCGCTCTATGTGGAATGGCTTTAGGGCTAATCGTCTGTTGGCTTCAACAATATGTTGGACTAATCCGTTTGGAAGGAGGAATTGTAGAGTTTTACCCTGTAAAAGTAAAAGCCATTGAAATGGCTTATATACTTATAACAGTGCTAGCCATTGGTTTTTTAACTGCTTGGTATCCTGTCAGAAATTTGACGAAGATAGAGGACTAATTTCTATTCCTTTTTTCATGAACCAAAATAGTGGTTACACAATTCAAAGAACAAATTAGCAAGTACTAGGAAACAGAAATTAGACCATCACTAAAAGCCTGTTTAATCTCTTCAAAAGTCTCTTGAATTTCGCTATAATAATCTTGGGTAACCAATTTCATTCGGTGTTCCTTAAAGTGAGGAATTCCCTTAAAATAATTGGAATAATGACGCCTCATTTCCAACACGCCTAACTTTTCACCCTTCCACTTCACCGACATTTCTAAATGTCTTTCAGCAGCTTCTATTCGCTCATTCATCGTTGGTGGAGCCAATTGCTCTCCGGTAGCAAGAAAATGCTTCATTTCTCTGAAAATCCAAGGATATCCGATACTTGCACGGCCAATCATTACTCCATCCACTCCGTATTTATTCTTTTTCTCTAAAGCTATTTCACCTGAAAATACGTCTCCGTTACCAAATACAGGAATATGCAATCGAGGATTATTCTTCACTTCTCCAATTAATGTCCAATCTGCTTCACCCTTATACATTTGCTTTCTAGTTCTTCCATGTATAGAAATAGCTTGAATTCCTACATCTTGTAATCGTTCCGCTACTTCAACAATGTATTTGGTATTCTCATCCCAACCCAAGCGGGTTTTCACGGTAACTGGTAATTTAGTCGACTTTACAATCTCAGCGGTCATGGCTACCATTTTGGGAATATCTTGAAGTATCCCTGCTCCTGCACCTTTACAAGCCACCTTCTTTACTGGGCAACCATAATTGATATCAATGATATCTGGATTGGCTTGCTCCGTTACTTCGGCAGCCCTTTTCATGGATTCTATTTCACTTCCAAAAATTTGAATACCAATGGGGCGTTCATATTCAAAAATATCGAGCTTTTGTACACTCTTCACTGCATCCCGAATTAGTCCTTCCGAAGAAATAAATTCGGTATACATCAAGTCCGCCCCTTGCTCTTTACACAATGCACGAAAAGGCGGATCACTTACATCCTCCATGGGTGCGAGTAATAATGGGAATTCCCCCAAGTCGATATTTCCTATCTTTGGCACGCTAAATTTTTAGGCAAAATTACAGATTAATCAATAGCTCCTATTTTGTACACATTAGAAGGAAAAATTCCGCGTTTACTTGTCCTTTTAGGCTTTTGTCTGGTTTTAGGCGGAATCTTTGCGTTGGGTGGAATTGCTTTATGTAAACCGATTTTCAACACAAACATTAGTGATATCACTTCGCTTATTTCAGATATAGAACAACCGCAAAGTATTGTCATTTTAAAGTTTTTACAATTGCTCAACACCTTGGGACTTTTTGTAGCGCCTGGTATTTTATTTGCGCTGCTTTTTATCAAGCAGCCTCTTCAAAACCTACAACTCAATCAAAAGCTTAGTTCTGTAAACATCTTCTTGGTTTTCATCCTTATGTACTCTTTACTTCCAGCCATGAATTGGTTGGTGGAATGGAATCAAAACCTAGACTTACCAGAAGCGTTAGGCAATTTAGAAAATTGGTTAAAAGTCAAAGAAGAAAATGCCATGAAGCTAACTCATGCATTCTTAAAAATGGAAGGCAACTCAGATTTATGGGTAAACCTTGTATTAATTGCCGTATTGCCAGCGATTGGTGAAGAATTGATTTTTAGAGGTTTGGTGCAAAAAATCATCAATAAAAACATAAACACTCCGCATCTTGGTATTTGGATTTCGGCCATTCTTTTTAGTGCCCTTCACATGCAGTTTTATGGATTCTTTCCAAGAATGTTTTTAGGAGCATTCTTTGGCTATATATATGTTTGGGGGAAGAGTTTGTGGTATCCTATCCTCGCCCATTTCATTAACAATGCAACAGCAGTATTAATTGCTTATAAGCTAGGCATTGAAGGAATGGAGAAACAGTTTGACACATTAGGCGCAAGTAATGAAACCTATGTCTATAGCATTCTAGGAACAGTAATTTTCGCTTTCTTTCTTTTTCGCTTTTACCAAAGAAACAAAAGCGCATAAAAAAAGACCTTGCTTGTGCAAGGGCTTTCAAATCGTTAATCAGAAAATTAGTTTTCGATTTTATCTGTTTTATAAGTCGAATAGTTGATTTTAAGCGCATTTGCCTTTCTCAACTCCTGCTTCACATCGGTAACAATTCCCATTTCCGCTTCTTGGTCTACTTTAAATGAAAAAGTCATTAAAGGAACCTCAGCTGGGTTTGTCTGCTCACGCTCTGCTTCAACAAATTGAATAATATCATTTTTGGTTGCAAAAGCATCATTCAATTGAATACGATCTGCTGTACCAAATTGATCTTGGAACTTTGTTTTTGGAGCACCAATATAAATGTAGCTTACCAAAGACTTTCTCTCCAGCTTGTTAACCTCGGTTGCTTTAGGACGCTTAACATCTACTTTAAGATCAACTTCCCGCATTACGGTAGTTACCATAAAGAAGAAAAGTAGCATAAATACAATATCAGGTAAAGATGCCGTAGAAATAGCCGGTTGGCCCCCAGATTTTTTCTTTTTAAACTTTGACATGATTATTCTCCTGCATTTTTAGGTTCAGCTTCAGAAATACGTTGCGGATAGACTGCTTTAACAGCATCAAGCTGTAAGTCTGCTCTTTCCGAAGTTTCTGATTCCATTTCCAATTGTTTCATTGTCTTGCCAAACTTGCTTTGAGCATACTCATCTCTTACTTCATTATATGCCGCTACCAACTCATTCTGTACTTTAATGTACATATCATAAGAAGTTCCACGGTCATTCTGAAGTGAAACGATTTGCTTAGAAACCATCATTTCACCTAGAATAGGAACAACGGTTAACTTACCTTCAGGCATTTCTGCATCTTGAAAAGTCGGGTCTCCTACAATGAATTTTTTCGCTTCTTCTCTTAGGTTACTTATATCCATTGGTTCACCTTCTACTAGTAAATCGTCATTCGCGTTTACCAGTACTTGAAATACGTTTCTTTGTCTTACTTCAGGAACGTCATCAATCGGCTCTTCAATAGGCGGTGGTAATCTTCTGGTTAGACCAGTATCCACATCCATAGTTGTTGTAACCAAGAAGAAAATCAGCAAGAGGAAGGCGATGTCCGCCATCGAACCTGCATTAATTTCCGGTGCTTGTCTTCTTGCCATAATTTTTATCTTCTATTTAAAGAGTTTTGAAATACCTGAAAAAATCGTTGCTACTATAGCTCCAATTGCTAATATGTAAAAAGCAATTAAACCCATACTTACTCGCTTAGAAGCTTCAGGTCCATCAATGAACTTTTCATATTTAGGTGTCATTTCGTCTCCTCCTAGCGCATAAGCAATTCCAAATACAACCAACAAGGCAATTACACCAATCAAAGCGCTTTTAGCACCCGATGGATTTTTTGCCATATTGATGATTGGAAATACAATAGCTACAACTGCTCCTAAGAAGAACAATGCATAACACCAATAGATAATTGTTTCAGCACTTACCGACTCAGTATAAAATAAGATACCAAGCAGTGCACTTACGCCTAAAAGGACGTAAAGAACAATGTTTAATACTTTAGTTAGTCCTTCTGACATAATAATTAGGCTTTTTTGTTTTGTAACTCATGCTTAACTAGCAAGTCAACCAAGCTAATAGAAGCATTTTCCATATCGTTTACTAAGCTATCAACCTTAGCAATAATGTAATTGTAAAAGATTTGTAGAATAATCGCTACAATCAGTCCAAATACGGTTGTTAAAAGGGCAATTTTAATACCACCTGCAACCAATGATGGAGAGATATCTCCTGCTGCTTCAATAGCATCGAAGGCGTCAATCATACCGATTACTGTACCCATGAAACCAAGCATTGGTGCCAAAGCGATAAATAATGAAATCCAAGAAACTCCTTTCTCTAACAATCCCATTTGAACACTTCCGTAAGAAACAACTGATTTCTCAACCATTTCAATTCCTTCGTGACTTCTATCTAAACCTTGGTAGAAAATACTTGCTACAGGACCGCTTGTGCTTCTGCAAACTTCTTTTGCTGCATCAACTCCACCTGAGTTAAGTGCATCTTCAACGTTTGCTAATAATTTCTTAGTGTTAGTGGTAGCCATGTTTAAGTAAATGATTCTCTCAATTACAATAGCTAAACCTAAAATCAAACAAAGAAGTACAATTCCCATAAATTCAGGACCACCTTCAATAAACTTCTCTTTTAAGATTTGGTGGAAAGACTTGTCTTCTTTTGCTACTTCAGTAGTTTCTTCTGTAGTAGTTGTTTCTTCAGCCACAGGCTCTTCCGTGGTCTCTTCTGCCATTGCAGAATCTGCACTAGCACTATCGGCCATTTCGGTTTGCATTGCAGTTGAATCTCCGTCTTGAGCGTAACTGTATTGTCCTACTCCAAACGTTAAGAAAGAGGCAACTGCGAAAAGGGTGAATAACTTTTTCATAATGGATTAATTAATGATCTGATTAAATGTTAACGATTTAAATTTATAGTTAATGGATGCGAATTTAATGCACTTAATTGAATTCTTATAATTTATAACGATGCTTTTCACGTTTTCATATTTAAGAAACTGAAAAACACCAAGAACGATTTCGAAAGTTTTACCTCTCTTGCGGAGAGGAAGGGATTCGAACCCCCGATACGGTTTCCCGTATACACGCTTTCCAAGCGTGCGCCTTCAGCCACTCGGCCACCTCTCCGTATATCTTGCACTAGGCGTATGTTCTGTCTGACCATTCATGTTGAATCTTTTCAGCAATCTACATGACATCTAAAGCAGACAGGGTTCCCCGACCAAAGGGCGGGCGTGCCAAATTACAAAAAAATAGTTTGCTTTTCAGTCCCTTTCTGTGTTATGCTTAAGTTAAAACTAGCTCAACTCTCCTCTTAAATTTATGCCCATGTATTTTTTCTTCTCTTCCAAGGATAACTCTTCGCAGGATAATAAATACATCAGCTTAGTTATGGCTGCTTCATAGGTCATATCTTCTCCGCTCAATACACCTGCTCTTTCTAAATGAGCACCTGTTTCGTATTTCCCTTGCATCACTTTTCCAGTATTGCATTGAGTAACATTGACAAGAATAACTCCCTTTTCGTTCAACCTTAGTAGTTCTTCGGTTAACCAATTAAAGGTTGGTGCATTTCCACTGCCATAGGTTTCAAGAATTAATCCTTTCAAATTGGGAATATTGGCTACCGCCTGAAACACCTCTTTTTGAATCCCTGGAAAAATGCGAACGCTTGCTACTTGCTCTACAATGTTTTTGCGAACAACCAATTTTTCAGAATTTCCTTTATTAATCGCAAATGAATTGTATTTAATATGCACTCCCGCTTCTGCCAATAGCGGATAATTGGGCGACTGAAAAGCTTCAAAATTCTCAGCACTCACCTTGGTCGTTCGGTTTGCCCGATACAGCGAATATTCAAAATAGATGGCCACTTCAGGCACCACAGGTTTATCATTTTCATAAGCTCCTGCCACCTCAATGGCCGTTATGATATTTTCCTTTCCGTCTGTTCTAATTTTATTAATCGGCAACTGACTACCAGTAAATATGATGGGCTTGTTGACATTTTCCAATAAAAAGCTCAAAGCAGATGCGGTATATGCCATAGTATCTGAACCATGTAATACCACAAATCCGTGATATGATTCATAGTTGCTTTCTATCACTTCCAACATTTCCACCCATGATTGAGGGCCTATATTTGACGAATCAAGAGGTTTTTCCAAAGCATGAACATCAAGCTGAATGTCAAACTTATTCAGTTCGGGAATTTCCTCGAGTAGATGATCAAAATCAAAGGCGTGTAAAAGGCCAGTTTCTGGATCTTCAACCATACCGATGGTTCCTCCAGTATAAATGATCAAAACTTTGGTTGAATTACTCATGGAGTTGAAAAATGGTTAATGCATTTTGAGAAGTTATGGCAGCCACCTCTGGGGCAGAAATTCCATAAATATCGGCAAGCTTTTCAGCTACTTTTATCAAATAACTACTTTCATTGCGCTTACCGCGAAAGGGTGCCGGTGCCAAATAAGGCGAATCGGTTTCTAGCACCAAATCATCTAATTGCAACTGCGCAACTACTTTGTCTAAACCAGAATTTTTAAAGGTTACTACCCCACCGATACCCAGTTTAAAGTTGCCATAATTTAAAATGTGTTGTGCTTGCTCTAAATTTCCGGTAAAGCAATGAAAAATGCCACTCAGGTTTTCATCATTTAGCTCATCCATGATGTTGAGAATCTCATCAAAGGCTTCACGACAATGGATAACAATGGGCAAGTTTTTTTCTTTAGCCCAAGCAATTTGCTGACGAAATGCCATTTCTTGCTGCGCTTGAAAACTTTTATCCCAATACAAATCAATCCCAATTTCTCCTACGGCAAGGTATTCCGCTTCATCTAACTCCTTTTTTACCAAAGCCAACTCTTCTTCTACCTTTTCGTTTACGGAACACGGATGCAAACCCATCATGGGGAAACATTGCTTGGGGTATTTGCTTATTAATTCTTTCATGCCTGCTAAGGAAGAAGAATCAATGTTGGGGAGGAAAAATTTCTCCACACCAGCTGCTATGGCCCGCTGTATCATCGCTTCACGATCTTCGGCAAATTGCTCGCTGTATAAGTGGGTATGCGTATCAATATACATGAGCGCAAAAATAGCAATCTCGAATGGGCTAAAAGAATTTGATATTGAGGAAGTGGGGTTATTTAACCACGCGATAAAATCGCGCGGGAACGGGGGGGGTTATTTTTCTTCATTATAAGGTCCTAAGAACTTATCGCCATTAAAATGAACTAAGTGATCAGGATTATCTGCAATCCATACTTCCGTTTCCCACGCTATTTCGGTCATGAACTGTCTGAACTTCGTTCGGTCTAAGAAAGCCGTAACATAAACTATATCTGCTTTACAGTCTTTGGTGAGTTTTTGAAGTTGAATAAGGCGTAATTCACTAATAGGACCCGATGAATGAACTGCTTCAATGAGATAAAGCCAATTCTTTGTTTTGGAATAAGCGATTACGTCTGGAAGTTCTTCATGTGAAATTTCAAAGAAATTCAATTCTTTCAAATTCGATTCGTTCAAGTGTAGATACTTGTTGGAAGTATCACCAACATATAATACTTCAGAGCCATGTCCATATCTAGGCAAAAACTCTTCGATAATAGCTTTTTGTAAGTCATTGTGTTCACCTGCCGAAAAGGTGAGTTTTACCCCTGAAGGCAAGGCGACATCAACTTTATCTAATTCTCTAAGTCTTTTAAGTTTTTGGTTCAATGACTCAACTCCTTTAAGGGCGTTTTGCACTCTGTTTTCCCAATTCTTATCACCATAACTACGAAGTAATTTTGCATAAAAAGGATTAATGCCATATCCACGAGTCGAGTCGTTAGTAGCTGAACTAGGGCTTGATTGTAAAACAATTTCAGCAACTGTTAAAAGCTTTAAATCCTTTCTTCGAATATCATCATAAGAACCCGAACTGATATTCTCTTTGAAATGCTTGTTTACATATTCGATTACTTCTCTTGTTTTATGAGAATAGTTGTCATCAAGACTTTTGGCGGACTTGAAATCTGATAGTTTTTTAATGTCACCACAAGCTAGAAATGAAATCGCCATTCTTTCCAATCGTCTTGGAGTTGCGTCCATTGGAATGCCAAATTGTTCGAGAATATAGAGGGTTGTATTTATAAGCTTCTGAACGCTTTTTGTTTTTGCCTTGTAAGTTTTTGATTTATCTGGATTGATATACTGTTTCATTTTCGAATAATGCTAACTGATTATCTTCTGTGATTGAGTAATCAATATCAGAAGTTTCACCTTGTAAATGTTTTTTAATGTTTTCGGCTAGGTGAAATGCAAAATTTGGAGCAACTGCATTTCCTATTTGGTTGTACTTCTGGGTTTCGTTCCCAACAAATTCAAACCAATCTGGGAAGCTTTGAAGTCTTGCGGCTTCTCTTACGGTAATGCGTCTTCTTCTTCCATCTTCTAGTCTAACTCGGTGCATATCTCCCGTTGCACCTGCTAAATTTCTGCATGTTAATGTTCTAGCAGGTCTGTCCAAATAAAGGTCTCTTGGATTTATACACTTGGAAGCTTTTTCATATTTAGCAACATATGCATCCATTGATTTGGTGAAAAATTTAGAGTTTTCATCAAACTCAAACGCAAGGTTTCCAAGTGCTTGCCCTGCGGTAACTTTTCGATTTACTTTCCTAGGTAAGCTTATTTTGTCCTTCGAGCCAATTACAATTACCCGTTCTCTGTTTTGAGGAACTTCATAATTGACTGCATTGAGTAAGGAATATTGAAGATTGTAGCCTAATTTTTCTAGTTCGTCAAGGACTTCTTTTAAGTACCACTTGTTTTTATAAAGCATACCACGAACATTTTCAAACAGTAAAACTTCTGGGTCAAGTTGCCTTATAGCCGAAAGAAATATTGGAAATCCATCTCTAGAGTCCTTTAGTCCCATTTGCTTCCCACCAACACTAAAGGGTTGACAAGGAGGGCCACCTATAACTATTTCTGCTTTTGGATATACTGATTCTTCTGAAAGTTTTTCATGAAAACACTCTCCTAAAAGATTCTGCCTGTATGTTTCGCAAGCTTTCTCATCCATTTCATAGCCAATGGTTTTGAATCCATTTGCTTCGAAACCAAGAGAAAGTCCGCCACATCCTGCGAAAAGGTCAACTACCGTCTTATTCAGTTCGGTGTCAATTCTAGGCTTTAGTTTCTCATTTATTTCTTCCCAATAAGTCATGAATCAAATTTACAAAATGTCGAAGTCAATTTTGTCTTTTTTTACATTAGGCAGAACATGCATATATGATGCACTTAGCATTTAAAAATGATAAGAAACATTTAGTAAACGTTTAATTCGGCTTCCCATCGGTTTGTTTTTCAAGCTTCAAGATACAAAAAAAGTAGGTTTAGCAATAGAAGTTAAAGAGGAGAAAAGTGGAATAGGAAAAGAGCCGATTGCTCTTCCTAAATTAGAATGGTTTACTTTTGCCTGCTGTGAACGTTCCAGTAAAAATCCTCATTATTCGCTTTAGCTCCATAGGAGATATTGTGCTTACCACGCCGGTAATTCGTTGCCTCAAAAACCAAGTAGAGGGAGAAGCGGAAATTCACTTTTTGACCAAAAAAGTTTTTGCGCCTTTGGTTTCAGAAAACCCTTATGTAAGCAAGTTGTACACCATTGATAAAAGCACCAATGAGGTCATTGAAGATTTACAAACCGAGCAATACGACTATGTAGTTGATTTGCACAAAAACATGCGAGCGCGTCGTGTGAAACGCAAACTCAAAGCCCTCAGCTTCACTTTTGATAAGCTGAATTTTAAAAAGTGGTTGCTGGTTAATTTCAAGTGGGACAAAATGCCTGATATTCACATCGTAGATCGCTATTTGGCATCGGTAAAAGCTTTGGGCATTGAGAAAGATGAAGAAGGATTAGATTATTTTCTACCTTCTGATTTCAAACTAAGCTTTCCCATTCCCTTTCCAGTTAATCAATATGTGGTTTTGGTTTTGGGCGCCAACCATGGCACCAAAAAAATCCCAGAAATTAAAATGAGAGAGATTCTAAGTAAAAGCAAACAGCCTTTTGTTTTGCTTGGCGGAAAAGAAGATCAAGCTTTGGGAGAACAATTGGCCCAGCTTAGCCCTGAACGCATTTTTAATGCTGCTGGCAAAACAACTTTACATGAGTCGGCTTTCTTAATCAAAGAATCAAAATCTGTGATTACACCCGATACTGGCATGATGCACATTGCCGCGGCTTTTCAAAAACCTATTCTTTCACTTTGGGGCAATACGGTTCCAGAATTGGGCATGTATCCTTACTACGAAAAAGGGAAGGAAAATCGCTCAACTATTTTTGAAATCAAAGACTTGAGCTGTCGCCCTTGCTCCAAAATTGGCTTTTCAAAATGCCCCAAAGGTCATTTTAAATGCATGATGGAAATCGAAAGTGATTCGGTTGTGAATAAATTAGAAAATTAATCGCTTAACCTTTTGCCTTTTCCTCTACATGAGCAAAAATAGCTTTCAGCTCTGTCGCGCTTTCTGGTTTCATTTTACCAGCTAAAATCAAACTCAATTGTCTTCTGCGCAAAGCGGCATCATAGCGTTCTTTTTCCAAGTCTGTTTCTGGCAAAAGCTCTGGTACTTCAATAGGGCTGCCATTTTGGTCTACTGCTACAAAGGTGTAAATGGCTTCATTGCACTTCTTGCGATTGCCCGAAGTTTCATCCACATATACATCTAAAAACACTTCCATAGATGAAGTAAAAGCTCTAGAAACTTTGGCTTCAATAGTGACAACATCTCCCAACTTTATCGGATGATTAAAAGAAACGTTATTCACCGAAGCGGTTACCACAACTCGACGAGAATGACGTTGTGCAGAAATACCTGCAGTGATGTCCATCCAATTTAACAATTGACCACCCATTAAATTGGCTAAAACGTTGGTATCGTTAGGCAGTACAATTTTGGAAGTTTGAGCAAAGGTATCCGAGGCTTTTCTTGGCTTCATAGCGTTGATTTTTGAGGCGCAAAAGTACCCAAAAGTCTTAGAAAGACTTCTCTAAAAGCCAAGCATTCGGATTGTCTTGTTTTTTAACTTGCTTGAGCAATTTTACCGCTTCTTCGCGTGTGGCAAAGCTGGCATAACTAACGGCATGTAAATTTTTAAACTGGCCCAACAATCGTGCTTGAAAACCTTTATTAATCAAGTTTACTACCAAGCCTTCTGCATTGGCAATTTGTGAGAAACAACCGCCCATTACATGGTATTTTAATCCACTCGCTTTTTCCGTTTTTGCGGTAAATGTATTGTCAACAGGGGCTCTTTTTACCTCTACTTTTAAGTTGGTTTCTTCTTTATCTAAAGCATAAGGCCAAATTCCAGCGTCCCAATTCCGTTCTTCACCAGCTTCTAAGTCAAAATTCAACTCCTTTTTATTCAAAGTAGTCTTTGCGTAAAGCGGAGCTGCTTTAGTATCTACTGTAAATGAGCTAAAATTGATTTGGTCTGGATTAACCCAAGAAAACTGATAATTCAATATAACTGTGCTAAGCATAATCACCAAAATCAAAGCAGCAGCAGGCCAATACACTTTTCTGCGCTTATTCTCTTCTTCTTTGATTAGGGGAAGTTGCTCATTGATTTTCTGCTTGATTCGCTCTTCGGCCCCTTCTCTCTGAATTGGATTTGCTCTAAAACTTCCTAAACCAAAGGAGTCTAGCAAAAAGTCATTTTTTTCTTCCGCTTTAAACTGAATGTTATGCTCCGGGTCCAGATAAAGAGTTCCTACTTTTTCAATTTGAATTTTATCTCCATTTTGCAAACCGGCAAAAGTCTGATTGACAAAGCCTTTAATTAATTCGTTCGCTTCTTGATAAGAAATAGACCGTCTTTCCGCAATGTGATTAGTCAGAAGCCCATCGTTATTCTTCAAGTTTTTATTGAAGGAAATTTGCTTAGAAGGGGGAGTAAATTTATGCTGAATAGCGTGTACTTGCGCAGAAGCATAATTAGCTATAAAACCGCCAAATTCAGGCACAATTACACAATCGTAACTGTACAACAAATCGGAAATATAGACGTCTATTTTTACTCGCTCCATGAACTGCGAAGATAGGGAAGAATTTTAATTCTATGCTTCAAATTCGGGACTATTCAGAAAGTCTAAATCTTCTGGAGTGTCTACAGAAAAGGCTTCTGTATCGCTAATTGCCGTTTTTATTTTATAACCATGTTCAATCCATCGCAACTGTTCCAAACCTTCAGCTTTTTCTAATCGACTCATTTTCAAATCACAAATTTCTTTCAGAGTAGCAGAACGGTAGGCGTACATACCAATGTGTTTGTAAAAATTGAACTGTTTTTGCCATTCACTTTTCTCTAATTCTTTCATATAAGGAATACACTGTCGGCTAAAATAAATGGCAAAATCATCTTCATCCATAATCACTTTAGGCTTATTGGGATTCCATAAATCGTTTTCCTCTTCAATCAACTTCACTAAAGTGGCTATTTCGGTGTTTTCACTATGAAAACAAGACAAAATCAAATCAATTTGCTCTGGAGAAATATAAGGTTCATCTCCTTGAATATTGACCACAATTTCATAATCCTCCTCCAGTTGGTTCAATGCATCTAAACAACGATCCGTGCCACTTTGATGCTCAGAATTCGTCATGAGCACCTGCCCACCAAATTCTTCCACTGCTTTTAAAATACGTTCATCATCAGTGGCAACAACAACGGCAGAAAGCGAAGTAGACTGACTGGCTTGTTCGTAAACTCTTTGAATCATGGTTTTGCCATTGATTATGGCTAATGGTTTACCAGGCAAGCGACTAGAACCATATCGAGCGGGGATTATACCGATTGAACGCATATTCATACTTTTATAAAGTATAAATATAAACCAAACGACTTTCTTTTGAACGATTTACTTTATCAAATAGGAATAAGCTTGATTCCGGGTGTTGGACACCAAAATGGGAAAAAACTGATTGCTTATTGCGGCGGAGCCGAAGCGGTTTTTCAAGAAAAAAAACACAACTTGCTCAAAATCCCTGGTATAGGTAAAAAAGTGGTTAACAGTATTCTTTCGGCCCAAGTTTTAAGTCAAGCTGAAGAAGAACTTCAATTCATTGAAAAAGAAAATATTCAAGCACATTTTTACTTGGATGAGGGCTATCCACAGCGCCTTTTACATTGCGATGATGGTCCTATTGTACTTTACTCCAAAGGAAACATGGATTGGAATGCTGAAAAAATGATTTCCATAGTTGGCACTAGAATGGCTACCGTAAAAGGCAAGGCCATTTGCGAAAAGCTGATTGCCGATTTAAAAGATCATAATCCAACCATTGTAAGTGGACTAGCTTATGGAGTTGATATTTGTGCGCACAAAGCTGCCTTAAAAAACAATTTACCAACCATTGGCATTATGGCTTCAGGATTAAATGAAATATATCCTAAACCCCATTTTAAGTATGCGCAAAAAATGCAAGAAAATGGCGGCATTGCAAGTGATTATATCAGTCACACCAAATTAATTCCTGCCAACTTTGCCGAGCGCAATCGGATTGTTGCAGGCCTATCTGATGCTACCATTGTAATTGAATCTTCAGCCAAAGGAGGTTCGCTAATTACAGCCGATTTAGCCAATGGTTACAATCGTGATGTGTTTGCCGTACCTGGCCGAATAGACGATAGTCAATCCGAAGGATGTAATAAGTTGATTAAAACCAATAAAGCGGCTTTGATTGAATCAGCTAAAGATTTGGAATACATTTTAGGATGGCAGCTAAAAACTGAAAAGGAAAGTAAAAAGAATACGCAGCACGCTTTATTTGTAGATATCAGCAATGAGGAACAACAAATTTTAGATGCTTTTGGTGAGCAAAATGAAAAAGGTTTGGACGAATTAAGTTTAGCTGCTTCACTACCGATTAGTAAAACGGCAAGTTTGCTCCTTTCCTTAGAATTTAAAAATGTAATAAAAAGTCTTCCAGGCAAGATTTACCAACGATTGTAGCACTTCTTTTTGAGCTTCTAAAATTAGTTACATTTGCACCCAAATTATGCTAATAAAATACCATATATAGAATGAGTGCAAATAATTCAAACAATAGTGCCCTTGAAGCTAAAATAGAAGCTTTTGTTGAAAAAGTGGCATCTAAAAACGGTCATGAAACTGAGTTTTTACAAGCAGTTCAAGAGGTAGCAGAAACGGTTATCCCTTTTATTGAAGAGAATGCTCAATACCAAGGTTTAAATCTTTTGGAAAGAATGGTTGAGCCTGAGCGAGTAATTATGTTTAGAGTTCCTTGGCTAGATGATGAAGGAAAAGCTCAAGTGAATAGAGGTTTCCGAATTGAAATGAATTCTGCGATTGGGCCTTACAAAGGAGGATTGCGTTTTCACCCAACAGTAAACCTTAGTGTTTTAAAATTCTTGGCTTTTGAACAAGTATTTAAGAACAGTTTAACCACACTTCCTATGGGTGGTGGTAAAGGTGGCTCTGACTTTGACCCAAAAGGAAAGTCAGACAATGAAGTTATGCGTTTTTGCCAAAGCTTTATGACTGAATTAGCTCGTCATATTGGACCAAATACAGATGTACCTGCAGGTGACATTGGAGTTGGTGGAAGAGAAATTGGCTACATGTTTGGACAATACAAAAGAATTAGAAATGAATTTACTGGAGTATTAACTGGCAAAGGTCTTTCTTACGGAGGAAGCTTAATTCGTCCTGAGGCAACTGGTTACGGTTGTGTTTATTTTGTAAAAGAAATGTTAGGTGTAAAAGGGGATAGCCTAAGCGGAAAAACAGTTGTTATTTCTGGTTCAGGAAATGTTGCCCAATATGCTTGTGAAAAAGCAACTCAACTAGGTGGCACAGTAGTTACCATGTCTGACTCAGCAGGATACATCTATGATAAAGATGGTATCAACGAAGAGAAACTTGCTTTCATCATGGAATTAAAGAATGTGAAACGTGGTAGAATTAAAGAATATGTAAGCAAGTACACATCTGCAGAATATTTCGAAGGAGAAAGACCTTGGGGTGTGAGTTGTGATGTTGCTTTACCATGTGCAACTCAAAATGAATTAAATCAAGAAGAAGCGAACAAATTGATTTCAAATGGTGTTGCTGTAGTTGCTGAAGGTGCAAATATGCCATGTACTCCAGAAGCGGTTGAAGAATTCCACAAAGCAAATATTTTATTTGCACCAGGAAAAGCTTCTAATGCAGGTGGGGTTGCTACTTCAGGATTAGAAATGACGCAAAACTCATTGCGTTACAATTGGTCTTCTGAAGAAGTAGATCAAAAATTACAAAGTATTATGAAAGACATTCATGCTTCATGTGTAAAGTATGGAAAAGAAGGTAATGACTTTGTAGATTACGTAAGAGGTGCCAACGTTGCGGGCTTTGTAAAAGTGGCTGATGCAATGATTGCACAAGGAATTGTATAAATAACCAATTACTTATAGAGTAAAAAGGCGGTTGAAAATATTTCAACCGCCTTTTTCATTTCAAATACTCAGTCTAAAAAGTAGCGTTTTATTGAATATTTTTGACTGAACTAAAACAACAGTTATGTACGGAAAGATTAAAGATCATTTAGCAGAAGAACTTAAACAAATAGAAGCGGATGGCTTGTATAAGAGAGAACGAATAATCACTTCTGAGCAAGATGCAGTGATTAAATTAGATAGTGGAAAAGAAGTAATAAATTTTTGCGCAAATAATTATTTAGGTCTGTCTTCTCACCCCAAGGTAATAGAAGCAGCAAAGAATACTTTAGACACCCATGGATTTGGAATGTCATCTGTTCGTTTTATTTGTGGAACTCAGGACATACATAAAGAACTAGAACAAAAAATAGCAGCTTTTTGTGGTACAGAAGACACCATTCTTTATGCTGCAGCCTTTGATGCCAATGGTGGTGTTTTTGAGCCCTTATTAACTGCAGAGGATGCAATTATTTCGGATTCTTTAAATCACGCTTCAATTATTGATGGAGTAAGACTTTGCAAGGCGGCACGATATCGTTATGAGAACAACAATATGGCTGACCTTGAGGAACAGCTTAAAAAAGCGCAAGATCATCGTTTTCGCTTAATTGTTACAGATGGTGTTTTCTCTATGGATGGCTATGTAGCTCAATTAGATAAGGTTTGCGATTTAGCAGAGAAATATGATGCGATGGTGATGGTTGACGATTGTCATGCACATGGTTTTATTGGCAAAACAGGAAGAGGAACTGCAGAATATTGCAATGTATTAGGAAGAGTCGACATTATTACAGGAACTCTTGGCAAAGCACTTGGAGGTGCTATGGGTGGTTTTACTACCGGTAGAAAAGAAATCATTGATATGCTGCGTCAGCGTTCACGTCCTTATTTGTTTTCAAACTCTCTAGCCCCTTCTATTGTTGGTGCTTCTATTGCAGTATTCGATATTTTGAATGAAACAACTGCTTTTAGAGATAAGTTAATGGACAATGTAGCTTACTTCAAAGAAGGTGTAAAAAAAGCAGGCTTCGACTTTAAAGATGGTGATTCGGCCATAGTTCCAATCATGCTATATGATGCTAAACTTTCGCAAGTTTTTGCTGATAAGCTATTGGAAGAAGGCATTTATGTAATTGGTTTCTTTTATCCTGTAGTTCCAAAAGGACAAGCAAGAATTCGAGTTCAATTGTCAGCTGCTCATGAAAAAGAGCATTTAGACAAAGCCATTGCAGCATTTACAAAAATTGGTACAGAATTAGAGGTTATCTAATTAAATTCCATGTTGAGTAAACGATTTCCCAAGTATGAGAATGCAGTGTTTTTAGCTGTCTTTCTTTGCTTGGGATTTTTTTTCCAATTTAATCGATTTGATCAGCTACCAACTGCAATTCACCCTTGGGCGCAGAGTGATCGTTATGCTTTAGCAAAAGGCTTTCTCAACAATAATTTTAATTTGTTGAAACCGGAAACATTTCTAATGAATAGAGAGTTTCCACACAACTTTAAAAAAGCAGAAAACAATAGCATTACAGCAGTTAACCTTCCATTACATGAGTATGTGATTGCTATAATCATGAAGCTTTTAAACTCTGAATCCATTTGGATTTTTAGGCTTTATAATTTCCTGTTTAGTTACTTAGGTCTGTTTGCTTTATTTAAGAGTTGTAGATTGTTGAAACTCTCATTTATAAGCTCCATTTTAGTAGTTGGCCTTCTCTTCTTTTCTCCTGTTTTTTTAATCTATCAAGTCACAACTTTAGGCATCGTAAATACCTTATCACTCGTATTTGTGAGTCTTTATTGGTATTTAAAATTTCAACAAAGCAATAAGTGGAAGCATTTTTACATTAGCCTTTCCATACTTACCATAGCCAGCATAATTCGAAGTACAGCATTTGTTCCTTTTGTTGCCATTTTAATAGCAGAACTAATAAAGAGTATTTATCTCAAAAAATTTTATTGGCAGGTTATTCCGATACTTATTCTTTCCGTTGGCGCATTAGGGCTGCATTATTACTATATGAGTCTTCACATGGTCTATCATTACGGCTCAGTTTTTCTGTATTACATCGTTCCTGCTACTAGTTTTCAAGAAGCTTTTATAATTCTTAAAAGAACTCGTGAGCTATGGTTTTTCCATTATTTTTCTGAGATTCAATGGCTCTTATTAACTTCAATTATTCTTCTTGGTTTGTCTTTATTATTCAGAAAAAAAAGACAATTAACTAAGTCCATTACATTATTAGGAATATTCATTGTGTTTTGTTTAGGCGGCTACCTTTTGTTTTCAGTAGCCATGCTAACCAAATTTAAAGATCACGACTATTACGTTTTAGACTCGATTCTTATTCCAGTTCTGCTAATGGCATTCTTTTTCATGAAGCAAATTGATGTATTTGTCAAACAAAAAGAAGTCCTTTCTAAGCTAGTTATTTTGACTTTGGTATCTATTATGGCTGTAAATGCTAATGAATCAGTAGCAAAAGCAATAGAACCCAAATCTTGGCAAGACACTGTTGAATTAATAGACGCTTACCAAGAAGCTAGAAACAACTTGGATGAATTAAAAGTTGCCAAAAATGCTAAAGTATTAGTGGTAGGTGCAGAGTACTCTCCCAATTTACCCTTACTCCTTTTAGACAAGAAAGGCTATGTTCTACGTTGGCAAGATTCTACCGAAATGGAAAATGTTTTAGACTGGGACTACGATTACTTGCTTTTTAGCAAGCTTCATTATTTTGATAATTATCATGATCTAAACCAAAGTTTCCTCAACAACTTTGAAATACTTTCGAAAAAAGGGGAAGTAGTCATAGCCAAAAAAAGCGATGAAACTCAGAATTATCAAGTTGAAGATTTTATCTCGCAAGAAAACTTCACCTTACTTTTATCTGATTCAATTACAACACATACTGATAAGAAATTTTGGCTTCATTATAAATTTCTTTCCAATGAAAATGGCTTCGTAGACAACAAGGATGAATTTGGTTTAACTTATGAAAGAATAATTGAAGTTGAGAAAACTTCCAATCTTCAAGTTGATTTTAAAATTCACTATAAGGGAGTTAAACCAAACAGCATTTCTGAAATTGTAGTTTTTTATCAGAATAAACTAAACCCTCAAAACAAGTATTACAAAGTGTATAAGTTAAATCAATTTGAACTTGAAGAAGAAGGATGGAGAACTGCAAAGCTATTAGTAAACCTAAAAGCATTTAAGGGAGATGGCTTATTTAAAGTATACATCTGGAATCGCTCTCAAGACTCCATTGAATATAACAATGTCAAATTGAATCTTTTTAATAGGTAAAAAAAAGGGGTTCACTTTCATGAACCCCTTATAATTGATTTTATAACCTTCTAATAGAATTTAGAACGATTATCTTCGATTTCTGCTTTTTCTTTCAGTGCTTGTAACATAGCACCATTATCCAATTGCGCTTTTAGAGCTCTACTTTGCGAGCTTCTAATACCTGCTAAATTCGGTTCTCCAGCATCAAGTTTTTGTTCTAACTGAACAACGTAAACACCATTTTTACCTTTAATTGGCACACTCATTTGGCCTGCTTCTAAAGTCATTGCCTTTCCAACTACTTCTGGTTCAATTCCAGAATTTGGCAAAGAAGGATTTGAAAAAGAAACAGCCTCTGCATTTTCAACAGAAAGATTCAATTTAGAAGCTAGTTCTCCTAAATTAGTTGCTCCACTCATTTCTTCTTTAAACATTTCTGCTTTCTTCTCTTGCTTCACGTAATACTCAATTCTTGCTTTTACATCTTCTAATGGAGGAATTCCTTTCTCATTTACCTTTTCTACGACAACAACTACAAAAGCATCATCTACATCAAAAGGCTCAGAAACTTGGTTCTCTGCTGCATCTGTAGCCCACCTTACAATGTCTCTTGATGCGGCTAGGCCTTGGACCATATTGTCATTCTCATTCAATATAGCCGATCTTCTTTGAATATTCTTTTCTCTAACTAAAGTATTGAAAGATTCTACATCTGTTGCTTCTATTGAGAAGCTATTTGCTTTGTTAAATACTTCTTCATAAGTCTCTTTTCCGGCTAAAGCTTGTCTGCGAATGATTGCCAATTGAATCTTACGCTTTGGTTCAGTCTTGTCAGTTACTTTGATAATATGAATACCGAATTGTGACTCTGCTTGAACAACTTCATCAACCTCAGCATTAAAAGCAGCATCACTAAAAGGCTTTACCATCATTCCTTCTGTAAACCAATCTAAATCGCCTCCTTTTTGTCCAGAAGCTACGTCGTCTGAAAAGGTCATGGCTAACTCTTCAAAATCAGCTCCATTATTAATCTCTTCATTCAAACTATCTGCCAAAGCTTGCGCTTGCTCAGGTGTTCTCTCTTGCATTCCAATAAGAATATGACTTGCTTTTACAGAGTCAGGAGCCATCTTAGATGCTGTTACTTTTTGAATGTAGTAGTTGTAACCAACATTGAATACGTCTGTCATTGTTCCAACATCTTTATTCCATAATGATGTATCTGCATCCTTTGGAGCATTATTGATAGAATAAAATGTAGGGTTAAACGGATCATCAGAATTTGCATTTACAAAAATGGAATCGTTTGTAGTACCTTCAAATTTCTGGTATACATCATCTAAAAACTTTTCTGCTCTTTGTATATCTAATGCAGAAGGGCTTACAGGTAAGTATGCATACAAAATTTTTGTACTAGCCGCTTGCTCGTATTCTTCTTTGTGTTCTTCATAGTAAGCTTTTAAATCAGATTCTGAAACCTGAACTGAAGTATCACTAACAGCGCTGTAAGGTTTCATCACATACTTCAGATTTAAGCTTGTATTTTGATCTTTGTAATCTTTTTCTGCTAGCGCTGAAGGCACATATGCTCCCTTACTAATTAAAGTATTGAATTTCTTAAAGTACTGATTTCGCTTAATGGCTCTTTCAAAAACCAACCATCTTTTTTTCGCATCTGGGTCGTTATCTAAATTCTGTAAAAATTGAATAACAGCATCTTTATTAAACTGCCCAGTAGTAGGGTCTGTAAAAGCTCTTTGAACTTGTGGATGAGGTGTTTTTCCTTGCACCATGTCAAACAACTCTTTTGAAGTTACATTGATACCCAATTCTTCCATTTGCGAACCAATTAGAATATCTGCTAGCTTCTCATTCCAAACTTGCTCTCTAATACTTGATTTGGTTTGCTCATCTAATGAACCTTGGCTTTGCGTATTCAACTGATAGTTTTCATACGCTTGATTAACCTCTATATCATACTCGGTTGGAGAAATTGGCACTTCATTTACCATTCCAATATTCATTGGTCCTCTTTGTCCTCCTTGTTGAGAACTAAACAAATCACTTAATACAAATGCTAAGATTGCACCTCCAATAATGATTAAAACAAGCGTTGAACGCTCTCTAATTTTTCCAATAATTGCCATTGAAATCTATTAAAAATTTAGGGTTGCGAATATACGATAGTAAACTGAAATATAAAAGATTGTAAAAAGTCCTACTTTACTTACAGTCAAGGTCTTTCAAACTGCTTAAAATAAAAGCTATTCTTCCTCCTTAACACGCAAATGAACTAAATCAATTTTATTGTCAAATACCTTTTTAATGGTAAACACAAACTGCTCAAATTCAATCACTTCATTCATACTAGGAATACTTTCATGAACATCAATAATAAAGCCAGCTAAAGTCTCAAAGTTGTCTGAATCAGGCAAACCTAGTCCATATTCATCATTTAAGTGATCTATTTCTAAGCGAGCCGAGAATAGAAATTCTTGGTCCTTGATTTGAGTTTCAATCAAATCTTCTTTATCATGTTCATCCTCAATTTCACCAAATATCTCCTCAATTACATCTTCTATGGTTAAAATACCTGAAGTTCCCCCAAATTCATCTACAACTACTGCGATACTTCTTTTTTGCCTCAATAAAACTTCCAAAATTTCATTGGCCGGCATAGAGTTCGCAATGATTGGTATGGGCAACAAAATAGCTTTTATGCTGTCGGGTTTTTTAAACAACTCAAAAGAATGAGTATATCCAATTACATTATCAATATTGTCACGATAGATTAGAATTTTTGACAAGCCGGTTTCCACAAACTTCTTGGTTAAATTCTCTATACTGTCTTCAATATCCATGGCCACAACCTCAGTTCGTGGCACTAAGCATTCTCTCGCCTTTACTTTTGAAAAGTCCAAGGCATTTTGAAAAATTTGAATTTCATGCTCCACTTCTTCATCTTCAGTTGTGTTTTCTGTTCCCTCTTTAATGTAATGCTCCAAGTCAATCCGTCCAAAATTAAGTTCATCATCTGATGATAAGTTTGGTGCAAACCAGCGAATCAACAATTCGGAAAGACCTATGATAAAAAGCATCGGAAGTAACAATATCCAATAAACCAATAAAAGTGGAAAAGCAAAAAAGCGTAATACTAAATTGGGGTTTATTCGGAATAACGTTTTGGGCAAAAATTCTGCTGTAATTAGAATTATAATGGTAGAAATAACAGTTTGAATGAAGAGAATTAAAGGTTCGCTAGCCGTAAATCGGGCAATTTGAGGCTCTAATAATTTTGCCATATATATACCATAGATTACCAAAGCTATGTTGTTACCTACCAACATAGTTCCAATAAATCTGGAAGGAATTTTCAAAAATTTCGAGATGATTTTCGCAAAAAAGTCTCCTTGTTTTCCATCTAATTCGATCTTGAGCTTATTCGCTGAAACGAATGCGATTTCCATTCCTGAAAAGAAGGCAGAGAAAAGAAGCATGGCGAGTATTACTCCCAAAGGATAAGATTCCATAGATTATGAGCTACTTATTCAAATATAGCATTATTCAGGATTATTCTTTTCATAAAGTCTTCGTTGCCGTCTTCTCAATAAAAACAAGCCGATAGCAACAACCGAAAAGCCATAAAAATAAAGTGCATCGTAAATGCTTTGCTGAAACGTTTTGTACAAGGCAATTACAAAGGTGACAATGCAAAGCATAAGCCACATTTTCTCCATAAACTTTAATACTTTAATCATTGTCGATGTTTATTACTCCTTTCGGTTTTAAAATTTTATAATCTGTAAACTCAGGATTTGCAATTAAGCCTTCACCCATCAACACCTGTTCTTTTGTTGTAATTTTTACAAACACATCTGACGTAATTTTCTGCGTTTCTTGGTCCCAAACTAGATGTTCGGTATTTAAACGTTCACCTTTTTCATTGATAACAACCACATCTTGCATGGCCTCCATCTTTTTCTCGTATTCTTTATCAATGGCATAGTTTGCAGTCAACTCAGATGTTACATTCATGGCAGAATCTAACACCTTAATGTGAACACCTTCTGGCATTTCACGATATGCTTGTTCTCCAGTATATTGATTCATTACCGGAGCATTTAGTTGAAACTTTACCACTCCTTTTGAACTGTAAATGATTTCTACATCTTTTCCAGATTGAACTGGCAGTTTTTCTTCCAAGTCAAACTTGGCAATTTCTGCAGGATCATTTTCACATGAAAAAAGCACACTTAGCAACAATCCATAAACGATTGCTGAAAGTGTGCTCTTATAAATCTTTTGAATGAATTTTATCAACTAGAATCTAGCTTTAGTTGATTCTCCAATCCAACAACCAACCTCTACTGTTTGACCCTCTTTAATTCCTTTAAAGAAGCAATCTTCCTTGGTTGGGAAATACTTTTTGTAGCTCGCAATTTTACTATTTGCTTTATCCGCTACGGAAGGATCGATTGACTTTGCTTTGTTTAAATAATCTACTGCTAACCAATAAATGGCTTTTTGCATGCAAGGATCATCACTTTTACAAGCTGAAGAACTACCTCCAATCATATCAGCAATCATAATGTAAGGCAATCCGTAGTTCGATTTAGCATTTGCCGCTTTTAAAGCATAAGTTCTGGCATTACTATATGAACCCATACTGCTGTATGCCTGAGCTAGTTCAATGTAATACGTTGACTTTTTATCATCGTCTTCTGCCATTTCAATGGCTTGCTTAAAGAAATCAGCTGCTTCACTGTAATTCTTTTTCTTCAAAGAAAGTATTCCCATTTTCTCCGCTGAAATTGCTGATGGGTTAGTGCTATGTAATTGGTTCGCAATATTAAAAAACACAGGAGCATCTGTACATCCTTTCTGGTCTAGAATGTTAGCCGTTCTTTCCATCCAAGATTGATTTTCTTTTTGTTGCTCATAGTTTTTATTCGCCATATCAATTAATACATCACAACTTAAATATGGGCTTGCCAAACTTCCTATGCTCTCTTGCGCTCTTTCATAATAAGAAGCTGTTTTTTGACCTGCATACTTCTTTAAGTTATAATCAACAATCTCACTTAATTCAGAAAAGATAGCTACCATATCTTCTGGCGTTTTCTTTTCTGCTTTTTCCATTAATACGGCAGCGTTCATGTAAGAAACAACGGCTCCTGCTTCTGAATTTTGACCTTGCAACTCAACCGATTTCGCTAATGTATTGAAAGCCGCTTCTTCATCAGAGCTTTTATACCTCAACATATCGGTACCTTTTCTACCAAGCACATATCCTTCTTTTCCAAAATTGGCTATACGCTGATCATAAACCATCATTAAGGTATCATAATAAGCACTTTTTACAGCTTTATCTTTGGCATTCTTCATTTTGTACTCTACCAAATTAGATCCGTCTACATACATTCTTTCTGAAGAGGCTGGGCAAATTTTAAATACAATGTTCCAAAACTTGTATGCATCCTCGTAGGATTTTTGCTTGTAGTAATCGCGATACAATGAAAGATTTTTAACACACTTAGTACTATCCGCACCATACTTTCCTTGACTGAAAGCGAGTGTACTTAAAAAGGTCATTAAAAATACTAGACTTACTCTTTTCATTTTTGTTGTTTTAGTTAAGCTATTAATCATATTTACGTTTGATAAACCATCGGTCATTTATTGTAACTCCAAACTGGAAATTTACAAAGCGTTCCTCAATCAACTCATTATCTGTTTTACCTCTCTGGCCAACTTCTATTCCGAAGTTTAAAGTTGAAAATGATTTTCTCAATGGCATTGCAATACCAAAGCCTATGCCAAACTCTTGGATGTCTTCACCGTTTATATTCAGATAGCCAGAATTATAGCGCAAGCCTGCACGGTAACCCATTCGTTTCCAATACGAACCAAAAGAAGTCAAATCATTGAATTTTTCAAATCCCAAACTAATTTCAGAATAAGATTGTGTTAGCACTTCGGCAGTAATTTGCTCCTCTTCAAATTGAGTGTTTGTATAATCTAAACCTAACATCCACTCTCCTTTATTCTCAATACTTACGCCAAAACCTATATTAGAACCAATTGGAATTGTTGTTTTCACATCATCAACATCGGCGATAGTATCCTTAAAATCTTCAAAGTCTATATCGCCATCGTAATTTCTTAGTAAATACTTTTGCTTTGCATCAATTTCAGAGATTGGAGAACTAGTTAATCCAACTACCATTCGATACTTCGAATTTAAATCTCTAAAATATTGTAAGCCCAAATCAAATGTAAAGGCATTTACATTTAACTCAGTTTGATCTAACGTATTGAAAAAAAATGAACTGTTATTATAAATCACTCTTCGTTCATCACTTAAATTTCCAAATAAATAGTTTCCACTAATACCAATAGACAAATGGTCTATTAACTCAACGGAAGTAGCCACAAAAATTTGACTTAAACCTCCTGAACCGGTATATAAATTCTCTATTTGTTGTCCGTTAGATGTTGTATTTATGTTTTGATATTCATAACCCACTTTGCTGTATGGACGAATTCCAAAGCCAACACCCCAACGAGAAGCAATTGGCATTGCAATCATCATGTGGCTTAAAAAAGCACTATTTTCTGTTTGGCTGCTATTTTGGTTTTCCAAATTGACACTTTGCCCAAATATTCCAGCTTCAAATGTTGTTAAACTTAAGTTTGAGAATGAAGCTGGATTTTTAATATTTATAAAATTCGAACCTCGATCATTGAGCTTTACGTCGCTTCTTGATAGCGAATCATAAATCTGAGGCTTATAATTCATGGGTCTCCATGCATATCCGGTTCCGAGCATACCGAAGTTCCCATTGGTGTATTTGGGTTGAATTAGCCCTATACCATATCTAGAGTAGGGAGAAAATGTTGTGTTTTGTGCTAGAAGTGCTAGGTTGCCCAAAAGCATCATCAACAGCAAAGCGAAGTATTTATTCGCAGTTGTATATAAGTATTTCATTTAAGCCTTTTAGCACCAAATTTGGGTCTGCAAAGATGCCATTTTTTAACTCTTTTTCAAAAAGCTTTGCATCTCCACCTGTTAAAATAACCTTTAAATTTTCATAACTTTTCTCATATTCGTGTATAAATCCATCTATTTCAAGGATTAGTCCCCTAACCGCACCTGACAACATGGATGAAATTGTGGACTTTCCAACTTTCTGAGGCATATCAAATTCCCAATTTAATAAAGGTAATTTATTGGTAAAATGATGCATGGATTGCAATCGCATTTGCACACCAGGAGATATAGCACCACCATGGTAAGCATTGTTTTTGGTTATTAAGTCATAAGTCACACAAGTTCCAGCATCAATAACAAGAACATTCTGGTTTGGAAAAATGGTTCGAGCTCCTGCAACTGCCGCAATACGATCTTTTCCTAAAGTATCTGGTGTTTGATATTCCAAAGTAAATGGCAAAGGCGTTTGATGATTTAAATAAATCACCTTTGCTTGACTTTTTTCAAAATCGAACGCTTTTTCTATTTCAGAATTAACCGATGAGATGATAATTGATTGGGGGTTAAACTCTTGAAAAACTAACGCATTCTTGAATACATCATCATTGTCAAAGCGCTGATGTTGAACCAATTCAATTTGGTTAAATAAACCAATTTTAGTGGCTGTATTACCGATATCTATCGCAATTTGATAGGCCATAATTCAAAGCTACACAATGCAAACTAAATTTATTTGCCAGTATTATAGTTCAGTAAGATTTTATTTTTAAATTTGCCGACCACAAAAAACGGTGCCATAGCTCAGTTGGTAGAGCAAAGGACTGAAAATCCTTGTGTCGCTGGTTCGATTCCAGCTGGCACCACCTTTAGGAGCCAAGCGAAAAGCTTGGCTCTTTTTTTATCCCTATTAATCCACTCTAAAATTCTTTCCTGTTGCGTTTGGTAAATAAAATCCCTGAATTGTCTCATTTAAATAGCGATTAACAAGATTCTATCAGTTTCTTAAGAATTATTATACTTTTGCGACCTAAACTACCCCCACACTATGAGCTTACAAAAAGAATTGAGAGCCCAAGGAGATTTTTTGTTTAAATACAGAAGCTACTTACCGGTTGTAATTATACTTATTGGAATCGGAGTTTACATTCAAAATATTATGGATGGCTCTTTGGCCAGTGGAAAATCAGCAGAAATCTACAAACTTTGTTGTTTGGCTGTTTGCTTCATCGGCCAATACATTCGAGCACATGCTATTGGACATGCTGCAGCCAATACTTCAGGCAGAAATACCTCAGTTGGGCAAGTAGCTGAAGCAGTAAACACTTCGGGATGGTATTCCATTTGTCGCCACCCACTTTATGTAGGCAACTTTTTTATGTGGCTTGGGATTGCTGGATTTACACAAGAACCTTGGTTTTTAGTGGCTTTTGTATTTATCTATTGGGTGTATTATGAACGTATTATGTTTGCAGAAGAAGCTTTCTTAATTGATAAATATGGTGAAGAGTACACCAATTGGTCAGCTCACACTCCTGCTTTTTGGCCTAAATTTGGTCAATGGAAAAGCCCTATTTACCCTTTTTCTTGGGCAAAAATTATCCGACAAGAAAAAAGTGGTTTATTAAACCTCTTTCTCATTCTTTTCATTTTTGAAGTCATAAGAAGCTATATGGTTACCGGAGAATTTTTAAACATGGAACCATATTGGTACATTTTGTTTTTAGCCTCTGTTGTTTGGTACATTATCATAAAAACGCTCCAAAAGACAACAAAGATATTTGAAGGACGATAATTAGAGTTGCTCTTCTAAGGTATACTCTCTTCCTTTATTTTCTTTCTTAAGATAATCCAAAAGTGGAGCAAAATAAGCTGCCATGGCTGAAGCATTCATGGGTTCACCAAGCTTCTCTACTAGATCTTCTCTCCAATCTACCGTTGCACCAGTTTTCATTAGACCTTTTAAGAATTCACCCACTTCTTTATTGCCAAAATAATTGGTAGCATGAGGATCTTGCTTTAGAATGTTTTTAGCAATGTGATTGTGAAACTGAAATAGTAGAATGTTCGACATGGCATAATCATAATACTGAGCAGCGTCATTATTGATGTGAGTTTTGGTAGCCGCATCACAATAATCCTCCCCACGAGGTTCTGGTGGAACTATACCTTGATATTTTCTTTTTAAAGCCCACCAACGCTCATTGAAACTATCAATAGCCAAGTCTTCTACATACAGGTCGTTTTCAAATTCAGTCATAACACCAGCACTCCAAGGTATCAACACTACAAAATCCAAGGCTTCTGCCATTAATTTTTTCATCGCATCCGATTTTTCATTCGCTTGCATAAGGCCTCTATCTATAAGAAATGGTTCTTGCATTGCAGCAAGGCCTATTAAACTCCCCATTGCTTCATGATAAGCTCTATTTGCCCCTTCTCTTAATACAATCGGCACATCTGAATGAGAATACTCTAAGAAATAATAAATGTGTCCAAGCTCGTGAAGAGTGGTTCCCCACCATTCCGTATTTGGAACTACACTCATTAATGATCGCACATCTTGATCTAAATCTAGGTGCCATGCTGAAGCATGAGAATTTTTGCTATAATTGGCATCTTTTGGAGCTGGGTATAAGCTAGATTTGGTATAAAAAGTTTGAGGAAGGGATTCAAAACCCAAGCTTTTGTAAAAATTCTCCCCTTCTTTTACAATCCACTCAGCTCCTTTTTCTTCAAGCTTTGCATCTAAATCGGCACCTTCAAATTCAACTAATGCACCCCACTCTTGTCCCCATTTATTGGGTAACCAATGGGCCGGCAACATCTCCGGAACTTCTTGATTGTACTTCTTAGCCAATGTATATCTTGCCCAAGTGTGCAACTCTCTATAAAGTGGCCACATCTCTACAATCATATCCATGCAAGTTTGCATTAACTCACCTCTATCCATGCCATAGGCCGAAACTTGATAATCAAAATAGTTTTGATAACCCAAGGCTTGAACGGTCCCATTTCTTAACCGCTTTAGTTCATGGAGACCATCTTTTAACGTTTTTCCAACCTCTTTACTTGCATTCCAAGCTTGAAGACGCTCTTCTAAATCTGTTGATTCCTTCAAGATTTTATTAATATCATTTCCACTGACCTTTTCACCGTTTATGGTTGTTTGAAAACCAAAAAGCATCTCCGTTTGCTTGGTTTCAGCAGCTATTCTTTCTTTCACTAACTCCCCTGCTGTTTCAGGATTGTTACCGGCATTATATAAAATGGTTTCTAATTGTCTTCTCTGAATTTCTGTCAGTTCAGGTTCATTTAAATACTGTTTACTTTTTTCAATATTTTCTTTACTTCCTAAAAAGTTTGCCAAAGCTTCTTCTGCATCTTTTGATAGTTGTGCGGTAGTTGTATCATCTTCTACTATATAGGTATTTAGTTTCCACTGCGCTTCAGAAGCCGCATAGTACAATTTCTGATACTCTTTATTGTAATTGATTAAAAACTCTTGAACTGTTAATTCTTTTTCTTTCTTTGGTTCTTGATTACATGCAACAAATACAATTGCAACCAATAATATGGCAAGTAGATTCTTCATTCTGGAAAATTTTAAAGATGGCTAAAATAATAAATAGCCTCTATTTAATTACCCATTCAATTTCTTGATCCCAATTGGCTCGAATGGTAATTTTTTCATCATACAAATAAACCTTCTCGGCCTGAATAGATTGCAGCAAAACACCTGTATCCCAAAGCCCATTTGCATTAGCATCCAGTATTAATTTAATCTGATAGGAACCAGCTCTTAAGTGTTTAAATACTACAGCATGATCTTCAGCTATCTTCTGCTTTAGTACTTTCTGGTTTTGATCTAAAAGCTGAACTAACATTTCGGAAGAGTCTGCCATGTTTACCTTCAAAGCTAAATTGCCAAAATCTTCAATTGAATTAATTCTAAAATCAAACCGCAACGAATCATTGGAATAGTCATAAATATCTTTCACTGCCCCGCTATCAATGGTCAGAAAATATGCACTATCTTGTTTCAATTCTGCCAGTATTTTCATCCATTGAGTATGCATTGAATCAATCTCCAGCTTAACAGACAGTTCAGTAGAATCCTTCTTAAAAAACCTAATCCCATCTTGATTAAATGAAGCTATTGGTCGATTAAACTGCAACTGATAACTTTTAAAGAAGTCTTGTTCGCCATTTGGTTTATTCAACACTTTTAAGCTTGTGTCTTTAAAGTCATTCAGCTTAAGACTAAGCGTATCTTCATAAGCAGGGGAAGCAAACAATTGCATTTCATACGATTGCTTGCCGTTTTCTTTAAACCACAATTCCAATGAATCTTTTCCTTTGCTAATTTCACTGTACAGTAAGCCACCCAAAGAGTCTAAGAAATCAAATGACAAGGTATCAATCCCTTTATTAAACTCTAAAACAACGTGTGCTCCTTCCTCAGACTGGGTTTTTACATATTGTTTCTGATGATCTTCTATAAAGCTATAATACTTTAATCCTTCAATCGGTTCTCTTAGAGAAATCAAGGTATCCGAGAAGGCAATTTCTTCTTCTGGCTTATCAAATAAGAAGTTTGAATTCTCATCTTTAACGACAAATAAAGAGTAATCTCCTTGTTTTAAATTGCTCAAATTAAACTCTCCTTCCTTATTGGTTCTATCCACATAATCTGGTATTTTTTGGTAAGGCAAAGAATCCAATGAAGCACTTTTGTATAAGGCTACAATAGCTCCTTCAACTGGAGTAAGCTCAAAGGCATTAATTACAATCCCCGAAATACTTAAGGTGTCAATAACATTTCCTGTTGAAAAAACATATTTAAAGTTTTCAATTGGGTTTGACTCGTGGTAGTCTACAATTGCATTTCCAAAATTCAATACATAAGTTGTATTCTCTTCCAATGTATCCTCGATGTTAATGCTTAACTTCTTTCCTTTAACTTCTGTTTCGAGCGGATGTTTTAATGGAGGCGAAGAAATAAATTGTTGCTTCAATTGGTTCAATTGAATAAATTCATCAAACTCAATTTCAATTTCTTCATTTTGGTAATTGAGCTTTTCTTGTTCAGGCTCAATGGATAAAATTTCAGGAGCTTGCTCATCTTTTAACCCACCTGTAGGGGCAACTTGCTGAGCACATGAAACTAAAAAGCTTACGAGACTAAGAAATACAACCTGCTTAAACATGCTTACTCCAATCTAAGTTAGCAAGCATTTCTGCTAGTTTTTCTAGGTTTTCTTGATCGACTTTATCAAAGTGATTCAAGAACTCACTATCAACGTCTAAAACCCCAAGTAAACTACCATTTAATACAATTGGTACAACTATCTCTGATTGAGACGAAGCACTACAAGCAATATGCCCTTCAAATTGATTGACATCTGGCACCAAAATGCTTTTTTGACTTTGGGCAGCCTTTCCACAAACCCCTTTTCCTAAAGCAATACGGCTACAAGCAAGCGGACCTTGAAACGGACCAAGTACCAACTCTTCATTCTTTAAAAGATAAAAGCCAACCCACCAAAAGTTAAAGACATCCTTTAAAACGGCAGAAATATTTGCCAAGTTTGCGACCAAATCACTTTCTACATCTACTAAAGCCTTAAGCTGTGGAAGCAACGTTTGATACTTTTCTTCTTTGGAAACGCTTCCTGAAACTAGAATTTCTTCTGCCATGCCGCAAAAATACAGAATAGGTGCCTTTTACTTGGCAAAAGCTAAAGTGAGCAAGCTTAATTTAATATTGGGAACTTGAAGCAACTCAATCCCACAGGCTTCAACGGTTGAACCGGTAGTCAAAACATCATCAACCAATAAAATGTGCTTTCCTTCTAATTGGTTTACATTCTTCAACTTAAAAGTTGCTTTTACATTTTTCCACCGTTTAAATCGACTCTTTTTGGTTTGTGATGCTGTGTGAATTTCCTTAACAATTGCATCTGTACAAATTTCAATTTCAGTTAACTGATTTATTCCCAACGCTAGTTTCTCACTTTGATTGTATCCTCGAATTCGAGCCTTTTTGGCATGAATAGGGATTGGAATTAGATAATCAATATTATTAAAAAAGCCCTTATCAATTAGCTCAGAAGCCATAATCTCTCCCATAGTTACTCCCAATTCTTGCGCTCCTTTATACTTTAAATGATGAAGAATTCGCTGAACTTTACCTTGTTTTTGAAACCATAAAAAAGCTGTTGCTCTTTCTAATGAAAGCCTTCCCCAAAAGGTTTTTTGTAATTCATTTTCACTAAAGTTTTGATGATCTATTCGTGGTAGTTCATGCCTGCAACTTAAACATACATGTTCTATATGCAGGCTCATTGCTTTACCACAAGCCAAACATACTTTTGGAAAAAAGAGATGAGTAATTGCCTTTATCACCTTTTAAAGGTAAGCATTCACATAAAATAAGACTTCGCAGACAATTTAGCATCCTATTTTTCGCTTGCTTTGCAAAAGGTATATTTGCAAAAAAGCTAAGCTATGGCCACAGAAGAAGGTAAAAATTCGTTGAAAGTAATTGCAGAACAAAACAAGTCAATCAATCGCATACTTGTTATAATCATCATTATTCTTTCGGTAGTTCTAGGAATTACACTATGGCAATATTTTGAACTTCGAAAAACGGTTTCTCAAAAAGGGACAGAAATAGAAATCTTAGATGATGAGCGCAATGAACTTCAAAGTGAGCTAGAAGATATGCTAACTGAATTTGATAGTTTGGAAACCAACAACGATTCGATGAAAGTAGAATTAGCACAACGCAGGTTGGAAGTGGAGGAACTATTGGACAAAGTAAAAGACAAAGATTATGCGATTTACAAGTTAAAAAAGGAAACCAAAACTTTGCGAACAATTATGAAGGGCTATGTGGTAACGATAGACTCATTAAATACGCTTAATGTTGGACTGCGAAAAGAAAACCAAGCGGTTAGAGAAGACCTATCTAGAGAACGCACAAAGACGCAAAGTTTAGAGAAAACAAATGAAAACCTATCTAGTAAAGTAGCACTTGCAAGCCGACTTGACGTGAATAATGTTAGAGCATTTGGCGTGAATGTAAAAAGAGACATGACTGGAAAGGAAACCGATCGAGCTAGAAAATCAGACAAAATCAGAATCTGTTTTACCATTGATGAAAACAAAGTAGCCAAAGCCGAAAAGAAAGACATCTACATTCGAATTATTGCTCCTGACGGTGTTCTTTTGTCACCAGGATTTGGAGATGAATACCGTTTTGAATTTAATGGTAGCAAAGGATACTTTACAGATAAAGAAAGCATTGAATACCAAAATGCACCACTTGAAGTGTGCTTAGATTGGGCAAAGCCAACTGAAGATTATGAGGTATTGCAAGGTGTTTACAATGTATTTATTTATGCCGAAGATTACGAAATGGCAAAAACCACTTTTGAATTGAGATAATTTAAAAGAAAGCCCTGACCTGCATTCCTCCAGTATGAATGGTTCTTAAATCTTCCGATTTTCGACCGTTGTAATTGAGATTTAATTGCAAATAGCTGGATAGGTTTCTTTGCCACAAAACACCCCAAGTAAAGTTATTTCCGTTGTTTAATCCATCGAGCATTTCAAATGCTAATGAGGAGTTTCCCTCTGCATTAAAATCGATTTGAATATAGCTTAATGACATTGAAAAACTTCCCTTACCAGCTTGATTGTATTGAAGGTCAACTGTTCCACTGCGGCTAAATGCCTTTTCTTCTCCTTGCAAATTTTCCCTTTGATTGTAATTAAAGGTTGTGCTTAAACGGAATTTCACGCTAGGTTGGTAAACCAATTTTGGACTTACTCCCTCTTTCGCTATTAAAAAGTTTCGATTACTAAAAAACTCTGAAGCCGTTACACTTTCGCTATACTCCACACTATTTTCTATAGAGTATATCCGATTGAGATTATATCTAGCTCTTAATTCATGTTGAAGCAATTGCCGGCTCTCAAAACCATTGGTAAGCAAATTTTTGCTTTTGTTGTCTAGAAAAAAATACTCGACATTAAACTTCGCGCTTAGTCTGTTATAATAAAAGGTATTCGCAAATGAAGAGGATACAGAAATTAGGGTACTATCCGTCAAGTTGGTATTAAAAGGATTATAAATATCTGCTTCATTTTGTGTTTTTCGTTCTGCACGATAAGTAGTTTTATTGGAAAAACGGGCGAGCAATTTTTGCCATTTTACGGAATTGTTCAAAATGGCGTTGGGTTTTAAAAATAGCACTTGATTGAATTGATTGCTAAAAACCCGAATAAATTCGTTGGTAGGTGTATACACTTTAATATAGCTTGCCTGAAATCGGTTATTCTCCCCAGCAACTTCAAACTCATTCAACTCTTGCACGCCGTTTTGATTATAATCATTCCATAGGTGAGTTCCCTGTCCATCGTTCACTTCTAAGAATGAAAATTCTCTTTGATTTTCAAAGCCACTTCCAATTTGATAAAAGGTATTTGAAGAAATAAATCCTTTGAGTGCCTTTAGGTTATAATCCAATTGACCCAATAAAGTATTCTCTTCATCTCTGCTTGTAATCTCATTATTTTTTACCAGCAACTTTCGGTAGGTTACCTTTCCATTCAACCGACTTCTCACATTATTAGCCATTCTAAATTCAAAGTCAAAATTCTCTCCTTTTAAGGCATAATCCAGTTCTTCGTCTTGCGGGAAATAGTCATAAATCTCACTGTAACTTAACCGATAGAAATCTTGACTTGTGCTATCCCCTTTTTCCAAATAAACTTTCCAAATGGAACGGTCAAAGCTTGATGCTTGAAGCGTATCGGTATCTCTTTGAAAAAATAAAATCCGTTCTTGCTCTGTATACAAGCCAACATTAAAGCTGCCAACTTTTTGATTGATGGTTGTATAATGCCTCAAAAATTCACTATTATTTATCGCATCTACGGTTAAGTAACTTCCTTTTGATTGCACAGAAAAACCACGCTTTTTAAACCGTCCATCAAAACCATTGGAAACTCCTTGATAATCTTCTCCTTTGGTAAAGGACCCAAAAACATAATTCAAATAATTGCCTTTTTTAGAAATTCCTGTTTGTGCTTTTACCAAATATTCATCACCGTATAAATTGAGGTTCCGAATGTTCCAATCTCTATCAAACTCAACTCCTCGATATCGTTCTATAAACTGAAAATCAGCTCCTCTCTGTTCATAAAATAATTTAGAATTCCAAAGAGTATTCGATGCAGAGTCACTGTTAATTACTTCACTGTGTTTTGCATCTATTCGAAAACCATACGATTGATTATCTGCCTGATCTTTAGCTGAAAAAGTATTGACATCATTATTGGTAAAAGCTCCTTCTACCTTAAGTTGAGAAAATTTTGTCCAAGTATACTCCCCACCGAGTGTAACCATTTGACGCTTTTTTGGAGTTATCAATGCAATTACAGGTTCATAACTACCTTGTGGCACTCCATTTACGGGTGCAATCCACTGAAACACTCTACCATTCGCATCAGAACGAATTTGCTCATAGTTTCCATTTCCTTGCCCCACATTACTAAATCGGGCTCGATAAATCGCGCTATCAGGATTTTTGGAATAAACCAACACATTTTGAAAACCAAGTGTATCTGTAGCTCGATACATCACCTGATCTGCACTAAACTCAATAGTATCAATTCCACTTACAACGGCCTGGTTTAAACTATCACCAACTTCGGCTAGCACACGTTTTTCTTCATCCGATAATTCTTGTTGCAAAGGTTGATTCCGGTGATCTTGTTCAGAATAAACATTAAAATTTACCTTCAACTTTTCCTTTTGGTAAGTATTGTCAGAAAAAATAACGGATCGGCTGTAGTTTCTTTCCGAGTATTGAAACTCCACTACAATACGCATATCTTTAGAAATTAGCTGACGCGGGGTAAATGTTAATTCAGAAGTATTGTAATCTATTACATAGTCATTATCCTGACCACGTATCATCAATTTCCCATTCACATAAACTTTTTCTGTACCTGACAATACAATGATAAAACTCTCATTGTCTTCCCCTTTAAGTTGGTAAGGCCCTTGATTTCCTTCTTCTCCAGGTATGATGTTTCTTGCAAATTTTCCTCTTGAAATAGCTGCATTAATCGAAGTTTTTAGCGTGCCATTATCGAGCTCATTAAGCTCTTGCTTGGTTACAATTCGGGTATTAAATCCACCTCCTTGTACTTTCTTATTCAAATTCATGAAGTAACCTTCAGGTCGCTGCAAAAGAAAATCTCCGGCAATTAAAGAAGAATTGTCATCAAAAAGTCTAATAAATACACGGTCAAACTCTTGTAGTTGTTGAGTATTTCCTTCAGGTTGAATAGGCAAATTGTTATCACTAATGGCCGCTTGTATGGAGATATCATCTGATATTTTACCAGACAACTGCAAATCTAAATTCGAATTAACGGCCAAATCTTGATTATTACCAAAGTTAACCCCTCTTGAAATAGAACCATTTTTATTCAAACCACTTACTGAAAAGATGTCTAAAGACTCATTATCATCTTTAATGGTAAAATAATCGTACTTCCCAGGATCTGACTGTTCAATTTGCTGCATGGATTTATGAGCATAAGACTGAGTAAATTTTATAGGAAATACCCGATAAGAAAACCGAATCTTTTTACCTATCAAAATCTCATGAAACTGGACCGTACTATTCACATAATCTATTTGGTACAAACTATCAGAAACTATACGCTCATTCAGTGTAAGGATTTCTGAATTTGGAATAATACTCAGACTATCGAGTTCGATATAAGTTGAATCAACTGTTATTTGCTGAATACGAAAATTTGATCCTTCTTGGCCCATACTTTTTAACCCTACTAAGGAAAGTAGAGTAAAAAAAGTATAATATATGCAAGCAGATTTAGGCATAGCAATGCACTAACGGAGTAGTTAAGACTTTAGTCGCATGAATGGTCCAAAATTTCACGAATTTATTCGGAATTTCACGGTAAAAATAAAGATTCACAACAGAGCAATTAAATTATGAAGAGAATCATCAGTTATAATGTTAATGGAATAAGAGCTGCCTTAAAAAAGGGCTTAATGGATTGGTTAGAGGCTAGCCAGCCAGATGTTTTTTGCATGCAAGAAATTAAAGCAACTCCCGAACAATTAGAAACCGATTTTCTTGAAAGTTTAGATTATCATCATTATTGGTATCCAGCTGAGAAAAAAGGATATAGTGGAGTTGCGATATGGTCTAAAGAAGAACCAAAAAATGTGAGTTATGGCTGCGGCATTGAAAAGTATGACTTAGAGGGAAGAGTGATTCGTGCTGATTTTGAAAAATATTCCGTTATGAGTGTTTATATGCCCTCAGGCTCTAGTGGAGATATCCGACAAGATTTTAAAATGCAATGGTTAGCAGACTTTCAACACTATATTGATGAGTTAAAAAAAGAAATTCCCAATTTGATTATTTCTGGCGACTATAACATTTGTCATAAAGCGATTGACATACATAACCCAACAAGAAATGCCAAAACTTCTGGATTCTTACCTGAGGAAAGAGAATGGGTCAGTCAATTTATTGAATCGGGTTTTGTTGATTCGTTTAGAGCATTTAATCAAGAACCACATAATTACAGTTGGTGGAGTTATAGAGCCAATGCTAGAGCTAAAAATTTAGGATGGAGGATAGACTACCATATGGTTACAGAAAATATGGCTGACAAATTAAGTCGAGCAGCAATTCTAAGTGAGGCAAAACATTCTGACCATTGCCCAATTTTAGTAGAAATAGAAGATTAACTTAAATTTGCATGCAGTAAATGACTGAGTATTTGCATTTTTGCAACGCAATTATCAATTTGACCAGAATAAATAAACATTCAATGAGAAAAATCATATTAGCAATTAGCATCGTCTCTTTAAGCGTAGTTGCTTGTGTACCTGCTAAAAAAGTAGAAGACATTAAGAGAAAGAAAGAAATGTGCGAAGAAGAACTTGCAGCACTGAAAGAAAGACACAGAGTCATTGATGAAGAGTATACAGAAGCTAAAGACCAACTATCTGAATTAGAAAAGCGTAACCGCGCTCTATCTCAAGACACCACTGTTATGGGTAAGTCTTTAAGAGTAATGACTAAAAATTACGATAAGCTAAATGAAACCTATGATTTATTACTTGAAAAAAACAAGCAATTACTTCAAGGAAATCAAAGAGAAACACAACAGCTTTTTGGTGACTTAAAGCAATCTCAATCTGATTTAATGAAGCAAACTGCGGCACTTGAAGAGGCTAGAAAAAATCTTGCAGCTAAAGAGGCAAGTTTAGCTCAACTTGAAAGTGAATTAGAAAAAAGAGAAGCCAAAGTAAATGAGTTAGAATCAATATTAAACCGAAAAGACTCTACTGTTAATGCCTTGAAATCTAAGGTTCAAAATGCACTTTTAGGCTTTGAAAATAAAGGCTTAACCATTGAACAAAAAAATGGAAAGGTTTATGTTTCTATGGACGAAAGTTTACTTTTTGCTTCAGGTAGCTATAACATTGGTAGTAAAGGAACTGAGGCTCTAAAAAATCTAGCAAATGTTTTAGCCAACAATACAGATGTTAATGTACTTGTAGAAGGACATACTGACAATGTTCCGTACAATGGTTCTGGCGCTTTAAAAGACAATTGGGATTTAAGTGTAAAACGAGCTACTTCAGTGGTTAAAATTATACTTGAAAATGAAGGAATAGATGCTATGAGGTTAACTGCGGCAGGAAGAGCTGATTTTGTGCCCATAGCAACAAATGACACCAAAGAAGGTCGCGCTAAAAATCGAAGAACTGAAATTATTTTAACTCCAAAATTGGATGAGTTATTAGAAATTCTTGAATCGAACTAAGCTTTGAATTGAATTGAAAAAGGCCTTTGCATCGCAAAGGCCTTTTTTGTTATCTCAATTTATTGGAAATGTAACTTTCTAATTTCTCAATTGGAATTCTTTCCTGAAGCATCGAATCACGATCTCTAACGGTAACACTATTATCCGTTAAACTATCATGGTCTACAGTAATAGAAAGTGGTGTACCAATAGCATCTTGGCGTCTATAACGCTTACCAATAGAATCTTTCTCATCATACTGACAATTAAATTCCATTTTTAATACATCCATTATTTCTCGTGCTTTTTCTGGCAGGCCATCCTTCTTCGTTAATGGCAAAACAGCTGCTTTATAAGGTGCTAAAAAAGCGGGTATCTTTAAAACTACACGTGAGCTTCCATCTTCAAGATTTTCTTGTTGCAAGGCTGTTGAGAAAACTGCTAAGAACAATCGATCTAAACCGATTGAAGTTTCTATAACATAAGGCACATAATTCTCATTAATTTCAGGATCAAAATATTGTAACTTCTTTCCTGAATGCTCTTGGTGCTGTTTTAAGTCAAAATCAGTTCTTGAATGAATCCCTTCTAATTCTTTAAATCCAAAAGGGAATTCAAATTCAATATCAGCAGCGGCGTTTGCATAATGCGCAAGTTTTAAGTGGTCATGAAAACGGTATTTAGCTTCATCTATTCCCAAACTCAAATGCCATTTCATGCGTTCTTCTTTCCATTGTTCATACCACTTCAATTCCTCTCCAGGGCGAACAAAAAATTGCATTTCCATTTGTTCAAACTCTCGCATTCTAAAAATAAATTGTCTTGCCACAATCTCATTTCGGAATGCTTTACCAATTTGTGCAATTCCAAATGGCACCTTCATTCGAGATGTTTTTTGAACATTTAAGAAATTCACAAAAATACCTTGTGCAGTCTCCGGCCTTAAGTAAATGGTTTGAGCTCCTTCAGCGGTTGAACCCATTTCCGTGCTAAACATCAAATTGAACTGACGAACTTCTGTCCAATTCTTAGAACCACTAATTGGATCAGCAATTTCTAAATCTATTATGAGTTGCCTCACAGCATCTAAATCTTCAGAATCCATCGCTGCTTTAAAAGTTTGATTTGTTTCATCAATCTTTTGTTGATTTGCTAAAACGCGAGGGTTAGTTGCTCTGAATTGTTCTTCATCAAAAGCATCACCAAAACGTTTTTGTGCTTTTGCAACTTCCTTATCAATTTTCGCTTCAATCTTTGCTACCCAATCCTCTATCAATACATCAGCTCGATAACGCTTTTTTGAATCTTTATTATCAATTAATGGGTCATTAAAAGCATCGGTATGACCAGAAGCTTTCCAAGTGGTTGGATGCATAAAAATAGAGGCATCAATTCCTACAATATTCTCATGCATTTGAACCATTGATTTCCACCAATACTGTTTCAGATTATTCTTCAACTCACTTCCTAGCGGACCATAATCATAAACAGCACTTAAGCCGTCATAAATTTCAGAGGATGGAAATATGTAGCCATACTCTTTGGCATGACTGATTATTGATTTAAAATTTTCTTCTTGATTTGCCATTTGACAAAAGTAATATTTTGCCTTACTGAAGTAAGTTTAAAACATAAAAAAACCCTCGCAATATGCAAGGGTTTTTTATTAAACCAGATGATTTATCAATCTTCTGGTTCATTGTATTCGATGCAATCAAATTCAGCAGAAAAATCTACTTCATCTTGAGTTAAGTCATCATTTTCAATTTTTACTAAGGTCGCATTTGATATACTAACAGAGCTACTTCCGAAAGAAATATTTCCTTCTGTACCAAAATAAGTATATTGTTGTGACTGCCCCATTTCATCTTCCTCAAATCGAACAACTACAACATATGCATCCAAAGGAGTACCTATTATCCAATCATTGTAATCATAAAAGCTTCCAATTTTAGTAGAGTTATTGTAAGAAATCACATAAATAAAAGTAAGATCATTACTTTCATTCAACCAATCTCCAGCAATACCTACAAAAACTTTTACATCACTTGTTGAATCAGGTAACGAAGTATTTCCACCTACTGGTTGAGAGGCACAATAACCAAAGATTAAATCTTCGGTCTCCCCATTTACAGTAAATGAACCTCCACCAGTTCCTAGCAAACCAGATATTCCAAAGACAGGACCAGTTGACATAGGATCAGTGAAAACTTGACCATTTCCTTCAATGCTGGCAAATACTTGAGCTTCTCCTCCTGCTTCCGCAAAAGTTGCTCCACCTCCACCAGCTGCAGAGAAGTTTATACTTCCACCACCACCTGAGAAGGTACCACCACCACTTTCGGTTGCAGAAGTTGCACCTGAAAATACTAAGCGGCTAAATTTTGCTAATCGATCAGATTCTTTTTCTTGAACCGGGCTGTCTGTATCCTTTTCACAAGCTGTGAAAAGAAATACAGATAGCGCTGCAACGGCTATAGAAGCAAAGGCTGATCTGTATTTCAATGTTTTCATAATATGCTATTTAAGATTAACGTAAAAAAACTTTATTGTTTTTTAGAACAAGAATCCTAAACGAATAGCGCTATTAAAGTTTGGACCTAGGTTAAAGCTGCTTCCATTAGGTGTAGTAACAGAAGGACCTGTTGGAGGTGTATTTTCTGTATCTGCGAAGCTTGTAGTTGAGAATCCAAATCCAACTTCAGTACCCATGTATAAGTGCTTGCTAATATACCAATCTGTACCTAAAACCAAGTTTAAGCCAAAAGTAGTTCCATCAGTACCATTTGAATTTTTAACCTCACTTTCTACAACTGCATCATTTGCGTCCAATGATTCAGAAGTTGTTTTACTGTTAACCATTGAGAAGTTCAAAACTGCACCTACGTATGGAGAAAGACGATCAGTTCCTTCAAAATGCTTTTCAATACCAGGATTGATAGACAATCCAAATGTGCTGCTTTTACTTTCTACTTCTTGGTCTTCACCATTACTATCTTGAACGATTGAAGGAGTAGTAGTTGAAGATGAGCTTACAGAAAATCCTACTCTAAAAGCCATGTCGCTAGAAGAGAAATAACGGAAACGTAAGTTGTTGATTGAGATAGGTGCGTTACCCATTGGGGTAAAGTTTACCTCAACATTTTTTTCACCACCAGCAGGCTTAAAATCCTGTGCGTTAACGTTTGAAGTAGTGAAAACTCCAGCAGCAATAGCTGCGATAAGTAATACTTTCTTTTTCATTTTTAATGTTTTTTGGTTATCGTTTTAAATTAAACTTGGGCCAAACGTAGTAAAAAAAATGATTCACACCCAAAACTCTAGTTCAATTTAGACTCATTAAAGGGATAATTTTACGTTAATTACCCTAGATTCACTCAGTCATTTCCCTTAGCTTAAAATGACTTTATAGCCTAGAAAACCTAGACAAAATAGGAGTAACCACATGCTCACATCTTGTTTTCAACAGCGCTTTTGTTAAAAAAACATGCTTTTTAAATTAAACTTAAGGATTATCAAGACTTACAGAATTCTAAACTCTATTAATTTTGAAGCATGATACAAGTTGATGAAATCTTACTTTCAGAAGAGTTATTCGAGGAACATTTTAGTTGCGACCTTAGTGCTTGCAAAGGGGCCTGTTGTGTAGAAGGCGATGCTGGAGCTCCTTTAGAGTTAAGTGAAATTGATGAAATAGAAGCGAATTTAGATGAGATACTTCCCTTTTTGCCTGATAAAGGGAAAAAGACAATTGAAGAACATGGTGTTTTTGAAATGGATGTTGATGGAGATTATGTAACTCCATTAAATGGTGGAAAGGAATGTGCTTTTACTGTATTTTCAGATGAAGGAATGGCGCTTTGTGGAATAGAGTTAGCCTACAAGGCTAATAAATCTACATTTTTAAAGCCTATTTCTTGTCATTTATATCCCATCCGCATTGGAAAACTAAAATATCATGATGCATTAAATTATCATCGTTGGCATATTTGCAAACCTGCTTGTGATTGTGGCTTGAAACAAAAAGTCAAAGTGTATCAATTTGCTAAAGAGCCTCTTATCCGAAAATATGGAGAAGCATGGTATCAACAACTTATTGAAGTTGATCATTTACTTGAATCCGAAGAATAACTTAAGCTTATGACTCTGTAGGCACTACCCAATCACCATGCGCTTTAATCAATTCAATTAAAGCATCTACAGCATCTTCTTCTTGTACATTGCGCTTAACCACTTCTTTTTCTTTGTACAAAGTGATTTTACCGGGGCCTGTTCCCACGTATCCGTAGTCAGCATCTGCCATTTCCCCAGGACCGTTGACAATACAGCCCATAATTCCAATCTTTACGCCCTTTAAATGCGAAGTAACAGCTCTAATTTTAGCGGTGGTTTCTTGTAAATCGAACAAAGTTCTGCCACAAGAAGGGCAAGAAATATACTCCGTTTTTGAAATACGAACTCTACTTGCTTGTAAAATTCCAAATGAAGTATTGACTACAAATTGACTTGCTATTGCTCGTTTTGATTTCAGCCATATTCCATCTCCTAAACCATCAATCAAAAGTCCCCCAAAGTCAGTAGCAGACGCAAGCTGAACTTCCTCTATATCATCAGAATCATAAGTCCTTTGAATAATCACAGGAAGATCTACCCTTTGATTAAGAAGCGCTATAAAAGCTCTTCGTTGTTCTGCCATACCGTGTTCATTTTTTGTTTTCAGAACAAGTACACTATAGTTTGAAGCTTTTAGTTTGGAAATAAAGTTTTGATTTTCTAAAACATCATTCAATTCACAGGACACAAAATTGAGAACATTCAAATTTTCTTCATTCAAATATTCTTCAACATTTAAAATTGGATAATGCCTTTCTTTTGAGGGGTGTGACTTCCAAACCTTGTAATCTTGTACAAGTCCTAAGGTGCCTGGTATTTGAAAGTCTATTGTATTTTCTCCTATATATATGTAATCCGCAGCTTGGTCTAAAATATTCCACTTGTCTAATGGGACTGAATAAGCATAACCAAAACCAAACAAAGAAGCCGCTTTTATGGATTTGCTTTGAGATAAATCACCAAAAACCACTGGAACAAAGTCGTGACCTATATTATTAATGTTCTTGCTTTCTCGTTTTTTATATTCAAATGGATTAATTGGGTTCTTAGTAACCGGAGCTATTTTAGAATGATTAGCCCTATTAGCATATCGTGTTACTAATTTCTGCGCCACAGGAATTTCAAACTCTGGCTCTTCTGTTAATGATACTCGGATGGTGTCACCCAATCCATCTTCCAACAAAGTCCCTATACCTACAGCCGATTTTATTCTACCATCTTCTCCATCTCCTGCTTCTGTAACACCCAAATGCAATGGATAATTCATCCCCTCCTTCATCATTTCTGCTACTAGTAAACGGTAGGCTTGCACCATTACCAATGTATTACTTGCCTTCATGGATAAAACCAATTCATGAAAATCATTCTTTCGACAAATTCGAATAAACTCCATTGCTGATTCTACCATACCATGGGGAGTATCACCATAACGGCTAAGAATTCGATCAGAAAGGGACCCATGATTGGTACCTATCCGCATAGCCGTTCCATGTTCCTTACACAATAAAACTAATGGAGTAAATTTTTCTTCAATACGCCGCAGCTCTTGATTGTAACTATCATCGGTATATGAAAGCTCTTCAAACTTTTTCTTATCCGCATAATTCCCAGGGTTTACCCTTACTTTTTCAACAATTTTAGCCGCTACTTCTGCTGCATTTGGCGTAAAATGAATATCTGCCACCAAAGGTGTTTGATATCCTAAATCCCTTATTCCTTGCTTAATAAGACGCAAGTTTTCAGCATCTTTTTTACTAGGAGCCGTCAATCTCACAAGTTCACAGCCTGCCTCAATCATGCGCACTGACTGTTTGATCGAACCGGCTGTATCCATGGTATCTGTCGTCGTCATCGATTGAATGCGAATAGGTTGCTTACCTCCTAGTTGAAGTGACCCAATAGTTACTTCACGACTCTTAAATCGACTGTACGTGCTTAAATCATTACAATACTTCATAGACACTTAATTCCTAATAAATACAATTACTTATGCGGTTTCAAAAATAAGTTTCTTCCTATTTATTTTATAGGCAATTCTATTTCATTCATAGACAAAAATTATGTCCTTGTCTATTTATAAACTTTTTCTACTAGTTTAATTCAATTTTCAATTAATTTCACCTAAAATACTGTCCATCAACTTACAAACTAAAATATCGTACATTAAAAGTGCTCCACATTTAATAGTGCAAGCTCTAACCGATTCAGACCAGGCCACATTTGACCTGTGTGATATAAGTGGCAAAATATATAAGTCAGGAATAATTAATCGTGAAATCCCACTTGAAATCGATGTTTCAGGTTTTCATAATGGTCAATATTTCTTAGTCTTAATTGATGAAGGAAAAATTAAAAAGCAGATTATTAATATTGAGATTTGAGTCTCTTCTCAAACTTTACAATCCATTTCAAGGTTTGTTCTTCTCGTTCAAGCGGGCTCATGTGGCCACTATCCTCAATTAATTCAAATCTTCCATTTTCACCAAGCATAGCTTCTACCTTTATTTCATTTACATAAAACAAAGGATCAAACTCTCCTATTAAAAATAAATAAGGGAAAGGGGCAAATTTTAAAACAATCTCACGTTCTTTTCGGATAATCATCCCCTCTATATTAGCAATGACACCTTGTAAAGGACATGCCCTTGCCCATTGTAAATACTTTTTAATATGCCAAGTTGTTGTTCTTTGCTTCATCTTAAACAAGCTTGGCACCAAAACCTGCAATGCTTTATCCTTATTTTGTTTCAACACTTTTACAAGCTGCTTTCGAGAAGCTTTTCGTTCATCAGTATCACCTTTGGCGGTGCTATTAATCAAAATTAACCCCAACAATGCATCTGGAAATTTTTCCGCAAATGCCATAGACACATAACCACCCATAGAGTGTCCAATTAAAATAATTTTACGAACCCCAACATCTTGGATAACTACCTTTACTGCTTCGGCTAATAACTCCATGCTATGAACATATCCAAGAGGCGCAGATTGACCGTGACCAGGTAAATCAATAACAATTACACGAAAGCGTTTACTTAATCGCTTTGAAATTGCATTCCAAAATTGCCCATTGGCTAAAAACCCATGAAGAAAAACGATAGTACGACCCTTACCTTTAACTTCATAGTAAAGTTGTTCTCCTTTGAATGAAATATACTTGCGCATCTATTTTTTCATCGCCGCTTCAATCTCTTCTACTTCTAATGGAATATGTGCCATTAAATCTACATTATCATGCTCACCGATTAGAATATCATTTTCCAAACGAATACCCAAATTTTCTTCTCGAATGTAAATTCCAGGCTCTACGGTAAAAACAGCACCTGCTTTTATAGGCTCTTGCCAACTTCCTACATCATGTACATCTAAACCAATATAATGAGACGTGCCATGCATAAAATACTTTTTGTACGCCGGCCAATTTGGATCTTGATTCTTCACCTCTTCTTTTGTAATTAATCCGAGTTTAAGCAATTGTTCTGTCATAAATTCACCTACTTTTTGATGATAATCGTTTAAAGTAATACCTGGCCTTAAAATGGCGGTAGCCGATTTCATAACGGATAGTACAGCTTCATAAACCTCCTTCTGACGGTCTGTAAATTTTCCATTCACCGGAATAGAACGAGTTAAATCAGAAGCGTAATTTGCATATTCTGCACCAAAATCCATCAATATTACATCGCCATCTTTACATACTTGATTATTTTCAATGTAATGAAGTACACAAGCATTAAAACCAGATGCAATAATTGGCTCATATGCAAATCCTCTTGATCTATTTCTTAAGAATTCATGCATAATTTCTGCTTGAATTTCATACTCCATCACTCCAGGTTTGATGAATTTTAAGATACGATCTACTGCCTTAGCCGTAATATCACATGCATTCTGCATCAAAGCTATCTCCTCAGGCTCTTTAATCGCTCTGATTTTATGCATTATTGGCGCAGAACGCTCAACACGATGCAAAGGATAGTCTGCCAATAATCTTTTTCTGAATCGATCATCTCGAGTTTCAACGTCTACTTTGGCTCGTAAGTGTTCGTTACTATTTAAGTAAATGTTTTCGGCCTCAAAAAGTACCGTTTTTAATAGAGTTTCAAAATCATTTAACCAAAAAACATGTTTAATTCCAGAAGTCTTTGTAGCTGCTTCTTTTGTTAATTTTTCTCCTTCCCAAATGGCTATTTCTTCAGAAGTTTCTTTTACAAATAACATTTCTCTGTATTTCTCTTGAGTTGCATCTGGAAATAGCACTAAAATAGACTCTTCTTGATCTACACCACTTAAGTAAAATAAATCATTGTTTTGTCGAAAGGGCATAGTTCCATCTGCATTTGTAGGTAGAATGTCATTCGAATTAAAAATGGCAACAGACTTTGATTTTAAATGCTTGATAAACTTATTTCTATTCTTAATAAATAGGTTTTGATCAATGGGAAGATACTTCATTTTTTACTTTTTAATTTAAACAAAGTTAATATCCATAAGATGGAATTAAAACGGAATCCATTTTTAATTTGAAAGCTATCAAACCATATTCTGAAATCATTGTTAATTAAAAATAAAATAGCTAAACAGCTATTAAGAATGGTTCTAAATAAAATTTTTATAAAAATAACTTTTGACTACCATTTTTTCTAGAATTATCTTTGGCAACTTATATCAGCGAAACTAAAACTATCAACTGATGAGCGAATCTAGCGGTTTAATAAAATCACACATCGTAAAAAAATATTGGATGGCAGCAACAGGACTATTTTTATGCCTGTTTTTAACTGGCCATTTAGCTGGAAATCTACAATTGTTTTCTAGTTCTTATGAAGGACAATTGCAGTTTAATGAGTACGCCGTTTTTATGACCACCAATCCGGCTGTTAAATTATTATCGTATTTAACTTACTTCAGCATACTATTTCATGCTATTGATGGATTGGTAATTTCTATGAACAATAAAAAAGCAAGACCTCAGAATTACGCTTTCAGCAAACCCAGTAAAAATTCCATGTGGTCTTCAAGAAACATGGGAATTCTTGGAACAGTAATCTTACTATACATCGTAATTCACATGCAAAATTTCTGGTATGAATATAAGTTTGGGGAAACACCTTATATGATGTCAGAAAGTGGTGCTCCCATGTTAATGGACGGAAGTATAGTAAAAGGCGGAGTAATAGAAAATGGAATGGTGAGTTTAAATGGAGAAATGGTTGGTGAAGCCATGAAAGATTTATACACTGTAGTAGAGGTTTACTTTCAAAATCCATTATTAGTTGCTTTTTATGTTATTGCAATGATTGCTTTAGGATTTCATTTAATACATGGGTTCCAAAGTGCTTTTCAATCATTCGGATTGAGCAGTCCAAAATATTCTCCAATAATTAAAAAAGCAGGATTCGCTTTTGCCATTATTGTTCCTTTACTTTTTGCCATTATACCGGTGTACATGCTAATTATGGCCTAAGTTAAAACAAGAAATTGATTATGAGTTTAGATTCAAAAATACCTGAGGGTCCATTAGCAGAAAAATGGACAAATCATAAAAACAACATCAAATTAGTTAACCCTGCCAATAAAAGGAACATTGATGTAATTGTAGTGGGAACTGGCTTAGCAGGTGGTTCTGCAGCTGCAACATTAGCAGAGCTTGGCTATAATGTGAAAGCATTTTGTTACCAAGACTCTCCGCGAAGAGCTCACTCGATTGCAGCACAAGGAGGAATTAACGCAGCGAAGAACTATCAAGGAGATGGTGATTCAACTTACCGATTGTTTTACGACACGATAAAAGGTGGTGATTACCGATCTAGAGAAGCTAACACCTATCGTTTAGCAGAAGTTTCTGCAAACATTATTGATCAGTGTGTGGCTCAAGGAGTTCCATTTGCTAGAGATTATGGTGGCCTTTTAGATAACCGTTCATTTGGTGGAGTTTTAGTTTCTAGAACTTTTTACGCAAAAGGTCAAACCGGACAGCAATTACTTCTAGGAGCTTATTCTGCTATGAACAGACAAATTGCAAAGGGAAAAATCAAAATGTATAACCGTCATGAAATGCTTGATGTGGTAATCGTCGACGGTAAAGCAAGAGGAATTATTGCTCGAAATTTGGTAACTGGCGAAATTGAAAGACATTCTGCACACGCTGTAGTCGTTGGATCAGGTGGATACGGCAATGTATTTTTCTTATCTACCAATGCCATGGGTTCTAATGTAACCGCTGCATGGAAGATTCATAAACGAGGAGCTTATTTCGCAAACCCTTGTTACACGCAAATTCACCCTACATGTATTCCTGTTCATGGAACACAACAATCTAAGCTGACTTTAATGTCAGAGTCTTTGCGAAATGATGGTAGAATTTGGGTTCCGAAAAAATTAGAAGACGCAGTTGCTGTAAGAGAAGGTAGATTAAAGCCAGTAGATATTAAAGAAGAAGATCGTGATTATTACTTAGAAAGAAGATACCCTTCTTTTGGAAACTTAGTTCCTAGGGATGTGGCTTCAAGAGCAGCCAAGGAAAGATGTGATGCAGGATTTGGCGTCGTAAATAATGATACCAACGAAGGGGTATTCTTAGATTTTAGCTCTGCCATTCAACGTTATGGTAAAGAAGAGGCTCATGTAAAAGGAGTTAAAAATCCAACAAAAGAAGATATTGAGAATCTTGGAAAGAAGGTAATCGAATCTAAATATGGCAACTTGTTTGAGATGTATCAGCAAATAACTGATGAGAATCCTTACGAAACACCTATGAAAATTTATCCAGCCGTTCACTATACCATGGGTGGTATTTGGGTAGATTACAACTTGATGACTACCATTCCAGGATTATATGCAATTGGAGAAGCGAACTTTTCTGACCACGGTGCAAACAGATTAGGTGCCTCGGCATTAATGCAAGGTTTAGCTGATGGTTATTTTGTTCTTCCATATACCATTGGAGATTATTTGGCTGATGATATTAGAACCGGTCAAATTCCAACAAATTCACCAGAGTTTGACGAGGCTGAAAAGAGAGTAACTGATCAAATCAATCAGTTTATCAATAACAAGGGAACGAAATCCGTAGATTATTTCCACAAAAAATTGGGTTTAATTATGTGGAATAAAGTTGGAATGGCAAGAACCGCAGAAGGCTTAAAAGAGGCAATTACAGAAATTGCAGAATTGAGAGAGCAATTTTGGAAGGATGTTCGAGTTCCAGGAGACGCAGATGAATTAAATCAAGAATTAGAGAAAGCAGGTAGAGTTGCCGACTTTTTAGAATTAGGTGAATTATTTGCTCGGGATGCACTAGAAAGACAAGAATCTTGTGGTGGTCACTTCCGTGAGGAGTTTAAAACAGAAGAAGGAGAAGCTCTCAGAAGAGATGAAGAGTTTGCCTATGTTGCAGCTTGGGAATACACAGGAAAACCATCAGAGGCAATTTTACATAAAGAAGATTTAGAATTTAAAAACGTAGAACTTAAAACACGTTCTTATAAATAGAAAGAATATGTCAACAGCTAAAGGAATGAAATTAACCCTAAAAGTATGGCGTCAAAAAAATGCTAAAACGAAAGGGAATTTAGAGACCTATGAATTGGAAAATGTATCTCCAGACAGTTCTTTTTTGGAGATGCTAGATATTTTAAATGATGATTTAATTAACCAAGGGAAAAGTCCAGTTGAGTTTGACCATGATTGTAGAGAAGGAATCTGCGGAGCTTGTTCACTATACATAAACGGACAACCTCATGGACCAGGAAAAAGAGTCACGACTTGTCAATTACACATGCGCTCTTTTAGCGATGGAGATACCATTTATGTAGAACCTTGGAGAGCAAGTGCTTTTCCAGTGATAAAGGACTTGGTTGTTGACCGCAGTGCCTTTGATAGAATACAACATGCAGGTGGATATGTTTCTGTGAATACCTCAGGAAACACCCAAGATGCCAATGCTATTCCTATTGAAAAAGAAAATGCAGACAAAGCATTTGATGCAGCAACTTGTATTGGTTGTGGTGCTTGTGTAGCAGCTTGTAAAAATGCCTCAGCATCTTTATTTGTTGCGGCAAAGGTATCTCAATATGCATTATTACCACAAGGTCAAGTAGAGGCGAAAGACCGTGTTAGAAACATGGTAAAGCAAGCTCAAGAAGAAGGATTTGGACCTTGTTCAAATACTGGAGCATGTGAAGTTGAATGTCCAAAAGGAATTTCACTTGAAAATATCGCTCGCATGAATCGCGAGTATTTTGCAGCCACATTGGCGAAGTAAACTAATAACAAAACCGCAATGCCAAGCTTTTCGGCTTCATTGCATTCTAAGCTACCTAAGGTTGGTCAAACTATTTTTTCGACCATGTCAGCCTTGGCTGCAAAAGAGAATGCATTAAATTTATCTCAAGGCTTTCCTGATTTTGATGGTCATCCAGATTTAATATCATTGGTACATCAAGCTATGAAATCTGGCTTTAACCAATATGCCCCAATGGCCGGACTGATGAGCCTTAGAGAGCAAATTGCTATCAAAACTGAAAAACTTTATAGTGGCTCATATAATCCAGAAACAGAAATTTGCATTACTGCCGGTGCAACCCAGGCGATTTTTACGGCCATAGCAGCAACCATCAATGAAGGCGATGAAGTGATCCTATTTACTCCCGCATATGATTGTTATGAACCCGCCATTGAACTAGTTGGTGGAAAACCGGTCTACGTTCAATTAGAAGCTCCAGAGTATAGAATTAACTGGGAAGCAGTAAAAAAGATGGTCAATGGTCAAACGAAAATGATCATTATTAATTCACCACACAATCCTACAGGTAGCATTTTAAGCATGCAAGACTTAAAACAGCTTGAAAAAATCACTGAAGGTTCAGACATATTAGTCTTAAGTGATGAAGTTTATGAACACATTATTTTTGATGGCTATGAACACCAAAGCGTAGCACGTTTTCCTTCGCTTGCTAAAAGGAGTTTTGTCATTTCTTCATTTGGAAAGACCTATCACACTACTGGATGGAAAGTTGGTTATTGTATGGCTCCAGAAGCTCTTATGAAAGAGTTTAGAAAGACCCATCAATATAATGTCTTTTCTGTGAATACTCCAGTTCAAGCAGCCTATGCAGAATTTTTAAAAAGGGAAGAAGAATACCTAGAATTGCGGCATTTTTACCAAGAAAAGAGAGATTTGTTTGTCAATCTATTAAAAGGTAGTCGATTTGAAATTAAGCATACTGCAGGAAGCTATTTTCAATTGCTAGGCTATAAAAAAATAAGCCAAGAAAAAGATACGGAATTTGCAGTTCGACTTACTAAAGAACACAAAGTAGCATCAATCCCTACTTCTGTTTTCTACAATCAGAATTTAGATTTACATGTATTGCGTTTTTGCTTTGCCAAGCAAAATAGTACCTTAGAGCAAGCAGCAGAGATATTGCAAAAGGTATAAATTCTATGAAAAACATAAAGGTTTCTCTAATTCAATCAAGTCTATTTTGGGAAAATCCTCAAAGAAACCTTGAACACTTTCATGAAGTAATTGCAAAACTGCCTAAGACAGATTTAATCTTACTTCCTGAAATGTTTAGTACCGGCTTTACGATGCACTCCAGTCGATTGGCTGAACAAATGGAAGGCCCAAGCATGCAATGGATGCATGAACAAGCAGAAAAGAAAAAAGCAGTTATCTGTGGAAGTTTGATTATTCAAAAGGGAAAAGAATATTACAACCGTTTAATTTGGATGCAGGCAAATGGTCAATACACTCACTATGACAAACGGCACTTATTCAGAATGGCTAATGAAAACCAATATTTTGATGCAGGTAGCAAACGAATCATTGTTGAATTAAAAGGTTGGAAAATTTGCCCATTAGTATGTTACGATTTACGTTTTCCTGTTTTTAGCAGAAATACTTTTGAGACAGATAAAGAAACTTATGTAGAACCTGCATATGATTTACTCATATTTGTTGCTAATTGGCCAGAAGCTAGGATACAAGCCTGGGAAAAATTACTTTATGCCAGAGCTATTGAAAACCAAAGTTATGTTGTAGGTCTTAATCGAATTGGGAAGGATGGAAAGAATATAAGCTATAATGGCAACAGCATGGTAATTGATGCAAAAGGAAATAGTATTTGGAAAGCTGAAGATTATGCAGAAGCTTCTGAAACAATAACGCTTTCTAAAAAAGCGCTAGATGATTTTAGGCTCAAATTTCCCGTAGGAATGGATGCAGATTCATTTGATTTGAAAGCTTAAGATAAGACCTAAGCTATTTCCCATTAAACTCACTCATGGTACGTTGAACACCTATGGTGCAAAACCCTTTAATGATTTGTTGGCATTGATTTATCCTTTCAGTTAGGTTTTTCTCTTCTTCAGAACTCCATTCACCTAAGACATAATCAACTTGCTGTCCCCGATTAAATTCACTTCCAATACCAAACCGAAGTCGTGCATAATCTTGTCGACCGAGAGTTTGATTGATGTGCTTTAATCCATTATGACCACCATCACTGCCTTTTGCCTTTAAACGAAGTGTACCAAATGGCAAGGCCAAGTCATCCGTTATAATGAGCACTCTTTCTAGAGGAATTTTTTCTTCCTGCATGTAATAATTAACAGCCTTTCCACTCAGATTCATCAATGTGGTTGGCTTGACCAATACAAGCGTTCTTCCTTTAAACTTTGCAAAGGAGGTATTGGCATAACGATTAGGCTCAAAAACAAGATTGGATGCCTCGGCAAAGGCATCCAATACTTTAAATCCTATGTTGTGCCTGGTATTTTCGTATTGGGAACCAATATTCCCTAATCCGACAATCAGGTACTTCATGCTATTTTATTCAGCAGCAGCTTCGCTTTCTGCAGTAGCTTCTTCTCCTTCTTCGTCATCTTCATCATCTTCCATGCTAGCCGAAACTGCATTTCTAGAATTTTTCACTGCAACGATAACGGCTTTTGGATGATCTAGAAACTCTACCCCTTCCTTCTCTAAAGTTTCCACTTTGATCACGTCACCAATCTTCATTTTGGTTACATCAACAACAAACTCTTCAGGAATATCATTTGGCAATGCTTTCAAAACCAATTTTCTCATTTTCTCTCTACGCTGACCACCGTTTTTAACTCCAATTGAGTTTCCAGTAAATCGAACTGGTACAGAAATAGTAACTGCCTTATCATCAAAAACCTCCATGAAGTCTACGTGAATTGGATTGTCTGTAACAGGATCAAATTGTACGTCACGAATTACTGAACGCACTTCTTTGTCCTCAAACTTCAAGTTCACCATGTTTACTTCAGAAGTGGCAAGCATCTTCTCTAGTTTAATCATATCAATGTGAAAATTGATATTCTCTTTACCACCATATAATATGGCTGGCACTCTACCTTCTTTTCTTAGGTTGTTCAAACCACTTTTTGATCTTACTTCTCCTCTTTCGGTAGCTTCTAACAATATAGACTTCATCTTAGACTATTTTAGGTAATTGTATTCTGTTTAAAAAATAAAATATGAACTGATAGATTCATAATTGTGGACTTTGTAAATCACCTTCGCAAAAAGGTCGGCTACAGAAATCACACGGATCTTATCGCATTCTTGCTTGAGTGGAATTGTATCTGTAACTAACAATTCTGTCAAAGCAGAGTCTTCTATTCTTTTATATGCATCTCCCGATAAAATAGGGTGTGTACAAATTGCTCGTACAGATTTTGCCCCTTTCTCTTTCATCAAGTCAGCTGCTTTTGTCAATGTTCCCGCTGTATCAACCATATCGTCAATCAGCATAATATCTTTCCCCTCAACCTCTCCAATCACAAACATTTTATCAATCTTGTTTGCCTTTTTTCTTTGCTTGTAACATATTACTACATCACACTCTAAATGCTTAGCATATGCATAAGCTCTATTTGAACCTCCCATATCTGGAGAGGCGATGGTCAAATCAGGCAGATTTAAGTTTTTAATCGCTTCTGAAAATACAGCTGAAGAGTATAAATGATCTACAGGTACTTCAAAAAAGCCTTGAATTTGATCGGCATGTAAGTCCATAGTCATTACACGACTTACACCTGCTGCTTGCAACATATTTGCCACCAATTTTGATCCTATTGGAACTCTTGGTTGGTCTTTTCTGTCTTGACGAGCAAAACCGAAATAAGGCAAAACTGCAATTATACGTTTTGCAGAAGCTCGCTTAGCTGCATCAATCATCAAAAGCAACTCAAATAAATTATCAGTTGGTGGGTAAGTTGATTGTATGATAAACACATCACAACCTCGAACTGACTCTTCAAAAGAAGGTTGAAACTCTCCATCTGAAAAACGACTCAATGAAGACTTACCGAGTTCTTTTCCAAAACTTTTGGAAATTTTTCCGGCTAAATCCTTGGTACTGCTACCAGCAAATATTTTTACTTCATTGGTCATTGAGCTAATGCGCTGATTAAAAGGGGTGCAAATTTATCAATTAAAAAAAACTAGAGCAAATAATTAACAGCTGTATGTGCACTTTTTTTCACTAGAATTTTAGTCATTAAAAAGTATTGAATAATTTTGCAGTCCAATTCTTACTAAGAACCTAATGCCCAGGTGGCGGAATTGGTAGACGCGTTGGTCTCAAACACCAATGCCTTCGGGCGTGCCGGTTCGACTCCGGCCCTGGGTACTTGGTGATCAAATCACCTTCTTTCTTTGAAGCGAGCTATAAATATAGCTCGCTTTATTTTTTTGGAGCAATAATTAAGAGCGATGAATTCGCTGTGATTTGGCCTAATCCAGAAGATACTTCAGCGAATATATTTTTGAATTTAGCTTATCTAGCTAAGCGAATAGCATTCTCAAAAAAATATCATACCCTTCTAATTTTCTGTATTTTAGAATTCTCAAATAGCTAAAATGATTTCACCTCTAGTACAAAAAGATGATGGTGACCGAGTAGAAAACTTAAAACTTTATCAAATACACGGCACAGCTTCTGAAATAGATTATGACCACATAGCAAAAATGGCAAGTTCAATTTGTGAATGCCCAATTTCATTGGTCAGTTTTATTGATGGCAAACGACAATGGTTTAAGGCTAGCGTTGGAACAAACTTAAAAGAAAACACCCGTGAGCTTGCTCTATGTTCTCACACGATAAACGATATTAAAAACACGACCTACATACCCGATACAACAAAAGACATTCGTTTTAAACATCACCCCATTGTAGATGGGCCAGCTAACATCAAGTTTTACGCTGGGGTCCCTATTATTAGTCCTGAAGGGTATGCGCTAGGAACAGTTTGTGTGATGGACCACCAAGCCAAAAGATTAAAACAGTCGCAATTAAATGCGTTAATTCATCTTCGAGACTTAACACAAGACATTTTAGCGATTCGCAGAGCTAAACTTGAAAGCAAATGCTAATCTCTATTTAATTCATTCAAATTATTTATTTCAATAAACAATTCCGTTGAATGAGTAACGAACTGAAAAACTTCTACGCAAAAAGCCGAAAAGATTGGAGAAGTTGGTTAGAAAAGAATCATGAATCGGAAAATGCCATTTGGCTAGTATTTTACAAAGTTTCTAGCTCTAAACCTTCATTAAGTTGGAGTGAAGCAGTAGATGAAGCACTATGCTTTGGGTGGATTGATAGCACTAAAAAAACAATAGACCAAGATAGTTACAAGCAATATTTTAGCAAGAGAAAGGCAGTAAGCAATTGGTCTAAGATTAACAAAGAGAAGGTTGAGAAGCTAATTGAAGATCAACAAATGACCAAAGCAGGGTTTCATAGTATAGAAGTTGCAAAAAAGTATGGATCTTGGTATGCTTTAGATAAAATAGAAGATTTAATTATGCCAGATGACTTGAAGGAAGCAATGAATCAATACTCAAATGCAATGGAGTACTACGAGTCCTTAAGTAAGTCAGCTAAAAAATTGCTTTTACACTGGGTGTACTCAGCCAAAAAAACTGAAACGAGAGAAAAACGAATCTTACAAATTACCGAAGCAGCAAGTAAAAAAGAAAAACCAAAAGGTTTCTGAGAATTACTTTTATTCTGTACCTTGTTTATTGAAAACTAACGATTATTTAAAATGACTGACTTTCTTAAAAATACTTGGAGATTATATATTAATAGCTTATCTGCCACCGCCTTTAAAGTTTTAGTTGTTATCTCGCTATTATTTGCATCAAATCATTTAGGGGCCCAATCTTTTTATGCAGGTGACACGATAAACACAAATTTTCAATTGGTCAACCAAGGTATGCCAGTCATTCCTTTAGAAATTGATGTTGACAATGATGGTGTAAATGATATTTCTTTCCAAAGTTTAATACATGGCTCTTCTAGTGGTACAGCTTCCAGAACTGTAATACAGAAATCACATCAAAATTCGAATATATACTTTAATTACGACACTTTGAAAGTATGCAGTTTGGTTCCAGCTTTTGGTACCGCTCTGGGAGCAATCCCTTTAAATCATGGAGCACCAATTACAGACCTTATGTTTCAAAGTGATACCTCTCAAAAAGTTTACCTGAGCTTAAATAACACATATACTCCACCATGTTACTTTAACACAACTATTGGGTTGGACACTTTTTACATTGCATTTCAAAAACATGCCCCACACGATACGCTATTGGGTTGGATTCTATTTACACCCTCTAAGGTTATTTCTGTCGCAATTCAGAAAGCAGGAAGGGTAACACATATTATTGAGAACAAAGAAGAAAATCAGTTTAGCATCTTTCCTAACCCCGCTGACAATCAGATTAATATTGAATGGAATTCATCAGGAAGTCAATCCATTTATATTTTTGATTCACAAGGAAGAATGGTATTTGAACTAGAAGACTTAAAGGAAAACCGCTTAAAACTAAATGTAGACTCTTTTAAAATTGGCATTTATTTTATTCAAATTAAATCGAAAAAGGACGAGATAAGCACAAGAAAACTTCTTATTAGATAGTAACAATGACCCTAATTATTCTAATAAAAAAGCCTCGCGATTGCGAGGCTTTTCTTTTTCTTTTAAAAGGGTTTTACAGCTTTTGTGCTACTTCAACTTCTTCGTAAGCTTCAATAATATCACCCACTTTAATGTCGTTGTAATTAGCTATATTCAATCCACATTCATATCCTTTAGCTACTTCTTTCACATCGTCTTTAAAACGCTTTAAAGAACCAAGCTCTCCAGTATAAACAACAACACCGTCACGAATAAGTCGCACTTTGTTCTTGCGGTTTACTTTTCCGTCAAGTACCATACATCCGGCAATAGTTCCCACCTTAGAAATTCTAAAGGTTTCTCTAATTTCAATAGAAGCCGTTACTTGCTCTTCTACCTTAGGTTTCAACATACCTTCCATCGCTGATTTCAACTCCTCGATTGCATCGTATATTATTGAATACAAGCGGATATCAATCTCCTCTTGTTCAGCAATTTTACGTGCATTTACAGATGGTCTTACTTGGAAACCAATTACAATAGCGTCAGAAGCTGCCGCCAACATAATATCAGACTCTGAGATTTGTCCAACCGATTTGTGAATGATATTTACTTGAATTTGCTCAGTAGACAATTTTAACAATGAGTCTGAAAGTGCTTCAATAGAACCATCCACATCACCTTTAATAATCACGTTTAACTCTTGGAAATCTCCAATGGCAATACGTCGTCCAATCTCATCAAGTGTAATGTGCTTCTTAGTTCTTGCACCTTGTTCTCTTTGTAATTGTAGTCGTTTCGTAGCAATGTTTCTAGCTTCACGCTCATCGTCCATTACATTAAACTTGTCTCCCGCACTTGGCGCACCCGACAAACCTAAAATAGACACAGGAATAGAAGGACCTGCTTCAGAAACCTCTTGTCCTCGTTCATTAAACATGGCTTTTACTCTTCCAGAATGAGGTCCGGCAAGTAAAACATCCCCAATTTTTAAAGTACCAGTTTGAACCAAAATAGTAGTTACATATCCTCGACCTTTATCTAAAGCAGCTTCAATAACTGCTCCTTTAGCATTTCGTTTTGGATTCGCTTTTAACTCCAACAGCTCAGCTTCTAAAGTTACTTTTTCAAGTAATTCCTCAACACCTGCTCCTGTCTTTGCTGAAACCTCTTGGGCTTGATATTTACCACCCCAATCTTCAACTAAAATATCCATCTGCGAAAGCTCTTCTCTTAACTTATCTGCATTGGCATTTGGTCTATCAATTTTATTGAAAGCAAATACTATTGGCACTCCAGCTGCTTGCGCATGGTTAATGGCCTCTTTCGTTTGAGGCATCACATTATCATCTGCTGCAATAACTACAATAACCACATCGGTTACTTGAGCTCCACGGGCACGCATGGCAGTAAATGCCTCGTGACCGGGTGTATCTAAAAAGGTAATCTTTTTATTATTCGGAAGCTTTACATTATAGGCTCCAATATGCTGTGTAATTCCTCCTGCTTCTCCAGCGATTACGTTTGCCTCACGGATGTAATCCAATAAGGAAGTTTTACCATGATCAACGTGACCCATGACAGTTACAATTGGGTAACGTTCTTCTAAGTCCTCTGGGCTATCTACCTCATCCTCTACTTCTTCTTGAGATTCAGGTTTAATAAACTCAAGTTCGTAACCAAATTCTTCAGCAACGATGGTTAAAGTTTCCGCATCTAATCGTTGATTTATCGACACAAACATCCCAAGTGTCATACAAGCAGAAATTACCTCATTCACATTCACATCCATCATAGCGGCCAATTCGTTTGCCGTTACAAATTCCGTAACCTTTAGAATACTCTTTTCAAGTTCTGCTTGTTCTGCTTCTTGTTGAGCTTGCTCAGCAGCACTATCTCTTTTCTGCTTTCGGTATTTTGCCCCTTTTGACTTTCCACCTCCACTCGTTAAACGAGCTAAAGTCTCTTTAATTTGTTCTTGAATTTCCTTATCGGTCAATTCAGGATCTTCTTGTTTTTTTCGTCGATTTCCACCTTGCCCAGGTTTTCCACCTCGATTTGGCTTATCATGAATTCTACGACGCTTGCGCTTTGGCTTTTGCGTTTCTTTACTTTCAGAAGAAGATGCAACTGGCTTTTTCTTTTCAGGAAGCTCAATTTTACCAAGAACTTTAACTCCTTCCAGTTTTTCTACATCTGTTTTATGCTCTCTTGGTGGCTCTTTCTTTGGCTTTGCTTTCTCTACTTTCGCCTCTTCTGCTTTCTTCTTTGCCTCTGCTTCTGCTACTTTTTTAGCTTCCGCTTCAGCGGCAGCTTTCGCTTTAGCATCTTTTTCAGCTTGAGCCTTTTTCTTGGCTTCTTCTTCTTTTTGTCTTTTGGCTTTTGAATCAGGACGAGTACGCATATTGATACTGTCCAAATCAATTTTACCAACAACCTTTGGTCCTGAACCTTCTTCCTGCTCTTCTTCTGCAGGAGTGGCTTCTTCTGACTCTTCTACTTCTTGTACTGGAGTTTCTTCAGCCACCGGAGCTTCTTCAACTACTGGCTCCTCTTCTTCAGCTTCAACTTCAGCTTCTTCTACTGGCTCTTCCACTGGTTCTTCTTCAGAAGCTGGAACATTCTTTATTAAAATGTCTTGCTCATCGTTTGGAGCTGCTTCTTCTGGCGCAGGCTTTTCAATAGAAACCGCTTCACGATCACTAGAAGGCATGCTGATGTTCTTCGATTCTTCCTTTGCGCTTTTTTCCGATTGGAATTCATCACAAAGCATGTCGTAAACATCTTCCTCGATTTTAGAGTTGGGCTTTGCTTCTACTTCAACTCCTTTTGAATCAAGGTAATCGACAATAGTGGAAATTCCAACATTAAACTCTCTGGCTACTTTACTTAATCTTTTTACAGCCATATAAATACTTCTCCTTTTTTTCTATTATTCAACTTTGTTTGATATTTTTTATTCAAACTCAGCTGATAGTATTTTTTTCACGTCTTCGATTGTCTCTTCTTCTAAATCCGTGCGTTTCACGAGTTCTTTATTCGACAATTCTAATACATTTTTCGCAGTATCACAACCAATTGCTTTCAGTTCATCAATGATCCAATCATCAATTTCATCAGCAAATTCATCTAATGCTACATCATCATTTTCATCGTTAGCCACATCTTCACGATAAACATCAATTTCAAAACCGGTTAATTTTCCAGCTAATTTAATATTATGACCTCCTTTACCTATGGCTAAAGAAACTTGATCTGGTGCTAAATACACCTCAGCTTTACCAGTTTCTTCATCAATATTGATTGAAGATACTTTTGCAGGGCTTAACGCTCTGGTAATGTACAATTGAGTATTGCTTGTAAAGTTAATCACATCAATGTTCTCATTTCTCAACTCTCTTACAATTCCATGAATTCTAGAACCTTTCATACCCACACAAGCTCCTACAGGGTCAATTCTGTCATCATAAGATTCTACTGCTACTTTTGCTCTTTCTCCTGGCTCTCTTACAATATTTTTAATGGTAATTAATCCGTCAAAAATCTCAGGAACTTCCATTTCAAATAATCTTTCTAAGAAAACTGGTGAAGTTCTTGAAAGGGTTATGATAGGCTTGTTGTTTCTCATTTCCACTTTCTTCACTACTGCACGAATGGTGTCTCCCTTCTTGAAATAGTCATTTGGAATTTGCTCCGACTTTGGAAGAATTAGCTCATTGTCTTCATCGTCTAAAATTAAAAGTTCTCTTTTCCAGACTTGATAAACTTCTCCGTTGATGATATCTCCAACTCGATCTTCGTACTTTTTGAAAATATTATCTTTCTCTAGTTCAAGCACTTTAGAAATCAAATTCTGACGAAGCGCTAGTACGGCTCTTCTACCAAAATCTGCCAGCTTAACTTCTTCAGAGGCTTCTTCACCTACCTCAAAGTCCGGCTCAATTTTAATTGCTTCTGAAAGCGCGATTTGACTATTCTCATCTTCAACCTCACCGTCTTCAACAATTTCTCTATTTCTCCATACCTCTAAGTCGCCTTTGTCAATGTTCAAAATGATATCAAAATTTTCATCTGAACCGTATTTCTTAATGATCATGTTTCGGAAAACCGTTTCCAAAATATTCATCATTGTAGGACGATCAATGTCCTTAAACTCCTTAAACTCAGCGAATGACTCCGTTAAATTTATCTTATCCATTGTATTTATTTGAAAGATATTACCACTTTAGTTTCTTTTACTTGCTCCATAGGAAGCTTTATTTCTCTTGTTACTACTTGTTTCTTTTTCTTGCCTTCTACTTTTTCACGGCTTTGTTGTTCAAGTATTACTTCTTGCTCATCGGCAACTAACAGCTTGCCTTTTATTTTCTCCCCATCTTGGTTTAAAACCTGAACCTCTCTGCCTAAATAGCGCTGATACTGCCTTAAAATTTTGAAAGGCTGGTCCATACCTGCTGAACTAACCGTTAACTCAAAATCTTCTGTTTCTCGATCCAAACTTCCTTCAATATGTCGACTAATTTGCACACAATCGTTAATATTTACTCCTTTGTCTCCATCAATTTCTACTCGTATTGCATTGCTTGTACTTACAGAAATAGAAACAATAAAGTAGTCCATTTCAGGACTCGACGCTAATTTCTCTTCTACTAATTGTGTTATGTAGCTTTCGCTAATCATATCTGAATACTACCTTTATAAAAAGAGGGGACTCTCGTCCCCTCTTTCTTCTTACTTAAATCGCCGCAAAGGTAGTAATAATTAATGATTTAAAATCAGCTTATCTACTTTTCTTCTTCTTCTAACTTTTTACCCTCCTTAAACCGAATTTCCATTTTGAGCTTATCAGCTTGCTTTTCATAAAATCGAAATACGCCATCAGCTAAGCCATCTGTATAGTTTTTCTCACTTTCGAGTGTTCCTATTTCATACCAAGTTGCCACTTTTCCATGCAATCTTCCGGCTTTATAATTAGCCTCCATCATTTTATTACCATTCTCATAATAATAGATCCATAAACCATCTTGATCACCAGAAACATAATTTCCTTCATCTCTCAGTTTGCCACTCTCGTACCAACTTTTTCGAATTCCATTCAACACTCCATCTAAATAATTCTCTTCTAATTCTTTAGATCCGCTTTCATTCCAGTATTCCCAAAGGCCCTCTTTTTTCCCTGCTTCATAAGTTCCTTGATAGCGCTTTTGTCCATTCGGGTACCATCCTGTCCATTGGGCGTGCATTAAACCATCTTGATAGCTTCCCTCATCTTGTTTTTTTCCATCAGGGAAGTTACTCTTCCATAATCCCTCTTCGAGACCATTTTTAAAGTTTCCGCTCATTAATAGTTGACCATTCTCATGCCAAAAATGCCAAGTACTGTCTTTTTTATCATCTTTAAAAAAACCTTCTTTCCAAGGCTTACCATCTAAATAATAATACTGCCAATTCCCATTTCGCTTCCCTTCTTTAAATTCTCCTTTACTTAGCACTTGGCTACTATTTTCATAATAGTAAGTCCATCTTCCATGCTGAATACTTTCCTCAAAGTAACCTTGCATTTCTAGCTTTCCGTCCTCTCTGTACCAATTCCATTTACCAATTTTTTGATTGTCTAAATAATTCCCTTCTTCTGCTAGTTTCCCGTTCTTAAACCATTTTTTAAACAAACCTTGCTTCTTACCTATTAAAAAGTGCTGTTCACTTTGTTTCTTTCCATTCTCAAAAAAATACTCCCAAGCTTTATGTTTTTGACCACCTTCATAATTGCCTTTCCACATCAATTGTCCGCTTTCGTAATACTTTTCCCAAATTCCTTCCGGCACGCCATCAACATAATTTTCTTTACGCAGTAATTTCCCATTTTCTTGATACCAATTCCATTCCCCGTTTCTTGTACTGTTTAATATTTCTCCTTGAAATTTAATTTGATCATTCGAATAAAACTCAATGATTTTGCCTTTACCATATTGGGCTAGCTGCTTACCATCTTCTGTAAAATAGGCATCTATTCGTTCTAATTCTCCTGCATAACTGAGTACTTGTTTTAACCTTCCATTTTCATACCACTCTTGCCAGACTTTCACGCGCTTATCTTGCTCATAAAAGCCTTCCATTTTCTTTTTCCCATTTTCATAAAAATAAGTCCATAAACTGTCTTTATAACCCAAATCATAGTAACCTGTGGACTCAACAGCTCCACTTGCATAAAAAGTTGTAAAAAAACTATCCCTTTTAGCTTCTGTGAATTTTCCTTCCTCTATTAATTGACCTTCTTCGTTGTAATTTTTAAAGGGTCCATTCAGTTCTCCAAATTGATAGGTTACCTTTTGAACGAGTTTTCCAGATTCATTATAATATTCCCAACTTCCATCTTCAATTCCATTTTGAATCATGGTACCCTTGGCTTTCACATTTCCATTTGGCCATTGGTATTCAACTTCATTTTGAGCAACTAAAAAAGTTGAAAAACAACTAATCATTAAAAGGGAGATGTATTTCATCATAAGTTTTAGCATTTAAGCAAATGTATAGCAAAAGGTTGCCAATGGAGATATCTAACATAAGGATTTACTAACAACCCAAATTGAAATGTATGTTAAATTTAAATTGATGGATTTGCTTTACTTTTACAAACTATGAGCAAACAACCACTTGTTATTGCACACCGTGGAGCCTCGGGCTTAGCCCCTGAAAATACCCTTTCTGCTTTTGCTAAAGCAATTGAAATAGGTGTTGATCGGATTGAGATGGATTTAAGGCAAACAGCTGATCAGAAAGTTGTGGTTATACATGACAAAACGGTTGTTCGAACTTCTAATGGGTGGGGAAGTGTGCGAAAGTTAAAACTAAAGCAGCTTAAACGTTATGATGCTGGCTCTTGGTTCAATCCTGAATTTAGTCATGAACGAATTCCTTCATTTAGAGAAGTTTTAGAATTGGTCAATGGGCGAACCACTTTATTATTAGAAATCAAAAATGGCAGTCCATACCATCAGGATATTGAAAAAAACATCATCAAATTAGTTGATGAATATCAAGCGCATGATTGGTGTATCATACAATCTTTTAACGACCGAGTTCTAGCTAATTTTAGAAAGCTTCCTGATTTGCATAGTGATGTGCAAAAACTATTTGCCGCTTTTATTCCAGTTGCTCCCTTTTATGGAGGAAGTCGTTTTAGTTATAAGCGAGTAATGCGATATGATTTTGCGCAAGAGATAAACATCAACTATAAGTACGTAAACCCCAAAGTGGTAAGAAAGATGCACGAAATGGGGAAAAAGGTGAATGTTTGGACGGTGAATCAACCTAAAAACCTTCAAAAATACTGCGAGATGGGAGTTGATGGCATTATTACTGATTTCCCAAATCGATTGAAAGAAATTTTAAATCAAATGTGATTTGGAGGCATCGTTTAATGGTTTGAAATAGTCTATTCACCAAACCGAAAGTGATGATAAAAACAAAACTTTTCTTTTTTTTAACTCTTTGTCTGAGTGTTCAATTAAATGCACAGAGAAGCTATTGGCAAGGCATCAATTCATCAGATGATTTACTTTCAGACACTGTAAATACTGTTTTTGTAGAAAATGACACAGCCATTTGGATTGGAACCCAAAAAGGCATTTGCTTTTTCAATGGTAGAAATGTTTCTATTCGTTTTATATCAGGTCTAACTTCAAGAGAACAAAGTATCCGAAAGTTTTTAAAAATTAATCAGCAATTATGGGTACTTACCACCCATGGTTTAAGTAAATATGAAAATGGTTCTTTTGTCAATTATGATGAAACGAATGGCTTGCTCAGCAATCATATCAATGACATTGCGAAAGATCAATCTGGAAACTTATGGATTGCAAGTGACAAGGGAACTAGCTCTTTTGATGGAAACCAATTTACTCATCATGATAGTATCGTTTCAAAGTTTATAGCTGTTGACTCTTCAAACAGGGTGTTTATTGCGGAATTACCTTATCTCATTGGAAATATCTATACCATACAAGTGTTTCACGGAGGTAGTTGGGAGCGCGTAAATACCCCTTCAAGCATTCTAAGAAGTGAGCTAACCAAGCTCTTTCTTTCAGAAGACAATCGCTTAATTGCTCAATGCAGCGAACCTCATTATTATGAACTGAATTTTCCTTTTAACCCCATAAAACACAATCTACATTTTCCAACCCATGAAAAGAATTACAATGCACTATTCATAGAGCAAAATAATACTTGGGTAGGATTAAACTCAAACGGACCATCATTGCTCTTTGGGGAAGATTCAAACTTGGTCAACTTCAATGTCAACATTCAAAAAGTAAATGATATCACTCTTTCTAAAAATAGCATTTATGTAGCTACTGATTATGGCTTGTTTTATTCAAGCAAGCAAGCAAAACCACTGAATGTTAATACAGACATTGATCTTCAAAACTTCAAGACTAACATAAATGTGAATCAAAGTATTTTTCAAAATAAATTGAATGAAAGTGGTTTATTAATTAAAGACTTTGGGAGTGCAATTTACAGTTCAGATTTTATCAGTGTAGTAAAAAATGGTCAGGCATGGATAAACAACCCTGACATTTATGGTATGTGGGCCCATGCAGGGCCAAAAAGCAACAATTCAATAGGCTATGAATGGCCATATATAATTCAATTGAGTCAGACTGAAATTGACGATCACAAAGCCAATTTTAATAACAGTGGCTATCAGTTGCCCGAAAACATTGCTAATTGGGCGGCCAATGGTGATTCTACACTAGGAATGCTTGTTGATCAAGCTCCATATAAAGACGTAAACAACAACGGTTGTTATGACCCTGAAAATGGAGATTACCCTTTGATTAAAGGAGATCAGGCAGTTTATTGGGTAAGACACTCAATCAAAAAGAATGTTCCGCTAGCTTATCATTACATGCTTTATGCTTTTGAAGACAGTACTGATATTGATTTAAGTAAAGCTATATTTCTTGACTGTAGAATCATTAATAGAGGGAATACTAGAATTGACTCTATCAAAACGGCTTATTTTAAGGATTGGGATTTAGGGAATCCCCAAAATGACTATATCGGCTGTGACAGCTTAAATAATACATTTTTTGTCTACAATGGAGATTCAATTGAAAATAGGCTAGTAAATGGGAATCTAGTAAGCGAGCACAATATTCCTTTTGTGGGTGCTCGTTTTTTAAGTGATTCCATGATGAGTTCTATTGTTTTCCCAACTAATAATGGTCAACAAGGCTGGGTGCTACTTGATTATCATTATTATCTTCTTGCTACCGCTAGATGGATAAGTGGGCATAAACTTACTTACGGAGGAGATGGATTAAACAACTCATCAACTATTCCGACAAACTATATGTTTACCGGAAACCCATATACGCAAAGTGGATGGAATTCAACGTCGCCTGGTTTCGGACTAAGCACAATTGCACCAAATGACGTAAAAAGTTTCAGTAGCATTCCATACTACAGCTTAAATCCAGGAGAAAGTAAAACAATTTCAGTAGCTATAGGCTTTGGAAGAAAGGATTCGGTTCAAAGTCATTTAGAGAATTTTCCTGAAATGCAGAGAGTTCTTAAGCATGCAAAAGCAGTTTGGGATTCGATCAATATTCCACCTACCGATTTTAGTACAAACTTTAATTGTACCGTAATTGGGATTGAAGAAGATGTTCTGGAAGCAAGCTCCTTGAAAATTTACCCTAATCCAACAACGAATGAACTAAATATAAATTCACAAACCCTTCTAAAAACCTTAGAGATTTACAACTTAAATGGTCAATTACTAATTCAAAATCGCTTAGCAACTAACCAAGCTCTTCTTTCTTTAGGTCATTATAATCATGGAATTTACTTATTGCGTATTGAAACCCATGAAGGAATTTGGGAAAATCGAAAAATTGTAATTTCGGAGTAGTTCTATTTTCTCTCTATTCTGAAAATTAATAGTTTGGAAGCATACTCATTCTCCGATTTATAAGGCAGCATATGATTTTGTTAAAGTGTCTAATTCAAAAAACCAATTGAACACTTAAGCCTTATGAAAACTAAATTATTTATCTCCTCTTTATTTGTCTTTTTATTTACTCAGCAACTTTCAGCACAAAACCTAGCATGGAAATTACTGGACAGAACCAACGGACTCAACAACGACACCGTTCAAGCCATTTACGCTGAACATGATTCTGCTTTATGGATTGGCACGCCTGATGGTCTTTGCTTTTACAATGGGAATAGGGTTACTTTTTATTTTAATGGTGGTTTAAGTTTGGCGCAACAGAGCGTAAATGAAATTGAGGCAAGCGGAAATAAAATTTGGTTACGAACCTATTTTGGCATTAGCTCTTTCGACGGAAGCAATTTTGTAAATTACGATACAAGCAATGGCCTACTTAGTAATGATATCAAAGACATAGCCGTAGATTCGAATGGTAATGTATGGATTGGAAGTCAACAAGGAACATCCATGTTCGATGGATCAAATTTTACTCATTATCCAAGCATTGGAGCCTCCGTTTTAGGTGTTGATTCAGGAAATCGAGTTTATGCAGTAGACCCTCCTTTCATGCTACATGCTTTTAGTACTTTAAAAATATTTAATGGAGTCAATTGGGATACTATAGCTCCTCTTACCAATTTACCTCAATTCGGAATTCAACGAATCTTTAAAAGTAATGACGGTCGATTACTAGCTAAATCAGCTAACCAATTGATAGAATTCAACTATCCCTTTAACCCTATTGTCACAACATTTAAGATGCCTGGCAATCAAATTAGTTCTTGTGTTGCTGTAAATGAAAATAAGATATGGGCTGGAACAAATGGCTTCACTTCATCACTGCTCTATACCGAAGATAGCAGTATGAATTTTTATCATGCAGGAATTACTCGTGCAAATGTTATAGAATTAACAGACAAAAAATTATACGTGGGAACAAAGCTTGGATTAGCCCATGTTGACATTAATGCGAGGCCCTTAGTTCTTCGCAATGAATTTGATCTAAATGATATAGGGATAAGCATACGAGCAGATCGCGAAATATTTGGCAGTCATGAAAAAATTGGTTTTGAGGTACCAAAGGGAAGTGGTTTAAGAGGCATTAATTTTTCAGATTTCATTACTGTAGCTAAAAAGGGAGTATGGCTTAGCAACCCAGGCATAGCTAGCCTAGGTGCTTCTCCAGGACCACTAAACAGTAATCGCTTAGGATTTGAATGGCCCTACGTGGTAAAAGTTAGTCAAGCTGAAATTGATGCGCACAAAACCTCCTACAAACAAGTGGGTTATCAAATACCTGAAGGAATTAAAAACTGGCCTGCGAATGGTGATTCTACACTAAACATGTCACTAGATTTAGCTCCTTATAGAGATGTAAACAACAATGGTTGTTATGACCCTCACAATGGGGACTACCCTATAATTAAGGGAGATGAAGCACTTTATTGGATCAAACATTCTGCAGACCCTAACTTAAAGTTAGAGTACCATTACATGCTCTATGGATTTTACCGTCCAATAGATTTAGATATTAATCAAGTTGTATTTCTCGACTTTCGAATTATAAATCGTGAAAGTTCTAGAATCGATTCACTTAAAACTGGATATTTCATTGACTTGGACTTAGGCATTCCCTCTGATGATTATGTGGGTTGTGATAGCATCAACAATTCATTTTACGTTTACGATTCAGACACTGTATTGGGTAGTAATCCCCTTCAAAATCCTTATGGAAATAACCCTCCATTTATTGGGGTTAAATTTTTAAGTGACTCAATGACCAATTTTATCTCGTTTAATATTGGAGGAGGTCAAACTGGTGATCCTTCTATACCACTTCATTGGTATTATTATTTAAACAGTAGATGGTTAAATGGCAAACACCTCAAATATGGTGGTTATGGTTTTCTTAATTCAACTACAATAAATACCTCTTACATGTTCTCAGGAAATCCGCACATGCAAACCGGCTGGACCGAGGCAAATCCAGGAAATGGACAAAACCCTATTGCTCCTGGGGACCGAAGAGGAATAGCTAGTATCCCTTATTATTCATTAAATGCAGGAGAAAGTAAAACCATTAGTGTTGTACTTGGCTTTGGTCAAAAAGATTCAGTTCAAAGTTATTTGGAAAACTTTCCTGAAATGCAAAGAATTCTCAATCATGCTAAATCAGTTTGGGACACAATAAGTACAATTAGTCCCGATTACGGAAGTAATTACAATTGTACCTTAGTTGGATTAGCAGAAAACAATAGCCTTAAAGAAAGAGCAGAATTAAGCGTTTATCCCAACCCAAGTAATGGAATCACTCGCTTAAAATCGAAACAGGCCTTGCTCGAGCTACAAGTGTTCAATATGAGCGGAAAATTGGTTCTTCAGCAAAGGCTCAAAAACAAAGAAAATAGCTTTAATCTGTCTGCCTTTCCAGATGGAATGTATCTCTTAAGGGTACTAACTGAAGCCCAAAAATGGGAAAATCACAAATTAATTTTAGAAAGATAATTACCACTTTTCTTAACTTCGTAAAGTGATTGAACAGCTAAAAAAAGAATTCCAAAATTGGGGAGAAAGTGCTATATCAGCCTCCCCAAAAATACTCATCGGAATCGTTCTGCTGACCTTTTTCGCACTACTTGGCAGCTTAATTAAACGGCTATTTCTTAACCGTTTTAGTAAACGATTTTCGGATCAACTACTGGCTAAATTTTTAGGCAACCTGCTTTTTTGGGTATTTGTTGTTATTGGGTTTTTCTTTTTTCTAGACCAAATTGGATTAGGGAAAGCCGCGGCGGGTTTACTCGCCGGAGCTGGAGTTATGGCTTTTATCTTAGGCTTTGCTTTTAAAGACATTGGTGAAAACCTACTGTCTGGAATCATGCTCGCTTTTAGTCGTCCGTTTGACATTGGTGACACGATTGAAGTGAATGGTTTTACAGGAAAAGTGGATGCTTTAAACCTTAGAAACACACAACTCCGAACTTTTAACGGAAGAGATATTTTCATTCCCAATGCCAATATGATCAAAAATGTAATTGTGAATTACACTAGAGATGGCTTATTGCGTCATGATTTTGTTGTGGGTATTGATTATAACGAACCTATTGCTGAAGTGAGTAAACGTATTGACAATTGTTTAAAAGGTATTGATGATATTGTTCACTCAAAACCCTTGGAACCTTTTATTGTTATTCATGAATTTGCGACAAGCACGATTAATTTAAAAGTGCACTTTTGGATAAACTCGCTTGACTTTGTTGGTTCTTCTGTTTTGCTAAAAAGCAGAGTGATGAAAGAAGTGATTGAAACGCTAAGTCAAGCTGGAGTGAGTATGCCTGCAGATATTCACGAGCACAAACTTTACCAAGAAGACAAAGCAATTCCGATTGAATTAAAGAATCCAACTTAGTCTATTTCTTACTTTTTCTTCCTAAAAATAAGAGCACACAACCGACAACAAATGTTCCTATTTTAAACGAATAACTACTTTTAAAAGTAGACTCTAAAGCATTTGACGTATACTGAATATTTAAACCAGAAATAACTGCATAAATGATTAAGAGAAATCCAAGAAGGTAAAGTAATCTCGCTAGTGTCATTTTCTTTGTTTTAGACTAAAATAATTAATTCACCTTAAAATTAAAAGAGGCATCCGATTTTGAGCATGTCTTAATAACTCCATTCCAGAATACCCAAAGAGGAGAATATATTCCACAGCAATTAATATAAAATTCTCTTCATACAATTCTGTTTGGTAAGTAGCATAAGAGAACAACACTAAGAATGACCAAATAATAGCAAAAGTGTATTTGGTAAAAAGCGAGAGAAAAACCATTATACAGATGTACCAAGGATGTATAATCATTGCAAGTGAGTAGTAAAGGAAAAAAGCCATTAACATGGGTGTAAAAATCGATTTCAAATTGGGCCATTTCTTTCTCCATAATATGAAGATAATTCCAATAAAAGCTAGTTTAGACAAAATAGGACCTAAAGTTTGAATGGGATTATAACCAACCGCATTTTGCCAAATCCATCTGATTAAATAATAGATACTAGCATTGAATTCAAAAGTTGAAAAATAAAGATTCACAGAACTGAAAAAGTGCTCCCAAAATTGAAAGCTTTGAAAAGGAAACCACAAGACTAAGAATACAAATGCCGAAAACGCGTAGAACCAAAAGGGCTTCGGCCATTTCCAAAGCCTTAAAAACACAGGCAAAAGTATTAATGGAGTCAACTTGCAAGCAGCCGCAAACGCCCAGCTAAAACTGGCTAAAACCAATGTGTTTTTTTGTAACAAATAAATAGACAAAAGAAGAAAGAAGATTACAATGGCTTCAAAATGTAAATTGCCACTCAATTCAACAATGACTAAGGGATTTAATGCATAAATCAATGTTTTTTCACGATTCATGAAAAAAAGTTTCAAAAGCTTTGGTAAAAGATAAAGAGTACCGATTTCAGCCAGCAGAATGAGCAAACGCATACTTACTATTCCACCCCAAATTGAATTGGGGAACAAATAGGCAGCAAATGCATAAATATACTGCGCTATAGGAGGATAAATGGAATAATAGTTTGGACTATTCATGCCTGCTAATAAGCTTTGCTTAAGCGCAAATTCACCTTCAAATTCATGAGGAGTAAAATCGAAAGGATTAAAGCCATTGGCAATTAACTGTCCGTCCCACAGAAAGCGAAAATAATCATCAGAAAGACTTGGAATTGCCACTAAAAAAATCAGTCTAAATAAAACTGAAAGTCCAATTAGGTATTTAAATGACGGACGTTCTTTTCGCCAAGTAAGCATGATAAAATAGGCGCCAAATGGAATGGCAAAAGCTACAAGCAATTCTGCAAAATGGGAGCGATTAAGTCCGTAGCCAATCCAAAGATATGCTAAAGTGGAAATAAGCGCGAGACCAATCCACAAGCCCTTTTTCATCTGCTCACTTTTAAGCCATGCCAGAATGAAAGAAATGCAACATAACTAAAACCAACAAAAAGCATTAAATGAAATGGCATTAAACCATAATCTTGATATTGAAATCCAAGACGGATACCAAAGGCAAAATAAATTGCAAATACTAATTCTAGAAATGGAAGAAACGGAATTTGTTTACTTAGGTACTTATTTTGAAACCATTTTTCATTAGAACCTTCATTCAAGGCAAATTTTGGCGTTCGTAAAAAGGGGCTCTTTTTGCCAATATAACCTTCTAAAACTGCCCATGCATTGTGCAAGGACAAACCCATGGATACCGATAAGAAAACTGGAAATCGTACACAAAAATGAAGAAATGCTTTCCATTTATTGGTATACATTCTTTCCCAAGAAGTCCAATAAAAAAGAGCTAATATGGGTAAACTAATAATGAAGACACTTGCCAATAAAAAAAGAAGATGGTATTCTACAAAATAGTGCTTAATAACCAACATGGGAATGCTGAGCAAAGCCAATACAACGATGCAAAGAAAAACAGCGGAATTCATCAAATGAAAAACAGCATTTAACTTGGTAGTGAAGGGTAGGTTGTTCGCATTCAATACCTTTCCCAAATTCTTACGCACACATTCAGCAGCGCCTTTATTCCAGCGAAACTGTTGTGTTTTAAGCGCATTCATAGCAGCTGGAAGTTCAGCAGGAGTACCGAGTGATTCAAGAAATTTAAACTTCCAACCTTTTAATTGAGCACGATAACTTAAATCTAAATCTTCCGTTAAAGTATCCGCTTGCCAACCACCTGCATCAATTATGGTTTCCTTTCGCCAGACACCCGCTGTTCCATTAAAATTAATAAAATGTTGTCCTGCATTTCTACCTCCTTGTTCAACTGAAAAATGAGCATCTAATCCAAATGCTTGTAATTTGGTTAACCAAGAAAATCCTTCATTTAAATGTTCCCAACGACTTTGTACCATCCCAAGCTGTGGTGAATTAAAGGCCGGCATTGCTTGCTTTAAAAATTCTTTGGGTGGTAAGAAGTCTGCATCAAAAATGGCAATAAACTCCGCATCGGTTAATTCCAAACCATTCGCTAATGCACCTGCTTTAAATCCAGAACGATCTACTCGATGAATGTATTTTATATTCAGAGAATTACTTTTTAACTCCTTCACTTTTTTTTGTAAAATCGCTTGGGTTTCATCGGTTGAATCATCCAAAACTTGAATTTCTAGTCGATTATTTGGATAATCAATTTTGGCAACAGCTTCTAACAATCGATTGACCACATAACGTTCATTAAAAATGGGCAATTGCACACATACGCTTGGCCAATCTTGATTTTCTGAGTAAAGAGATTTTTCTACCTTGGCTTCTTGCTTGTACTTTTTATACTTAAACACCAGCTGCAATTGGATTAAACTGTAGCAAAAGATAAAAGCAAGTGCCAAACCATATATAACAATGAGAACTAGCTCCATAGGTCAATTTCAGAAGTCAAAAGTATTTAAATAGGGTGGCAATAATTTTATATCCTGCAAGGAAAGTTCCTTTTACAGTTCCGCTAATCTTGCTGAAGCCAATTCGATTTCTATAATCGACAGGAACTTCTATAAAACGTAATTTCTGCTTAGCCGCTTTTATTTGCATCTCTACAGTCCAACCATAGGTTTGGTCTTTCATGTTTAAATCTAATAAAGACTGATATCGAATGGATCTAAAGGGTCCTAAATCGGTAAATCGTGCACCATAAAAGAGCTTTAAAAGTGAAGTTGCAAGCCAATTTCCAAAAATTTGCGGAAAGGTCATACTTCCTTTTTCACGATTTCCTAGGGCTCTTGAACCAATAACCAAATCTACTTCATTGTCTAAAATGGGTTGAATTAGTTTAGGCATTTGTTCAGGATAATCAGAATAATCTGCATCTATAAAAACGACAATTTCAGTCGGATTTACCCTTTGATTTTTGACATAATCGATGCCTTTTAAACAAGCTCTACCATAGCCTTTTTCAGCTTCAAAAAGCACTGTCGCCCCAGCTTCTTCTGCCCTTTGAGAAGTTAAATCCGTTGAATTATTATTAACAACAATTACCTCATCTACCCATTTTTTTGGAATTTCATTAATCACTCTGCCCACTGCATTCTCCTCATTAAACGCAGGAATGATTACCACAATATACTTCTTCACTTAAAAATTCAATTTAACTCCATCATTACCCAATGTGATGGGATTTTCTGCATACCGACTTGCTTGAGCACCTTCTCCATTTTCGAGTTTTAACACTCCACGCGGACAAACCGCCGAACAAACACCACAACCCACACAAGAAGAACGCACAATATTTTGACCTCTCTGAGCATAGGCCTTCACATCAATTCCCATTTCACAATAGGTAGAGCAATTTCCGCAAGAAATACACTGACCCCCATTGGTGGTTATCCGAAATTTTGAAAAAAACCGTTGTTGAATTCCTAATATTGCCGCCATAGGACAACCAAAACGACACCATACTCGGCTTCCAAAAATGGGGTAAAATCCTGTCCCAATGACTCCGCTAAAAACAGAACCAATCAAAAAACCATAGGTACTTCGTAAAGTCTCTGCTTCAAATAAAAACAAAGAAGAATTCCCATTCCAAAAATGCATTCCAATTAATGAAAGGACGATTACTAAGTAAATACTTGCAGCAGCCTTAGCATCCTTTTTCAATTCCTGTCTTTTAAAAATAAAAATCAGAGTATAAACCAAACTCAATAAAAGCGCAACGGCAATTAAAAAAGCGTCTTTGGTTAGCCAATACTTTTCAGCATCGTAACCTAAGTAACTAGCTACTACAGCAGTTGTCATCACTACCACAAAAACCACTACTGAATGAATTACCCAACGCTCCACCTTCCAAGCAAATGTGCTTTTATCTGAAAGTTGGCGAAAAGGATCGCCTGCTGTTTCGGCCAAACCACCACAGCCACAAACCCAAGAGCAATACCAACGCTTACCGTATTTATAGGTTAAAATGGGTGTGATTACAAATATGGAAAGTATACCAAATACCAAAAGTGCAAGACCAATATCACCGGCTGAAATAAATTCATCGACCCGATATTGCTCGAAATTATAGTAATTCAAAGGCCAAATATTTTTCAAATCATAATAAGGAAGGCTAAAACCTTCCCCATTCAATCTGGCCATAAACTCTGGTATTAAAAAGGCGAATGCTGTTTGAAAAAACATTACACTCACCGTCCTTAATCGTTGATAAGGATTGTGTCGATATTTCCACAAATACTTGATTCCAAAAAATAAAATGGCAAGGGTATAAAGTGTTCCATAAACAAACCATTGCGAAGCCGGATTTCCACTTAAGGATTGACTTAACGGATCAAAAAATGCAATTAGACCGGTGTTCGTTCCTTCAGTTCTTAAACCTAGATAAACAGGAAAAAAATAGAGAACAATGTAAAATAACGTTAAGCTTAAAGTAGCTATCCAAGCCCAAAAACCCCTTGAACTGATAGACTTAAAAAACACTCCATCATTTTTAATTCCTGCACTTTTATTGGCGTAGGCAGCATAAGAAAACAGGCTTATACCTGTTGCAATTAAACCCAAACTGATGTATAACCAAACTGGGGATTGAATCACAGAGAAGTTTAAAGCAGATAGCAAAAGCACAAACAAACCGGTAAAACCCAAGACGGTTGCAAGCTTTTGAGTAGCATTTAAAGCTACTGGAGGGCCATTGCTTACGCCCATGCTATGTTCTACTTGATTTAACATTTAGTTCCTTTTTGCTTTAAATTTTTGATAAGCTTCTTGCACTTCTTTTTCATGTTTAGGATAAAATTCAGGATCAAAATTTGCTTGACCCAATTGCTGAATTACGGCATCAATTGTTTCTTGGTTTTTTATCCAACTATTCATTACCTCATGTCTTAAACGAATCCCAAATGCATTGATGCCCAAAAAGGTAAGGTTTTGTTTATGAAAAGCAAATTTCAAACACTTTTCTTGCTCTTTTGCTTCCCAATAAAAGTGAACTTCATCTTCATCAGGTTTTGAGGAAACTCGCCCATAAGTTTGATATTCCAAATCGAAGAATTTCGCCGAATTAAACCAAACTCCAGGTTTATAAGCCGTTCTATTTCCACAAATACTTTGAGCTACCGTTTCCCCCATCATCTTGCCAGTATACCAAACTTGCTCAATCTTCCCTCGATTAGTTGGATGTTGTTGAAACTCTGCACAATCACCAATCGCATATACTCCCGCTTCACTTGTTTCTAAATATTCATTTACCAAAACTCCTGCACTGCAAGCTATTCCAGATTGCTTCACAAAATCAATATTCGGTTCAACACCCGTGGTGATTCCTACAAAATCGCAATTGATTTCTTCTCCTGAATTGGTTTTTATGCTTTTCACTTTGCCATTCTCATCACCAACAATTTCTGCTAACTCTGTATTAAAGCGTAAATCCACTCCATGTTTGGCAATATGTTTAGAAACCAGATTCCCTTCTTCTTTCGGTAAAACACTGCCCCAAAAATGACTATCTCTCACTAAAAAAGTGACTGCTATTCCTCTACTTATGAGCATTTCAGCCATTTCGACACCTATTAAACCACCTCCTACAACAACAGCCCTCTTGCAATCTTGAGTGTTTTTTTGCATCAATTCTAAATCTTGCCATGAGTACAAGCCTTGCACTCCTTCTAGATCTTGACCTTTCCAATTAAAAAAACGAGGTTTTGAACCAGTTGCAATTATTAATTCGTCAAAGTTTAAGATTTCTTGATTTGAAAAATGAAGCTGCTTTTTCTTTGCATCTATCCTTTCCACATGAGCGGATTTCAATTCAATCTTGTTTTTTTCCCAAAAATGGTCTTCATAAGGTTTGATATGTTCAAACTTCATATGCCCCATATAGACGTACATTAGCGCTGTTCTAGAAAAAAAATGAGTGCTTTCTGAAGAAATTAAGGTGATTTTATAATCAGTCTGTTTTCGGATATGCCTAGCGGCAGTTACTCCCGAAATTCCATTTCCTATAATTGCAATGTGCTTCATTTTAACAGCCCTCTAAGGTAAAGATATTTAGTATACTTGTTTACTGCCTTTGAGGCTTCAATACAAATTGCTGTAAAACATCCCATTTGAAAACTTTAGAAAAAAATTCAGGCTTATTCTTATCGCTAATTCTCCTATTAGGTTTGGCTTTATATTGGAATTCTTTGCAATTTGAATTCCTTGTTAATTTTGATGATGACAAACTGATTTTAGAAAGCGAAGCGAACAAGAGTCTTTCCATGGAGAATTTGAAAGCCCTTTTTAGCGATGCGGTATTTGGCTTGTATCATCCCATTACATCCTTAACTTGGGCTATTGAACATCAACTTTATGGATTTAATGCTAAATGGTTTCACTTGACCAATATCCTTTGGCACCTGCTAAATACGGTTTTAGTTTTCTTTTTGAGCAAGCAATTTTTAAAACGATCAGATTGGAGCTTGGCAGTTAGCCTACTTTTTGTGGTTCACCCCATGCACACCGAAAATATCGTTTGGCTATCGGCTCGAAAAGACTTGGTATATGGCTTTTTCTTTTTATTGGGTCTACTTAGCTATTTGAAGTACCTTTCAAGCCAAAAAGTCCTTTTTTATTTACTAATGGTAATTGCATTCATCGCTTCGCTATTTAGCAAGTCCAATGCGGTGGTATTTCCAGCTGTTTTGATTCTTATTGATTTATTTCAATTCAAAAACTTCAAGTGGAAATATGTGTTAAACAAGATTCCACTATTTATTCTAAGTGGCATATTCATTTTCATCACTTTAAAAACTCAAGATGATGCAGGATTCATAAAAACTTTTGCTAGCGATTATACTTTTCTAGATCGCATTCTCATGGCCATTTATAGTCTAGCCTACTACTTAGTTCGTTTGTTTTTACCCTTTGAATTAAGCCCAAAGAATTTATATCCAAGCAAAAATGACTTCTTACCTCTTGCATATTATGTAGCACCACTCATTTTAGCAGCATTTGCTTACTTCATTTATCGCTTAGCTAAAAAAGAAAGCATTGTTTGGTTTGGAGTTCTCTTCTTCTTAATCATTATTGCGCCGGTGCTTAAAATCATTCCTACTGGGAATGATATCGTTTCCAATCGCTATGTTTACCTTCCTTACATTGGTTTATACCTAGGAATAAGCATGCTCATATTTAAGTATGCTGCAAGATGGTCGAGGTATCTTTTATTTGCATTCGCAATTGCCTTTACGCTCTATTCTTTTAAATATCAATCAGTTTATGAAAACAGCTATACCGTTTGGAGTAGTGTGATTGAAACCAATGAAGGAAATGCTTGGGGACAAGCCATGGCCTATAACGAAAGAGGGCAAATTCAGCTTAAGAAAGGGCAAAGTAAAGCTGCCTTTAGAGATATACAAAAAGCTTTGGAGCTAGAACCTACATTAGCTAGAGCACTGATGAACCGAGCACTTATTTGGGATCGAGAAGGACAAAGTCAAAAAGCACTAGAAGATTTAAACTCACTTCTTGCCATTGAGCAAGAAAATGTAGATGCTCTAAAACTGAGAGGCGTAGTCTATGGGAAAATGCAACAAACCGATTTAGCTATTGAAGACTTCAATAAAGCTATTGAACTGGCACCCAAAAACACCGAATTGTTAAATAATAGAGGGATTGCTTATTCCATTAAAGGGAATCATGAAAAGGCTTTGGCAGATTTTAATAAAGCCATTGAATTGGCTCCACTTTCTATGCAATTTAAGGTAAATCGCGGCAATCTATATGTTGCTATGAATGATGGTGAAAGCGCTTTAAAAGATTATTTATGGGTATATGAGAAAGAGCCTTCTTCGATTCAAGTTGCTTATCCATTGGCTAAATTGTATTTAGAACTTGACAAAGTAAAGCAAGCCAAAGAAGTCTTAAAACCCTTTACCTTGAACCAACAGCAGGCTTCTGAAGTTGCTCAACGTTTATTTATTGACAGTTTAGCTGCCTACAGTATTCCCTATTTTACAATTGCCATTGGAAATCCAGCTTTACGCGATCAAAGTTTGTATCAGAGAGCTCAGGCTTACAAGCAAATTGGAGAAAGCCAAAACGCCATTGATGATTTGTTAGCCATCTTAGAAAACATGCCAAGTGGACAAATTTTTTATGAGATTGGTAGTTTATATTGGGAAATTAAAAATGCTGAAAAAGCCTGTGAATTTTGGCAAGAAGGTGCAATTCGTTCGCATGAGGCTTGCAAAAGCTTGGTTTTAAAATACTGTTCTTAAAACTTAAATGCATAAGTGACTTTATACGTCCAGTTGTCTTTAAAGTCTTCAAAAGAATAGGCACCATAACGGTAGTAAGCTCCTAAGCCAAGATTAAGAGACTCAAGTATTCGATCCAATTGAATCCCAGATTCAAAAAACCCCTTATCCATTGTTTTAAAATCTACGTTTTGATGATATCCCTGATGACTCATTTCGCCCCATCCAAAAGCACTGACTAAGGCTAATTCTGGCTTAAAATAATTGCTTTTTAAAAGCAAATTCTTAAAGCTATGTTTGAAAAATACAGAAACATAGCGATCATGATAAAACTCATTAGGTAGAACGGATTGAAAGCTAAAATCGGAAGCAATTCTCAGATCTTCATTAAAACTACCTCTTGAACGATAGAGCATTCCAAGAGGAATGGCCTTATCAATATAACCCGCATTGATACGAAGGGTATTAAACCCTAAATTCCTGATTCTGCTATTTTTCTCCATTTTCACATCCACCCGATTGAAGTCATAATCGGCAAATTCTAACCCTGAAAATCCCCTTGTATACTTAAAATGAATCACAGGATACTCATAACTTACAGGCGTTTTTATGCCAAACATTTCAATCAATTTTTCTCGAAAAGCGAAGCGCACATTCACCCCTGTTTGTAAAACACTGTAATGTTGAAATGGATTACGAACTCCTTCGCTCATAAATCGGTAATCAGAGGTAATACGTCGATTTTGAATATTTCCAAAAAAGGTAAATTGAAAATCACGAATAAAGTGAGTTTCTAATTGAAAGGAAAAATCTTCCACTTGATCCATTCTAGTGATTAAAAGCTTTTGAAAACTCTCTGTTGAAAAAGGACTCATTCGGTCATTATAAAATTGAGTCCCTCCAAATTCAACCACATCTTTAGCATATGAAAAAGTGGTGGCAAAGTGATTCTCCCAATGTGGATTTATTTTTAAATGACCTCCATATTTCCATGCTTGATCTTTAAAACCATAGGCTCCATAACCACCTAACCTAACATACTTTGATACCTTGTCGTTTGTTTCTGCACCTAAACCCAAACGAAAACCTTCGTAGCCATTGTAGTCTATCAATCGCTTAAGTAGTAAATCAATTGGTCCAATTGGCACAGCTCCTTTGAACAACACTTGGTACACTTGTACTTTTTTATCCAAATTGATTTCATTTCCAATACTATCCATAAAATGGTAAGTCTGTAATTCCTTTTCATCTAAGGGATTTTCACGGTAAGCTGCCCAAAAACTACTATCTTTTTTACCAGCATCTTCTTGCATTTTTAAAACCACATTACCCAATTCCTTTTGACTCAATTTAGACTTGAGTTTTATATTCTTAATGTAAGAACGTCCTTCTGCAAACATTTCAAAATTCTCTAGCTCTAAGCTGTTAAAGACCAATTTTGTGTTTAGCTGAACAGGAAACCACTGCTTGCCTTCTACTTTCTCATACAATTGTTGTATTTGAACAGCAATGTCTTCTTCTTCAACTGTTTTAGCTACAAAGTTCTTTACCGCAAAACCATCGGTATGTATGCTTAAAAAACCTTTTAAACCATCAAAATTCTTTCCCGTTCTTGGCTGAAATGAAATGGTAAAAACACTATCATTCCCTTCATACAAGGTGTCTTCAATGATAAATAAATACTTGTTTGTACTTCCTTTACTTAGGGGACTTAAATAGGCATAACTGAGTAATTTAATATAATCTGCATACAGCGAAAAAGATTGTAATTGCGTTCCTATGAGAGTAAAAATGGGCGTTTTCATTCCTGAAATTCGTGATGCGGTAACTACCTCTTTGGTGTGACTGGGTGGAATATGATTCCGTTCGGTCACCGATTCCATCATTAAAAAATGTGATTTTTCAATATACTTCAAGTCATCATAACTTAAACTATCTAACTTTTGGATAGAATCTGGTAAGGCAGCATAAGCACTATCTGGACTAGCTGTAAAAATCAGTTTATTGTAAGATTCGTAGAAAAATTCAGTCGCAACTTCCGGATTATTAATCTTTCGGTTTTCAATCGCTAAATTGATAATTCGATGAGCCGGGTTTTCCCCAGGTAAAATTTCTACCTCGGCCAATTTAAAAGTACTTGGAACTAAAGAAATGAGCTTTTCTTCTTTTAGTCGTTTTGTACTAATCATTTTGGTCTGGTAACCGATGTAAGAGATTTGTAAAGAGTCGACAGCTTTAGTTGATTGAAACTTAAAGTTTCCATCAATATCAGTGGATGCACCCATTTTATCCGTCTTGGCTACTAAGTTTACAAAAGCAAGCGGCTTCTGGCTTAAACTATCAACAATGGTTCCTTGATATACGTGCTGAGCCTGACTATAAAAACATACGCCAAGCAAGAAAAGAGATAGTAGTATTCTCATGGTTTAGTAAATGTAATTTCATTTAAAACTATCTATTACAACAACCGTACCTTTACAAAATGAAAGGAAGATTTTTTGATAACATACAGTTTATAAAACGCACAAGTGTTCGAAGACTCTTCAATACCTTTAAAATTTGGTTTAGCTTTATTGTCTCCAAAACCTTTAAAATAAATTGGCATTGGGGTACTCCCTTAGCCATTGCAATAGAACCAACGACTGCATGCAACCTAGGTTGCCCCGAATGCCCAAGTGGCTTAAAACAATTTACTAGAGCCACCGGTAATTTAAAAGAAGAATTTTTTCAAAATGTCATCGACCAGGTGGCTAAAGAAACCTATTACCTCACCTTTTACTTTCAAGGGGAACCCTTTATTAACCCCAAGTTTTTAGACATGGTGGTTTATGCGCATCAAAAAAACATATACACAGCCACCTCTACCAATGCGCACTTTTTAAACGATAAAAGTGCTAAGCGAACGGTGGAATCTGGTTTAGATCGCTTAATCATTTCCATAGATGGCACCACTCAAGAAACGTATGAGAATTATCGAGTAAATGGAAAATTAGAAAAGGTGATTGAAGGCACTAAAAATATCATCAAATGGAAAAAAGCACTAAAGTCGAAAACCCCACATGTAATTTTTCAATTTCTAGTAGTTAAGCCCAATGAACATCAGATTGAAGATGTGTATAAACTGGCTAAAGAATTGGGTGTAAATGAGGTTAAATTAAAAACCGCTCAAGTATATGATTATAAGCATGGTAACCCTCTAATCCCAACAATAGAGAAGTATTCGCGTTATAAGAGTATGCCAGATGGTACTTACAAAATAAAAAACAGCCTCGATCGTCATTGTTGGAAATTGTGGCATTCATGCGTTATAACGTGGGATGGAAGAGTGATTCCTTGTTGCTTTGATAAAGACGCCGATTATAGCATGGGTGAACTTACAAATGAATCCTTCCAAGAAATTTGGAAAGGCGAAACCTACCAACAATTCCGTAAAACCCTGTTTAAGGGAAGAGAAGAAATTGACATTTGTAAGAACTGTTCTGAAGGCACAAAAGTTTGGGCTTAAGTACATTGAATATAAAAGTACTTCAATTCAAATTTGAAAAAATTGATTGTTGAACATAACACAAATGCATCATGAAAAAAAGTAGCAAGATTATCATAGGAATTGTAGTCATACTTGTGGCAATAAGAATTGCCTTGCCCTTTATCATTAAAGATTATGTAAACAAAGTGCTACAAGATATTGATGGCTACGAAGGTTCCATCGATGGGGTTGGTTTGAGTTTGATTCGAGGAGCTTATCAAATTCATGGATTAGAACTCTTTTCAGTAGAAAAAGAAATTAAAACTCCTTTTGTAGCCATAAAAACCATTGACATTTCACTAGAATGGAAAGCCTTATTAGATGGAGCTATTGTTGGGGAGATTGTATTGGAAGAGCCGGAATTAAACTTTGCAGCTTCTGCTGATGAAGGAGTTCAAACTGGGGAAGAAAATGATTGGACAGAAACCATAACAGACTTATTACCGCTTCAGATTAACCGCTTTGAAATTAAAAATGGTAAAATCTCTTACCTAGATGAATTTGTTGAACCAAAAGTGAACCTATACTTCAATGGGTTAAATGCCTTGGCTACCAATTTAAGTAATGCGACTCATAGTGGTGAAAATTTACCTTCTCACATTACTGCCCAAAGTACTTCAATTGGCGATGGAAAATTTAATGCCGAAATGGACATTAATATTCTAAAAGAATTACCAGATTTTGATATGAATATCAGTCTAGAAAATGTTGATATTCCTGCTTTGAATGATTTTTTTAAAGCTTATGCCAACGTAGATGCAGAAAGTGGTGGCTTTAGTTTTTACACCGAATTGGCCTTAATTGATGGCGAAATGGAGGGTTACTTTAAACCTTTAACCGATGATTTGCGCATATTGCGTTGGAGACAAGAAGAAGAAAAATTTTGGGGCAAGGCTTGGGAGGCCTTGGTAGGCTTAGCTGCTAATCTAGTGGAAAACCCGCGTAAAAATCAAATTGGAACCAAAGTACCGATTTCAGGAAAGGTAGAAGATACCAATGTAGGTACATGGAAAGCCTTGACACGTCTGCTCAAAAACGCCTATTTAAAACCTTTGCAAAGGCAAATTGACCAAAGCATAGAAGTAGATCGAAAAACGATTATAAATAAGGAGAATAAAAAGTAAAAAAAGCCCCGAAACAAAACTTCGGGGCTTTTTAGTTTATGGATTTCTTTAAATTACTAGATTAAAACATTGGTAATTAGTCATTACAACTTACACCTTCATAATGTCTGCTTCTTTCACCTCTAGTACATGGTCTACCTTAGCAGAATATTTGTTTGTCAATTCTTGAATTTCTTCTTCAATGCCTTTGGCTTGGTCTTCAGATAAGCCGTCTTTCTCCAATTTTTTCACTTCATCGTTGGCATCTTTACGCGCATTTCGGATACTTACCTTGGCATGCTCCCCTTCTGACTTGGTTTGTTTCACCAAATCTCTTCTGCGTTCTTCTGTAAGCTGCGGGATATTGATTAAAATCATCTCTCCATTGTTCTGAGGGTTCAGTCCCAAATTGGAGTTAATGATGGCTCTTTCAATTGGCTCAAGGGTCGATTTTTCCCAAGGTTGAACCGTAATGGTTCTTGCATCCATGGTAGAAAGGTTAGCCACCTGACTAATGGGTGTATTGGCTCCGTAATATTCTACCATTACACCATCAAGCATACTTGGGTTTGCCCTACCGGCTCTAATTTTTGTTAATTCCTTATTCAAGTGGTCAATGGCTGCTTGCATCGATTCTTCTGCAGCTTCTAAAATAATATCTATTTCCTCTTCCATGGTTTTGCTATTTTGAGTGCGATGAAATTAAGAAATTAATCAGTTTTAGTACTTAAAACTCCACGAGTGTACCCACTTCTTCTTTCCCACAAACTACCTTTTTCAAATTTCCTTTGGTATTCATATCAAATACCACAATCGGTAATTTGTTTTCATTACACAAGGTAAATGCTGTTAAATCCATCACGTTTAAGCCTTTTTCATAAACTTCAGTGAAAGAAATCTTATCGTACTTCACAGCGTTTTCGTTCTTCTCAGGATCTGAATCGTAAATACCATCCACACGAGTTCCTTTTAATATCACATCAGCTTCTACTTCAATGGCTCTCAAACTTGCAGCTGTATCTGTTGTAAAATAGGGGTTACCGGTTCCTGCTCCAAAAATAACGACTCTGCCTTTTTCCAAATGCCTAACCGCTTTTCTTCGAATATAAGGCTCAGCAATTTGCTCCATTTTAATGGCGGTTTGCAAACGGGTATACACATCAATTTCTTCTAAGGCAGACTGCAGAGCCATGCTATTAATTACCGTTGCAAGCATGCCCATGTAATCACCTTGAACGCGTTCTATACCACCTTCTGTAGCTTGAATACCTCTAAAGATATTTCCACCTCCTATTACAATGGCTACTTCAATTCCTTCGTCAACAATACTCTTGATTTCTTCGGCATATTGATTCAAACGATTGTGATCAATTCCAAATTTTTTTTCACCCATTAGGGCTTCTCCACTTAGTTTTAGAAGGATTCTTTTGTAACTCATATTGAAAGGGGTTTTTACAAAATTAAGTCAAATTTTAGCTGAAATAAACCCATCAAAAAAATGATGGCAAAAAAAAGAGAGAATTAAAAAATTCTCTCTTTACAATCAATTAAACCAATGAGCTTCGTTTGAAGTCGCTAACGGTTAATTCTTTATCTACAGATTTTAAATACTCTGCAACACTTTTTTTGTTGTCAACAAAATACTGCTGATTCAAAAGTGTATTCTCTTTGTAATACTTCTGTAATTTACCTTGAGCAATTTTATCAACGATGTTTTCAGGCTTTCCTTCTTTTAAAGCTTGCTCCTTTCCAATCTCCAATTCTCTCGCTTTAATTTCATCGCTTACGCTATCTTCGTTCAAAGCAACTGGATTCATAGCTGCAATTTGCATTGCTACATTCTTTCCAGCTTCTTCAACACCGTCAGCATCTTTACTCATTGCTACAATCGCAGCTGTTTTGTAACCTGGGTGATTGTATGCAATTACTTTATCAGAACTTACTGTTGCAATCTCGCCCAAATCAATCTTCTCACCGATTTTTCCTACTTCTTCAGTAATTTTTTCAGCTACACTTTGATTCGCATCAAACTTCAATGCTTTCAGATCTTCAACAGAACCTGGCTTTTCATTCAATGCAATGTTTAAGATGCTTTTAGCAACACCAACAAAGTCTTCGTTTTTAGCTACGAAATCTGTTTCACAATTCAACATAATCATAGCAGCATACTTCTGGTCTTCTGTAGTAGCAGCAATAACAACACCTTCATTGGCATCACGATCACTTCTCTTTTCAGCTACTTTTTGACCTTTTTTACGAAGAATTTCGATTGCCTTGTCAAAATCACCTTCAGCCTCAACTAAGGCTTTTTTGCAGTCCATCATGCCTGCACCAGTTTGCTTTCTTAATTTGTTTACTTCAGCAGCAGTTATTTTAGCCATTGCCGTATAAATTTTATAGGTTAAATTATTTTGATTCTTCTTTTTCTGCTACTGCTTCTTTCTTTTCAGCAGTTGCAGCTTGCGACTTTTCTTTTGCCGCTTTGTTCTTGTCTTTTTCTCCCTGACGCTCATCAAGACCTTCTTTTACTGCGCCACAAACAATAGATAAAAGTTTGTTGATTGAAGCAGCAGCATCATCATTTGCAGGAATTGGGAAATCAACTTTTGTTGGATCAGAGTTGGTATCAACGATTGCAAAAGTTGGGATATTCAACTTTTTCGCTTCAGCAACTGCAATGTGCTCCTTCATGATATCTACTACAAAAAGAGCTGCAGGTAGTCTGCTTAAGTCAGCAATACTTCCTAAATCTCTTTCCAATTTCGCACGCTGACGTGTAATTTGTAATCTTTCTCTTTTAGAAAGTACGTCAAACGTTCCGTCTTTCATCATATTATCGATAGAAGACATTTTACGAACTGCTTTTCTGATGGTAGCAAAGTTGGTTAACATACCACCTGGCCAACGCTCTGTTACGTATGGCATACCAGTTGGCTTTACGTTTTTCTCTACTACTTCTTTTGCTTGCTTCTTTGTAGCTACAAATAAGATTTTCTTTCCTGACTTCGCGATTTGCTTCATTGCAGCAGCAGCATCGTCAAGCTTAGCAGCTGTTTTGTTCAGGTCAATGATGTGGATTCCATTTTTCTCCATAAAAATGTATGGAGCCATTTTAGGATGCCACTTTCTTTTTAAATGTCCGAAGTGTACTCCGGCGTCTAATAACTCTTTGTAATCAGTTTTTGCCATTTTGCTTTTGTGTTTACATTCATATTAAAATAACAATTGCAGAGTAGTGAATAAATTCAGTCTCTGCAATTTTGATACTAAACACACCTTTCGGTGATGACTGTTTGGTATATATTGTAGTTCCTGAACCGCAATTAACGCTTGCTGAACTGGAATTTCTTTCTTGCTTTCTTTTGTCCTGGTTTTTTACGCTCTACCATTCTTGGGTCACGTGTCATCAAACCTTTCTCTTTCAATGCAGGCTTATTTTCTGCATCAATCTCAACCAATGCTCTAGACATGGCCAATCTTAAAGCTTCCGCTTGACCAGTAACTCCACCACCGCTTAAGTTTGCCTTTACATCATATTGTCCTTCAGTATCCGTCAAAGCGAAAGGCTGAGTGATTCTGTATTGCAAAGCAACCGTTGGGAAATACGTTTTAAAGTCTTTGCCATTTACAGTTACATTACCTTTTCCTTTGGTTAGGTAAATTCTAGCAATTGACTTCTTTCTTCTACCAAGTGTATTAACTACTTCCATGTATTATTTGATTGAGTCTAACTTTAATTCTTTTGGTTTTTGAGCTTCAAATTGGTGCTCAGTACCTTCTACTACGTGAAGATTGCCAAACAAGGCTCTTCCTAATCTATTTTTTGGAAGCATTCCTTTCACTGCTTTCTCTACTACAGCGATTGGCTTTTTAGCAAGCATTTGAGCAGCTGTAATGGTCTTTTGACCACCTGGATAACCAGAATGAGTGATGTAAGTCTTCTCATCCATTTTATTACCAGTTAATCTGATCTTCTCAGCATTAATCACAATAATATGATCTCCACAATCTACATGAGGAGTATAATAAGGCTTATGCTTTCCTCTTATCATTTTTGCCACCTTTGAGGCCAAACGACCTAAGGTTTCATTTTCTGCATCTACCACATACCACTCTTTTTTCACAGTGGCCTTATTGGCTGAAATCGTTTTGTAACTTAAGGTATCCACAACAATACTCGCTTTTACTTAATGTATAAATATAGTATCCCCTTAAAAAGGGGCTGCGAAGTTAGAACTTATTTTTCTGACAGACAAGCACTTTTTTCGAAATTTATCTTCTTTCTCCTTTCTGAAGAAAAAAGGAGGAATTGCTTGTATTTTCCTCCTTTGCACTTGCTACTATTTAATTATTAACAGCATCAATCAAAATTAATCATCCATTTTGACATGGCTTTAATCATTCTTAATCTCCTCTGTTAGGTTTAATTTATGCACTAAACAGCTCTTTAAATCATCTAACGTAAATTGATTCATTTCTTCCGCAGATATAAAAAGTTCGATTTGACTTCCTTCTTTTAGAAAGACCGCTGGCAATTTCTCTTTTATGCCATAGGATTTCCATTCATCTTTATGTAAAAATTGCATTTTCAAAGGAATTTGCTTTTTAAATTCAGCCCATTCTTCTTTTATACCCCAGTAACCATAAGTAATATCACAAAGGCTACAAGGATATGTTTTTGGTGAAACGATTTTATGGAGTGTATCTAAATAGGCATTTAGTTTTCCAGAGTTGGCGTTATACACAAAAATGAGTTCTTTATTATGGGAAGTATCTTTCATTATTTCTCCCACCATACTTTCGAATTAATGGTATTTCCTCCCAATCTAGAAATGGCTTCTCCCAGATTTACAGCATTTGTTGCTTGTTCATTTTCTGGATACAAGTAACGAACTGGATACTGATCATTGTTAAAATTATCAGGTCCGGGGGTTAGCGCTGGAATACCTGTTCTGCGAATATTAAACCAAGCTTCGTGACCATTGGTATTTAACATCAACCATTTTTGAGTAAGAATTTTAGTCAGATTATCTGTCCCATACGCTACATTGGTGCGAGTTAAATAATCTGTAGGCATGGTCACCTGATAATATTCAAAACTTGCTCGAATTCCCTCTTCGTAAAATTGTTGCGCATTTCCAGAGATATACCCTCTTTCAACTGCTTCCGCCAAAGCAAATTGCAATTCTGCATATTGCATAAATTGCGCATCAATTCCATTTGGAACATCTCTAAAAATAGCTCCAAAAAGTGAAATTTCATCTCCTTTAATCCCTTTTGCGGCTATGGTTTCTCTACTTTGACCATTCAACAAACCCTTAAATTCAGGGGTTCCGGCTAGCACACTAGCCTCGGTTGGTTTATACAACACATTTACTCTAGGGTCATCCCATGCCTTTAAAATCGAATCAACGGTTAATGTCATTCGATGCTCTTGATACAAACCCAAACTAGCATTACTCATGGGAAACTGATTTGGTGCGGAGCTCAAATAAGGCAAGACTGCATTATCTGCATTAGACTGCATGATATCTGTTGAAGTAGATAATGCTTGCAAAGCTGTAAAATCTGTTATTCGCTTAGAAATACGCAAATAATACCTTACCCTAAGCGCATTGGCAAATTTCACCCATTGATTCAAGTCATTGTTAAATAAGATATCTCCTCTAATTTTTCCACTTGTTGTTTTTAAAGTAGCAGCGGCATTAGCCAGCACGGCCAAAATTCCTGTATTTGGATCTGTATAAATGGCTTCCTGTGTATCGTACTTTGGAGTATAATTTCCCGACTTTGCCTGCAAGGCTTCCGAATATGGAACATCTCCCCACATGTCGGTTAGTTGCGAAAACAAGTAGCTCCTTAAAATATCACTCACCGCATTATAGGCAGCATTGGTTTTTTCATTGGTTTTAATAGACTCTAAATCATTTAACAAGCCATATAAGGTATTCCAATAATCGGCATTAGAGCCCATTTCATAACGGTCAATTCGCTCAAACTCTACACTTGCAGCAAACTGAGTTAAATAGTTTGACAATCGAAATCCTTGATTGTAGGTATTTTGATCAGCCGCTACTGAAATAACATTAGACAGTAAAAACTCTGGTTCAATTTGGACTGGAGAATTTGGATTCTCATTGATTTCTTCAAAATCTTTGGTACAGGCCACCATGGCTATGATGGCGATACATATATATATTAATTTTTTCATTTTCATTGTTTTTAAAAGGATGTTTTAAGACTAAAACCAAAACTTCTGGTTGATGGGTAAGACATATCTTCTACTCCATAAGTAATGTTTCGGTCTTGAAAACCATTCAACTCAGGATCAACATGTGGATTTTCGGTAAACAGCAGTAAATTGCTTCCTACAAAACCGACTCTCATGTTCTGAAATCCTATTTTTTCACAAAGCTTTTCGGGAATTTCATAGTATATACTGACTTGTCTCAGCTTCACATAAGAGGCATCATAAATGGCACTTTCTTCATTTCCACGATCATAAAATGCATTGTAATATGAACTCGCTTGTACATTCACATCATTGGGAACATATTGCGGATTGGCGTCTGTTCCGATGTTCATCACACCGTCACCTACGATTCCTCCCTCTCTGCCTTCCAAAGTTTCTTCCAACACCCCAGAAGTGCTACCTAAAGCCTTGGTACGAGAAACAAATATTCCTCCATAACGCCAATCAACCAACACTCCTACGGTAAAAGCTCCATAAGAAAACTGATTGTTAAAACCCATGCTAAAATCTGGATTATAATTTCCAAGCAACCTCAGCTCATCATCTTGCACAGGTAAACCATTCTCATACAGAATCTCTCCATTTACTTTCACAAAACCAGTTCCATACATATCGCCTACTCTACCACCTTCGGAAGCGATGTAGAAAACGGTATTTGAGCCACCACCACCGGCAAAAAAGGAAGCAGTTCCTGTAACATATTGATCAACCCCTTCTGGTAGTTTAGTCACTTCAGATCGGTAAGTTGAAAAATTAACCGATGAATTCCATTTGAACTTTTCAGTTTTCACAATGGTGCCGCTCAACCTTAGCTCTAAGCCTTGGGTTCTAACCTCTCCTCCATTTTCTATGATACTGGCAAAACCAGCAGCTTGAGAAATCGGTCGACCAATAATTTGGTTAATGGAAGTATTCTGATAGGCAGAAACATCAAATTGCAGGCGATTTTTATACAACCAAATTTCAGAACCTACTTCAAAGGCGTTCAAACGCTCTGGTTTCAAATCGGCATTTTTTAATTCATTCCCGTTGGTTACCCTTGTAGAAGAACCATAGTTTTGATTAAATTGAAAGGTATTATTTAGTTGATAAGGGTCGGTGTCATTCCCGACAGAAGCTGCATTAAATCGAACTTGCAAATAGCTAATTTTTTCGGGTAAAGACAGCATATTTGAAAGCACATAACTTACACCAGCAGAGTAGTAACCAAATGAATTATTGTCTTCAGGCAATGTTGAACTCCAATCGTTTCTGTAGTTTAAATCAAAGTACAGAATGTCTTTATATTCAAAATTGGCTATGCCATATAAACTATTGATTCTACGGTCAAAATACTCTGAATTTCCAGTAATTGGAACCCTAGAATTCGCAATGGAATAAACCCCCGGAACTGCTAATTGAGCAGCTGTGGCATAGGTGTATTCAATTTCTTGATCAAAACGGTTACCTCCGGCTGAAAGCGTATAGGCCCAATTTTCATTCAAGGCATCTTTATAGGTCAATAGGTAATCAAAATTGGTTTCTAAAAAACGCACATTATCTTCTCGATAGCTTCCAAACGGATTTCTATTAGTTGAAAAAGCTCTCCTAAATTCCCTTTGGTCATTATGAGCATCAATACCACCTCTTATTGTAAAATTTAGCTTCTCATTAATATCATAAGAAGCGGAAGTATTTCCTAACACTCGATTCTTGTTAAAGCTATTGGTGTTTTCAAATAAGGTTAAGTAGGGGTTGGTTAGCCATAAGTAATTGATGTCGTAATGCTGAACACCTTCTAATCCAGCTTGCCAGTAATTTTTCATAGCTGCAATATCAGCCTGCCTACCAGTCCAGTTAAAGCCATATTGCACATTTTCGTAACCATAACCCAAGTTTGCTCGATTGTCACTTCGACTGTTGATGTAGTTTAAAAATCCTCGAACTTTTAATCTGGGATTTAAAGTTTGGTCAAAGCTTAGTGCTAATCCATCACGATCTAGGTTGGTATTTGGGATAACACCCTCATTTCTCAAATTATTATAAGAAAGCCTAAAACCTCCTTCATCTCCTCGATTGCTGATTGCGATACTGTGCTGAGAAGTAACTCCTGTCTCGTAAAAATCGCGCACATTATCTGGTCTTGAAACCCAAGGTGTAGGTGTTATCTCTGTGTACGAACCATCGGCAAAAGTTCTTGCTTGCACATCTCCAGCTCTTACTGGATTTCCGTCAATATCGGTTGAAGGACTATCAAATTGTTTGATAAGTAAGCCTTGGTCTAAGGCAGGACCATAACTACTTAAACCACCGTCAGCAGTACCACCACCAATACCATTTTCAAAAGAATAAGCTCCATTGCTTCCTCCTCCATACTTGTTTTGATAATCTGGTAAAGTCAATAAACCTTCAAAAGTCACCGAACTGCTTGTCGTGATTCCTAAACCTTTTTTTGCTTTGCCATTTTTAGTCGTAATTAAAACCACTCCATTTGATGCTCTAGAGCCATATAAGGCCGCAGACCCTGGTCCTTTTAAGACTGTAATAGACTCCATGTCTTCAGGGTTTAGTTCAGAAGCTCCATTTCCATAATCTACTTCTTGCAAAGCACCATCGTTAGTCAAGTCTGAAGTAATTTGTTGGTTTCGAATTGGAACTCCGTCCACCACAAATAGAGGTTGATTATTACCACTCAATGAATTTTCTCCACGTATAATGATTCTTGAAGAAGAACCCGTTCCTGATGACCCATTAGTGATTTGAACACCAGCAACTTGTCCGGCCAAAGAATTAACCACATTGGGCAATGGCACTTCTACCAATTCTTTAGGACTCAATTTAGAAATGGAAGAAGACATCGATTGTTGATCTCTTTTAATACCTAGAGCGGTGATAACAACCTCATTCAGCTCATTAGCAATTTTTGTAAAGGAAATGGTTTCGGGAATTTCACCACCAACAACTTCAATAATTACAGGCTCGAAACCAATAAATGAAATCTGAAGACTTAAATTCTGCTTATCAGATTTTAGGGTAAATTTTCCCATAATATCCGTTAAGGCATAGTTTTGTGTCCCAATTTCTTGGACAGTTGCTCCGGGAACTGGCTTTTGTTCCAAATCCAGGACTTGGGAAGTGTAAGTAAACTGTTGCGCGTTGACTGCCAAGGACAGACAACTGAACAAGAGTAGTAGAAAGTTTCTCATAATCATGTAGGGTTAGTTAAAAATTTAAAAGGGTTTGAGCAGCTTCCTCTAGTAAGCTTTCTCGTTTTGATAAATTAATTTCGAGTGGCAATTGTGCTAGACCTAAAATTCTGCGCATAATTTCTGCGGCGGCATGGGCCTCCATCAATTTTGTATCTAGTTTTGCCTTTGATTGGTATTGCTGAATGGCTTTTGAAATCAATTCTTCTGATTGATTTGCCATTTTTAAGTGAGCTACAGTTACACCAATTTCAAACTCGGCAGAACCGTAAAAGCAAAATTCAGGATCAATTACTTTCACACCATCAGTTGTTTTTAGCCAACTTCCTGGAAAGAAATCTCCATGTAGTAAGTGCTTACCATCGGCTAAGTACAGTTCACCAATGCTTATTAATTTTTCTTGAAGTTTTTTGTCTTGTTTGTATTTCTCAGCAACAGCAGCTAAACCAGGTAGAATATCGTCGAGGTTAAGTCCATTTTCATCCATATATGGGTAAACAAACATGTGCTCGTGATTCAGCTTCCGCATTTCACGGTTTCGAATCGGCTTTTCTGTTTGATCAGCTTTGAAGCTATTGTGTAATTCAGCCGTAAAGTCCATCAATTTTAGCAGGTCGGTTTCATTCATTTCTACACCATCTTTATAGATAGAAGTATAATCTGATCCCGCACCCAAATCTTCCATTAGAAGAATGGAGTTATCTTCATCTACGGCAATTAAACTTGGCATTTGCGCTTTCAACTTCTCACTTTTACAAATTTCTTGATAGAAAGCCGCCTCCATAAGCGCTCGCTTTTTAGGAGCAGCAACTTGTGGGTATTTTTCAACATACGCTCGACTTTGCTTTATGATTACCGAACGTTGATTGGTTTTTAAGCGCAAGGTAAAATTCATATTTCCTTCACCAGGCACCTCAACCTCATGTATTTTTTCACCTTCAACTAGCCATAACTGATTTGCCATGTAGCCTTGTAAGTTTTCTATGTTCTTATCTAATTTCATACTTAGTTTAATGTTGAATGTGGAATTCTTATATGATCAATTAACCTTTCTATTTTAGTGATTTCATCAACTTCTCATGATAATCTTCTACCACATCGTAGCAATATTTTACTGGAAAACCTGATGACTGATCGCACAGCAAATACTGCTTAAATTCTGTTTTTTGATTTTCGCCCACCATATCATTCGGATGAATTTCTAAGTGAGCATTTAAATTTTCAGCTATAATATCTTCTGGGGCAATGATGTAATGACTCGCCAACACATCAAAGGGATTAAATCCGCTTTCACCTTGCTCCTTCCATTGAGTGATCCAATTTCTTGACTTTTCTGCTAACCATTGGCAGCCCGTATCCGACTTTGCCAATTCATCCAAATCCTTATCGGTAAGCCAAACTTTATTCGAAATTTCAAACGGACAAAGCGTGACCGCAACTCCCATTTCAAACATAATTCGGAATGAATCGTTGCACAGGTCAAAATTCAAATCAGGAGCTCTTCTGCCTTGGTCACCAATGGCAAAATAATCCGTTGACTTTCTTCGACCAGCTACTAAAACCACTTCCTGAATCTGAGATTTTAATTCAGGGTATTTCAATAGCAAAATACCAACATTGGTAGCTGGACCAATTGCCATGATAGTCAACTCATTATTTTTCAGCTCTTCTGCTAAAGCCTCAACAGCATCGTTAGTTTCCACTTTAGCTAAGTCAAGCTTTTCTCCTGCACCTTTGTATACTGGAATTGTTCCATTAGCAAATTCTTGACTCATGTACTTTGACAATTCAAAAGCATTTTCAATGGATGTATTTCCAAAAACCGCAGAGATTCCTTTAATCTCAACCGCATCAGATTTCATCAATTGTAAAATGGCGTAACCATCGTCAACATCAGAGTATCCTTCTCTTCCAATTCTTTTCATTCCGACCGCTAAATCGGTGTCTATCCAAACTTTTTTCATACTTATTGTTAATGAAGAATGTAGAATTCCAACACCTCTGTATTTATTCTATAGTTGTCTAAATCTATTTTCAATTTTGAATTTTCTTCGCTTCCATCCATTTACTTCTGCAATGCTTTCCAAAATCCAATCTCTTCTCCTACTCCAGTTTCAGGATCCCTTATAAATTCTTCTTTGCTTTCATACACTTTTAGATTTCCCTTTCGCATAAAAGCGATCTTATCTCCCATTAAAATGGCTTCTTTTAAATCATGAGTCACAAATAGTGAAGTGATTTTGAACTCAGCTGCAATCTTTTTAAACAGTTGCTGCATTCTGCTTCTCGTTCCTGCATCAAGGCTACCGAAGGGCTCATCGAGCAACAACAATTTAGGATTGGTAATAATGGCTCTTCCAAAAGATACTCTTTGCCTTTGACCTCCAGATAATTGATGGGGCATTTTCTCCGCTTGGCCTTCTAATTCAAGACTTTGAATCATGTTTTGAACTTTATCTTGAATTTCCTGATTGTTGACCCTTTTAATTCGCAGTCCGAAGGCTATATTCTCAAAAACATTCAAATGTGGAAAGAGCAAATCTTCTTGATACAAATACACGATTCCCCGCTTATCAGCAGAGACATTTTCAACAACTGATTCATCTAAAATGATGGTTCCATTGTCGGGTTTTACCAAGCCACCAATGATTTTTAGCATAGTTGTTTTTCCACAGCCCGACTGTCCCAAAATACTGAGAGTGTCCTCCTTTTTAAGTGCAAGACTCAGATTTTTGACAATCTGTTCGCCTCCAAAGCTCTTATTGATATGTTCTACTTCTAAAAACATTTAAACCAATTCTTTAAAAACATATTTCTTATTAATATATAGCAAAACCACAGGAGGTAAAATCAATAAGCAACAGCTTAAAGCCCCGTAATAAAAATTAGCTTCTTTGATAAAAAGAAAAACCTTGATGGTTAACGTCTGCACCTTCCCAACTCCAATAATTGAGGTTAAACCATATTCGAACCAAGAGATTAAAAAAGTCTGAAAGAAACAGATGAGCAACATGCCCTTCGCGATTGGTAGCAACACCTTTTTGTAAGTCTGCCAACGGTTACCGCCTAAAGTTGACACCAACTCTTCAAACCCTTTTGTTCTCTTACCCCAAAAGCTTGTAAAGAAAATGAGTGCATACGGGAAAGAAATTAGGTATTGAGCTAAAATCACTCCCGTTGCTGTTCCGAATATTTGCATTTTTAAAAAGAAGTAACTCAAGCAAACTGCAAAAACTACCGGTGCAATAACGTATGGAAAGTATGTAAAAAGAATGAGTGTGTTTTTCTTTGGATGGTAAGAAACCGTTCTGCTGATGACAAATCCACTAAAAGTTGAAACAAATGCCACAGATACTGAAATTCCAACAGACAACAAAAAACTTTGAAATAAACTACTTTCAGAATTCAAGACCGTTTGCCAATTCTTAAATCCAAAATAGTCTGGTAAAACTGCAGGAAACTGCCACTCGGCAGATAGTGACAATAAGCCCAAATAAACAAATGGAAAAAGCACCAACAACACCAAGGTGGACAATATGAACGGCTTTAGCTTAGAAATCATTTGCCGTTCTTTTTTGATTTGAAAATAAAGCGATGGCAGCTATAGAGACCAACAAAGTATAAGTTACCGCCGCCACATAACCTTCAGAAATTTTAGTCAAATCGAATTGATTGATTTCTCGGATAACCAAAACAGAAAGCATTTGCGGTGACTCTTGTCCTAAAATCAGAGGGATTTCATACGCTCCCAATAGGAATATAAAATAAAGTGCAATGAGTGTCCACGTTTTCTTCAGTAAAATGGGCAGGCTTACTTTCCATTTGGTTTGTTTGTTATTCGCCCCTAAAGAAGCAGACAATTGCTCTAGTTGATCTACTTTTTCGTTTCGGTATACATTTAAAAATAGAAGCACAAAAAAGGGAAGTACTACTGTAATGAATGTCAAAATGATACCAATTGCCAACTGATCGTTGACCAAATCTGGAAATTGCCGTGCTTCGGTAATCCAATTAATTTGACAGGCAATTCGGGAAAAGAAGCCCGATTTCGAAAAAAGTTGAAAAGTGAAAAAGGCTGAAACTACCCCTGGAACTGCCAAGGGCAAATACAACATGAAAGATAAAAACGGGCGATTTAATTCTTTGCGAAATTGTAGTGAAAGCCATAATGCCAAACCTACAGACAGGACAACTGAAACTGCCGAAATTGCAATGCTGTAGCAGAATGATTTCAAGAATTCCCCTGAGCTAAAAACCGTCTGCCAAAAAGATAGCGTGAAGCCTTCATTGACTACACCAATCACACCCAAACTATACAATAGTGCATAAATGAAAGCTGCAGCAAATGGTAACACGCCAATTAATACAAAAAAGATGAGATGTATGGTGCTCTTGCTATTTTTCAATGACTTCAGTTCTAAAATCTTCGTATACTTTTATCATGTATTCTGGCTTGGGTTCTTTAATCGCATGACCTTCCAAGTCGTTTAAGTCAGCTCCATATTTTCTGCCCGGCATTTCTTTAAATTTTTTCTTCCATGCTTCTGGCAACTTATTCACTTCTAAAATGGTGCTGGTATTCATTTCATCTGGCGTTAACCTTTTCAACTGCGCTTCTGGAGAAATTAAAAAGTTGATGACCGCCATGGCTCCTGCTTTATTTTTAGCATTGTAAGGAATTCCCAGGTAATTGGTGTTTTTTACCGTTCCATTATCCCAAGCATAAGAACGAGTCGTATTTGGAAAAAGGCCTTGACGTACTTTGTCTTCTATTCCTCCCTCATTGAAGCCAAATGAAAGGTACAACTCTCCGCTTGCAAAAAGCTGATCCATTTTGCTGTGTTCTTTCGGAAAAGTTTGACCTTCCTTCCAAAAGTATTTTTTGTTGGCATTAATCCAATTCCATAAAGAATCGGAGAGCCGATCGTATTTTGATTGGTCAAAATCTCCATCTAAGCCAGTAGGCGAACCACTTAATTCAGCTAAAAAACTTTTCAGCAAGCTCATTCCTGAGAAATCATTTGAAATGGTGAATGTGCCGGGATTTTCTTTAACAAAAGTTTCAAGTTGCTTTAGGTTTCTGGGTGGGTTTGGCACTTTCGCTGAATCATATACCAATGCAAACTGAGTAATTCCCCATGGGCATTCCATACCATTTACCGGCTGTTGAAAATCTTGATTGATGAACTCATTGGTAAAATCAATGTATTTCGTATTTGGAATTTGATCGACAAAAGGGCCCCATAAACCTTCAATTTTATTCAATTGAAAAAAGGTTTCGCCATTAATCCATACCAGATCCGCTTGACCTTGTTCAACACCAGCTTGCTTCTCCCCCATAATTAATTGCACAATTTCAGTTCCTTGACCTCCGGAAATTCTCAAGTCTATATTCAATTCTTCTTTTAGTCGAGGCACCACATAATTATTGATGTAGTTGTTGATGATTGGGCTACCCTGCCACATCACAAAATTGACCGTACTACCCTCTGCCTCTTTGGAAATTTGCTCCCAAGAAGCCTCTTGCAGCTTGAGTTGTTGTTTTGGTTTTTCACTTTGACAAGCAACAAATATGCTCATCAAAAAACCAATAAAAGTGAGTTTTTTAAACACTGAAAAATAAGATTAGATATAGATAAGGAATGACACGTTGAGCTTGAAATTCAACGGCTTTTACATTGGTAAAATGTAATTTATTTAAGAGATTGGCGGAGCTCGTAATTGAGTAATTCTGTCAACTACAGTAAAAAAGTTGACAGTAATAAATTTGAATTGGCGAACGAATAAAAAGATAGCATGTATAATCTTCCTAAATCCAATATCAGTTGTAGACTTTAACCATTTGATTAAATCATGAATGGAATTAATATCACGCAATATGGCCAACTCGTTGATGCTTGAAACACTTAAACTCCCTTTTAATGCAGCATACAATTCATTGCTCTGCCAAGGTAGGTTTTGAAATTGCTTTATGTCAAAATCTTGCGCTCCCAAACCGATTAGATAAGCACCTCCGCGAATTGACTTGCCTAAAACCGCATTTCCATTTGCCAAGTTTGACTCAATGGCTTTCCAATCTAAATCAATGATATCAGGGCTATCGTTTCCAACGGCAATTACCGACTGAAACCCTTTGTTGTACAATTCTTGAAAAGCATTTGCCAATCGCTCTCCAAAACTATTCCCAATCTGATTCCCTTCATGAAAATGAAAAACCGGTAAACTTACTTGATGTAAAGACTTAGATGTTTTTGAGATTAGCTGTTTTGCTAACTGCTTATTCTTTTGATCTTGACCCTGAGTGAACCAATTTTTAGTTTTCGCATCTTCCGAAGAATGCTTGCTAAAAAAGAGAATGGCAGTAGTAGAATTGGTCATGCTTGATTGGAATGCTTGCTAAAGTATAAAATAAATTCTTTGTTCAAGAAATTTCATATTCGTTTAAATAACGCAAAAAACATAAAAAAGGATTTTGGCTAAATTCAATTCAATTTTAACGACTTATAAAACAAACCCTTACTACAAACAAAACTCAAAAAAAAAGAGGAAATGAATATCATTTCCTCTTTTCAATACTTTTAAACGATTAACTAGCAGAACTCATCAAAAGCTGAAGTTAAGTTTTCAGCAATCATTTCTGCAGGTCTTCCTTCAATGTGGTGTCTTTCGATAAAGTGCACCAATTTACCATCTTTAAAAAGTGCAATAGACGGAGAAGAAGGTGGGTAAGGCAACATGTGTTTTCTAGCTTGTGCCACAGCTTCGGTATCTACACCGGCAAATACCGTTGTTAAACGACTTGGGGTTTTATCGTGCTTAGAAGCCATAATTACCGCCGGACGTGCATTGGCTGCGGCACAACCACAAACCGAATTGACCATAACTAAAGCAGTACCTTCTGCACCAATCGCTTCGTCTACTTTTTCTGGCGTTAATAATTCATCAAAGCCCACAGAAGTTAATTCTTCTTTCATAGGAGCTACCATTTCTGCTGGATACATAATTTATGTTTGTTTTGTTATCTAAAAATTTGGAAAGGCAAAGGTAAGTAAACTGCCTTGGATGGGTAACAAAGAAAGTGGGGATTGGTTTAATCCAAATTAGGTAACTTTATTATTCAATTTAAAGTTAGTTATGAAAACCAAACTCTTAAAACCTTATTACACTATCATCTTACTGTGTTTAATTGCAACAAACAGTTTTGCGCAATGGCAAAATCTAGGGAACACAGGTCGGTATACTAAAATGTACGATAATCAATTTGGGGTAAGGATGGAATTCAGCACAATCCGGACATCATCTTACCCTTTTCACACTTCATACATCTTAAGAACTTTTGATGATTGGCTTACACACGACACGCTTACTCAAATAAAAGGACTCACTCCCGGATGTTGCATAGCAAGTAGTTTCCACTTTTATGATGCAAACAATGGAATCCTAATGTATCCTGGTCCTTATGGTTATGATAGGGTAGAGTTATTAAAAAATGGTAACTGGACTTCTATCCCATTTGATTTACATAGTTTTTTTCATGGAAGTATTATTGGAGCGAGGAAAGACAACAGTCTTGCTTTATTAGATTCTTCCTTCATTGCTTTAGGAAAGGTATACAACGGCAACTCTTTGGTTAAAAAACTCAATCACAACACCCTACAAATTGACACCCTTCATCGTTTTAATCAGTTTATTGGAGATGTTAGTGTAAGCATGACTGATGATGGACATTTATTTATGACCAATGTATGGGGGCCTAATTCCCATAACATCTATCACTCAAATGACAGTGCTAAGACTTTTAACTTAATTTCAACATTTCAATCAAACATTTTTGCGCCAAGTGACAACTTAATAGAATTTACAGACAGCTTGAATGGATACTTAACTAGCTCGTTTGAGCTTTTTCATACCATTGATGGAGGATTAACATGGAACAACAGAAGTAACCCATTAGCTACTATTAATGTTTTAAAGGCTATAAATGATAGTACACTTATCATTGGAGGAAATACTTTATCGGGTATGGGAGCAGTTGGTATTAGTCAAAATGATGGGGTCAGTTGGAGTATAGATTCCATTCCTGGAGCTTCAGAAATAGAGCGCTTTTTTGCTTTAGATAGTAGCACTTTTTACTTATTAGATAGATCAGGATATTTATTTAAGAATTCAATGTTAACCGGTATAAAGCAATCCTTAAACCAAATCAAAAAGCTGAGTCTTTATCCTATTCCTGCACAAAACCAATTACATTTTAACCTAAAAAATGCTCAGGAATTCCAATTCCAAGTACTTGATTTAAATGGCAGGGTGGTGCAAGAAGGCAGGCTTGAATCCAATACTTTAAACATCAGCACACTCAAGCAAGGAGTCTTTTTCTTGCAGCTTAGAAATGTGGAAGAAGTCTTTAGCAGCAAGTTTATTAAGCAGTAATTACCGCTTCTCCTTAAAAAAAAGTTGCATTAAATCCTTGCAATCATCTTCCATCACACCACCAACAATTTGCGTTTTAGGATGAAAAATATGGGCTTGTTTGGTCGACAATAAGCCTCTTTTATGATCGGCAGCTCCGTAAACAATTTTTGAAATTTGTGTCCAATACGAAGCTCCGGCACACATGGCACACGGCTCTAGCGTAACATAAAGCGTACAATCTTTTAAGTATTTGCCGCCCAAAAAATCTGCAGCTGCCGTAAAGGCTTGCATTTCGGCGTGAGCAGTTACATCATTTAAGGTTTCTGTTAGATTATGCGCTCTTGCAATGATTTGGTCGTTCAACACAATCACTGCCCCAATGGGCACTTCGTCTTTATCAAATGCTCGGTTAGCCTCATTTAAGGCTTGTTTCATAAAGTAATTGTCGTCGAAAGGTTGGATAGGCATTTGGCAAATTTAGCCAAAGGAATAAGTTTTGAATGCTTGGCTCTGATTATTTAGAGAGTCCCAAAACGAGTAAACATCTATTATGTAAATAATTTAGCTATAGCACAGAGTTCACTGAGAATACACAAAGCTACACAGAGTTAGAGAATCTTTCTGAGCTCCTTTGAGTTCCTCTGTGTCTTCTCTGTGGTTCTCTGTGAAATAATTGCAGTCAAAAATCTAAGGTCTAAAGTCTAAAAGCGAAGCGCTCTATTCTTTCGCAGACCTTTCCTAATTTCGCAGCAAAATAATTGCTATGCTACGTTCACACAATTGCGGAGAACTCCGAATCGAGAATTTAAACCAAGAGGTAACTTTAAGTGGATGGGTTCAAAAATCACGGGACCTTGGAGGATTAACTTTCGTCGATCTTCGCGATCGTTATGGCATTACACAGCTTACTTTCAATATGGAAGAAAGAGCGGAACTGTGCAAAAAAGCCAGAGAATTAGGCCGAGAATTCGTGATTCAAGTAAAAGGGAAAGTGATTGAGCGTAGCAGCAAAAACAAAAACATTCCAACAGGAGAAATTGAGGTTGAAGCCACTGAAATAAAAGTTTTGAATGCATCTAAAACCCCTCCTTTCACCATTGAAGAAGAAACCGATGGTGGTGAAGAGTTGCGTATGAAATACCGTTATTTAGATTTACGAAGAAAGCCCGTTCAAGAAAAGATTTTATTGCGAAGTAAATTGGCGATTGCCGTTCGAAATTACCTGAGCAAAGCTGATTTTATAGAAGTAGAGACGCCTTATTTGATTAAGTCTACGCCTGAAGGTGCCCGCGATTTTGTTGTTCCTTCGCGTATGCATGAAGGACAGTTTTATGCTTTGCCACAATCACCACAAACTTTTAAGCAATTGCTAATGGTTTCGGGTTACGATAAATACTTTCAGTTGGTAAAATGTTTTAGAGATGAGGATTTGAGGGCTGACCGCCAACCAGAGTTTACCCAAATAGACTGCGAAATGTCTTTTGTAGAACAAGAAGATATTTTGCAACATTTTGAAGGCATGATGAAAAGCCTATTCAAAGAAGTAAAAGGAATTGAATTGCCAGAATTTCCGCGCATGACCTATGCCGATGCTATGAAATTTTATGGTTCCGATAAGCCAGACATTCGCTTCGATATGAAATTCCACGAATTAAACCACTTGGCACAAGGTAAAGGTTTTAAAGTATTTGACGAGGCTGAGTTGGTAGTTGGTATTTGTGCTAAAGGTTGCGCTTCATACAGTAGAAAGCAACTGGATCAGTTGACTGCATTTGTTAAAACACCACAAGTGGGAGCTAAAGGTTTGGTTTATGTGAAATTAAATGAAGAGGGCAGCATTAAATCGTCTATCGACAAATTTTACTCGTCTGAGCAATTACAAGAATGGGCTGATGAAATGGGTGCCGAAAAAGGCGATCTTTTATTGATTATTTCAGGTGAAAGGAATCACAGCAGAAATGCCATGAATGTTCTCCGTTTACACATGGGCGAAGAACTCGGACTGAGACCAAAGGACAAGTTTGCTCCGCTTTGGGTGATTGATTTTCCGCTTCTTGAGAAAGAAGAAGAAACTGGTCATTTCCATGCCATGCACCACCCTTTTACTTCTCCAAAAACAGAAGACCTCGACAAAATAGAAAGTGCTCCAGAAGAAGTTCGAGCCAATGCTTATGATATGGTAATCAACGGCGTTGAGTTAGGCGGTGGTTCTATTCGAATTTCAGAACGAAAAATGCAAGAAAAAATGTTGAGTTTATTGGGCTTTTCTGAAGAAGAAGCCAAAGCTCAGTTTGGCTTTTTAATGGACGCTTTTGAGTACGGAACTCCTCCACATGGTGGCATTGCTTTTGGGTTTGATAGAATGTGTGCCCTTTTCGGAGGTACTGAATCTATCCGCGATTACATTGCTTTCCCAAAAAACAATGCCGGAAGAGATGTGATGATTGATGCACCAGCTTTAATTGATAAAGCTCAATTGAATGAATTACATTTGGAGGTAAAAAAGGACTGACTTAAAAGTTAGATTTAGCAAAACATTCAAGACCAATCAGTCTTTCATTTTTAATTTTTCACCTGATATCCACCAGGCGTCTTTAATGCCATTCATTCTCTCTCGAGCAACCATTTTGCCCACTTCGTTTTGGCTGTAGCTCTGTTTATGCACTAAATGAAACCAGGTTCCTCGATCATTCTGCACAATCATTAAAGGGTAATTTTTTTGATAGTGCAATAAAGCCTCTTGCGCTTTTCGCAAATTTCCTCGGGCAGCTACTACCACATAAAAAGAATCGCTTTCTAAGGCTTTAGTAGTCTGTGGCTCTATTTCATACTTTACTTTTCCTTTTTTAATTTCCTCAAACTCTTGTTTAATCGTGGTCATTTCTTGCCTTAGTTCTTTTATAAGCATAAGCATGGTGTCTAACTTTATAGCAAGGCTATCTCTTGGCTGTTCATTACCAAGCAGCAACTGATCTAATCGATTATTCAATTCTTTTATCTTTTCGTTATTTCCCACAACTTTTGCGCTATCCTGTGAAAACAAGCTCAGCGAAAAAGCCAAGAACAAACTCAATACAACTCCTTTCATTAATTCGCATATTTCTTTTCAAGCTCCGCAATCTGGTGCTCTATCAAACTCAATTTTTGTTCAACCTTTAGGGCTGTTTTCTTATCGTTCACTTTCTCCAATTCACTCAATTTTGTTCTAATTTTTTGAATTTCAGAAAACACCTCTTGTCGGTTGTATTCTTGCTTTCCATCTTGAAGCATAGCGTCAAACTTGGCCACATATTCATCTAAAGTGCTCAATATTTTGTTTTGTTTTTCTCGCTTGGGCGGAAGAAAACTCAGTTGAACCACAATTTCATTGCTGTTGGAAGAAATATTACTCAATTCGCTGTTGTTCATTTCATAGGCATACCCTAAGCCAAATGAGCCAAAATCAAAACCCAAAGCAAAATTTAAGTTGTCAGTTGATTGATAACCGATTTGTGTCCACACTTTTTCTTTATAATCCCCTTTGAGCAAAAGGTCAAAGCGATTTTCTACCACAGGCATATTTTGGTAAATCACCAAAGGGCTAAGCGCAAAATCAGTCTCTTGAATTTGGTAACGATAGCCAAAAGAAAGCAGCATATATTCTGAAAGCTGCTCATTTCCAATAACCAAATGAGGCACACTAAAACCAAATTGAAAATTTTCGTAATCATACACCATTCCGACTCCGGCGGTAAAACTGGTTTCATCATAATAACCCCCAGCTAAAGTTTGATCGCTTTGGTCTAATAATTCTATGTTGTTGATTAAGGAAGGATTTAGCATTCTTCTTAATGCTCCTGCTGAAACTCCAAATCGCAAGTCAGATACTTCATCAATTTGAATTTGATAGCTGTATGTTGCATCGTATTTTGTCAACTGAAAGGCCCCTCTTTGATCAGAAATTACACGAGCTCCAATTCCTTGAATATCATTCAAGGGTGCATGAATTCCAAACATGGTGTTTCGGGGTGCATCTTCAAAACCAGATAAATAGCTCTTGGTATTTAAAATGGCTGAAATATTCCCATTATTTCCAGCAAAAGCCGGATTCAAATTAAAGGGGTTTAAAATGTAATTGTAGTAGCCGTTAGCCATTTCTTGAGCTTGCAATTGCAGGCAAGTGAAAATGGCAAAAAATCCGATTAGTCGTATGCTGTTTTTCATAATGCTGTTTTTTTGACTTGCTAATTATCGTTTTAGCGTAATGGTTCCTTTAAAGCTGTTTGTTGAGTTTAATGGGTCTTGTAGCAGATAATAATAAACTCCTTCAGGAAGTTGCTCACCTGCTGAAGTACCATCCCAATTGTTGCTGTAATTTGACTTCTTGTTATACACCAATTCTCCGTTTGACGAGAAAATGGAGATTTCATAATTGGCATAAAGCGCTACGTTTTGAATCTCCCATTGATCATTTTTCCCATCTCCATTGGGAGAAAAATAAGAAGCTACAGGCAAACTACTTTCCACCTGATCTTGTACAATGACGATTACCTCTGCAGTATCTTTCAATCCAGCTAAATCGCTTACCTCCACTTGTATCTCATACTGAGATTGCCCTTCATAATCAAAACTGTTTAAGCTGTATAAATACCCAGTTTTTGCCTCAACCCTAAAATGAACGCTTGTCCCGATTAAGCGAAACTGTAAACTATCAAAAGCATCTACATCATTGGCTTGCAATTGCCCAATTAGCGTGGCTGCCGCTGCATTTTCAACAATTACAAATTGTTGATTCTCTATGCTTGGTGCTTCGTTTCCATTTTCCAGATGTAGGCTAAAGCTTTTCTCGAAAGTGGCTCCGGCTTTGTCCGTGCTTCTAAGTCGTATTTGGAACGTATTCTTGCTTTCAAAATCAAAATTGAACATGCTTTGCAACTCATTGCCATTTATGATAAAAGTTGCATTATCATCGTCTCCAGTTCCTGCTACCAATTCATAGGTAAATGCATCTCCCAAATCTTGATCTACCGTAGTAATCAAAGCCAATCGACTTCCCGCAGCTGCATTTTCATTAACCATGGTATCACTCAATAAAATGTCTTCGGGACTATCGTTTACATTCTTAATGTTAATGACAAAAGCGGCCTCTACACTTAAGCCGTCTTGGTCACTGCTTCGAATTCGAACAAATCGCTTTTTCCCATTATTAAAAGCCAAAACAGAATCCACTTCTAATAAATTTCCATTGATTCTAAATAAGGCATTATCTGTTGAACCTTGTCCTGCGACTAAGGAATAAGTATGATTGTCGGAGGCATCTACATCTTGGGTGTTTAAATTGGCCACAAAGCTTCCTTTAACTGCTTTTTCCAATAAGGTATCAGCTGAAATTGTAAGCGCGCTAGGTGCATCATTGGTATCCAAAATAGTAATGCTTAGCTGTTTGCTAAATGTTGCCCCTGCTTGGTCTCTAGTTTGGATTTCTATAATGTATAAGGCTTTGCTTTCAAAGTCAAAATTTTGAGCGGTTCTTAATTGGTTGCCATTTATTAAGAAAGCCGCATTGTCATTTGTGCCAGTATTCACAAAACTGTAGGTAAATACATCATTGCTATCGGCGTCAGTTGTACTCAAGGTAGAAACAACAGTTCCAATGGGTAGATTTTCATTGAATGCAGCAGGCTGTAGGGTAATTTCCGTGGGTTGATCGTTGCTGTTTAATACATGTACAGTAAAGCTTTTCTGAAATTCTAAACCTCCTTGGTCCAACACTTTTAAACGAATGGAATACGTACGTTTTTGATTATACGATAACAAAGTATTGGTTCTTAATTCGTTTGCTACAATGGTAAAAGCGGCATTGTCATCATCACCAAGACCTGTGGCAAAACCATAGGTAAAGCTTTGATTTGGGTCTATATCGCTAGCCGACAAACTGCCAATGCTCGTGTTCAATGTTGCATTTTCAGGAATTGAATTGTTGGATAAGAAGAGATTAAAGGGAGCATCATTCACATCTTGAACATAAATGGTAAATGCTTTTGAAAAGGTTTGATTGGTCGAATCTTCCGTTTGAATACGAACAGAAAGTTGATTTTTTACCAACACATCAAAAGAAGCTTGACTAAACAAACTGTCGTTAGATATGCTAAAGGAAACATTATCATCCGCCCCATTTCCGTTGACTAAAGTATAAGTGTAGCGATCGTTTGCATCTTGGTCTTGCGAACTTAATTTGCCTACAAACTGATTGGTACTTTGTTTTTCAAGAACGCTGTTGCCTGATAAAAACACATCTGTTGGCAAATCATTGGTGTCGTTGATGTGCACAAACAACTGACGGCTATATGTTCCTCCATTTCCATCGGAAGATTGTACTTGAACAAAGTAAATCGACTTGCTTTCATAATCAAAAGTGGCTGCTGTTCTTAGCTCATCACCTACGATGATAAAACTCGCATTATCGTTAGCACCTAAATTGGCAAAAGTGTAAATGTGTTGATCCAAAACATCTGGGTCAACCGTTGAGAATTTTCCAACCAAAGTATTGGGCGGCAAGTTTTCATTGATTGAATTCGGCAGTAAACTAATATCTGTTGGAGCGTCGTTTGAGTTTACAACAGTAATGATAAATGGCTTTTCAAAAAACAAGCCTTGATTGTCTGTCGTTCTAAGTCGAATGGTATAAGTGGATTTTATATTCACATCAAACAAGGTGTTCGACTTTAAGGCATTTCCAACCAAACTAAAAGAAGCATTATCTGCATCGCCCGCACCATTCGCAAAAGTGTAGCTAAAGGTATTTCCGGTATCCGGGTCTAAAGAAGTTAATACCCCAACTGTAGTTCCAATTGCTGAATTTTCGGCTATGCTAGAAGAAGTAAGATTTACATCAGTAGGTGCATCATTCCCATTTGTAATGGAAATGGCAAAGCCTTTCTCGGTAAATAGATTACTTTGATCGGTACTTCTGATGCGAATAGCGTATTGACTTCTATTTTCAAAGTCAAACGTATCTAGAGTAAACAAACTGTCTTGAAATAATTGAAAAGCCGCATTATCTGCTGAATTAGCTCCATTTACAAAACTGTATGTAAAAGTGTCGTTGGCATCTTCGTCAGTAGAACTTAGCAAACCAATAAACGATCTTGTTTGCAAATTCTCTTGAATCATCTGATTCGACAAGGCAATATCCGTTGGCCCGTCGGTAGTATCTTTTATAATAATGTTTAATTGCTTTTGAAATAATCCTCCATTTCCATCAGAAGCCTGCAGATGGATAAAGTAGTTTGATTTTTGCTCGTAGTTAAATGTGCTAACCGAACGTAATTCATTTCCAACAATGGCAAAATCAGCATTGTTATTGGTTCCACTTACAAAACTAAAGGTGTGCGTATCCGCAGAATCAGAATCTACAGCAGTTAATAAACCAACCAGTGTATTGGCAGGCATGCTTTCAAATAGGCTATCGTTCGATAAGAGAATATCAGTTGGCGCATCATTGGCATTTACCACCGTTAGACTAAACACTTTCTGAAACACTCCACCAAAGCCATCGTTGGTTTGCAAGCGGACAGAATAGTTTTGTTGTTGGTTGTAATTAAAGGTTTGATTCGCCAAAAGCTTATTATTCGAAATTGTAAAAGCCAAATTGTTGCTATCCCCAACTCCACTTACCAAACTATAAGTATGAACATCACCAGCATCGGGGTCAAGGGTGCTTAGCAGGCCAATTTCTTGTCCTATATTGATGTTTTCCGGAATAATTTGATTGGAGAGTAAAATGTCTGTTGGAACATCGTTAATGTCTTTAACAGTCAAGCTAACTGCCTTGCTGTAAAGTCCCCCATTTCCATCATTGCTTTGAATACGAATAGAGTGGCTAGCCTGAGCATTTAAGCTGAGTACTTGTTGGGTAAATAATGAATCGTTTCGAATAAAAAAGTTAGCGTTATCGGCATCTCCAACTCCACTCACTAAATTGTAAGTAAAGCTATCGTTTGCATCTTGATCACTTGTAAACAGATTTGCTACAAATGAACTAATGGGTCTGTTTTCATTCACCGATTGAGTTGAAAGTGTGATATCCGTTGGAGCATCATTCGCATCTTTAATTTCAATGGTAAATTGCTTGCTAAAAGTTCCCCCGTTCAAATCATCTACTTGAATGTAAATGAAGTATTGATGCTGACTTTCATAGTCGAAGTTGGCTTTGGTTCTCAATTTATCGCCTACAATGTTAAAAAGGGCATTATCGTTTCCGGCAACATTGTTAAAACTAAAAGCATGGTTCTGACCAAAGTCTTCATCACTCACGCTCAAATTCGCAACTAGGGCATTTATGGCTAAATTTTCATCTACCGAATCTGAAGAAAGCTGAATATCAGTGGGTAAATCATTGATGTCATTCACTGCAATTTTAAAAGTATCTACAAAAGTGTTGGAAGCCGCATCTGCTACTTGAATGCGAATGTGATACAAACTTTGCACTTCATAATTAAAGGAAGCTGTTGTTCTCAATTCATTCCCAAAAATGGAAAAACTGCTATTATCTGAACCACCGGCACCTGTAACCAAACTGTACGTAAAAGTCTCGTTAGCGTCTGAATCTAAAGCAGATAAAGTTCCTACCAATGTAGTGGCGGTTAAGTTTTCATCAATGGTTGAAGCACTCACCAAAAGAGCTGTTGGCGGATCGTTTAAGTTGCTTACCGAAATCGGAAAAGCTTGTTGGTAGGTACATCCTTCTGAATCGGTGGTTTGAATTCTCACCGAATAGGAATTCTTCGTTTCAAAATCGGCAGTAAAATTGGCCAAGAGTTGATTTCCTGAAATGGTAAATCGAGAATTATCTGCGGAACCACTTCCATTTGCAAAAGTGTAAGTATGGCTTTGTGTAAGGTCTAAATCGCTTGTAGAAAGCACACCCACCAACTGAGCTGCGGCTTGATTTTCTAAAATAGAATCTTTACTCAAACTAATGGCGGTTGGCGCATGATTGGTTCTCACCACAAAAGGCGCTGTGGGAGTTCCGTAAATCGCATTGTCTTGAAACAAAACCGAATCTATCGATTGATAAAGAGAATCTTGTGCTGCATCGTAAAAAGCAAACTGAATGCTTTCTGCATTTAATTGATTGCTGTAAACCGTCATGGTGGCAATGTATCGTCCACCCACGAAGTTTAAGGTCTGACTAGTTCCTCTTAAGGTTCCTTGATGAAAGGCCGCTAATTGATTTGAAGGATTTGCCAACTCCGTACAATTCACATCGAGCACCGCTGTAACGGTCATGTCATATTGAAAAGCATTTGGATTTACCGTCCAGTTTGGTGCTTGCGCTATGGCCTTGGAAAATAGAAAGACCGTAAAAAGGGTTAAAATAGTTCTCATCTTCTTTTGCATGTTTGCTGAATTAAGTGCTATAGCTTGATAATCTTTTGAATGTTAAAGTTTTCACCATCTTGAATGCGGATGTGATACACCCCAGAAGGAAGTCCTTCTCCTCCTTCATCACCCAAAGTCCATTTTATGAAAGACTGACCATTGGTATTTTCTTGAATGAGGATTCTCCCAAACTCATCAATCAAGCTTAGTTTGGTGTTTTCACTCATTTCAGAAGGAATTTCAATGTAGACTTCATTCACAAATGGATTCGGATAAACCCTAACTGAAGTGTTCAATGGCTTTGAAGCTTCAATTTCTGGGCAATCCACTCCTTCCGCTAAACTCAAGCTAAATGGATTTTTTGCCGTACCCACTAAGGCATTCTTTTGAAAGCTTAAATTTCCTTTCAATTTGCTTTGCTCCATATTTTCCAAATTGAGCAAAGCAAAATCATAACTTTCATTTCCATGACCATAAGCGGTAATGAAGTAACGGTAACCTAACTCATCGTTTATTTTTTCCGCAGGCCCCGACAAGGCTCTCAATTCGCCTTGATTGAAAGCCACTAAAACTATGTTAGAATCTTGCAAAATGGTTTCGCAAGCCTCTAAAGAAACAATCGCAGAAGTGCTGGCTTCAAATTCGTTAGGGTTAAGCGAATAACCTTTTATAGTTGGCAATTCAACTGGCACTTCCGATAGATCTTTTAAGCGTAATAATCCAGTTCGAGGATAAACAAAGGAGGAAGCAGTGGTAGTACTCAATAAGTAGCCTTTAGTAGGCTCTAGTGTCTTTAAACTTCCTATCCAACCGAGGTTTTGATCGTAAAAGGCAAACTGTTGCTGACTTTTGATTAAATCGCCATTTTGAGCATTGTAATTACCTAATGCCGTGTTAATCGATAAATTTTTCAAGGAAACAAAGCCTATGCGATTCCAACCAGCCACCAAGTTTATGGGCAAGGTGTCCGGGTCAATGGCAAAACCTTCAAAATCTAAAGTATCGGCTTGAGAGATATGCAACAAGTATGAACTTTCTGCTTTCAAGCCAGTCACGCTTAAATTTCCAGTCCAACCAGTGTTGGTTCCGTACTGTGCAAAACTGTTGTTCCCTATGGTTTTAATTAAATCTCCATCTGCAAAATTTAAACCTTCAAAAAAGCTTTGCAGCTGACTCATTTTTCTCGAATACATTGGAAAGGAAACCCAATTCCAGCCCTGCTTTAAAGCAATAGGCTTCAAAATATTATCCTCCGCATCAAAATATTGTGGTGAAACTGGTGTTCCAACCAAACCATTGGTTACAAAATAAATGTTAGGTACTATTTTGGTGTGCAACTCGCCTTTGGCCGAATTCCAAATTTTAAAACTTATGCTGTCGGCAGAATTACTGTAAACATCTAAAAATGCCATGTATTTATCGTAAGTCGGCATGTATTGTAAATCGGCAACTCCTCTAATTTCATTGTTGATGTATGCTATCAACTTATCATCTTCATTTGCCGAAACCACCCCATTGATTCGAATTTGACCAATAATTGACATGGAATTTTGATACAAAGCTGGATTAAAAGCAAAGCTTGGAGCAGTCTTCTTTACCTTGACATTAACCAATAGCTTTTCATCAAAACCGAAGTCTGTATTTAGTAGAATATCTTCAGAAAAAGTTCCAATATTCAAGCTTTGATTTACAGTAAAAGTGATGGTTTGCGTGCTCAATGGAGCGATGCTTCCGCTAGAAGGGCTTGCTGTTAACCAAAATGGCAAATTGGTAATGGAAAAGCGTTGCACTTCCCCACCGCTATTCACCACCTTTGAAGTGAAGGTAAGTGTATCGTTAAATTCCTTGCTCAGATTTTTTTCTACATCTTGCCAAACTACTTGGTTTTTATTGACAAAAGCAATCCATGATTTGGTAGATTCCATGGCATTTCCCTGAAGATCTAAAACGTCCTTTACAGAAACAGTTAGCGTTACATTTTCAATGTTTGAAGGGTGATCGGTTGGGCTAATCACAATTTCATCGTTGTTTACATTCCAAGTAAAGCCAACCGACTGAACTGGCCGCTGCAAAGCAATAGCTGCTGTTTGTGAACTTAAATTAGCTCCATTGGGAACAGCTAAGGTATAAGCCTGTTGCGACTGACCTTGATAGTTTGGTGTTAGCACAGCTACACCTTGCAAACTGCTATAAGTCTCAAAAGGGAAATAGGCCAATAAACCGAACTCATCTCCGCTTAACCGATTGTACCGATCGAGCTCAATACTTTCTGCCAAGCGTGCAGAATTCCAAATTCGAACTTCATCTAAATTTCCATGAAAGAACTGATCAATGCTTTGTTGGGTTCCTGATTCTGAAAACCTTGCACCTATTGCTAGTTTTGGCGCTCCAAAGCCATTGAAAGCAGAAGCTGCCATGCTATTTTGCTGCAATCCATCAACATAAGCGGTAACATTAGCCAAGCGATTAACTACCAAGGCAAAATGATGCCAGTTTCCATCGGCAAAATCGGCAGAAACAGCTTCAAAGTTTAGGCCTTGATTCCACAACTGAATACGGTTATTGGCATCCATTTCAATGTTCCAACCGTTCGTGTTTATGTCGGTTGACAACTCTTGTCCGCTGCCATTGCTCAACATGCTCATTCTTCTACCCCCATTGGTTTTAAACCAAAATTCAAGGGTAAAATCTTCGGTGTTGCTAATGGCAATTGTACCCGCTGTATCTACTATGGCGTATTGGTTAACACCATCTAAAGCCAAAGAAGAACTGCTTGGATTGATTTCCCATTCAGCGAAAAATTGCGCATTTCGCATTCTGGCTTTGTCAACCACCACACTTCCTCTTCCTTCATTCATCGGATAATAAGCCGCCAAAGAAGGCTCTCTTCCAGAAAGGCTGACGCCCATTCTAGCTGCAATTTCAGCCGCTGATAAATAGCTTGTCCAAATGCGCAATTCATGAATTGAACCGTTGAAATAATTGGCATTCGAAGAAGCACTTTTCCCAATAAAGGTTTTCCCTGAATTATTGTAGTTTCCAAAAAAGTTGTTTGAAATGGCCGATTTAGTTGTAGCACCAAAGCGCACAACAATGTCTACCGTTAAATTTTCTTCATCGTAGCTAATTGTATAATGCTTCCATTTTCCCAACTCATTTTCAACATAAGTAGAAGTAAACGTTCGATTTCCCAATTGCAATTGAATGGAATCAGAAGCGGTAAATCCGATGGAAAAAGTATTGTTAGCGGATGAGCCTTGCGACAAAATGGTTTGAGCTAAGCCAATCTGATTTCTCTTGGCCCAAAACTCAACCGTAAAACTGCCTTCAAAACTGTTCAAGCCATTTGCAATTTCCAGATAATCGTTGGTTCCATCAAAACGAATGGCTTTGTCGTTACGCAAGGCTTGGCCATTGGTAACTCCGGTTAATTGAAAATTTTGAAGCGTTAATGAACCAGCTTCAATTGGCTCGTTAAACTTGATTTTTATGTCATCGTTAGGGTCTAAAATACCATCAGCAGGACTAGGCGTTCCGAAAGGAGATGGCTTGGTTCGATCCACAATTCCACCAACGACTTCAGAAAATTCTACCTTATTTGGATTTCCAGGAATGCGACATTCTGAAACCGCCCGAAACTGATAGCTTTGATCAATGAAAGGCACAAAATCAAAATCATACTGAATAAATGATTGCCCTCTTGGAATAATTAAAGCCGAAGAATCCCCAGCTTGAAACTGTGCTCTTACATCAGCTGAATCTTTGTACCATGCGGTAGGTAATGTTCTCCATGCCGACTGAGAAGAAGGTTTGTATTGCAAGTCTATTTTATATAAACCTGAGTAATTGATGTCGTAATTATCAATGGTAATCGGCAAAGCCCCATTAAAGTTTGAGTTAAACACAAATTGATTATCAGGTGCAGAGATTTGTAATTCAGTACAAGAAGGTAGAAAACTTGCCGAAATACTTACTTCGTCATAAATATCCTTGAAAGCAGCTGTGCCTGAAGCAAACTGACAAACCGAGTGAAGCAAAATCACAATACTGTCGTATTCAATAGCAGCGGGCCCTCTTTCAATCGTAAGTTGTTTGTTGATAGAAGAATTAGCTGGTATGGCAAAATCTCGATTTGGATCTAACCCATCTACTTTTATAATGGCACCATTAGGGTTTGTGCCTTCCAAGACTTTTAAGGAATAGACATTATCGAAACTGGTAGGATTTTGTAAAGTCAAGTTGAAAACCCCAGGACTATTGGCTGGAATGTTTGCTAGATTAGAAGGAAATACGGACAAACCAGGGTCTTCGGTAGGAATGGTAGCATTATCTATTTTGGTTCCTGGTAAGTAATATTTGGTAGTGGTAGAATCTTGGTAAGGGCAAGAAGTTTGTCCACCTCGAACGCTAAAAGAAGGAGAAAAGCCATCCTTACCTTTAAAAACATCAATGGAGGTAACGTCATCCCCATCGGAATCTTTCAGCGTATAAGAAATGGTATTGGAAACCGCTGTTCTAAAACTGGCATTTCCATTGGTAGAAAGAGAAACTTTCATACCTGCAGAAGCTCCCAAGCCTGAACCCCCGACTTCCGATTTTACTTCCACGGCCGCTTGGGCACTCAAGTTTGCAGACCAATTAATCGTAGTTGTTGTATCCTTTACCGTTGTTTCTGATTCTGATAAATTCACACCACTTGAAATGGAGATGTTTTTCATAGGAGGCTTGCTCATGGCTTCAACTTTCTCTCGCTCATTTCGGGCCAAAGCATCTACCCACAAACGAATCTGCTGATTATACCACCAAACACTATCAACCCCTTCAATAATCGTTTCCGTTTTCGGAACCGTAACATAACCTACCTCAAGCTGACCGGTAATAGAATTCCTACCAAACTGTACTTCTCTGACATTATACGTTCGTGTGGTTACCTCATAACCATGAAATTGATAACTTAAACCCGCACTGTCTTCAGCCGTATTTAATTCATGGTCTGGTGTAAGGCTTCTAAACTGGGCAGGAGCAGTACTTCCGGCTGCCGTTAAAGTTGGGTCATCATTGCTTTTTCCATAATCAGGACCAGAAGTAATGTACTTGGTATAGAGAGGCTGTCCGTTGGCCTTTACTGCAGAATCTAAATAATTGTTACGCAACAATTCTAGGTTGGGAATAACGAATTCTTCGATGCTTCTTTGGGTATAAAAAAACTCTGTTCCATATCCTCCGGGCACTACGTACATGGATTTTTTTCGAGCAAACTTTAGCCTTTTTGTAGGAGAAACTTGAAAAGCACTTCCTACACAACTCACATTTGGATTTCCACATTGAGCCTCATCAACGAGGGTAATTAAATTTGAAAGGCCAAAGTCCATGTTCATGGAGCGGCCAATAAAAATATCGGCATCAGCGCCCACAAACTCAATTCCATTACCAGTAGAAACGGAGGTGTTTAAAGTTGTTGATTCTATAAATTCCCCACCTGCACCAATGGAACTTTCTACACTCACTCCAGTTCGTGCTGTTGCACTCACTTCTGAATCAATGGAAATCACTCCGATTGGATCAGACAAAGAAAAAGCCGTACCTGCTTTAATGCTGTTTTCAGTAAAAGCAGCAGCCCCAGCAGTAACATTAAAAGAAACTGAATTGGTTTGAGAAACGCCTTGTTCCCAAGTGGCAAAACTCTCTGAACCGGGTGGATCTCGCAAAACCATAGTCACCACTTGAGGGCCTAAAGTGGCAAAAGTTCCACCCAAAGGAACTGCACCTAACACACGAGCAACTAAAGGTGAATTATTAGGATTTGGCAACCATTGAACCGTTCCATTATTTGTAACCAACTCTACTTCTAAACTTTGCGTAAAACTTAAATTGGTATCCAATAAGTTTTCAGTTGCATTGGCTGGGCCTACCGTAAATTGATAGTCGTAAACTCCGTTAAAACGGTTGGTATCTGTTGGAGAAACAACAAAGCTGTTGTTTAAAGTTTGAGCAAATTCATTTTTAATAGAAATGGTTCCCCTTGAAATGGGAATTCGATCGATCACAATTGAGGATGGATTGTCACGGTTTTCATATTCTTCAAAGGCAGTAATTTTAAATCCAGCTCTTCTTCCATCGGTAAAAGTAGGGATGGTGTAACCGCCAATGTTTAAGAGTCCTAGCGCATCAATCGTATCTCTACCTCCAATTAAATCGAGTATAATTTGCTGCTGTCCATAAAAACGACTACTATCCTCCGCAAACACATCTAAGTTGGGAGTATTGTAACGGATAAAGTTCCGTTTTACATGAAAAGTACTTGTATCAACCCTCCATACTTGTGCCAATGAATCGTAAATAGAATCTCGCACAGTTTGCAAGGGAATATTATTGACTAGGTTAAGATTGGCGTTTGGTTGCGTATTGTTTCCAAATCTGAAATTACTTGAATTCACTACAAAAGATGGCACTTCATAATTGAGTGGTGGCAATTTGATCACATATTCTCCAGTTAGAGAATCAGTTCTAACCGTATCTTGAAAACAGGTCCGCTGGGTAGCATTAAAAATGATAGAAGCTGAACCGATGTTGTTTTTGCCTCTACCAAGACCTACAGGCAAATTTGCTTGAATTTCTCCACCGGCAACTCTTCCTCGAACAATTCTTAGCGTAGAATCAACAAAAGGTTGAGGGATAACAACATTATCTTGAAAATCAAAAACCCCGCTTTGTGGGAAACGGCCAATTTCAAAGGTATGTCCATTCTTTTGCAAAGAAATAAAATGCTCTCCAATGGGAACCTCAACACTAAACAAGCCAGAATCATTTGTGGAAATGGGTTGATTTGCTTTTGTTGCCACAGAGCCATCCACTAAAACAAATACATCTTCTACTGCACAAGGAGTTCCTTTAAAAACAACCGAACCCTGAACGGTAAAAGAAGAATTATCAATGAAATCAATTCCCGAAAAATTGGGATTGGTTCCGCCAATAAAAATGGTTGTATTGGCTGGAGTGAAAGTGTGTACTCCAAAAGTGGGTGTAAGGGTAAAATTGTCTCCCGTGCCTTGAAAAGGAATAAAAGGAATAAAATAACTTCCGCTTACATTGGTATAAGCCCCAGCTGTCAATTGATTTTGACTTGGAATGGTATCACTAAATACTACCGTGCCATTTAATGTTGCATGATTTCGATTGGGGATTAAAGCTACTTTTGAATAATCGTAGGCTGTACTTCCAACTCCTTCATCAAACCTCCAATAACCTACCAAATTAGTCGATGAAGGATTGATAAATACATCATACGTTCTTTTGATTTGGGTTTTACTCAGTGCATTTTTATAAAATCGCATTTCATCGATAAAACCTTCAAAGTAGTTGCCACTTGATTCTTTTCCAATCAGTATATCATCGTTATTAAAGGTTGCAGAAGCTGGAAAGGTTTGTGTATCTGTAGAATCTCCATTCCAATAGCTGGTTACAGTAGTTCCATTAACCACAACTGCAAGGTTAGCCCATGTAGCATAGGATTTAGACGTTGGTGTCGTTAAAGTTCTTTCAGTACCGTTAAGTGCAACTTTTAAATCTCCATTTTCAAAAAAGACCATCCATCCATTTTGACTGACGTCATATTTTGAAGCTAATACTTGTCTCCCATTTTTGTTGTAGTTTAAGCGGATAAAAGCTGTTAAAGTAAAAGCAGTGGAATGAAACTGCGTCACATCTTTCACCGATGCATAAGAGTTTGTTCCATTGAAATATGCCGACTTGCCACTTGCTCCATTCACAGAACTGGCTAAAACTTTAACGCCTTCAACTGCGGTTCCACCCCCGTAAGTTACTTGTCCATTTACGGTTCCATAAGCCAAGCGAAAACCTTGATCGCTAGAGGTGTTTGATAAAACGGTTTGACCGGCACAATCAGAAATACCTTGAATATCATAACGATAAAGTGTATTGGCTGCGGCTGTATTGTCTGAGTAAAACTTGGTTCCAGCAGGCAAACTTGCAATTACGGTTTTATCCGTTGTATCCAATACATTGGTTCTTGTAATGTCCCAACTTTCATTTTGTCTGTTTTGGGTATTCCACTTTAAATCAATTCGATCACCAAAATCTCCATCTGTGGCAGTAATTCGTTCGTTCGGTAATGCGGAAAAGGTAGTTGAAACATCTGGCGACAAACTTACCGTATCACTGCTTATGGATTGCACCCCATTGGTCGCACAGGCATTAAAAGCTTTTACTCGATAGGTGTACAATTCACAGGTTTGAAGTCCATTATCAACATAAACTGTATCGTTTGCAGATACATCAATTTGAACTGTTCCCGAAGAAGAAGAACGAACTATTCGATAACCGTCTTCTGTTCCTGAATTGTCCTTCCAACGTAAGGTAATTTCTCTCGCAGAAGAATTCGTCAAGGCGTCATCTACAAGCACTTGAGTTGGAGCAGTTGGATTTCCACCACCTTCTGCTTGCAAGGTGTTTGAATAAGAAGTTCTCACCACATTGGAAGTTTTCGTAGGGCAAGTTCGAACCGCCCGCAAACGATAATAATATTGCTGGCCACTTTGTGTACCTTGGTCTACGGTACTGTTTCCATTAGATGTTAAACTAGAAGGAGCGGAAAAATTTGGGTTTACATCTCTTTGAATTTCAAAACTTGTTGCTTCATTATTATCAAAGTCCCAGTTTAGATTGATAGAGCCATCGCAATTTCCCGTTGAACGGAAGTTATTAAAGTTTCCACTAAAACCACTTGGGCTAAGCGTAATCGATTTATCCAGCCCTGTTCGATAATAGGTTCCCCTTCCTGGTAAACCATAATAGGCTCGCACAAAGGCAGAAGTATTTCCTGTTCCTAGATTTGGAATCGTATAAGAGCTTGTTGAACCAGATAAACGACCAGAACTTGTACCATTATAAAAAACTTCCCATTCTATATTTGCATCTGCTGCTGAACCACTTTTACCCCAACTAATTTCAGCAGATGAACATGTACGATTGGTGATTTGAACATTGGTAGGTGATATTTCTGTTTTGAAGCTACTTGGATACAAAGTAGTTGTTGTTCGATTCACCTCATTTCTATTGGAAGTTCTCCAACAGTTATTGTTGTTACCTAGTCTCATTTGACCAGCAATTTCAAAAGTATGACCTGACGAAAAGAAGCTATTTGGTAAATTAGTAAACTTCACATGGCGAAGCGTTATTGTGCCATTTGTACTTTCCCAAAACTGATAGTTATAGTCTGTACCATACTGACTATTGGTTTTACTCCCTGCACTTCCAGAACCACTTGGCCAATTTCCACCTGTAGCCGCAGGCATTAAAGAAACAGGCGGATTTACGGAATTATCTGCTCTTACGTCCAGTCGTGTGATGGTAGGATGTCTAGCAGCATCATGGTCGTGATAGGCAAAACGAATTTGACCGTCAATTTTCAAGTTAACGTTTAGCATATATAAGCCTGTATTGGCTTGCAGAAAAGAAATTTCTACAGATCCATCGGCTTTGTTAGGAGTAACTGTAAAATTGCCAGAAGAAACACCTACATATGTATTAATGTCGTTCGAAGGGCAGCCATAAGGTCTGTGTTGGAAACGCATACCAATACCATAATCGTATTGGGCAAAGCCATTTGCAAAAAAGACAAAAATTAAAACAAGAAGCAGTAGATTTTTTTTCATGGCTCAATGAAGCATTAAAATTTCATGGCCATAAAAGTATAGTGAGAAAGGATTGACCAACTCAAAAACAGAAAAAAAGGCATCTTAACTTCGTCTTAACCCTTTTTATATTATTTTGTTTTTCAAATACTTACAAGGTAGTCATACAAGCTATCCTTTGTTGTTAAATTCAATATTTTACGCAATTTGCTTCTCGCAACATCTACAGATGGAGGAGTTATATTTAAGAATTCAGCAATTTGTTTTGAGCTAAAACCTAGTTTTATAAGTGATGCTAATCGAATTTGCCCTTTGGTTAATTGGGGATGTTTTGCACGAAGTTTTTGAATAAATTCATCATCCACATTCGTAAAACGTTTTTTAAATTCTACCCAGTCTTGCTTTTCATTTAAGCCAAATTTGACCATTCGCTCAAGGTTAGCCGTATCTTGATTACTATCTACCTTTTTGAGGTTTTCCTTAATCTCTCTCAACAAATTATTTTTTTCGATAACCTCAAGCGTATAGGTAGTTAATTCTCTTTTATTTTTTGTTATCTCTTTATTTAGGCCACCAATCTTTAGCTCCGCAAGCTTAATTTTCTGCTCATTAACCTCTCTTTGAAGCTTCCTAAACTGAAAAAACTTCATAATTCTATAACCTAAGTAGAGCAAGGAAAGTAAGATTAAAGCCCTTACCCAAATTATTTCATGCCAATTTGGGACCAAGTAAAAGCGGGTTTCGGCAATCTTATCACTTTCTATACCCTGACTGTCAATTGCTTTAATTTTTAAAACATAGCTCCCTGGGTCTAAATTGGTATAATTGATTATTCTTAAAAAACCATTGTTTTGCCATTCTTCGTCATAGCCCTCTAGTTTATATTTAAAGCGAATAAGTTCTGGTGCAGTAAAAGAAGGAGCAGTGTAGATGAAACTAATATCTCGATATTGAGGAGCAATTCTATTTTCGTCTTGAGGAATAAAAGTAGAGTCTTTTAGCTTAATTGAATTGATGAGTATGGACTCAATCTTTTCGGCTTTAAATTTCTTCTTGGGATTAAATCTAGAAACACCCTTCATGGTCGGGTAAAACAGGCTACCATCTTCAAGCTGACAACTAGAAGGCTGAAACCCTCCATTGGTTTCTGTATTACTCATACCATGAGAGCTATTGTATACCTTACACTTTACAAGCTCAATAGCTCCCGTTGCCACATCAATTAGGTCTTGTTTCTTAGCTTTAAAAACCCCTCGATTACAACTCATCCATAAATTACCTTGCGAGTCCTCATTGATACTCGAAATCAGGTTATCAAAAAGTCCTTTCTCTTTATCTATGGTATAAAAATGATATCCTCTTTTGAGTATTAATCCTTTACCGTATGTGCCAATCCACAGATTATCAGCAGTATCAAAAAACATGCATCTAATCGAACTATTTTCAAGCTCCTTTATTCCTTTTAGGGCATAGCTTTTGTCCGTATTTGTTTCATAAATAATAACCCCATCTCCTTGAGTCGATAAATAAATTTTATCTTGATGCACAACTATTTGTGAAATCCTGGCTTTTTTTAAATCCTCTGAAATTAAGGTCTGCCAGATATTGTTTTTGAATTTAAAAAGTCCTCCTTGGTCATTTCCAATTAATAAGCAACTATCAACAGGGTCATAAAACATTGCATTGACCAAGTCGCTTTTCGCAGGCCAATTAAATATTTGCTCAACAGGCTTATTCTGTGAAAAATTCCAATAAAAAAGACCTTCTCCAAAGGTGCCAAACCAAAGCTCTTTTTCATTTCCGGCAATTGACCAAACACCCGAAAGTACTCCTAAAGAGTCTGGAAGCTTTTTTATTTCTCGATTAGTTGCATTATAATGATAAACCCCTCCTCCATTAGTTGCTATTAATAATTGGTTCTTTTTGTATTCATAAATCGGTAAAATGGATTTTGAACTCAGTTGAGAACTATCACTTAAAGACTCAACTAGGTTCTGAGAAAATTTCAATAACCCTCCTCCATTTATACCCACCCATATATTATCCGACCTATCTTTAAATAGAGCACTAACACTTCCATTCTCCAAACCCATCCCTTCATCCCATTGCTTCAATTCCTTTTTCGCCAAACGAAATACACCACTGTTATGCGTCCCAAACCACACTTCCTCATCGTCAGCTATTAGTTGTTTGGAAGAAAGCTCTTTATTAACAATACTTAGTGTGTCTTGAATTGCTAATTCTTCTCTATTGATAATAAAAACTGCCTTTCTATTTGCATATAAAAGTGAACCTTGTTGAGTTAAATTCAAAGCTTTCCCTTGAATAGGAAATTCACTACCTATTACTTTTTGCAGAAGAGTATCTGGTCTCTTTAGCATAAAAACCCCTTCTGAGGTAGCCATCCAAATTTGGTTTTTTTCATCAACTATGGCTTGCTCAAGAAGCACTTTGTTGGGAAAAACATTATTAGGATTAAAATAAATGCTATCGTCATTTAAAATGCAAATACCTTTATCATGAATGAGCACTCCTATTTTATCTTTCTCAAATTGAAATATGCTATTCACGCCATTTCCAGGCAATCCGTTATTCACGGTAAAATGTTTCACTTTACCTTTTTTATATCGAAAAAGTCCGTTGTTTTCTGTACCTAACCAAATGGCACTATCATAAGACTCAAACAAAGTAATGACTCTTTCGTAAGCCAGTTTAGGATGCTCTATTTTCTCGAAAGTAAGTCCGTCAAAGCGACATACACCCCCAAAGGTTCCAATCCATAAGTAACCATCTTTAGCTTGAATTATCGTATTAATAGAGTTTTGAGGTAAGCCCTCTCGGCTTGTCCAATGTTGAATGCTATAATTTGAAGAACTACTATATTCCTGATGGGAATTTCTAGAAGGTTGATTAGACTCTTCAGAAACAAAGCCACTTGCATTCAGTGAAAAGCAAACAAATACAATGAAGAAACTCTTTAAAACTCGAATAACCATAATTTCTATTACAAGAATAGTAAAGCATTTGCTATGAAAATAATTTACTATTCTAAAAAGGTGATTAAGTCAGAAGAAACCTAGTCCAAGTATAATAGTCAGCTACTATACATTGACTTTATTCTTATTAGAGATTTCAATAAATACAAAGTTAGCAATCAAAAAAAGTCGAGTGTTTACTCGACTTTTTATTGAAGAATGAATAGAAGATTGTCTTAGTGCTGAATAATTAATTTCTGTGCTCTTGTTCTATTTACAACTACCACATAGTTTCCATTTGGAATAGACTCAAGGTTAATCCTAACTTGGTTTTGGTTGTATTCACTTTCAAATACGGTTTGTCCTAATAAATTCAATATGTGTACGGTTTTTATTCCACTTTCAGAAATTATATTTAGCGCTGAACTAGAAGGATTTGGGAACATTGAAAATAAATTTTCTTCGATTTTTTTGTCTTCTAAGGTTGTGAATGTTCTCGTATATTCTATCAATCCGTTATTCACAAAGGGATCTCCTTCAATACCTGAATAGGTTACAACAGTTGTAATGGATGTAGTACCTGGTTGATACTTATAAATCGCGCCATCATGACCTGCAGATCCCCCATCAGTGACAATACCATAAATATTTCCATCAGATGCTAATGTCAAATGTCCTGAAGGCCATCTCCCATTGTTAGATGTTCTGAAATTCTGCTTTCTTACGGTAGTTCTGCTAATTGGATCATGCTCTAACATAGTTCCATCAGAGTAGTTACCTCCTTCGTAGGCTGTAAAGTAAATTTTACCATTTCCAGCCTGAACAGGTGTACTAGTAGACGCTTCACCAATACCTGGATACAAGCTTTGTTCAATGTGTGCTGTATCGGCAACTATGTCGTAGCTAAAAAATGTACCATCTCTATAAACACCACCAGACCGGCTAGTTCCATATAGCAATCCGTTTGAAGCTTGCATTAGTCTACCTCTACAATCTCTAACATCACTGATTCCTGAAAAAGTATGATCAATAATTATTGAATCAGTTGCTAATTCATAATGTATAATACTAGAACTTGTTAGAGCATAAAGATGACCATTAGTGGCCTTTATAAACCCTTGGCTAGCAGGTCCTTGATAAGCTAAATTACCCAAGGTCTTTGCACTAAAACTAACAGCATCTTGTGCCACATTATATTTAAAAATGACAAATCGATTTCCACTCAAGTTTCCAAAGGTTCCACTGCCTAAGCCATAAATCACCCCATTTTCTTCAAGCAGGTTAACCGGCTTAACAGCACCTATCGAATCATGAAAATGGTAGACTGTTCTATAAGTTCTCGTAGATTCATCAAATTCGAAAAAGACACCTTCGTTATCATTCCCTCCTTCACGGCTACACCCATAGTACTTTCCATTACTTGCTCTAACTAAAGTACCGTTTGCCATGCTTGCCTCTCTTTCACCGAAGTGAAATTTAGTTGACATGCTATCAAGTGTCATATCATATTCAAAGAAAACACCATCTCCAGCAATTCCTCCATCGTAAGAAACCCCATATAAATTATTGTTCGAAGCTTTTATTAAGGAGCCAGTTGATAATCTTCCATGTGTTGCCGTATTGCTACCGTAGTTGTTATTAATAGATGTGTAGTTTGGATTGGCGGCCAGACCAAGTGTGTCCATAGCTAAATCATATCTGATAATTCTTTGGTTTTGGCCTAAAGCATATAACATTCCTGTGGTTGGCTCTATAAAGTCTCCATATAGACTTAAATTGCTACCAGATGCCACTTTCTTTGTAAAAGTAGAAGTTGTAATGTTCCATTCAAAAATTTCCCCACCGGCTATACCATATAATTTGCCATTCGAAGCTTCGAAAAGCGTCCCTTCAGGATTATCGGGTTGTCCAGCTATAAAATTATGTATGACTGAAAAACTGTTTGTATTGGTATTAAAAGTGAACATGGTACCTCGTGAATTTGAACCACCAAATTCTGTAAGACCATAAAGCAATCCATTTGAAGCCTGCATTAATGCTCCAGAAGGTCTCTCTCCTGTAGTTGAAGCAGCTAAATCTTGAAGTTTAGTAAAAGTAGAAGTTGAAAGATTATAACTAAAAACTACTCCATCTGAGTTAGACCCTCCATATTGTGTCATACCATAAAGCAATCCATTGTTAGCATGTAGTAAAGCACCCAATGGTCCTTTTCCATTTGTATTATCAAAATCATGTAGCTTGGTGTACTGATTTGTTGCAGGGTCAAATTCAAATATTACACCATCAAGATTTACTCCACCTCCATACGTTGTGCCATAAAGTTTATTGTTGACTAATATCATACCTGCTCGCGGACCACTACCATCTGTCGCATTGTTAAATTGGTAATGTTGTTCGTATTTACCAGTTGATAAATCATAAGAATAAATTACTCCAGTAAAATGTCCATTCCCTTGAGAGGTCACACCATACAGTTTGTTATTAAATTCAATCAGTGTTCCTTTATAACTACTTCCTTCAAACATGAAAAAATCATACTCCGTTTGCATAGAATTGCTTGCAACATCCACACTAAAAATGTTGCCATTCCAATGTTTAGCTAAGCTATTATTCATTCCTAGAAAACTTGGTTGTGCTGTTATTGAAATTGAAATTATTGCACAAATAGCGAATAGTACTTTTTTCATCTTTTTAATTTTCAGACAAAAATATATGACTGAAAATCAGCTAGAAATAGGGTAATCATCTTAAATGAGTCCGTTAAAATACTGACATATAAAGATTCAACAGCTTAATTCCTTGTTAATTCAATATTGTCTTAATAGATAGAATTAAAGCAAGATTTATACAAAAACTTGCTCTTGCTTAAGCCACTCCAATGCCTTTTCCTCACAATCAAAACCTTTCATCTTTCTACTAGAGAACTTACTCAAGAAGTTATAAGTAATCCGGTTGGCTAAATTATTCAGCACTACAGCTTCGGCTTTTGATTTTTGGATACACTTTTTGCTATTTACAAAGCTGATGATGTTTGTGGAAATAGTGGTATGAATACCAGGTACAATAAGCATGCACACTTTTTGATTGGGCATATGCTCTTCTATGAGTTCGTATTGTTCTTTTGCATCATCAATGGTAATGACATTATAATCCTTCACTCGAATCTCAACAATCTTATCTTCTCTAAAAACAAGATTTATTTTTTCTAAATCAAATACTTTCAAATTCAAAAAATGAAAGGGCCGCTAAAAGCGACCCTTAGTATATGTAAATTACAATGTTCCTCTAAGTTCTTGCTCCCTCTCAATAGATTCAAACAAGGCTTTAAAATTTCCTGCACCAAATCCCCTAGCACCCATTCGTTGAATAATCTCAAAAAATAAGGTTGGCCTATCTTGAACTGGTTTGGTAAAAATTTGCAATAAATAACCCTCATCATCAGCATCTACCATAATCCCTAATCCTTTCAGCACTTCTAAATCTTCTCTCAATTCATGATCATGCTCTTCCAATCTTAAAGGCACTTGCTCATAATATGTTTCTGGCGGAGTTGACAAAAACTCAACACCTCTTGAACGCAATTTGCTAACTGTGTCAATGATATTATCTGTTGCCACAGCGATGTGTTGTACTCCTGGACCTTCATAAAAATCTAAATATTCTTCAATTTGAGATCTTTTCTTTCCTTCAGCAGGTTCATTGATTGGAAA